>Ga0307442_1000042_pt1 | contig 40830 bp, 76 predicted proteins | sample SalMarWE160430MG_FD_202143 | JGI IMG/M metagenome (GOLD analysis project Ga0307442, IMG submission 202143) | Salt marsh sediment microbial communities from the Plum Island Ecosystem LTER, Massachusetts, United States - WE1604-30 | ecosystem: Environmental > Aquatic > Marine > Intertidal zone >...
TGAGCCATCGCATCGAGGTCATCGAGGCTGAAAAGCGGGTGCTGCAGGCACGCGTCGAGGCGCTGGAGGTGGAGCGAGATACACTACGGCGCAGGGTAGACGATTTGCAGGCGCGATTGGATGCGGTTCTAAAGTGGGCCATTCCGCGCGGCTACAAGCCGCCAGAATAGGCGATGGCCTCCAAACGCCGCAAATCGAATAGGCTGATCGTGGTGCTGCTATCGGACACCCACGCCGGCCACAAGCTGGGCCTGCTGAACCCGGCAACGGTGCTGATGGACGAGGTAGGGGAGCACTACTCGCCGGGGCTGAACACGACACAGACGTACCTGTGGACCCTTTACCAATCGCATATCGAGCAGGTGGCTGAGCTGGCGGGCAAGGCGCCGGTGATCGTCATCCACAATGGCGACGTGACGCAAGGGACCAAGTATCCGTCGCACCTGACGTTACCGCTCATCAGCGACCAGGTGATCGCGGCGGGCTACAACCTGCGCCCGTGGTACGAGCATCCGACCATCAAGGTCAAGGCGATGCGCGTCATCGTCGGGACGGCGGCGCACACCCTGGAGTCTGCCACCGAGACGCTTGTAGCGCAACGGCTCGCACAGCAGTACCCGAAGGTGGATACCAGGCCGCTGTATCACGCCTCCATTGCGCTAGATAGACAAGATGGGCAAGTTATCGACTGTGCTCACCACGGGCCATTCCCAGGCGGGCGCAAGTGGCTCAAGGGCAATTCGGCGCGCTACTATCTGCGATCGGCGATGATGGAGGAGCTGGTGGACGGTGAAGTGCCACCGCGATTGTACGCTCGGGCGCACTACCACGAGTGGGTGCGCGAGACGGTGCGTATCCGCCAGAATGGGCAGGATGTGGAGAGTGACCTGGTGATTACGCCCAGCTACTCGGGCATTGACGATTACGTGAGGCGGGCCACGCGCAGCAAGCGCAAAATCGACCACGGCCTGGTGGTGTGTGTGTTCGAGGATGGCCTGCGCGAGATTGTGCCGTTGTATGAGGAACTGGACATCAGGACGAGGGAGACGCTGTGACCGGCGACCTCGACGCCATCCTGGCCGAGATCCGCGAGCTGTCGGCCCGCCCGGTGATGCGGCCTACCGACGTAACAGTGGACATGCTGCAGGAGATTTACGGCGGCGTGGCACCGGGCACAGCCAAAGAGCGCGCTGGCCACGACCTGGTGGACACGGGATTATACGAGACATTGAAGGTGTACGACCCGGAGGCGCGGCGGGAGCGAAGGGTGTGGAGGAAGATAAAGTGATCGCAGCATTCTTTTGTGGATGGTTGTACGGCTACCTAGTCCGCAACGCCATCATCTCGGAACACAACCGACGACTTCTGGCAGAGACGTGGCTGAGCGACGATGATTGGTTGGAGAGTCTGCGGGCCTGGGATGAATTGAGCGACGAGGCGCTTGCAAACTTCGACCGCCAGATTGAGATAGGGCCAGGCGTGCTCGATATGGATTCGACAGGCGGGACTTTTTGGGTGCAGCCTGATTCGAGAACGGCTACTGGTTAATTGTAAGGGGAGACGTCCGCCGAGGTAGGGCGGAGGGTGGGGATGGGAGCGACTGTAGGCGGACATCATCTCTCCTCCTTTGGGACCGTGTGGGGCGGGGATGTCGCCGGGGCTGAACCGCCCCCACGGCGAGGGAAGCGTGATAGCAAGTAGGAGCAGGTAACTGGCAGCGGCGAGAAAGTCAAACGGGCAGTGGAAGAAGGGGCAATCGGGCAATCCCAGCGGGCGCCCCAAGCGCAGCGTCGAGGAGAAATACCTTGCGGCGCTGTATCGCCGTGTTTCGGTGACGGACTGGAACACGATCATCGACTCGGCGGTGGCCCGTGCCAAGGCCGGCGACTCGACGGCGCGCCAGTGGCTCAGCGACTATCTGCTGGGCAAGCCGGTGCAGCGCCAGGAGATCAGCGGGCCGGATGGTGGCCCGGTCACGGTGAACTTCGTTGACTCAAACCTCAGCAGCGCCGACATATAATGTACCCAGCGCCTACGCGCAGAACCGCGACGCCTTCCGCTGCCGGGACGCCGAGGTACTGCTCATCGGTCCGGCAGAGACGGGCAAGACCTACGGGTTGCTGTGGAAGCTGCACCTGTGCGCGCTCAAGTATCCGAAGGCGTCTATCGTCATCCTACGAAAGACCTTAACATCGACATACTCGACCGTGCTGGTCACGTTCAAGGAAAAGGTGGTCGGCGAGGATTCGCCGATTCGCGCCTATGGCGGCGAGAAATCGGAGTGGTTCGACTATCCGACCGGGGCGCGCATTTGGGTGGCTGGCCTGGACAAGTCAAGCCGCATCCTATCCGCCGAGCATGACATCATCTATGTCAATCAGGCCGAGGAGCTGACGCTGGATGAATGGGAGACGCTGACCACGCGCACGACGGGCCGGGCGGGGCATACGCCCTACAGCCAGACCATCGGCGATGCGAACCCGACCTACCCGACACATTGGATGTACCAGCGCGAGGGTATCAGCCGATTCTATAGCTGGCACCGGGACAACCCGACGCTCTATGACCACGAGGCGGAGGAATGGACCGAGCAGGGCGAGGAAACGCGGCTGCGATTGTCTAGGCTGACAGGCTTGCGCAACAAGCGTTTATGGTTGGGCCAGGCTGTCCAGGCCGAGGGCGCGGTGTACGATGGTTATAGCGAGGCGCTGCACCACGTTGACCGTTTCGACATTCCGGCGGATTGGCGGCGTATCCGCGCAGTGGACTTTGGCTATACCAACCCGTTCGTATGCCAGTGGTGGGCAATAGATGGTGATGGGCGAATGTTCATGTACCGTGAAATCTACCGCACGCAGACGCTCGTAGAGGACCACGCCCGAGACATTGTGCGGCTGAGTGAGGGCGAACGAATCGAGGCGACTGTGTGCGACCACGACGCAGAGGACCGCGCGACGCTAGAGCGACACGGCGTGCCGACGACCCCAGCGACCAAGGGCATCTCGCTGGGTATACAGGCTGTGACAGCGCGGCTATCGAAGGCCGGCGACAACCGGGCGCGGCTGTTCGTACTGCGCGACTCGCTGGTGCAGGAGGACGCGGCGCTGGTGCTCGATTACAAGCCGACCTGCACAGCAGACGAGTTCCCGGCCTATGTCTGGCCACAGGCCAAGGATGGCAAGCCGATTAAGGAAGTGCCAGTAGATGTGGATAACCACGGCATGGACGCGATGCGCTATGGCGTGATGTACGTGGATGGCATCAAGCCGGTCATCGCGCCAGCGGAGAACCCATTTTATGCCTGAGCTGAGAGAATACAACCTGGAGCAGCCGGACGAGCTGACGGACATCGCGCATGACGAGCAGGCGCACCGCGAGCGCGAGGAGAAGGCTGCCTGGGAATACTACAACGGTGAGATGCGCCCGCCGCTCAAGGTGCGCGTGGACCAGCCGAACGATAACGTGATCATTGGCCTCATCGCCAAAATGGTGGACCAGGCCGTGTCGATGCTCATGGGCGAGGTGCCATCATTCGACATTGACGAGAACCAGCAGACGCCAGAGGAGGACCGGATCGAGGAGGTGCTGGATGCCAGCAAAGGCCCGATTCTGCTGCACAACCTGGCATTGTACGGGGCGCTGTGCGGCCATTGTTTCCTCAAGCTGCTGCCGGCGATGGATGGCGAGGCGGTGGAGGAGCTCAAGTTGGTCGGGCTGGACCCCAAATTATGTACTGTCTACTGGGCGCCGGGCGACTTTTCCGTGGTGAATGCCTACAAGATCCAGTGGCGTGCCGGCGATGACATCTACCGGCAGGACATCGTGCGCGGCGAGCTGGTCGATGGCGTCGCCGACGGGCAATGGCTGGTGCGCGACCTGTTCGCCGAGCGTGGGCGCAAGTTCGAGGAGGTATCGAGCGCCACCTGGGGCTGGGACTTCCCACCCCTCGTGGACTGGCAGAACCTCCCCAACCCGCGCGGCTACTATGGCCAGCCTGACCTCGTGAACCCGTCGCTGAATGACCGCGTGAACCTGGTGGCGTCTAACGTGCTGCGCATCCTCAAATACCACGCGCACCCGCGCACGATCGTCACCGGAGCGCAGGCGTCGCAGATACAGGACACGTCGGTGGACCAGATGTGGACCATTCCGAATGAGGCGGCGCAGGTGTTCAACCTGGAAATGCAGAGCGACCTGTCCTCATCTATGGCGATGCTGAACGCCCTCCAGGCGGCGTTCTACAGCGAGCACCGGGCCGTCGATATGACCAGCCTCAAGGACAAATTGGGCCAGCTCACTAATTTCGGCCTGCGCTCATTGTTCCGCGATGCGCTCGACAAATTGAACACCAAGCGCGCGCTGTACGGCGACGGCCTAAGCGAGATGGCGCGGCGCATCCTCGTGCTCTCGGGGATGGAGGACGTGACGCCCAAGGTGGTGTGGGGCGAGGCACTCGACTTCAACGGGATGGAGGAGATACAGGAGATCCAGCTTGAGATGGGCCTGGGCATCCTGAGCAAAGAGACGGCAGCCAAGGAGAGGGGCCGCGACTGGGAAGCGGAGCAGCAGCGCCTGGACGCGGAGAAGCAGGGCGAGCAGAACCTGGGCGAGCTGCTGCTGGGCGCGTTTGAGGGAGGTGGGTAGTGAGCGACGTATTCGACCGCCCGCGCATCGTCACCTGGCACGAGATGCTCAAGACGCTGCTGCCCTACATCGAGAACTACCCCTGGGCGATGGACACCATCGGCGACCTGTGGCGCATGTGTACGCCGACGCCGAACCAGGTGCTCCGTCCAGACCCGGTGCTGACCGAGACGCGCATCATCATGCCCGTCGACTTCGCCAAGTGGTGGTCGGATGTGCAGCAGCGGATGGGGATTGAGGCGACGCCCAACGAGGTCATCCCGGCCCGTAGGAGCTGGGCATAGTGAGCGAGGGACGTGCGGCGCATCCCGTCATTGCCTACAGCGATGCAGCGAGGGATAAGTTGCTGCAGGGCGAACGTAACCGGGCGGCGCGATTGGTTCGCGTCTACGGGGCAGCCTATCAGCGGCTCGGCGCATTCGTGGAAGCGCTGACCGCACGCTGGGAGGCGGAGAACGAGACGGGCGCACTCACCCGCGAGCAGATGAAGGCGCTCGATAGCTACCGCAATCTGCAGCGTCAGATCGCCCGGGAGATCGACCGCTTCGGCGCCTATGCCGGCACGGAGATGAACCAGGGCGCGCGCGAGGCCGTGGCCCAGGCGCTCAAGGACGCCAAGGCCGAGGTACAATTGGCGCTCGACGCCGTACCAGTGCAGCGACTAGAGCGCGTGTGGCGCAATCTGCCCGACCAGGCTGTCGAGCAGCTATTGGGGATGACTGAGGAAGGGTCGCCGCTGCGCTCCAAGCTCGACAAGGAATTGGGCAGCGCCGTGGCTCAGCGCGTGGCGGACAAGCTGCTTGAGAACGTCGCGCTGGGCAAGAATCCGCGCGAGACAGCCAGGACGGTCAAGCGCGAGATGGGCGTGGGGCTAGAGTGGGCGCTGCGCACGATTCGCACGGCGCAGATTTGGAGCTATCGCACGGCCAAGCAGCAGTCATGGAGCGAGAATCCAGCGCTCTATCGCGGGTGGACGTGGCACGCGCACTTGGGCGATCCGCGCACCTGCCCGGCTTGCATTGCGATGCACGGCACGCAGCATCCGCCCGACGAGGTGCTGAACGACCATTACAACGGTCGCTGCGCGCCCATCATAAAGACGCCGACCTATGCCGAGATGCTGGGGATTGAGCCGGTCGAGGGCGACGTGTCACCTGCCGACCGGGTGGAGAATGGCGCACAGTGGTTCGCGTCGCAGCCGGACGCATTCAAGCAGCAAGTGCTCGGCGCGGCAAGGTTCCGTGCCTACCAGGCCGGTGAGCTGACGATGGACGAGGGTCCTCGTGGCATCGTCGGCGTGCAGGATGATGAGGTCTATGGCCCGATGCGCCACGCCAGGAGTCTCAAGGCAGCGCTCGGCGACGAGGCGGCGGGGTTCTATGCCCGTCCCTGATAGCTAGACGACCCAGGAGGTCAAAGTGACTGAGGAAACACCGGGCCAGGAGCCCACAGAAGAAACGGAAGGCCAGGAGCCAGCCGCTACCGAATCAACACTAGATGCAGAGGCGCTGCAGGCTGAACTGAAGCGAGCGCGACGCGAGGCCGCCAAGTACCGCACAGAGCTACGGAAATCTCAGGAGGCCCAGGAGGCCGCGAAAGAGGCTGAGATGACCGAGCTTGAGCGGCTGCAGGCGACCGTTGCGAAACTGCAAGACAGGGCCGAGCAGGCCGAGGTCAACGCCAAGCGGATGGTCGTGCGCAACGCGACCACCATCGCCGCGACTAAGGCCGGGGTTCGTCCCGACGCGCTCGATATTGTCACCGCGCTGATCGACGCCGACACCCTGGAGGTGGACGACGACGGCAACGTGGAGGGCCTGGCAGAGGCGATCCAGGCGATCGTCAAAGAGCGTCCTTTTCTGACGGCGACCGATACCAAAAACAGAATCACCCCGACCAATCCGGCGGACGGCGCCGGGGGCGAGACGCGACAGCAAAAGCTCGACCGCTTGTTCTACGGGCACAAGAACACCATGTTCGGCGGGCCGGGCGGCGGGGTGATCACACCGGAACAATAGGAGGCCATAAGTGGCTATCTCTCAACTGACCAGCATCTCGTCTTATCTCCCTGAGATATTCGAGGATGCAATGTTTGTCGCTCGTGAGCAGAACCTCATGAGCAATCTCGTTTTCAACTACAGCGGCTCGGGCTTTATGATCCGCAACGTGCCGGTGCGACCCGCCATTACGGCGGAGGGCATCGCCGACGCGGTGGACTATAACGCGCCGACGACCTGGACCAAGAGCGCTGGTGCGACGCTGACGCCGGGCGAGATCATCGCCCAGGCGCTCCTGACCGACCAGCACATCGAGTCGGACCAGGAGGATGCGACGCGTACCGTCTCGCTTGAGCTGGGCGGCGCCATCGCCACCAAGATCGACGTGGACATCTTGAGCGACTTTGCAAGCCTGACCGCTGAGGCGGGGCCGGGCGCGGGCAACGCGCTGAACTACAGCTACCTTGCAGCGGCCTATGTGCTCGCCTCGACGGCGGCAAAGAGCACGGGGCCGTTCTATGCGGTCCTGCATCCATACCAGTGGCACGACATCTGGGTGGAGCTGGGCCGGCCTGCTGCGACCTACGACTTCCTGGGCGACGTGGCGAACGAGGCTATGCGCTCCTACGCCGTGGGCCGTTGGCTGGGCATGACGTGGTTCACGTCGGCCAACATCACCATCGACGCCACCGACGACGCGGTAGGCGCTGTGTTCCACCGCGAGGCGCTGGCGCTGGACACGCGGCGTGCGCCACGGCTGGAGGCCGAGCGCGATGCGTCCTTGCGTGCGACCGAGCTCAACATGACCGCCGGCTATGCACACGGCGTGCGGCGCAGCACCTACGGGTACTACATCACCAGCGACGCCAGCGATCCGGCGGGCAGCTAAGGAGAAATGACAATGTTTCCTTCACAAGCACCAGTAGTGATCAACTTCAACATCTCGGCTGACCCGGCGGCGGACCAGATTTACCCGGTCCTGTACGTGCCGACCGGGCGACAGTTCACCATCCTGAGCGCGTCCGCTGTGACTGCCGACGATGTGGCAGCCGCGACGGATAACTATTTCACCGTTGCCCTCCAAAACGGGGGCACCGCCGGGACGGGCACGACTGCCGTCGCTGCGGCCATCGGTGGAACGCCTGGCTGGACGGGCCTGCTCCCCAAGGCGTTTACCGTCAGCGCGAACGAGCTGACCGCCGGGCAAGTGTTGAACGTGGCCTATGACGAGACGGGCACCGGCACCTTTGGCGTCCTGAACGTCCAGGTCGTGGGCGTATGGGGCGAGGCGTAATCGTCCCTTTGACTGGGGCGGGTGCGCGATTGGCCCGCCCCTTACCTGGAGGACATCATGGATCGACCTGTTTCGGTATCGAGCCGCACGACAGCCGGCGCCGCCCTGACCGGTTCCGGTGCGTTGGTAGCCGTCAACATCTGTGCTGGCGCCGACGCGGCAACGGTGACGTTATACGACAACACGGCGGGCAGCGGGACCGTCATCTGCAAGCTGGGCGTAGGTATCGGGCTGAGCGCGAGCTTTTGCCCGGCGTCGCCAATCAGCGTCACCAATGGCATCTATGTCGCCCTGACCGGCACCACGCCGCAGATCAACGTCGCATACATGCATCTAGCCTGGGCAAGCTGAGGCGCGAGGCGATGAACCGCCCCCACGGTGAGGGGGCAGAGGATAGTAGTGGCCTGGACTGAGCTAATCGAGAAACGCGGCACAACCAGCCGCACATACGCAGACGGGAACAAGCGCAGCTTCCACACGGTGCTGAAAACGCGCTTGCATTATGAGTCTGCGCTCGATTCCGGCGTTCTCGACGCCGAGATAGATGCCACGCCCGTTCGCGTTGATACTGCCGCATTCGACGGTTGGCGTGTGGAGACGATGGGCTGGCACTATGCCCTGGGCCGCGACCTCCTCAACCACGGCAACGAGGACGGTTGGGTCGGGTTCGGTGGGCGCAAGGGCGCTCATTGGTTCAAGTATAGGCTGAACCGAGTCGGCTATATCCACGGTCCCACGCGGGACTGGCAGGACATCGGCGGGCTGGCGACGTATAACCGGCTCAATCTCAGCCAGCAGACAGACGCCCTGACCATCGGCCCCAATGGTGATGAGATTGTTGTCCAGGCCCACGCGACCTGGGCCAACCTCTGGGCCACACCAGGCGGCGGGTCCATCGGCATCTCGTGGCACGTCGAGGGGCGCGGGCTGAAAGAGGAGATCAAGGTCAACCAGGCGGCTAGAGAGTGGATCGCCGCCAACCGCCCACCGACCACGCCGATTGACGAGACGTGGTTCTCGTTCCTGTTCCGGCTGGACTGGAGCGATATACCGCGCATTGTGAGAGCGGGCATCCTCCAATCGGCAGACGATGATTTTGCCGACGATGGCGAGCGCATCGAGCTGCGGGACGCGCTGGACCGCGTGCTGGCACTGATGCCGCTGGACACCGTGAGCGTGCCGGGGACAGATGAGGGCGCTCCGATCCGCAAGCGATTTTATAGCGACGGCGGCAACCATTTTCTCGTCATCGGCGTGCGCTGCGATACGTTGGTGGGGCTGCCTGCGGGCGACCTGGTGTTCGACCCAACGTTCACCGATGGCTATGGTGGGGATGTAGATACTGCATGCGATACGTGGATTTATTCGGGGAAACCTACCTACAACAACGGTGCTAGAGACCGATTTGCGATTGCTGGCAGCGGCAGCACCTTGATTCGATTCGATCTATCGGCTATTCCGGCGGACGCCACGTTCAACAGCGCCACGTTAACTCTGACGAGCCTCACTACCTCTAAGACTGTATCCAATGAGGCGCATCGCGTGCTGGAGGCAAACGGAGATTGGATTGAGGGCGCAACAAATTACGCACAGGCAGCGGCAGGAGAGCCATGCTGGGACGCGAAAGAGGCAGATGGATCGGGCGGAGTAACTACAGCGTGGGCCGGTAGTGCAGGATGCGGCACGAGCGGGACAGACTATGAGGCGTCAGCGCTAGGCTCATATAGCGATACCATAGGCGACTATGGCGATGAGGTCATGTCGCTGGCAGATATTTCTGATTGGTTCGGTTTCAGTCCGAACAGCGGTATGATCCTGATTAGAACGGATGACCAAGACGTTCTTGCTGCGAGTTCAGAATATGCGACTACCGGAGATCGTCCGGCCTTGGTGGTCGAGTACACGGCGGCGGGCGGAGCGACCTATACGCTGACCGCCGATGCAGGGAGCCTGGAGCTTGCAGGGCAGGACGCAGGGCTGACCGCAGCACGGGTGCTGACCGCCGACGCAGGTGCGTTCGAGTTCACGGGCTACGACGCCGGACTCTACCGGGGATACACGCTGGCGGCAGACGCGGGCAATGTGGAGCTTACGGGGCAGGATGCAAGCCTGCTTGTTTCCCGCCAGCTTGCGGCAGACACCGGCGCACTGGAGCTCACAGGTCACGATGCTGGGCTCATCGCCAGCCGCCTATTGAGTGCAGATACCGGCGCGCTGGAGCTGACTGGCCACGACGCGAGCTTGCTGGTGAGCCGCCTGCTGAACGCCGAGGCCGGCACGCTGACCTTCACCGGGCGCGATGCGACGCTGACCTACACGCCCATTGGTGGGCCGACGTACACGCTGACCGCAGACGCGGGCACGTTCACGCTCACCGGGCAGGACGCCGGACTTATCGTCTCGCGGCTGCTGAGCGCCGAGGCCGGGGCCGTGGTGCTGACCGGTCACGACGCGGAGATCGTACACGGTTATGTGCTGACAGCGGAAGCGGGGAGCCTGGAGCTTACGGGCAACGACGCAGCACTGGTGCTGGGCAGGGTGCTGCAAGCGGAAACGGGCACCCTGGAATTGACCGGCTATGACGTGACGTTCCTGTACTCGGGTGCGCCGGCGGTCGTCACGCCAGATAGCAGGATATTCGTCATCGCGGCTGAGGATCGGGTATACGTCATCGTCGCAGAAGATCGCATAGACGCGATCGCCGCCGAAGATCGGACATATGTAATCAACGCATAGGAGACAATCATGGCAACGTTCGTACTCATTCCAGACTGGTTAGAGAACATGGTCGAGAACGCGGACCTGGAGAGCGACCAGTTTGTGATCGCGCTCTCGAACACGGCGCCAGGGGCAGAATCCACCGACCCGACGGGCGACGGCGACGGCATCCTGGCCAACATCACCGAGGTCGCCTATACCAACTGCTCGTCGCGCGACATCACCACGATATTGAGCAGCCAGACCAGCAGCACCTACAATCTGGTCCTGGGGGACATCACGTTGACGGCATCGGGCGACGTGGGACCATTCAGGTACGTGTACGTCTATGACGACACGGTGACGGTGCCAGCCGATCCACTAGTCAATTACTGGGACTATGGCAGCTCGATCACCCTGCACAGCGGCGAGACGCTGCTGGTGGACATGGACGGCAGCAACGGGCTGTTCAGTATAGCCGAGCCAGTATAGGCGGTGAGCCATGGCGTTCTATCAGTTCCCTGAAAAGGACCCGTCGGCGGTGCTCGATTTCGTGTTTGACTGGAAGGCGCTGACCAACGGCTCAGGCGACGCCGACGATGGCGACTGGCTGGGCAGCGGGGAGACGATCACCGACCACACCATCACGGTGCCGGATGGTATCACGGTGGACTCGTCAAGCCTGACGGATACGAACACGTCGGTGACGGTATGGCTCTCTGGCGGCACGGCATACCAGGACTATATCGTGGCCTGCAAGATCGTGACCTCCGCCGGTCGCACGGACGAGCGCAGCGGCATCGTGCCGGTGAGGGACCGTTGAATGCGAATCCTATGGAGCAGTAACGCCCTGTGGGCCAATACCGGCTACGGCGTCCAGGCAAAGCACCTGCTGCCACGGCTGCGCGCGCTGGGGCACGACGTGGCACAGTTCGCGTGGTACGGCTTGCAGGGGTCGTGCATCGAGGCCGACGGGATACGCATCTACCCGGGGCTGCACGACCCGTGGGGCCTCGACATCATCCAGGGCCACATCAAGCACCACGACGCGGACCTGCTGGTGTCGCTGCAAGACATATGGGTGCTGCCCGACAACTACGCCGACATGATCCACGAGGTGGGCGCCAAGTTCGCACCGTGGTTCCCGGTGGACCACGACCCGATCCAACAGCTCGTCGTGGACCGGGCGGCGACGTCGGACTATCCGTTGGTGTACTCACAGCACGGTGCGCGGGCGGCGGAGGCCGCTGGGCTTGAGGCGCGCTACATGCCGTTGGGCATCAGCGACGAGTATCTGAACGCCACCATCACCAAAGCGGAGGCACGCGACAAGCTCGAATGGCCGCAGGACGCCTACGTGCTGACGATGGTCGCAGCCAACAAGTCGATGCCGTCGCGCAAGTCATTTCCCGAGGTGCTGCAGGCGTTCAAGCAGTTCCGTGCCAGGCACGAGGAAGCGCTGCTGTACGTGCACACGCATACCAATGCATCGGGCGGCGTCGACTTTGAGAAGATCCTGAAGCGCCTTGAGCTGCCCGAGGACAGCGTGCGGTTCCCGAATCAATACCTGAATGCGATCGGCGCGCTGGGCGAGGACTATCTGGCGGCGGTCTACCGTGCGTCTGACTGCCACCTGTCACCGTCGCACGCCGAGGGCTTTGGGCTGCCGATTGTGGAGGCCCAGGCGTGCGGGACGCCGGTCATCACGACCAAGTGGGTGAGCATGCCCGAGCTAACGTGGAACGGGCTCATGGTCAAACCCATGCAGCTCGAATGGACGCCAATGAACTCGTGGAATGCCGTACCCGGCGTGGACGATATTCTGTGGGCGATGGAGAGCATCTATCGCTGGTCGCCGGACTATCGCCAACACCACGGCGCGAGAGGGCAGCAGGCGGCGTCACACTATAGCTGGGATGTGATCGTGCGGGATTACTGGGCGCCGTTCCTTGAGGAAGTGGAGGAGGAAATACGTGGCGAAGACGCACGCGATAGTGGGAATTAGTCTGCTAGACAAAGTTGCCTCAGCGCTGCTGATTGACCCTGGCTTGGTGCGACGTATCGTGTTGGATCTGCCCTATGACGACGTAGCCGTCGCCTACGTAGAGACGCTGGTAGACAAGAAGATGCTTGAGATCGAGTGGGATATGTCCGGCATAGTGATACACGGCGGGCCCGGCAGTGCCGACTGACTATCTGCTGCAGCACGCGCGTGACGAATACCAGTGCTGCCTGGACGTGTCCGCGCCAATCCACCAAGCCTATGCGCAGCGGCACGGACTAGAGTACCGACGCTACGACGGCGCGACGCTGCTGCGATATACCGGCCACTGGGATGCGGTCTATCATATGCTGAACCTGATGGACGAACCCGGCACGCGGTGGGTCTACTGGGTGGATGCGGACGCGCTGATCGTGGACGATGCGGAGCTTCACGAGGCGCTGCCCTCCTGGGCCAGGCTGGGGATGTGCAGGCACCCGAACCCGCCGCATTTCAACTGTGGCGTGCTGTTCATTCGCAACACGCTGGCCACCCGCATCTGGCTCGGAGACGTGCTCAAGGGAGCGCCAGGGCATTGGCCGCATTACCAGCAGGCCATCATGAACGATCTGCTCGAGATGCGGCGCTGGTCGGGGCTGTGTACGCGGATGGACGATGTGTGGAATAGCACCGTGGTTCTGGACGGGCCGGTCGATTGCCACATTCGCGCCTGGCACGCAGGCGGGCCGCCGGAGAGGCGAGCGCAGCGAATGGCCGAGGAGATAGCGCAGCGAGGGATAGACTATGGCTAGAGATGGCATGGGTAACTTGATCCAGCGGGTGCGCCTGCTGGCGAACGCCAACACCGACGAGTGGACATATGGCACCCGCACCTATTGGACCGACGATCTGATCGAGGACCAGCTCGACCTGCACCGGGTGGAGTATATGGAGCAGGCATCGCCTATCCCGGTGAATGTGGGCGGCTCGACGGCTTACCACGATTACAAGCTATCCCACGGCTATCTGGAGGAAGCGGAGAGCGGCACGGCAAACTGGTCGGTGCTTGACAGTGCCGGCACGCTGGCCGGGACGGCGACCTACACGACCAATTACGAGGCCGGGTTGATTACCTTCACCGCCGACACGCGCGGCACGACGATGACCGTGCGCTACAACACCTACGACGTGTTCGCGGCGGCGGCGGACATCTGGCGCACGCGCGCGTCCAACGTGGCCCTGTACTATGACATCCGCGAGGGGGAGCATTCGCTCTCTCGCTCGCAGATGTTCGACCACTGCATCCGGCAGGCGACGATAATGGATAGCAAGAGCGGCATTGCAGGCGGCGGCATGACAAGGATGTATCGCAGTGACCTTAACTGACGGCGAACTGGAATCCATACGGCTTGACTTTGAGGAGCAGATTCTCGACCAGACCTGCACCATCCAAACGCTGACGCTCACTGCCGATGGGCTGGGCAGCTTTACGAAGACGTGGGCCGATACTTACAAGAATGTGCCTTGCCGGCTGGGCGTGGACAGCCGCGCGGCAGCGCTGGGCATCATTGGCGAGCGCGAGAGCTATCCCGACAGCTACACGCTGAATGTGATGCACGACCAGGCCATTGCGGAGGGCGATCGCGTCGTGGCCGGTGGCGTGACCTACGAGGTGACGCACGTCAAGGACAGCAGCGTGCAATGGGTATTCCTACGCGCGGCGCAACTGAGGCGACTAGATGGCTGACTTTGAGGTCAAGGTCGATTACAACAAGCTGGACCGGATGGTCCGGCGGATGGGCTTCAAGGTGGAGGATCTGATCGAGAAAACGGCGCGCGACACGGCAAGCCAGGCTTCCGCCAACACGGTGCGCGTGGATACAGGGTTGATGAAGAACTCCTGGGATGCGCGCAAAGAGGGGCGCTTTAGCTGGGCTGTGGGTGACTACGGGTGTGGGTATGCGTGGTTCCACGAGCACGGCTTCCACCACTGGATTACGAGCGCCTGGATACCGGCGACGCCGATGCTGCTGCCGGCGTTCACGCAGCAGTGGGACGTGTTCACGCGCTCGCTTCACCGCGCGGGGGTGCTGCTATGACCGTACCTGAATCGCCAACTGAAGCCGCGCTCTACACCACCCTGACCGGCGGCACGGCGCTGACGGCACTCCTGGCGGGCACGGCGAGCGTCTACAACACCGTCATCCCCGCCGGGGCCAGCTATCCGTGCGTCGTGTTCAATCTGGCGGCGGGGCTCGACGCCAACGACGAGCCGGGCCACAGGCGCCACCAGGAGGAGTACCAGGTCAAGGTGGTGGACCAGACGAGCATGGCCCACGCTGGCAGCGTGGCGGCGCAGATCGATACGCTGCTGCACGCCGTCGGGCCGGGCACGGCAAGCAACCTGAGCGTTTCGGGCTACCGCGTCCTGTTTCAGGAGCGGGTGCGCCCGGTGCGATATGTCGAATCGTCGGCAGAGGGCCAGCGATTCTATCATGCAGGCGGCATCTATCGGGTGCGCCTAGAGGAAGGGACATCATGAGCTCTACATCTCATACTGGCGAAGCATTGGTCGTGACGTGGAACGCGGACGCCCTCGAAGCGGATTTCCGCACGCTCACGATCACGGAGACGGTCAACGACGCGGACGGCACCAGCGGCGCGGATGCCTACGTGCGGCACCTGCCGACGCAGACGGACGCCAACATCGCCCTGGAGCTGGTGAGCATCACCGGCACGGCAGGAACGGCCACGTGGGCCGGCCTGGTGCCAGAGGGCACCGGCACGCTGGTGTGGTATCCTGAGGGGACGGCCACCGGCTATCGTTACGGATCGGTATCCTGCTACGTCAGCGGGCGCACCGAGACAATACCCTATAACGACGTGGCGACCTGGGCGATCACGTTCCTGCCGCAGTCGGCCATCACGCACGGGTTCAACTAATGGCCGATGCGCTGAAGCTCACCAAGACCGTCAAGTTTGGGGGCTATGAGGCCGAGGTGGTTCACGGCGCATTCCCAGCACAGCGGTTCCACGGCGCCTTCGTGGAGATCCTCAAGGGCCAGCTCCAGACCGGGTTCTTCGAGCGTGACACACAGCCGCTCCTGGCCTTTGTCGAGAGTTGGACCGCGCCGGGCGACTGCCACGACCTCAAGGCGTGGGAAGCGCTCGACTGGATCACCGAATACGGGGCGCTGCGCCGGGCGATCCTCGACATCGTGAACGAGCATCTGGAGAAGGTCGGGGGCGACCTCCCAAACTCGCCAAGCGCACCTACCTCGAGCTGAGGCACGGGGGCGCGATGGAATGGGACGTGATCCGCGTGCTGCTGGCGCAGCGGTTCAACTGGACATTGACCTACATCGACAGCCTGAGCGTGGTTGACGTCATGTCGGTGATGGCCGTCTTGGATGGCATGGGGAAGGCACAGGATGGGAGTTAATGCGCAAGAAGTAGCAAGCGCCCTGGTGCGCTTCGTCGGCGATCTCAAGCCGCTCGAAAAAGACACGCAGCAGGCCAAGAAAACCCTGGATACGCTCAGCAAGCATAACTTCGGCAAGACGCTGAGTGATGGTGCGCTGTCTGCTGGACGGTCGATGCTCGACCTGTCCAAAAACATCTTCTACGTGCGCGAGGCACTGCAGACGGTAATCAGCCTGGCCGGCACGTTCGCGCGCGCCTTCCTGCAGCCGGCGATGGAGCTGGAAAAGACAAGGAACGCGCTCATCGGCATCATGGGCAGCAGCGAGCAGGCCGACGCACTCCTGGGCCAGCTCAGCGACACCGCCGACCGCTTTGGGCTCAACCTCAAGGATCTGCAGGGCCAGGCCGTTTCACTCGCCGTCATCTCTGAGGGCGATATAACGATGGCGAACGAGTATGCGATGGCCCTGGCCCGCATCAACTCGCTGCGTCCCGACCTGCCGCAGCAGCGCCAGCTTGGCGTTATCTTTGCACTGCGCGAGGGCGACTTTTCGCGCGCGTCGATGCTGCTGGATGTGCCCAAGGAGAAGCTGGAGGAGCTGGCCGGCGTGGCAAGCGATGCTGCCGGTCAAGTATCCTCCGAGACGAGCGCGCTGGTTGAAAAGGTGGCTCGCCTGACCGATAGCGAGATAGCCAAGATTCGCGTTGCCGTGGACGAAGGCACCGAAGTGCCCCTTAGCTATTTCGGCGATCTCTCGAAGGTGTCCAAGGAAACGGCAGACGCCATCAATAAAGCCATCGACAAGGTTGCGTGGTTCGGAGAAAAGCAACTGGGCACGTACACCTCGGTGAGCCGCTCGGCTGGCGAAACAAGCGCCTGTGGAAAGAATCTGGCGGAGAATCTCAAGAAGGGCCTCAGCACCGGCGCGATCAATGACCTGCTGGCGGGCCTGGGCGCATCTGATAAGATGATGAGCCTGGTCGGCAACTCGATGTCCAATCAGCTACAGAAGCTGCAGAACCAGTGGCTTGAGTTCCGGCAGACGGTGGGCCTGAAAGTGCTTGAGGCGCTGGCCGGGCCATTCAACAATCTGCTAAACTGGCTGCAGGACAATGAGGACATGGTGATCGGCCTGGCGGAGGCATTCGGCACGTGGTTGGCTGGCGGTATCCAGAAGTTCCTCGAATGGTTGACCCTGGATAAACTGGACGCAATCGCCAACAGCATCATGAACATCGCCTCTGCTGTCGGCGACCTGATCGCACGGTTCGCGGCGATGCCGGCCTGGGCGCAAAAGTTGATGATCGGCGGCGCGGTGGCGCTAGGGCCGGGGGGCGGCGGGCGATTGCTCGGCGGCCTGGCGCTCAAGGGCGCTGGCAAGCTGCTGGGCGGCGGAGCAGCTGCCGGGGCTGGGGAAGCAGCAGCAGGCGGAGCAGCGGCAGCCGGGGGCGTGACGGGCCTTGGCGTGGCAGGCTCTATCCTGGGCGGCGTGGGCCTGGGGCTGGCAGGAAATGAGGCCATCAGCCGCACCCAGTGGGGCCAGGAGCACGGCGTACAGTCTACGCGCAATGTACTGAGCGTCGGCGCCTACGGCCTGGGGAGCCTGCTCGGCGGCGAGGAACTGGGCAATAAGTGGTTCAGCGGCGTCAGCGGCATTCAGCCTGGCCAGAAACAAGAGGTCGAGGTCCACGTGACCGTGGACGACGAGGGCGCGCTGCGTGCCTATACTCAAGACGAGATCGGGCGCAACAACAGCGACATTGTGAGCGGCTGGGCCGGCGGCGGGCCATCGTCGGCCTCGTTTGCGGCGTGGAGTGGAGCAGGCGTATGAGCAGCTACTTTCAGGCGTGGGGCAGCGTGTTGACGACGTGCCCCGATCCGGCGACCTATACTCCGGTGCCGCCGCCCGTCGTGGGGCGGCTGGCCAGCGCCAAGCCAGTAGCGCAGGGCTACGAGCAGGGCGACTTGACGTGGAATGCCTTGACGGTGGCTGAGTACGCCGACCTGTGGGGCCGGTGGAACACGAACAAGGATACCTCCGGCACGTTCCAGATCCCCAACCGCGCGGGCAGCGGGCCGACCTCGTTCCGGTCGGTCGTGGCCTATGCGGAGGAGCCACGCGGGACGTGGGGCCAAACGCTCCGCATGGGCGTCAGTATGCACATCGTGATCATAGGATAGGCGATGCCAGAACTTAGCGGCCCCCAGCTCGCCAAGCTCAAGTCCACCCACCAGCGGGTGGACTGCCAGTTCGTCGTGTTGCCGACGTGGTATCCTAAAGGCATCATTACCGTTATGGGCGGCGCGATCTCGTGGCTCGATATGGTCAACATCTACCCCCGCCACGCCTGGGTCGCCAACTCGGGTGCGATCGTCCTCGACGGCAACGACAGCCAGCAGCACGACCGCACGGCGGCGACGGGGCATGTTTTCACCCTGGAAGCGGGCAGCGGCGGATTGGTGGACCATTCCGATGGGACTGCAACCTACACTGCTCCTGCTTCGGGCTCTGGCTATGCCACCATCGAACTGGCTACAGATGGCAGCGGCCAACCTTGTTATGCCTATGTCGCCTACGGCACGGCGGAACTGAATGTCGGCGAGGTGACTTCGTTTCACGCGGACATCCAGAGCGGCGGCTGGGAGATGACGGTCAGGGCTTACGGCGATGTGGACGCCTTCGACCGCAATGCCGGCGTGCTGCTCAAGGTGGATGACTACTGGAATGGCAGTGAGGATACGTTCGGCGGCTACAAGTGGAGCCACGGCGTATTCTATGGCTACGTGGTAGATCCTCGGCGCGTCCACGAGGACCACATGCACACCTACATGGAGTTCACGCTGCACAGCGTGGAAAAGATGATGCGACGCGCGACGCTGCTCGAAATGGTGTTCGCCACCTCGGGCAGCGGTGACGACCTGACCGATGCCAGCCTAAAGGTACTCGACCCGATCTGGTGGGTGCTGATGGACGAGTTCAACCAGCGCCATAACTGCTGGCTATTCGCGGATACCACGACCATCACCAATCTGAAACTATCGCGCGGTCCAATGTGGGACGTGGTAGAGGATGTTGCCAAACGCAGCTTTTGCGCGTGCTACACGACTCGTCTAGGCGACTTCCATGTCATCCCCGATGCCGACGTTCGATGGTGGATAGACTACGAGCAGGGAGGCAGCGAGGGACCGCCAGAGTACACGAACAACCTCACTTGGACCAAGGAGCTATTCGAGGCCATCGACCTGGAACAATACGCCGACCCAAACCCCGGCGGCAACGGCTCGGCATTGCCCGATCCCCCGGTGCAGCAGGTCGTCCTGACGGGCATCCAAAGCGACCTATCGGAGATATGGGCGCGCTATCCCAGCGATGTGAACATTGAATCCGCCGGCAGCCTGGAGAAGCTGACCGGGCTCATCTGTGAGGATGCGCCGACGCTTGAGACGTGGGCCGCGCGATATTTCCACAAAGTGTGTGGCACGACACAGGTTGACCTGCAGCTATTCCTGATGCACTGCGTGGACCTGTACACGCCTTGCGCGCTGACGTTCACGCCGGATGCCAACCGCGTCACAAACACCGAGATCGCCTATACTGCTGCAGGTGGCTTCTATGTGACGAGCCTTGATTACACCATCGACCCCGGCCTGGGCACATGGCGCGGCAACGTGCATCTGTCGCAGCGTGGCAACCAGTCACCCAACGACGTGGGAGAAAACAGCGATGACTAGGGGCAACCTCGTCGGCCAGGCGCTACACGCTCAATCTCGCAAGCAGGCATTCGAGGATAGTTCACTGCGGCGCGCCCGCGTAACCAGCATCACCAACTGGGACACGGCGGGGCTGCAGCTGGTCTTGGAAGATACGGGCGAGACGATCTATTGCCAGGGCCGCGCGTCGGGTGCGGTGTTCGACCTCTCCGTTGGCGATTACGTATGGGCGCGACGCCTGGTCGGCGGGCAGCGCAACGAGTGGATCGTGGTCGGCTTTTGCGAGACGGCGGGCGGCTCGTTCGTGCCGTCGCTACGCGGCTCTGTCGGTCAGATCAGCGAACTGTATGCCTCAGACGGCAGCCCGCAGGCACTAGACACCGACGCTGCTGGCGATATGACCGTCCTTACCAACCTGATCGCGCCGACGTTCAAGCTACAGGACACCGGCGCGGACAACACGCTGGCCCTCACCTACAACGAGGACGCGACCGCAGATCGGGTATTCAACCTCGTGATGGGCGACGCCGACCGGACGCTGACACTCTCGGATGATGTGACGCTGGGCGATTGGTTCGACCAGTCGGTGAAAGCGGCTGCATCGCCAACCTTTGCCTACCTCAAGTTTACGCCCGGCAGCGCGCCCGGTGTGCCCGCTGAGGGCGACGTGTACGTGAACAGCACGGATCACAACATCTACTTCTACAACGGGACCGCCTGGGAGGACTTGGCCGGCGCAGGCGGCGGAGGCGTGACCGGTTCGGGCACGACGAGCTACATCCCCAAATGGACGGGCTCGACATCCCTGGGCGACTCGATTGTCTACGATGATGGAAGCAACCGTATCGGCATCGCCACAACCAACCCAACGACGAGGCTGCAGATCGGCAATCTGGACGCTCAAAACACCCTCAAGGTTACTGGCCTATCTACCGCCAATATGGCACCGGTCATTTCCCTGTTCCGCAGCGGCACGAGAGAACTCGTCATCGCATGTGCTGCAGATGGCGACTTTATTCTGGCAAGCACGGCGGGCCTGGCCAACTACCAGGATGCCACGCTCACGGCGGCGGCGCATCTAACCATTGACACCAGCGGCAACGTTGGCATCGGAACGACAGGGCCTAGTTTCAAGCTCGATGTCGTCGGGCAGATTGGATCGTCTGGTGCGCAGGCGGGCCTGCAATTGTTGCCGCGCGACGGGACGGGCAACAACTATGTGATCTACAATCCGACAGGCGACGATCTCCGAATATGGAGGACGACCGTCGGGGATAGGTTCATCTTCACCGATGCGGGCAGTTTCAGGCTCTCAACGGTTACTACTCCCGGCACGCCGACGGAAGGCGAGATATATGCCGACGCCGACCACAATCTCTACTACTACAACGGCACCGGCTGGGATGACCTGACTGCCGGCGGCGGGACCGGATTGTGGACCGACCAGGGCACCTACATCTATGCCAACAATTACACGAGCGCCGTCGTCACCGACACGGAGCGCTTTGGCATCGGCACGACCAACCCGCTGGGCAAGCTGGACAGCACGCAATCCAATGCATCCGGAGCCATCCCGCCCCTGTACCTCTACCAGGCCGACGTGGACCAGCCGCTGATCATGTTTCGCGGTCAGGCAACGACCGGCCTGGGCAACAACATCATCGCCGAGGTCGAAGTAACTACCGCGACGCGGGCGGGCTGGCTGCGCATTGAGGTGCAGGACGACGGCGCGCAGATCGCCAGCCAGGACTATTTCATCCCCATCTACACACTGGCATAGGAGGAGACATGGCGCATATCGTCACCGTTTTTGAGGAGCAAGGCGGCGTGACATTCGTCGTGAGCGAGGGCCTGGCTGATGCCGACGCCCTGCAGATGATGCAGCTCATCGAGCACGAGCTGCAGCGGCGCATCGTGCGGGCGGAGATTGAGGCCGAGGCGGAACCACAGGAGGCGGACAGTGAACCAGGCTGAGACGAAAATCTCCCAGGCCATCCTGCTGCTGCAGCAAGCGCTCGCGCTGATGAGCCAACCCGGCGATGACGTGCTGCTGCTCGCCCGCGCTATCCAGGGCGAAGGGGCCGGACTGTTCACCGATCGGGCATTGTGCGGCCTGTGGATCGGACATACCGCCGTGAACCTATACCAATCCGACTGGCAGAATGGGCGCTGGGCCAGCGTCGCCGACGTGGTGCGCGATCGCTTCCACGGCTATGTGAACGTCGCCGAGCCCGCCGATTGGGCAATTGACCTGGCGGACATGGTGCTACACGAGGACGACATTACCGGCGGCGCGCAGGCTATGCTCTCGCTGGCGGACCTGCACGCGCACGGCTGGCCGCTGAGAGATGACCTACTGCTGCGGGCGTTCACCACACCCGACGGGCGCCAGCTACGGTTCTATGGCACCTGGGCGGAGGAGTGGAGATGACCCACGCCCTGCACGGCCTGCACGTCTCAAGCATCCGCGACCAGATGGCGCTGCCTGTCGCGCCACCGGGGAACCTGATGTGGACTGAGATCGCGGGCACTGACGGCGGCGACTATTCGCGCCACGAGCTGCTGGGCTATACCAACATCGTGCGGCTCAATTGGTCCTACGGCCACGGCACGATACCGGACCCAGCGCAGTATGGCGAGTTCGCCACCAACTGCGGCGCGTTCGTCGCGCGCAGCCAGGGCTGCCACACGTGGGTCATTGGTAACGAGCCCAACCATTCCCAGGAGCGGCCACCGTCGGGCATCATCACGCCGGAGGATTACGCCGAGTGCTTCATCAAATGCTACGATGCCATCAAGGCAGTGCGGCCCGACGACCTGGTTCTGCCCGCGCCCATCGCACCCTACAACTGGGAGAGCGGCGATTGCCTGGAGTACCTTGACGACATGGCACAGGAGCTGGCTGCCAATAGTGTTGTGGACGGCTGGGTGCTGCACGCCTACACGCGGGCGCACGATCCGGCGCTGATCACGAGCGAGCTGCGGGTGGATAACGAGCACTGGCACTTTCGCACCTATCGTGACCAAGCGGCCGTGGTGGCAAAGCACGCGCTGGACGTGCCGCTGTTCCTGACCGAGGCCAACCCGACCAAGGGCTGGCAGAATGTCAACAACGGGTGGATACGTGAGGCACTGTGCGAGATTGACACGTGGAACCAGGGCCACCCGCACCAGGTGATTCGGGCAGTATGCCCATTCCGCTGGCACGACCCCAGCCGCCCCGAGTGGAGCATCGGCGACAAAGCGGGCGTGGTGGAGGATTACACGCAAGCGGCAGAGTTGGGTTATTCGTGGGATAGTTGGGATAGTGAGCCTGGCGAGCCGGAGCCGCCAGATGAGGAGGAACCTGTGAGCGGATTCGTGAATGGTAACATGGCTCTGCCGTTTATAGAGGAGCCGGGGCACAACAATATCCTAGTTGCGAAGGGATGGAGGGCGTGGTGGGCATCTGAGAGATGGCACGAGCAGGACCAGAATCCCGCACGTCCGCTGAAGGTCGGCGAGTACAAGCCAATCTTCGCCGCCAATTATCCCTATCGCGTCCTCGAGGGCGAAACGTGCCAGTGTTGGTTCGTGCAGTTCGGCGTGATGCACGGTGGTATCTATCAACAGGTGAACGTCGGCGCGGGCAAGCGCGTGACGTTCAGTGTACCCTTCCAGGCGTGGTGTACGGAGGGGCAAGACCCGCACGTGTCAGACGGTGAAATCTACCTCCGCGCTGGCATTGATACGCGAGGGGGCATTGACTGGCAGGCTGATAGCATCGACTGGGGCAACTGGGTGCGCGGCGAGGCTGAGTATGCGTCCACGTCCATCAGCACTATTTCGCAGACAGGCACTATCACTCTGTTCATTCATACCTGGAACAAGTGGGCGCTGCCAGGGCATAACGACATCTACGTGGACGCGGTGACGCTGGCAGTTGAGGGCGAGGACGACGATGTGCCCCCGACGCCATCCATCGAGGGCGTGCTACGGGTGGAGATCACCGGGCCAGGCGGCGGGCCGATTCAGGTGCAGCAGGTCAGCGGGCAGGGGTTGATAGCGCGGCTATTCGGGCGGTAGGCCACGGGCATCAATAGCCTCAGCAATAGCTCTGGCAGCCATCCACCCGCCGCGCGCCTTCTCCTCCTCGTCTGGATGGTCGGGATGAGGATGCTGCTCCCATTCCTGCAAGCGTAGCATTTCCTGGCGGGCGATCTCCCGGCATGCCTCCCGCTCGGCGCTCACGGCAGTGGCGATGCGCTGCTCATACAAAAGGTTGCTCAAGTTAGCCTCCTGTCTACAATGTAGGCGACTAGCAGGACCACGCCCAAGGCGGCGGCGATGACGACAATCGGGAACACGCACAGTCCGAGTGCCCAGTTGATGGACATCAGCGAGTGGATTGCCCACCTGGTCACGGTCTGCAAAACGCTGAACACGATCAATATGCCGATGCCTATGCCTATTTTCTTGAGAGTGCTCATTCCGTGTCTCCCCTGGCGCGGATGTTGGCGACCATAACGTACAGTGCCCCTGCTATTTCGCCGTGTTTATTTGCGAGTGCCGTGTTGCCTGCCTCAAGGCACATTCCCGCGATCGCCCCCCGCTCGGCGGCGACGGCTTCGGCAATCTTGCCCTGTATCCATCCGGCAAGCGTGACTGTGTGGTCCTCGGCCAGTGCGCGAGCAACCGCATCCGCCATCTCTAGTATCTCGTCTGTCGTTTTACCCATGTCTCACCTCCTCCTTCACCGCCTCCCCACGGGCGCGGATGGCGGCGGCAATATGCTTTGCCATCGCAATCTCACCGCCAGACCACGCCGATAGATTGCTCGGCACTTCAGGGGCCCGGCTCATAGCAGATGCTCCAAAATCCTCCGCCACCTTCGCGCACGCCTCCCGCTCAGCGGCGACGGCAAGCCGCACCTCCTCGTCTATCATCGCCCATACCTTGGCCCGGAACGTCAGCGGCTCCGCCATTGCGCGAGCTATCTCTAGCAAAGTAGGACTCATCTCACCACCTCCCCACGGGCGCGGATGGCGTTCAGCGCATACGTGAGCTGGCGGATGGCATACCGCGCCTGGCGGACGATTCGCGGGTCGCTCACCGTCTCATCATCGAGCGCCCGCTGGTGGACATCAATGAGCCTCTGGATGATTGCCAAGTTTGCCTCCCGCTCGGCGCGCACGGCTTCGGCATCGACGTAATAATTCTTATTCTCGCTCACCTCACCTCCTCCTTCACCATCTCCAACACGTCCTCCCCCTGCCCTGCCGGCAGCGCGCCGAACTCCAACAACTGGCAGCGCAGCAGGTGGGCCGCCAACTCGCGCTCGGCGGCGGTCAGCTTCGGCCACATCGCCGCGACGGGCGACGTGAGCATGCGGGCCACGTCCTCTCGGAAGAAAATCTCAAGTGCCATCCCCTCGCTCCCTTCTCCCCCACTACGTGCGCCTACGTGCGTGCGTACTGTACGGCGCTGCACGCGCTAGGTAGGCGGCGGTGGGGGATAGTCGGCCTTCAGAATCTCTAGCATTTGCCCCACTGTTATGGCGCGCCCATGCTCCAGATATGCGTGCATCGCCTTCTCACGCACGCTATCATAGCAGACACCCGCCTGGCGCTCACAGAACAACTCTATGACGCTTTCGGCCTGATAGCACTCAACACATACTAGGTCAACGCGCTTTGTGGCTGGCGTCGTGGTAACATCGGTAACGTGGATACGCAACAGGTCGTCACCAACAACGGTATCGTCACGCCGAATCTCGCGCGCTTTGCCACACCATCTGCATACCTCCATCATTACACCTCCATCTCGTAACTTGCTACGTACCGCATCGCCTCATCGAACCCGGCGCGAAACTCGTACCCGCTCAAATGGTGCTCGGGATTCTTCCACCGCAGCACGCCGCGCGCTATCATCTCGTCGCGCAGCGCCGTGAACTCCTGCGGCGTCACGCCCTCCCGCCCCGCGCTGGCCTCCGCAAAGCTCAGCCCCAGCGGTGCATCCTCGTCGGCTCGCCACGCCAGCACCCGGCGCGCAAACGCGCACAGCTCGGGCGTAATGTCCACGTCGAGCAGCCGGTGCGTGTTGCCCGCGACAAGCTCAAGCCGTGCGTGGACGACTGGGCGTTCTGGCTCGGGCGCATCGAAGTCGAGCCGGTCCATCTCCTGTCGCACCGGCCCCCTGGCCTTCGCCCGCGCCACCCGCTCGCTCACCGCGTGCAGCAGGAACAGCGCGACGAACAGCCCCGCCCCGGCCTGTGCGCCACGCCACATCGCACGCAGCGGCACGGCCCACCACGCCAAGTCGCTGCCCGCTGCCTGCCCGCCGACGAACAGCGCCACCAGGACGCCGAAGCCAAGCGCAAGGGTCACGGCCTGCCCGCGTGGCACGCGCACGTCCAAGTCCACGACGGACGGTGTAGACTCGACGTTGGCGGTGGTGTCCAGGCGGCGGGGCATGGCTAGACCAACTCCATCCACTCGCTGGCGGAATCAAGGCAGTGCCCACATTCAGCGCAATGGGATTCGACCTCCACCTCGGCTTGGTTAGCGCTCTCCTCGGCAGTCCGAATCCAGGCGTGTAGGCGGACCCTGACCTTGCGCTTGCACCTCGCACAGTAGCGGACTTCGGCCTCGGTCACATAGTCATCTTCCATCATCCCTCCTCTCGGGCGGCATCGGCCTCCACGCTCTGCCAATCGGTTTTCTCCTCATAGGCAGTCAGCATGGCAAAGTAGCGTTCACTGAGCGGGCGGTATTGCTCCTCCCAAATCCGATGCTGCTCCTTCTCTTTCTGCATCAGCTTGTCGGACAGATCGCGGAGCAAGCGTGCCTCGCTGTCCTTGCGTCTCCTGAACATCTCTGCCGACTCGTCAAGCAGTAGTTTGGCTGCCATTTCCAAGCCGGAACGCTGGCCCAGCACAAAGCCCGTTGTGCTGATTTTCTCAGCGATTTCGGTAGGAGAGAGATTCATTGTGATTGCTCCTCCTCTGCAGCATCGGCCTTATCCCAGTCCCACTTCGCAAGCCAATCTACAATAGCCTCGGCGGCATCCTCAAAGTCAGCGCTCGTGGCCATTGTCGGCCACATTTTGCACAGTTCATTCAGTAGTCCACTCGAATAGAGCATGAGCATCTTGCGTCCGGCATCCGTCATTGTCTCCCGGTTCTCGACGCAAGCAATCTTGAACGCAGCACGCTCATCCGCTGATAGATTGATGCTTACTCGTGACATGTTTACGCCTCCGCATGTTTGTGCGTTTGCACCATTGTACCACGCCCCGCCCCACCTGTCAAGGGTTATTCGCGTCGTGTGACTGTACTCGTAGAAGGCAAAGACGTGAATAGCGCGGGGCGTCGGGCATGGCGAATCCAATCTCAACCAAAAGTCAATTTCCTGGCGTCCCTGGCGCTATCGGCGTTGTTCGGCATGTGACGATACAGCGTGTGCAATGTAGCTTGACAGAGTGAACACTTCTGTGCTATACTATGTGCAGTTCAGTTGAGAGAGAGCGCGCGACAAGGAGGCAAACAGTGAAGGCAGGACAGAGAATCAAGGTCAAGTGGGATGGGGCGACGGGAACCATTGTCAGCCTGGATCAACACAGGGCTTTTCTGAAGATGGACAAGCCGGACGAGGATGGCGTGTCCGAGTACTTCGAGAGCCTGGAGGAGATCGAGCCGTTGGAGCAGGCACCGGAAGCGCACGATTTCGACAAGGGCTTCGGCATCGGCGGGCTCGGACGGTTCGAGGAAACGCCATACATCCCTACGGTCGAGCAGATGGAGCGGGAAGACGCACGGGTCGCCAAGCTGCAGCGGTGCCGGAAGTGTGGGCAGCTCGAGGGCGATGTGATGTTCAGCACAGATCCAGATAGCGGGCTGTGCGACGACTGCTACGGATAGGAGAACACAATGGAGCACATCGAGCACAAGGAGTTCACAGTCATTCACGGTCCCCGCTACCGCCCGCTGGTCGAAACGGTCGAGCTCAACGGCGTATCACCAGAGGAACCGCTGACACCAAGCTTGGCGTCCCGTGCTGCATTGGCGGCGACGGGACATCGGCGGAACGTGACGGTATGGAGCACAGAGGATTACGGCTATCGGCTCTACGCCAAAAGCCACCGCAAGGTTCAGCGCGACGACTAACCCCGTCCCACACACAAAGCCCCCTGGCGAGAGGGGGCTTTTCTTTTCCCGGCTAGACTAACGTGACGCGGGGCATCCTGCGGGGTTAGGCGGGCTGCACGAACGCGACCTGGACGACCTCTCCCTCCTCCACGAACACGCGCACGCCTGCCTTTTGCACAGGTGTACATCGGTGTACACGATGTGTACACCTGCGGACATAGGTGTCCATTGGGTGTACATATGGAATATCAAGGAATTGCTAGAGATTTGCCCGGATGCGACTTGGGGGTTGACAGACACTATAAAATGTGATAGACTATAGGCGTAGCTGGAAATCTAGACTTCAAGGAGGCAATGATGGCAGACAGAACTCCCCCCACCCGAATCAACGTAGTTTTGTACGACCCCGACATCGAGATCGTTGACGCCGCTGACACCAACGACGCCGGACGCTCGGCCACCATCCGGAACATCATCCGCGAATGGAATGACCTGCAACCGCTGGCACAGGACGCCGAACTGTTGCGCAGCTTCGCCGAACTGGATGGAACGTCGGTTGCCGAGACGCTGCATCGCATTCTGCGCACCCACCTGCGACAGCCCGCCCGGGTGCTCGTGGACCAGGGCGTCGAGTACCAAGTCGAAGGAGGCAAGTGATGAGAAACCCATTTCAAGGTGGTTGGTCCTGGCTCAAGGAGCGCCTACCGCTCAAGCCGAAACACACCGACAAGCTGGCAGAGATGCGACGTGCTCGCAACGCTCACATTGCCACGTCGCCCGCCGCACGCCAATCGTTCAAGCTCTATTGGCGTGAACTGAACAAGCGCACGGCGTTGCGTGGCATTCCCCGCGCCGACCGTAGGCGCATCGCCAGGCAGTGGTATCACGATGCCAAAGCCCACTAACCCCCCACCCCGCGCCACCGTCAGCAAGTGTCCCACATGCGGCCAGCCCGCGATTCGTTGGCCCGACGGGGAGCAGAAATGCACCAGGGACCACAGCACGGCAGAGCAGGTGATCGATGCCAACGAGAAAAGAGGGAAGCGGTGAACAAGCTGGGCGAGCTGCAGCACACAGTCACCAACGGCGACGAGATATGGTGGTATCAGGACAAAGGGCCACAGATGCGCGTCTGGAGGAACGAGCACGGTCCAGCATACCGGCGCTGGGAAGTAAAGGTCTATCCCACCTACCGCGATTGTTGGATGACGCACACGACGTGGTATCACGACGCCTTCCCGCTCAAGCGCTACGCAATCCACGCGGGCCAAGAGAAGTTGCGAGAGGCCGCCCTGTTCTATGAAGGAGACGACCGTGCCTAACCCATATGAGGAGGCGACATGACCATCTACGACACATTCAACCTTCCCGCCCCATCTGATTTCGAGCTGGCCACGCTCGACCGTCGCATCAACTGGCCCGGGTTCGACGTGCAGCCGACGACGCGGTGCGGGTACGCGTTCTGGTGCCAGCTTCGCAACGTCAACGGCGCGCGACCGTACCTGTGGACGTGGATCGAGGACAACTGCGAGCACCCGCCACAAGGTGAGAAACGCATCTACACCGTGGCGCGCTGGGATTCGCTGCTGGCCTGCTACGAGCACGAATGCCAGGAGCAGGACGCCCGCGACGAGGCCGAGACGGTGGCCGACGCACGCGCAGCGAGCTACCCGTACTAGGCAGCACCGACAAGGAGGAAAGTGAGATGTGCAAAGAGGCCAAGGATATTGCCGCACAATCGCTGGAGACTTTGGGAATCGCCGCAGGAATGCCGATGCCGCACGATACGGGGGCCATAGAAATGTATATGGTAGCGCGCACCGAGGCACTGGTCAGCATCGCGCTATCGCTGGCCGCACTCGCCGAGGCGGGCACGTTCACGCTCGCCGAGGTGTCCCGCGCGGTGAATCTATAGTCATCCATCCAAAGGAGGACGCCCGCTGATGATTGGTGCTAACTCAGATGAATCCACAACATACAGCTATGTGACCGAGCATAGTCCCCCTTATGCAAGCACGGCGGCGGACCTCGGGGCCAGCGACCCCGGGAGATGCCGCACCATCCCAAAGGAGACGTAAGATGAAAACGACAGGAACCCCGGAACAGTTGGCCAGTCTATACAGGCGCATGGCGGAGGCGATGGCACAGATCAAGCGCCTGCCCAAGCGCGGCAAAAACACTCACTTCAACTATGAATACGTCACCGACTCCGACGTGCTCGACGCCGTTCGCGGCGCGATGGGCAACGTGGGTATCGCCTTTTTCAACGACGTGGTGGACATGAGCAAGGACGGCAATCGCACTGAGATCATGCTGGACGCTATGTTCGCCGACAGCGAGACGGGCGCGACCGTGATTGTGACTTGGGTCGGCGAGGCGCTCGACAGCCAGGACAAGGGCATGAACAAGGCGCTCACCGGAGCCGTCAAGTATGGCTTGCTCAAGACATTCTTGATGTCCACCGGCGAGGACGACCCCGACGACGAGGCGGCAGAGGACAAGGGAAACGGGCACAAGGCGGAAGCACCAAAGCCTGCCCTGCACTGGACACACGATAGCAAGGTGCTGGGCCGACTGTGGCAATATGCCCGCGAGAATCTCGGTATGTCCGACGACGAGGTCCACCAGGCGTTGAAGGTTGAGAGCGTCAAGAGCTTCACCGGGACAATGGACGAGGCCAAGGCAGACTTGGACGCCTGGGCCGATGCGCATGCCAAGATCGACGCAGCCGTGGCCGAGGTGTACGGAGAGGAGCCTGCAGGTGAATGAGGAATGGACAGTCCTGACCCCGAGCTATGGCCCCGGCGACCGTCTGGTGCTGGGACGACGCCTCGACTTTGGCGGCTGGCTGCTGACCTACGGCTACGTCGAGAATGGCGTGGTGCGCCAGAGCGCGCTTGCGGGCAGCGTGGACATCAGCGACGCCGAATTGGCGGTGTTGCTGCAGATGGCACGCGGGGAGCCCGCCGATGGTCCGCGCTGAGTCGCCCGACAAAAGCCATATGTTCGGGCTGACGCTCAAGTGGCAGACGGAATTGCGGGCATATGCCGAAGTCTGCGAGCACTATGGGCAGCTATCGAATGAGGCCGCTATGGCCAATTATGACCTGGCGGAGCGTATCGCCAAGCTGGAGATTGAGGCACGGAAGGCAACTGAGTGATTCATCGCTGCTGGGCCGTGCGTGACATTGTGCCCACTATACCGAATGTCCGCAGGGCTGACGGCGGCACCAGCAGCTATGGCATCCGTCCGGGGTTCAAGTCGGCTTCATGCCGTGCGCTGTTCCGGTAGTCCGCGACCACTATACAGGTTGTGGAAGCGGCGGGACAGCCCAGCCCCGGCGGGTGCCTGAGAAGGAGGCGACGGTGAAGGCAGAGCAATTGGCGCTACTCAAGGAACTTGCAGAGATTGAACATGGAGACTTTGTGCCCAATGCCGATCTCTCATTGGTACAGCGCATAGCAGCAGAGTGTACCCCACTGTTGATCTGGCGCTCGCTTGACATCGCGTACAGCCTGGGCCAACGCGACGCCCACCATACCGTGTCTGAGCGGGCCGCGAGTATGGCAGATTCGGCATCCCTGCGCGTCAAGTTCATTCTGAAGATGATGGAGGACTGATATGGGCACATACAATCGCGGCTACCGACGCTACGGCCACGGCCCACGCGCCAGCCACGAACCTGTGGCGGAGACGGCAGTAATCGAGTGGAGCACGGCCCTGATGTGGGCCTGCATGATTGGCCTCGTGGCCGGCCTATTCGCGGCCTACCTGATGGGGTGGGTGTGAGATGGACATCGCACAATATTCCCTGTGGGAACTCGAGATCGACCGGGCCGCGTGCATAAAGGACAACCGCCTTTGCGAAGATGCACTCTCGCGGGGCATTGAAACCTACTTTGACGGGCATGAGGATGTCCGTGAACGAATGGCCCAAAACACGCGCATCATTGCCATCATCGACGCTGAATTAGCGCGACGCGAGGAGGCGGTGTGATGACCCACTTCGCCGAGATCATGTTCACCCTGTTCACAGCGGCGTTCCTGGGCATCGGCGTGCTGCTGCTGTGGGCGAAGCAGAACCGGAGGCCAAGACAATGAACAAGGAAACCGTTGCAGCAAACATCATCGCCAGCCTACTATGCTCCGCCTTTTGGGGCGGCGTCATGCTCGCCGCGACGCACTCGTGGGTGTCGGCTGCCGTGACGATGGCTGTGTGCTACCTGGGCACGTCGCTGGTGGTCGGGCTATTCCAGAACAGCGCGGACCCGAGAGAGGTGGGGCGGTGAACTGTCCATATTGTAATGGAACGGGTGAGCGCGATACGGGCGGCTTTGACCAGTCTGACCATCCCATCAGCGTCGAGTGCCCCGACTGCAAAGGGACGGGCAAGGTAGACCCGCGCATCCTGGAGCGCAACGGGCTCCTGGGCCGCATCCGTGCGCTGCAGGCCAGCATCGACTATGCCGCGCCAGAGCTGGAGGGCATGTATCGCACCAAGCGCGACGAATGCGCGTGCCGAGTGGACGAACTGAGCGAGGCGCTGCGACAGGACGGGCTGCTATGACCACCCGCCTTCTCCTAGTCCTAACGCTCGCGCTCCTGCTGGCTGCTCCCGCCACCGCACAGTCGCCGCAGTACGAGAGCGGCGTCATCGCCGTGCGCAGCGACGCCGGACGGTGGGAATTGCTGCGCGTGGCACCGGGGACGGAGGAGGCGCACCTCGCCTCGTTGGCGTCGGCTGGGCGCGAGACGACCCGGCTGCACATCTTGACGATCGAGCAGCAAGATCCACCGCCCAGGCCGCTGCCGTTCGACTCGCCGATATACCTGCCTACCGTCACCCGAGACTATGACCCGCACGTACCTACGGACCCGCTCTGGTCGGAACAGTGGGACATGCAAACGATAGGCGTACAGCGCCAGGATGGTGACGCTGGCGCTATCGTCGCCGTGCTCGACACCGGGTGGTATGCACTGGACGACGAGCCGCACATGGTGTCCGGCTGGGACTGCGTGGACGAGGACGACGACCCGTCGCCCATCGCCAACCACGGAACGCACGTGGCCTCCGTGCTCGCCGCGCCACACAATGACCTGGGGATTGCCGGGGCCTGCGGTGAGTGCAGGCTGATGGTAGTGCGCGTCTGTTCCTACGACTGCGCGGAAACGGACATCTACGAGGGCGTCGAGTACGCCGTGGCGCACGGCGCTCGCGTGATCAACATGTCCCTGGCCGGCTCGTTTCTGATGCCCTACCTGCACCAAGCGGTGCAGGATGCCGTGGCGGCCGGCGTCGTGGTCGTGGCGGCAGCGGGCAACCAGGGCACGGCGAGTCCGATGTATCCGGCGGCGTGGCCTGAGGTCGTGGCCGTGTCATCCGTGGACGCCGACTTGGCGCTGGCATATGATTCAAGCTACGGATACATCGACTTTGCGGCACCTGGGGACATGGTGCTCGGCGGCTGTGGCAGCGGCGATAACTACTGCTACAAGCGCGGAACGAGCATGGCAGCCCCACACGTCGCCGGTGCATTTGGGCTGGTGCTGTCGGAGCATCCCGAGTGGACTTCACAGCAGGCATACAATTGGCTCGCGTCGCACGCGCTCGACCTCGGCGAGCCGGGATGGGATGCCTGGTACGGGTGGGGGATGGTGAGGGTAAGATGAACGCTGCTCAACTGTCCTTCGACGACGCCACGCCGCCATCCACGGCAACCTGGGACTGGCTAAGCAAGCGCGACCACATGCCGCCGCACTACCGGGTGGGCGTGCTGTGCCCACACTGCCACCAGACGGTCGTCGCCAAATGGACGCCCTCGCACTGGTGGGTATGTGGCAACTGCAAGGCGGCATGGCAAGAGAGGGTGTGGGTATGACCACGCTCACCATCGTCACGCCGGGACCGTACATCGTCGGCCAAACAGTGCTGGTGGCACAGCGATGGAACAATACGTTGGGCGTCGGATTTCGCTGTGGCGTGCAGCGCGTCTCCGATCACGAGCTCCTCGTCCGCGTCGGCGGCAAGCCACTGGCGTTTCAGCAGCACGAGCCGGGCGTGTGGTCCTGGTGCCAGCCGGACCAGACGAGCTTTGACGTGGGGGACGAGCAGGCGACGCTGTGGGAGGTGTAGGTTGACAGCGGAGAGGGATCATGGTAAGATGGGTACAAGCCTAGACCGAAGTGCGGGTGTTCTGTTTTGCGGACACCTCTCACAAACCCATACGAGTTTGCGGCGAAAGAGCCCGCTATCTACAGCGCCCGCCTTCGGTCTAGGCAACCAAGGTGTCCGTCGTAGGTAGTGGGCTTTTTTGCGTTCACACGGAGGGCGAGACCGTGAAGGTACACGTTTCTGATCTGACCGTTGACCCCGAAATTCAGCTTGCTTCGCGTGGCACTGACCCCAATACAGTGCAGGACTACGTGATCGCCATGACAAACGGTGACGAATTCCCCGCGATCGTTGCATTCCGCGAGAATGGCACGATTCTACTATCGGCGGGATTCCACCGGGTAGCGGCGGCCCAATTTCTTGGACTGGCAGAGATTGAGGCAGAGATCCGCGAAGGCAGTCGCCAAGACGCCATGGTCTATGCTGCCATCGACAACGCCAAGAATGCGCGTCCGATGTCTCAAGCTCAAAAGCGCGAGGCCGGCGCGCGGCTGCTGAGGCTGACGGATTGGAGCCAAGAGCGGATTGCCAAAGAGCTTGCTGTGGGTATAGGCACCATTTCGCGCTGGGCATCATCTCTTCCAAACGGAAGAGATAAGCCAGTCACCGTCACCCGCAATGGTACGACCTACACGATGGATATATCAAACATCGGCAAGGCGCAGCCCGAGGAAAGAGAACTGCCCACACCGCCGGCGATTGAGCTTGCAGAAAAGATGGTTGCGCAAGGCGAGTGTCCGAGCAAGGAAGAATGGGCAATGGAGCCAGAGACCTATACCGGACACTGCCACAAGGGATGCTATGCCCCCCGCGTTTTGACGAAGGGCTCAGTCTATGAGTATGGCGTCTATGGCGTCTACGTCTGCTCGGGCTGTGGTTACGCATATCCACCCTTCTGTGCTCCTGCCGCAATGTCTGATGCCGAGCTGGCACAATATAATCGAGGACTGTCGGAATTTGACAAGGACGAAGAGGAGCGCGAGCCCGAGCCCGACCCCATGGCCGTCCACTACTCCAGTAAGACCGCTGAGCACTACACCCCGCAGGTCATCATAGACGCCACGCTTGCTTGCTTGGGCGAGATTGACCTGGACCCATGCTCAAACAGCCAGCTCAGTCCCAACATACCCGCGGCCAGGCACTTTACGGCGGACAACGACGGCCTGATGATGCCCTGGGGCGGGCGCGTCTACATGAATCCGCCTTACGGGAGAGAGATTGATGACTGGGTAGCCAAGCTATGCCTGGAGTATGAGCGCGGCGATGTGACCGAGGCCATCGCCCTTGTGCCAGCACGCACCGACACGCAATGGTGGCTACGACTACGCGACTATCCGGTGTGCTTTATCATCGGGCGCCTGACGTTCGGAGGCAACACCGATCCGGCGCCGTTCCCATCTGCCGTGTTCTATCTTGGCAACGACATTGGCGCGTTCTATCACGCATTCTGTGAGCTGGGTGATTGCTGGCAGCGCATGGAGCCCGGCGTATCATTTGGAGAGTGAGATGAATCAAGGACAGAAGGCAAACGCTACGGGCAGAGAAGCAGAGGACATCATCGGTGGCGTCCTAATGCGGAAAGGCTGTCATGTAGAACGGCAAGTGGACATCGGGCCGAGCATCTATGATACCCCCATCTGTGCTGACTTCCGGGTGTTCGGGCTGCGCCAATACCCGAATGGCCTGATCATCGAATGCAAATGGCAGTCGGCTACGGGCAGCGTGGACGAGAAATTTCCCTACCTCGTTCGGAACATCAAAGAGGTTTTCCCCCTGCCGACCATCATCGTTCTGAGCGGTGGCGGGTACAAGCCTGGTGCTGAGAACTGGCTGAGACACCAAGTAGATCACCAGCTTGTCGCAGTGATGAACTTGGAAGAGTTCATCACCTGGATGATGGACGCCGAGGCTGCTGGCGAAATCGTCAAGCAGACTCTTTGGTAAGGAGCTCCAATGCCTAGCCGACGAATGATTGACCCATGCTTCTGGATGTCTGAGACGATGGCGTCGCTGACCGTGCGCCAACGCCTGCTCTTTATCGGGCTGTTCTCCAACGCCGACGACCAGGGCCGATTGCGTGCCCACCCGGCGCTGATCCGCTCTACGGTGTTCCCCTACGAGGACATACCCCTATCGGACATTGAAAGCGACCTGGAGGCCCTACACGGCATTCAGAGCGTGTTCGTGTACACTACCGAGGGCAAGTCCTATCTACAGATCGTCAACTGGTGGAAGTACCAGTCACCACAGTGGGCCTATCCCTCAGACATCCCCGCGCCGAACGGTTGGCATGACCGCCTGCGGTATCGCCGGGACAACGAGGTGCTGACTGACAACTGGCCCACCAAGAATGAACCCGAGCCTTTACCTAACGACTTACCTAACGACTTACCTAACGACAACGGCCAAGGCGATGGGTGGCCCCATAGAGTTAGGGTTAGCACTAGCGTTAGCAGTAGCGTTAACGATACAGAAGAACCCCCAAGGGGCGCTGACGCGCCCGCCGTTTCCTCGTCTCCCGTTCCTACTTGTTGGGATGACTGGGAAGAAGCCTATAAGACCTACGCCAACACGCCAGCGCTTATCCGTCGCATGGTCGAAATACTCTATCCCGGCCTGGACCCACCTGACTATGGTGAGATAGGGGGTATCGCCAAGCGCATGGGCAAGGGCAAGGCCGGATTCAAGCGCCTTATGGGGCTCTTGTGGGAGTATAGCAAGCGCCCGCCCGACGGCGACCTGCTGCCGTACCTGTTACGGGTGCATTTGGGGAAAGAGCGCGACAACGGGCATGACAAACCCGACGTGACCTCAAGCGAGTATCGTAAGGCGCGCTACATGACCGACGCAGCGATGCCGCTCGAAGTGGACGATACGTGACTCAACGCCCCCGCCCCGGGCCTACCGTGGTAAAGGAGATGACGATGGTTGACGAGCTCCAGACCTATATACCGGAGAACCTGACCCTAGAGCAGTGGCGCGACCTGGGCCGGCGGTTGGAAGTATTGATGGACACCGTGGCGCTGCTGGGCGTGGCTCCTCGTGACATGCCGCCGGCCTATAGGCAATCCTGGGCTGAGCTGCACACGGAGCTAAAGGCAGCCCTCGGGCCGGGCGAAGGAAGATGATGATGCGTGACCGACTGCAGTTGTGGATCTACCGTTCGTTCGTGACCCACTGCGGCGACCTCCACAATGCCGAGTTCGAGGTATGCCGACACTGGCCGTGCTGGCTGGCGGCGTGGGTAGAGGCGCGGCTGTATCGCTGGCTGTATGGCGTATGGGCCGAGGAATGGTGACATGCACCTCCACTGCCCGCGCTGCCGGCGCATCCGTGCGATGATATTCCACCACCGCTACTGGCGCGCCGGGCGGATGTGGAAGCGCTACCATTGCCCGGTGTGCGGCGAGGCGCGGAGCGTGCGTGCAAATGTGCAGCCGTTTTGGGCGGAACGAAGTCGATGATGGAGATGACGATGTGCCAATGGGGAACGTGCGTGATGGTGTACGTTAAGGTGCCCGCAGACCTCTCTGCTACAGGTCGGGACGAATGGCGGCTCAAGGCCATTGATGCTTGCATCGCCGACATCGTGGCGGCGCTGCAGGCAGCAGGCATTGATATGCGGTCATCTTGTTGTGGACACGGGGAGGAACCCGGGCATATTGAGTTGCAGGATGGGCGTATCCTAATCATAGGCCGTCCCGTGCGGGACAAAGGAGATGATATGCTAACCGTGACCTTTCATAACGACGGCACCGGCAACGAGGCCATCGGCAACTATGACGTGACTGTGGCGGTAAACGATACCATCATCTACACCTGTCGCATTGAAGGGCATGAGCGTCGCCGTGGTTGGACGGAACTGGTGGACCGGCTGGTGTTTGCGGCATACCGAGAGGAGATGGAGGCTGATGATGGGACGTGAGCTGGACGTGAAGATAGCAGTGGCGATGGGGTGCGATGCGGGCTGTGGTAGGACATACTCAGGCGATATGCAGGACGATTACCCAACTTGCCTATGCCCCGACAAGGCGCACGCGGACCCGTTGAGCTATGCCGAGCGGCAGCTCTACCGCTATAGCAGCGATTGGAGTGCTGCCAAGCTGGTAGTCGATGCGGCGGTCCGTGACGGCATGGATGTACAACTGGAAATCTACGCAGACGAAACGCTGTGCATCCTGATATTGGGCGACCCAAACGCGGCAGTGGCAGGAAGCGTCTGGCGAACCGCGCCGACGTTGCCCGAAGCTGTCTGTCTCGCATTCCTTGCGGCGAAGGAGGCCAGCCATGACCGAGAGTGAGATGCTGGAAGATGTGGATGAGCTTATGTCGCGCGCTGGGTTCGTGGTGGACAAGTTCAGCCAGGACCGTCGCACGAGGGCGCAGCTTGCCGGGCATCCCGATCGCGTCTACCTGGGGCACGGTCGGTGCCTGTATGTCGAGGGCAAGGTTGGCGTGAATGGGCTGACCACCGCTGAGGAGAAATGGTGGGCGGAGCATCGGCCCTACTTCCATCCACCGTGGGTTGACGGGCGCGTCTGGCGCAGCGTGGACGATGCCGCAGAGTGGCTGCAGGAGATCCGATGACCGGCCAGTCGCAATACTTCCACGCCACGGCGCCCTGGGACCACTACGAGAGCAACCATAGCTGGTTCCGCGGCATGAGCGCCGACGACCCGCGCATCGTGTGGTGTACGCGCTACTGCACCCTGCCGCCGGATGCGTGCGAGAAGCACGAGGCTTGTCCCTTCCACTGGGAGCGCGACGGGCAGGTCGGCTACATCCCGGCGGGTGTGGCATTGGAGCGATGCAAGCGACTGGTAGAGGAGGCTGAACGTGCAAAGACACAACACTGAGGAATGGCGCTCGGTTAAAGCTTTTGAGGGATGGTATGAAGTAAGCAACCTAGGACGCGTGAGGCGCGTGAAGGGTGGATCGGGAACGAGCCCCGGCAGAATATTGCGACTGGGCATTGTCAGAAACGGATATAAACAAGCGCGATTGTTCGCGGGCCGAAAGCGTAGCGCCCGTTATGTGCATAGGCTAGTCGCAGAGGCGTTCTTAGGTGAGCCACAAGGGTGCCATGAAATCAATCACCGCAACGGCGACACCGGTGATAACAGAGTAGAGAATCTAGAGTGGGTCACACACAGCGAAAACATGCTCTATTCTTATCGTGTTTTGGACGCCACGCCCAGCAGGGGAGAGGCCCATTATCGCGCCAAGCTCACAAGGGAACAAGTGCGTCAAATCAGAAGCCTCTACGCGGCGGGAGAATGCACCCAGGTTGAGCTAGCGCGTAGGTTTTCGGTGAGTCAACCGAATATTAGTGAGATCGTCCGCCGAGATACATGGAAGCACATATAGGAGGCAAGATGCTACGCGGACATGGCATGGGTGATTTCGAGGGCGCGGAACCTGGGCCGGTCGAGGGGCGCTGCCGCGTGTGTCACGCCTACATCGGCCCGGGCTCGCGCTACTGCTACCACCACAAGATTCTGAGGACCAAGGCCCGGGCGCAGGTCGAGCGGCTGTGCGAGATTGCGCACCGGCGGAAGGTGCGGCAGATGATTCAGGACTGGTGGGCGGCGACGGAACCGGAGGAGGCGTGATGAACTACGATCCAGAGGAGCGCAAGTGGACGCATTGGCGAGCGGTAAAAGAGCTGCGCGAACAAAGGAGGCGGGAAAAGGCGGATGCCGAATGGTCGCTGGTCGGACACATCGTCAAAGACCTGTTCCTGGCACTTCTCACTGCCCTATATGCCCCATCGTCGGGACACCAGGCGGCATTTGCTCTTATATCGCTGTTCTGGATATTTGCGGCTGTGGGTAGGGTTGTGACGTGGCTTAACCAGCGCGACTAGGTACGACACCGGAGGAGATTATGGCAGAGCCGGGGCGAGCGGCGTGGCGATGTCCGCAATGTGGGTTCGTCGTGGGCTGGGTAAACGATGACAATCAGCTCGTCATCTGGCGTTATCCCGGTGGCTTCATCATCCTCCGCTGTGGCACGTTCGCGTGCGCGTGCGGGGCGGTGGTGGAGTGGCGCCAGGCTGCCCCGCCAAGGAGGGTTGACAAAATGTCAACTAAACTTGACATCGCGCCTTAATTGTGGTAAGATGAACTAGCAGGCTGGAAGGGCGGATAATCCCCCAGCCACCCCGGAGATGAGCGCCCGGAACCCCATTGGGTTTCGCGGCGCTTTTTTGTTGTCTGGAGGAGATACCATGAACCCTGTTTCTGGACTGCTACGCTCGCGCAAGTTCCTGCTTCTTGTGCTCGATACCATCATCTCGCTCGTTCTCTTTTTCGTCGGCAAATATGCATCGCCCAACCTGGCTGAGGATATCAAGTTCATCATCGCTGCCTATCAGCCGGTATTCGTGGCAATCATCGTCGCTATCTCGGTAGAGGACGCGGCGGCCAAGCGGTCGGGCACATTCAAGTATCAGTAGGCGGGCAACGATGAATCTAGACTGGCTCTCTCTCGACATGTTCGTTGCAGCGCTGCCCGGTATTGCGGCATTGATCGCGGTCCTTATCGCCTGGCGCGCTGCGAAGGGCCAGCGTAACGAGACGGCGGCAGGCACGCGTAAGACCGGCGTCGAGGCGCTGGCGACGGTGGTCACGGCCCTACAGACTGAGGTCACGCGGGTGAGCCATCGCATCGAGGTCATCGAGGCTGAAAAGCGGGTGCTGCAGGCACGCGTCGAGGCGCTGGAGGTGGAGCGAGATACACTACGGCGCAGGGTAGACGATTTGCAGGCGCGATTGGATGCGGT
>Ga0307442_1000043_pt1 | contig 40602 bp, 40 predicted proteins | sample SalMarWE160430MG_FD_202143 | JGI IMG/M metagenome (GOLD analysis project Ga0307442, IMG submission 202143) | Salt marsh sediment microbial communities from the Plum Island Ecosystem LTER, Massachusetts, United States - WE1604-30 | ecosystem: Environmental > Aquatic > Marine > Intertidal zone >...
TAAGTTATAACATTAAAAATCATTTTATATTAAAATAAAAGTCACTGGTTATAATAATGCTATTAAACCTTTATCAAGTAACTGGAGTCACCTCAACTGGTATCTTAATTACGTATTCGATTGTTGCTGGAATATCATATTTATTCATAATATTATTTTTCAAATTAGGATTAGTAATTGTTAAATCAAAGACTCGGAAAGGATTCAAGTGGTTAGCCATAAGTGTTATATTGCAATTGCTTATAGTTGCTCTGCTAGCGTCTCCATTTATCCTTATAGGATTTACAGGAGGATTTGAGTACAAAGGACCTTCGCCTGGTTTAATAATATTTGCCATCATATTGGCAGTATTTCTAGATCTAAATATTATTAACATTCTTCATAAAACGGGATTGAAAAGAGCCATTTTATGCTTCTTCTTGATGCTCATCCCACTCGTTGTTGGAACTATGATTGGTGTATTAATATCGCAGTTAAAACTTTTTATTCCAATATGATATTAATTTAATTTTATCATTTTATTAATATCTCTATTCATCTTTTCTACTTCAAATCTTGCAGCTTTTCCATATTGTGAAGGACTGAATTGTTTATAATTATTATATGCATAATTCACATTTCTTGAAGAATTAACGATTCCACCTAAACCCTGCTCGTTAAAACCCGGTAAGATATTATTAACAGTAGCTCCTTGTGCCCCATATCCTGGCATTAAAATAAAAGAATGATTCACTACCTTTCTAATTGCATTCAATTCTTCGGGAAATGTAGCACCTATAACTACACCTAAATTATTAAAGTTGGAGAACCTAGGTAAATCTTTACTCCATAAATCCACGAGTTTTGCCATCTGGATGTAATTTCTCTCGAGTTTTACATCCTTTACGATTATATCAGTTGTTATCTTATTAATATCTTCAAGTTTTATACTAAATAGATCTTGGAAATCTTGACTACTCGGATTAGATGTCTTGACTAATAGGAATAATCCTTTTTCAGGATATTCTTCTAAGTATGGTTTGATTGAGTCAAATCCTAAATATCCATTCAAGGTACAAGCATCTGCTTTATAATCCTCGAAAGTTGAATCAGCATATGCTTTGGAAGTTGAACCGATATCATTGCGTTTAGAATCCAATATAACAACAAGATCCTTTTTATGAGCATATTTTATAGTTTCCTTCAACGCATAGAAAGCATTATATTTCTCGTAGAATGCTATTTGAGGTTTAATTACAGGAATTAAGTCATATGTATTATCGATTATGGTTTTGTTGAACTCTATTATAATTTCATTTGGATTATCGAATTGGCTAACTAAATATTGTGGAATCTCTCCTTCATTTTCTAACCGGGGGTCTAATCCTACGCACACTACGCTAGATTTATCCTTCACTAATTTAATTAGTTGTTCTACAAAATACATGACGTTTCATAATGAGTGTGTTTTTTTATAACTTTCAATAATAAATGAGAAAACCAAATTAACATTCCCTTTCTCTATTTTCATACAAATTTTAGAACCTAAAACCATAAATATAACCACTATTCCTTGATTTCTCAAAAGACTCTTTTAATTTTATCTCAAATAAGCAACTCTCTCATTTGATAAAATCTTTTTATTCTTATTTACTTAAAGTACTTTTCATGTATATATCTTTTTCTAAGTAGAACAATTACTCAAAACATTACTCAAATTCTTCAATAGAAATGTAAAAATATTTGATAACTCTTTTAATTCTATGGACAAATTATTTAAATAGTGATTATTGAACAATAAGCACTAAAATTACTAAAGTGAGTTTAAGAACTAGAATAAAGGATATTAGATAGATATTGAATTAAAATTAAGAATTTGATTGTTATGATAAATTCTAAAGGCTTGTTTTTAGTTAGCCCAAACTTTGGGCATCCCAGAATATTGAACATTGACAAAGAATTAACCAAGCAAGACTTTAAAACAGATATATTAATCATTACTCATATAAAGAATCCGGAAAAAGTAAAAGAATTATTAACTGACAATATAAAATTTATACCTATTTTTGAATATAAGTGGAAATTAGAGCAACTTCTCGAAAAAAGAGGATTAAAAGAGAAAACTAAGAATTTTTGGAAAAAAGTAAAAACAGTTTTCTCATTTACCAAAAAAGAAAAAGATTTTGAAATTTCAATTGAAGAATTAGATAAATTTGGGAACAACCAAGTAAAAGTTATAAAAATGAAAAATATAGATTTAAAGAAAATAAAACCTCGTCCATTTAGGGGAACTCCAATAATCCCTAAAATCGCAAACCTAAAATTAACAACTCCAATAAAGATAAATAGCTCAATATATATCGATGATCAATATTGTAAACCACAGAATTATTTAAAAAAATTAGAGGTGTTTGGTAATTTAGAATATTTTTATACAATTACTTTAGAATTTAATTTAACTGATGAGATTTTAGACTTTTTATCAAATAGAAATTTCATTATGTTTGATATTTTATTTGTAAATTCTAATTTGGATAAAAAAGTAAATTATCATGCGATTGTCATTTCGAAAAATGATTGGAGAAATATCAATATCGTGCAAGCTACTGATTTACATATAGCAAGAAGAAATGATGAAATGTTTAATAAAATTAATAGTATGTATCGAAATCTTAGGTATAAAAATATCAAAAAAATGAATCAAATAAAAACTAATCCCCCAAAATCAAATGATAAAGATGATATTAGAAAATCTCTTTTTAAAATTGATCTCTTATTTAAAAAAAGATTGATTAATCCAAACAATTTACTTAGAAAATTTGTTAAAATAATAAATAAAAAAGTTATCAATAATAAAATTGATTTTGTAATTATTACAGGAGATATTGTAGATTTTACCAATGTTGGATCATCAAATCATAAAATTATTTTTACTTATGAGAATACTAATTGGAAAACTTTCAAAGATATTATCTTAAATATAGATCAAATTAAAAAAGAAGGTATAGAAAAATCAGAAGAAATCTTATGCCCTATCTTTACCATTCCCGGGAATCATGATTATCGACCTTGGCAATATGATTTAAATTGGGGAGGAATGTATAAAAGATTAGGTCTTAAAAAAATTGAAGCTCAAGCATTAAAAGATCATTATTCAGCTTCTCCAATTAGAGCTATTTTAAAGAGTGAAAATGCATTGAAAGGATATTTATCAGAAATAAATGCTTCATTAGATTACTATTTAAAATTAGGCAATTTTTTATTCATTTTTTTAAATACAGGAGCGGATTACTATAAAAAAATGACTGATTTTATATCAGGAAGTCCCTCTTTAACAGGTCTTTCTCAGAAGCAAATAACATTTTTAAATAATCTTATTAAGACTACGTTAAATGAAAAGTTACAAATTGTTCTTTGCTTACATGCACCTCCCATAAATACAAGAGAGAAACGAGGTATCTTGAGTCGCATAAAAAAAAAATTTAAAAAAATTATAAAAATAAGATTAGATCAGTTCAGAGAATCAAAATTTAAAAGTCTAAAGAGAAAAAGAGAAAAAGCACGTATTGATGATAAATTTAATATTAAATATGGAACGATTTCCTCTAATTGGGAGAAATTGATTAACTTTTGTTATGATTATTGTATTCTTACTATATCAGGTCATACACACATGTTAAATGAATATAGATTAAAAAAATCTTTACAAAATAGCTCTAACGATAAAAAAAAGAAAGATTCATCAATTGCAGTATTTTATGATGATTATTCTGAGATTTGCATAAATAATGTAAGTATTCAAAAATATAGGCCCTTCATAGTTCAGACTCCTGCCTTGGGATTAAAATCCTTTAAAAGAATTGCGAAATTTGGAGCATATCGAGAGATAATAATCAAAGATGGAAAATTAACTTCATTTCAAGTTAATTATTTTTCAAATAATTATTTATTGACTAGTTAGTTATTTACCTTTTTCCCCAAAATCAGTTAAATGTTTGAATCGTCCACCCAAAATATTTACCATATCCGAGGGAACAATAACCCAAGCACCTTTTTCTTTCATCGATTCATATAATATATTCATTGCACGTAAATTCAATGCAACTTCGTCACTTTCGTAAATTTTTGCCGCGTTTATAAATTTATTGGCAATTTGCTCTTCAGAACTTGCTAAAATTATTCGTGCTTGACGTTCCCTTTCCGCTTGTGCTTGTCTGCTCATCGCATCTTGTAATGATGTAGGAATAATAACATCTCTAAGCTCAACAGCAATCGATTTTACTCCCCATGTTTCGGTACGCTCATCAATTATTCTCTCAAGTTCATGGGATAATTCTTCACGCCCTACAAGCATTTGACTTAATTCTGTCTTTCCAATTATGTCCCGCAATGAAGTTTGAGCTGCCCATGAAATCGCTGTCTTGTAGTCTTGTACATGGATGGATGCTTTAAACGCATCATTGACTTGCCAAAATAATACAGCATCTACATTAACCGGCACGTTATCTTTCGTTAATGTTTGTTCCGCAGAAAAAGTTGTCGTTATAATTCTAATATCTAAGGAGAAGGGTATTTTATATATAAAAGGAAAGAGCCATATAATCCCGGGACCTCTCATCTTTTTATATTTTCCTAATTTTAAAGTTGGAACCCGTATCCATTCAGGCATAATGTAGATTCCTATTAGAAGAAAACCTATTATTGTTAATAGAACCATTCCTATTAATAACATAACGTTTAAAGCAATAGCAAACATGATATTTGTTATAAGAATCCCACCTAAAACAATTATTCCGATAATAAAGAAAAAATACCCAATTCCACGTAATGAGTTGCCTCCTACAAAAGATCTATTATAATTTACTGACATTGTTATCAATTGAATAATTGATTTTATATTTTAAATAATTATTTATTACAAAATAAAACAGTTATCCATTTAGAAAGACAAGATTATATGTTAAAACACTTTTTGTTTGTTTATTGATAATCGAGTATAATATAAATTTAAAAAATAGTGAGTTATATCAAAGAAATTCTAGTTCAAATCTTAATTAAAGACGATCCAGAAAATATTTGTGCAAAATGTTGCAAAACGACCCAAGTAATTGATAGAATGATGGAAGAAATAATAGAATTTAATGACAAAGTTGAGATTTTATATATTGACACCAACTCGAAAGAGAATATTGAAAAATACCAAAACCTTGAAAGGCCTGCAGTTATCATAAATGGTAAGGTATTTTCTGAAGGGCATATACCTATAATAAAAAAATTGAGTAGAGAATTATTCAAAATATTAAATGAATCTTAATACTTTTTCATTGGAAAGAAAAAAATAGTTTTTATATAATATTTAGGCAATTAGCTAAACATCTTTTAACGCATGCATTGCAATTAATACATTTTTCTGGATTTTTTAAATCAACCTTATTATCCTTATCGTTAAAATGGTATAAATTCCTTGGGCATACTTCTATACACACTTTACAACCAATACACCTTATTCTCTCAATACTAATCTGTCCATAAGGTTGTAATTTATATTCCCCAAACAGAAATTTCATCTTTTCATCCCCCTTCTTCCAAGTCTTTTCGCCTAATTCACTTTTATAAATAGGTGTTAAACCGTGAAAATCTTCAGTCATTATCAATGTGATTAAGAGAGAGAATATAATATTCCATATTAGATAGAAAAGATCAAAAATGAAAAATAAATTTAATAGAACAATAAAAATGAGTAAAATTCCTTCATATATCCATACTTTTATTTTTCCTGATGTTATGGGAATGCTAGGCAATAATATCAATGTCCCATAAATTATTATGACAAATATCAAAAAAGTATCCAAATAAAGCAATAGATTTAAAATTGGTAAAAAAATAGCTGAGATCCAATAAATAGCTGAAAATAAAAGAATTAAAATAAAGAAATATAATGTAGCCATTTCCGCTCTACGAGAGATTGGGAACTTTACTATTCTTTGTTCCTCTGATTTACTAAATTTTTGCTCTATAAAAGAAGGTATATCTTTAGCGTAAACAGGTCCGAACTTTACATCCCACCCCGTCTTCTTTTTAATAACGAGTGGATCTACTCCAGGAGCACTTAATTGCGGTAAAATTAAAGTTCTATGAGAGATAATATTATTAATTCCGCTGGTTTTAATAATTGATAAGACAGAATCCGTATTAAAATCATCTCCACACGCCCCACACCACACATTTATTCCTCTAGATGGAGCAACTAATAGATAACAATCGAGATTTTTTATCGCCTTTAAAACTCGTTTGACGGTCAAATTAAAATTACATGTCAATAATACAGGACTTTCACTCGTAGGATTTCCAATTTCAATAAGTGTGGGTTCTACAGGAAAACCGGTCCATCTTAGAAAATACCCGAGGAATAATTTTATTGATGCTTTTGTACTCATTTTTCTCATACTCTATAGGGATTGTTATACTTTTTAACCTTTTTTTTTCAATCTAAATAACTTTAAGGTATCTAATAAATAATATTTTTCTTCTATCAAGGAAAATTTGTTACTTTCAAGTCGTACTTCTATATTTCTCAAAGATTTAGTGGTTAATTGTGATTTAAAATATGTAATAATAACTAAGGGAATTCTTATCAAAAAATACACAATTTTTTTCCCAACTTTTTCAGGTTTCACCTCATCAACCAAAATGAATTCTCCATCATCTTTTAATATTCTATTGATTTGTTTTAAGCAAAAGTCTTGCTCATCCCGATATAATTCACTAAATGATAAAATAGCAGTTATTTTATCATATGATTTATCAGAAAATACTTCATCTAATTCAATTACCGGCATTTTAATAATTTGAGGGTTATCAGTTAATCCTTCCAATTTCATTTTTTGCTTTGCAACTTTAAGCATTTTTTCCGAAAAATCAATACCGGTCACCTTTGCTCCTTTTTTAGCACTTAGAATGGCGAAAGTTCCCGTACCCATACCTATATCTAAGAGTGTTTCAGCATCATGTATAAAATTATTTAAAATATAAGCATTAATTTTTGGTAAGCGTCCTAATGTCAAATTCTTTATTCCTTTGTCGTACTTTTCTGCTTTCTCTTCCAATGCTTTCATATACACGTAAGACACTTAAGAATCAGCCTTTTGATAAATATTACATTTTTTTTGAATATTAATAATTTGAACTATAAACTAATGAAATTATTATAATAAATGAAATTAATAAGTAAATGCAATCATTTTCTTTTTCGTCAAATGAATTAGGAAATGTACGTTAATATATATATTCAACATTTAGGCTTTTTCTGTATTTTCTAAATTACTAATTTATTTGAATGCTAAAAGCTCGCAAGATAGTATGGTCATATTGACTGAACTTCCGCTTTTTTAATTTCCTCTGCTTTTTCTTTTTTTAATTCTTTTAATTTCTGCTTCAACAATTTCTTTTTATTCTTAGTTAGAATTGAAATCTCTTTATTAAATATTTTCAGAATAGATTTTAATTCAGAGATTCTTCCTTTTAAATCGCTTTTCTCCTTCTTAATAGCCCCCATGTCGCGATAGTCTTGTTCATATTTAGCATGGATTTTATCGACTACTGTATCGAATTCTAGTGAAATGCTTTTTTGAATTTCCGCTTCTTTTTCCTTATATTTTTCATCAATTTCATTCACATTTACCATAATATATAATCTTCAATCTAAAATTATAAAAGTTTAGTATTTATTTTGTAAACGGATTCGTAATTTCAACCTAATTCGAAATTAAAAGATTTAAATATGATTTTTCAATATTATATTATGAATAATTATTCAAATAATTATTCATTAGATCAAAAAATAAAAAAGTGAAAAATTTGAAGAGTTATCAAGAATTAATAAAAGGAGATACTTTTAACGAATCTGATGAGTATTTTGTGGACACGCAATTATTTAAAATGTGTTGGGGTTGTGAGACTAAACACACGTCTGGTCACATGGTTTGGGATGCTACTAAAATGCGTAGAATATTTTTTTGTGAAGAATGTTTTAAACGCATGAAAAAATAATATTAAAACTTAAATTAAACAAAAAATGATAATTGGGGTTAGCTCTACGTTATTAAATGAAAGTCAAGACCATTACCTAAAAGCGATCTATTTAATTTCACGACATAAAAAGGGAGGATGGGTTTCTAATTCTGAGATTTCCGATTATTTAGGCATTACTCCTGCTTCTGTTTCAGGTATGCTTCATAAATTGAAAGAAAAAGGATTAATTTTATGGAAACCAAGAACTTCTATAAGATTAACAGAAAATGGAAAGAATTCTGCTACGCAAGTAATCAAGAACTATAAAGAATTAAAAGATTTTTTCATTACAATCCTTAAATTAGATGACAAAGAGCTAATAGATACATTAAGCTGTGGTATTGAGCACTATATTACTCCTGAAGTCAGAAAATCAATAGATCACTTATTAAAATAACAGATAAAGTAATTGATCATATTATTTCTTATATTTACCTATCTTATGACGTATAGAGGCCATTTTTTTAAAATTCCTTTCGGATTATTCCCATTTCTAACTTTTTCTAGTATTTCTGATCGAGTTTTTAAGAAATCGAGTGGATTTTCATCGATAAATTGAATTTCTATCCTATCATCTAAAATTACCTTCCTAAAATCATCATTCTTGATGCATTTTAATAATATTTCTTTATAATTCTCTTCGTTGACATATTTTATTGTAGATTTTGAATTTAGAAAAATTTTCCAGGTTTTAGATGCATACTTTTTTGATTCGATTAATAAAAGAGAATCTACATCTAATTTACATTCAATTTCTAAGCATTTCAATAATGAGCGGGGATCTAAAATTTCAAATGTGCTAAAGTCGAAGTAATCACCAGCATAAACGGCATAATCTTTCTCTAAATGTATATTTTTAGATAAGGTAATTGGATATTTTAATTGAAATTCAGAACGTAAAATTTTGCCATTAATATGAGGAAGAGCTTGCTGATTGGTTAATTGGATAATATCTCCAATATCTAAATTGATGAATACCTTAGAGTCATTTATTCGAGATATTAAAAGTTTTCCAAGTTTGCTATTGCTTTCAGAAATTAATTGTTTTTTACCTTTATTTTCTAAAACTGGCAAGGTTAAAGGAAATACAATCAATTCATCTGATTGTGTATTATTTTCAATATTCTTATTTATACTTGCTGCAAATGGGCCCATTTCTGATGCAACATATAAATTTGTAAACTTTTCATATCCTTTTTCCCATTTCATAAATCGCCGGATTAAATCCCAATCTCTTGAAGATAATGAGCTTATACTAAACACAATTACGGATTGTGAAAGTTTATCAGAAAGCATTTTCTGTATTTCTTTTGATGCTGTTTCAATCCCTTTTTCCTGAATCTTTATTAAAAGGTTTTCTAGAATCGGATCTTGTTCAGGAAATACATTTTTAATAGATTTTTGTAATCCTAACTGAAATTTTTCTATATCTGCCCAACCAAGGATAGTTAATGCCGGAGCGGAAATTACTGTGATATTATTCAATGATAATATTTTTGATATGATATTAATATTTTTTGAGAATTTGTATTCGAATATAGAATAATTCGATGGTTTTATGATTGATAACATTAATCTCTGGGAAAACTCGGAGGAATAAAGTGATATATAATTTTTGTTTTCCAATTTATTTAATCCATCGGTATTAAGCCTTGAGGGAATAAAAATTACTGCAGACGAATTGGAATCAAGACCACTTGATTCAAAAATTGCTTGCATTCCTGGTGCCCAGTATAATTTTATAACCTCTTTTGACATGTGAAGCCATTTGAGTGAAGCTAAATCATTATTTGTAGTACCCGAACTATGACAAACAATTAGGGGTTCGGAACCATGATAATTAGCGAGATAATTATATATTTCAATCGATAATATACTAGGATTTGTTTTTTCTTTTTTTATCCTGTCAAAAATATCTGGTATTATTGATAAAGCGGAATTTTTCAAAACAAATTCAAGATATTCTTCTTTTGACGAGATATCCAACCATTTTTTCCAATTTGTAGGGGGAATATCGGAAAATAATTTATCAAAAAAAAATTGAACTTCAGGATCAAAATCATTTGGTATCATTAATTATTATTATGTTCTTTATCGATTTTAAATATCCGATCAAGTATTTCAAGATAAAAAGAGAATTTATTTATACTTCTCTAAGCGGCGAATTTTTCAATGATGTTATAAATTTCTTCAATTAGAGAATCGATTTTTATCGTTTTTTGTTTTTCATTTTTCATATTCTTTATCGTGACTTCATTTTGTTCCATCTCTTTAGAACCAATGATTAGTGAAATCAAAACTCCCAATTCATTCGCCTTACTTAATTGGTTTCCAAGATTTTTGAATCTATAATCTATTATGCAAGGGAAATCTTCATCACGAACGAGTTTCGCTAATTTAAGTGCATATTTTGAAACGTTATTATTAATTGAAGCGATAAAAATCGTATCGGTATAATCTTTCTTTCGGATTTCTTCGGGTATTAGATCATATGATTTCAAGAATAAGGAGAGCATCAACGTTCCCATACCGAATCCCGTTCCGGTAATTTTATCATCTGAGAATAGGGAAACCAAATCATCATATCTCCCACCTCCAAAAATACTTCTTCTATTTTCTGTTCCAGTATCAAATACTTCATAAACAATCCCAGTATAATAATCTAGTCCCCGAACTACTTTAGGTGAAAAAGTGCAATATTCTGAGATGTTGGCATCATCCAACAGTTGGATAAATCCATTTAGTTCTTTATATCCCTCGGTTTCAAAAAATTCTTTTGGAATTGTATCAAAGTTTGACAATAAACCATTCAAGCTTTCAGCATCTTTTATCTTATTGATGTCTTGCACGATTGATTCATCTTGGAATGAATCGATGACAAATTTTTCATATTCATCTAGCTCCATCTTATCTGATTTATCTAGAATTTTATATATCAATGATAATTTTTCTTTAGGCACTTTTAAAACGATCTCACACAGAGCATCGATAAATCTTCTGTTATTATAACAAATTTGAAATTGGTCCTGTTCTGCTCCAAATTGCTTGAAAATGTCAACAATTATACTGAAGATCTCTAAGTCAGCAAATAAGCTCTCTTCTCCTAAAATATCGAAATTTATTTGCTTAAACTGTCTTTTACGACCACGTTGCGGTCTTTCATACCGAAAGCATGTTGGATTGGAAAACCATCTTATTGGTTTTTTAAGTTCTTGACTTTTTTTCGCAATGATGCGTGCTAAGCTAGGAGTCAATTCAGGAATTAATATGAGTCTTTCGCCTTCTTTTTTCTCCACAATAAATGACTGCTCATTCACCAGTTCTTCAGATGATTTCGCGGCAAAAATTTCAATGGGTTCTAATTGAGGACTCTCGAATTCTTCAAATGAATATCGTTCAGCCACGTCTTTAATATTTTCAATAATCCAGTTAAGCTCTCTTAAATCATCTGGATAATAATCTTCCATTCCTCGTAAAGGTTCTGTAGAAAATTTCTTAGACATTATTAGAATCTCATAAATATGAATAAGAATATAAAAAAGGGGTTTCAAATAATTTTTACGATTCTCAATAGTTTAAATTCGATTTTATATTTTTATCTATGATTGAATTAGATTTTTACACAGAGTGAGTAAAAATGGATGATAGTTGGAAATCAGACATATCAACGCCGGCACTCGTTTTAAATTATGATGCGATGTTAAAAAATATAAAAACAATGGCAAAATTTGTAAAAAACACAAGTATAAACTTGAGACCTCATCTTAAAACTGCTAAAATGCCAATAATTGCACATATGATTTTAAAGGAAGGGGGAGCAAAGGGAATTGCAGTAGCGAAAGTCGGAGAAGCTGAAATTTTTGCAGAATCGGGCATAGATGATATTTTAATAGCAAATCAAGTTATTGATGTCGAGCATATCAACCGATTAGTCATGCTAAATAAATATATCTTAGTAAGATGTGTTGTTGACTCAAAAAAGAACATATTAGATTTGAGTAAATATGCAACTCAAGCAGATGTTGAGCTTGAGGTATTGCTTGAAATAAATCTAGGATTGGGGAGAGCGGGAGTGGAACCAGGTGAACTTGCTTTAGAATTAGCCAAATTTATTCGCGATACTCCGGGAGTTAAATTAGTTGGATTACAGGGTTATGAAGGTCACTTAACTCCAATGATGAATGTCGAACAAAGAGATATGATGACAAGGGAATGCATGAGTTTTTTAAATGAGACTAAAGTCTTACTTAATGAGAATGGCTTTAATATTGACTATATTTCAACCTCTGGCTCTGCTACTTACATGCATGCGGCAATGTGTGAAGGTATTACAGAAATTCAACCTGGAACCTACGTATTTTCAGATGAACATTTATTTCGGGTCAATCCCATCTTTGATATCGCAGTGACTGTATTGAGCACGGTTCAAAACCAAACTGGAAAAAACGAGTTCACTTTAGATGCTGGTACAAAGGCAATTGCAATAGGTGATGGAAAACCAATAATCAGGGATTTACCCAAAATTAAAATTCGAGTTATGAATGAAGAACACACGCAAATAAAAAGTATCTGTGCAAACTTAGAGATCGGTCAGAAACTTGAATTCATTCCCGCACATATATGTCCTACCATTAATTTGTATGATTATATCCATGTAATAAAAAATAATGAATATATTGCTAAATGGCAAATTCTCGCTCGAGGTAAAAATTACTAAAAAAGAGTAAATAAAATTATGGTCGATATTGAACATATAAATCCGGGCACTCCCGTTGCAGGTCCATACACACCAGGAGTAAAAGTTGGAAATTTACTATTTATTTCAGGACAAGGTCCTAAACAAGGTGCTACGGATATTAAAGAACAAACATACAGTGTATTGGAAAACATTAAAGCTATAGTTGAAGCTGCAGGGGGAACAGTGGCAAATATCGTTCATATAAAAGTTTATTTGAGAGATATGAATGATTTTGGAAAAATGAATAGAATTTATAAGAAATTTTTCGAAGATAATGGCATTACTGATAAATTTCCATCAAGATCAACACTTGAAGTATCTGGTTTACCCGTAGCTTCAATGCTATTAGAATTAGATGCCATAGCTTCGATATAACTCCCTTTTTTTATTTTAATATTGTATTTAAAGAAAAAAATTAGTTTGTATTAAATCTACTTCAGAGAAACTTCTAATTTAGAATACAACATTTTCTTTCATAAAACATTCAAATGAGGAAAATGATAAGTTAAGGATATAATTTTATTTTATCCTGAAACATATAATTTTAGAAAATCTTGAGATTTAGCTTGGATATTATCTCAATTATATTATATATGATTAGATCTTCATTTGTAACAGGTTCTGTAGCCTTCTCTCTAAAGAAGGATGACGAGAGAAGAACGTATATCTAAATTTATTTTGCTTTTTTATCGAATTATTTAAAATCCAGAAACTTTTAGAAACATCAATAGCATTAAACTTCGATTCAGAATGCAACATAAAACATTTAACCATCTTTACTAAAGCCGATGCTAAAGAGAGAGGATCTTTTGTATACTGAACACTTTTTAGATCGGCTTGAATTTCTCTCGTACGAGAAAAATATGAATCTAACAATACACCAAAAGGAATCCATAGGTATCGGCTTATTATACATGAGGCTTTAATCCAAACATCTTTATTATATATATGAAAAAGTTCATGAAAAAGAACAGCAACAAGCTCTTTCTTTTCTAAATTCTCAAATAGTCCTACTGACAAGACAATAGTATATTTCTTTGGATGATTGAATAAAGTAAACGCATTAGGTAACCCATCATCAAGCATTCCAATTTCTACTCTTTTTTTTATCTTCAGGTTTTTATTCCATTCTAAAATATAGTCATAAAGCTCGGGACATGAATCATAAGAAAGAATGGAAATCCCATTTCTTCTAACTATTGATTTTCCACCAATTGCATACCAGAGAATACCAAGCAGGAAGAGAGTCACATGATAGACAATAATAAAAAATGCAGCTTCAATTGCAGAAAAAATAATTGGAAATATGATTGTAATCAGAATATACATAATAAAAATTAAATACAATAAAAAAGGTCTACTCTTAATCAGTTTCACCATTCTTAGATTGCTTAATTCGTTCTAATTCTTCTAGCAAATTATTTAATTCTTCTTCATTATAGTTTTTCGAAATTTCTTGAATTATTTTCATTGAAGCTTTATTACCATAAGATTTTACAATTTGACTAGCTAAGTTTTCTGAAACTTTCTTTTCAAAACGACTTTTTATCTCTTTTACCTTATAAATATAAAACAAACCACCCTTACCCTTATTAACTCCCCGATTTAAAAAACCCTTATTGAATAATCGATTCATCGTTGTGCTAATAGTAGTAAGAGCAATTTTTCTCTCTTTATTAAGAATTTCATGTATTTCTCTTACTGTTGATGACTTATTTGACCACATTATTTGCATAATTGCAAGTTCTAAAGGCCCTAATTCAGATTTTACTGCCATATATTAATCCTCATTTAATCAAAAAATGCGTCTTTACTAATTCTTTTTGTTTTTCTATTGTAATAAATGTTTCTATTGCAGTAGTAACTTTTATAAAGTGATAATAATATTACACTATTATGATCGAAGTATCTATTCAAATAGTAACTAAATTAAAAGGTGAAAAAAATTATTTCTTTACCAATTGAAGTAATGATGCTTGTAATTCCATTACTAATTTTACAAATTTCTTTAATAATATTATGTCTTATAAGTTTAGTAAATAACAAAGGAAAATCTAGGAGTGATAAAATCGTTTGGGCTTTTATTATAGTCTGTATTTCACTAATTGGTCCAATTCTTTATTTTTTCTTAGGATGGAAAAAAATAGAGATAAATTATATATCTAAGAAAAAAAGTGATTGAAATGTATTCTGACAAGACTCACGAATTAATCAATTTTCAAAGTGTATCCAAGGACTATAAGAATTTATTAGCACTTGATAAAATTTCTTTCACAATAAACAAGGGAGATGTTTTTGGATATATAGGTCCAAATGGAGCTGGCAAAACTACTACAATAAAGATTATCGTAGGATTAATTAGAGATTATAGTGGTACTGTTTATTTTAATGGGAAGGATATTGCTAAAAATCATTATGTAATCCACAAATTTGTTGGATATCATCCACAAAATGCGGGATTTCAAGAATGGAGAACTATAAATCATGTTATGTACACTTTTGGATTATTATCTGGTCTAAGAGCTAATGTTTTGGAGGAGAGAATTCAAAAGACTTTAGATTTTGTTGATCTATTAGATGATAGAGATAAAAAAGTTAAATATTTATCAGGAGGCATGCTCCAAAAATTAAGGTTAGCTCAAGCCCTTATCAATGAACCTGAGATTTTAATACTTGATGAGCCTTTATCCGGTTTAGATCCATCAAGTAGATATCAGATTAAGAATCTAATCAAGTTATTAAGCAAGCAAGGAAAAACAATCTTATTCTCTTCACATATCCTCTCAGATGTTCAAGATGTAGCAAATAAAGTTGGAATTTTAAATCAAGGCAAAATATTACGAATAGGAACACCTGAAGAACTGCAAAATGAATTCAATATTGGAAACGAAATTGAAATTGAATATGCTAATGATAATAAAATATTTCTTAACGTGGATTCACTGTCATGTATTCATACTTTGGATAAATTAGCTTCAAATAAACAGGTTTTACACTTAAAACCAGAGTTCAATTTAGATAATGCAATTAATCAAATTTTAAGTTTTTTAATCCAAAACAAATCCAAAATTCGAAATTTCAAAACTATCAAACCAAGCTTGGAAGATGTATATTTAAAATATGTAAGAGGCGAAAAACAATGAATTTAAGAATCTTATTTGTTGATGAGCTAAAGGGTTTTTATAAATCGAAAGTAATGTTGATTTTATGGTTTGGAATGCCTTTCTTAACACTATTATTGCATTTCTTAAATCCGGATTTAGAAGAACTACCTGTATCAATTTTAGTAGCACTCTTAATTTCTAGCATAGGTGGGACCCTTTCAGCTGCCCTTCTTAGCACGTCAATAGCAAATGAAAAATCACATCATGTTTATGATTTATTCTTAGTAAAACCAGTACCAAGATATTCCATTCTGCTCGCAAAATATTTTGCAGTGTACTTATGTTTAATTATTGCTACTGGAATTTCACTTATAATAGGATTAATTATTGATACATATACCTCAGGTAGTGTACCAGATTATATATTACAAAATACTTTAGATTCTCTTTCCATTAGTTTAGCTGCTATGTCAATTTCTTGCTCAATTGGAATATTTTTTGGTATCTTAGTATCATCTGTTCCAGTTGCAGTTATATTATCGGTATATATTGGTAATCAGGTATCTGCAGTTTCAATATTAGCAACTATATTCATCGATTTTATTAATCCATCTATATTTGCATTAATTATAGGAGTCAGTATGACAGTGTTATTTATTGGAATATCAATAATCGTTTTCAATCGAAAACAATTTTAACTTTTGAAAAAATTAGTATTTTATTTTATATTACAATAAAATCGATATAAATTCTCTTTTTTTTAGTATAAAGAAATACAAAATGTGCAATAGAATATTTATTTACATAAAGCTTAAAACTTTTTTAAAGTATTTGAAGAAGTACTTAAATTAAAACTTAAATATTAATTACTAATAAAAAAAAAATTAACAAAATGGGGAACAAAAATTATGCCAAATGGATATATGGGAAAAATTTTATGGATAGATCTTTCTACTGAGAAACTTGAGGAGGAAGAATTATCTGAAGAAATTTATAGACAATATTTAGGGGGATATGGTCTCGCCACTAAGTTAATTTATGAAAATATGCCTGCTAATACAGATCCAATGAGTCCAAATGCGATATTTGGTTTTTTTCCAGGATTATTAACTGGCACAGTCGCACCTTTATCAGGTCGTTTTATGGTAGCGGGTAAATCTCCACTTACAAAAACATGGGGAGACTCAAACTGCGGAGGATATTTTGGTCCCGAGATTAAGAAATGTGGATTTGATGCAATACTGATTAAGGGAATGGCAAATAACCCAAAATACGTGACAATTATTGAAGATGAGAGGCAAATAGTAGACGCTTCAGATCTATGGGGTTTGGACGTTGTTCAAACAGAAAATATGCTGAAAGATAAACATGGAAGTGTCCAAATTGCTAGTATTGGTCAGGCTGGGGAAAATCTAAGTTTAATTTCTGGAATTGTTAATGATAAAGCTAGAATTGCCGGAAGATCTGGATTTGGAGCTGTTATGGGATCTAAAAAACTTAAAGCTATTGTTCTCAAGGGAACAAAAAAGATTGAGGTTGCGGATAAGGATGCTCTCATACAGCATACAAAAGATTATAATGAAGGCATTAACAATGCTACCGCAGGTGGAATTGAGGGATATAGAACATTAGGAACTACAATGGGGAATGAGATTTTATTTCAAATAGGAGATACTCCTTGCAAGAATTGGGGAGGAACAAAAGAAGAATTTCCATCGGAGAGATTATCAAAAATATCAGGTGTTGAAATAGACAAATATAAGCAAAAATCATATGGATGTTTCTCATGTCCCGTTCGTTGTGGTGCAATCATGAAAGTACCGGAAGTGAATTTGGAAGAAACTCACAGACCAGAGTATGAAACTTGTGCCAGTTTTGGACATCTATTACTTAACGACGATCTTATGTCAATATTTAAAGCGAATGACTTATGTAATCGCGCTGGAATTGACACAATTTCTGCTGGAGCAACAATTGCATTTGCAATCGAATGTTACGAAAATAATTTAATTTCCAAGGATGATACTGATGGACTTGAATTGACGTGGGGAAATTCAGATTCCATAATTAAGTTATTAAGTAAAATAATAAATCGGGAAGGGATTGGTGATTTATTGGCAGATGGTTCTAAAATTGCAGGAGAAAAATTAGGAAGAGGATCGGAATATGCTATGCACTCAATGGGTCAAGAGTTGGGCATGCATTCACCAAAATATTATAAAAATATGGGTACAACTTTTGCTTTTGATCCAACACCTGGTAGGCATACTACAGCAAGTTTAGATTTTTTTGTAATGGGGCCGATTATTAAACCAAATGGATTATTTGAAGGAATAACATTACCAAAAAAATTTAAGCGTCCAGGAGAAGATAGAAGTGAGGCTGAAAAGCTATTTACTGCGATAATGCAATTTACTCATAGTCTTGGGTTATGTGAATTTTTATATGTTTTTCAGAAATATCCCCTATTAGAATTAGTTAAAGCAGTTATAGGATGGGATTTAGATATCTCCGAGGCGATTAAAACAGGTCAAAGAATTCAAACATTGAGACAAGCATTCACACTACGAGAAGGTATAGATATTATTAAGAATAAATTACCTGAAAGGACGGTAACGGTAGATTATTTAGAAGATTATAGAGGATATTGTGAAAAAATTGGATGGAATCCAGAAAATGGATATCCTCTGGAAAAAACGCTGCAAAATCTAAACCTTGAATTTGTGATAAAAGATCTTTATTAAATCGTAATTTTCAAATTATTATTTCTTTTTTATTTAATTACCTTGACAAGTGATTTTTATGAGTGTAAAGTATATTGTAATGGATATTAAAGATAATTGCGCCACTGCTTTAGAGGATATCGAAGAAGGAGAGGAAGTCGATTATAATGGAATAAAATTCAAAATCAATCAACCAATCCCCCTTGGGCATAAATTCGCTATAAATGATATTAAACAAGAAAAATTTATCAAAAAATATGGTCAAAGGATTGGGATTGCGACTGAAAATATAAAGTTAGGAGATTGGATTCACACCCACAACATTATAAGTTATTATTTGAAGGAGGTACTAAATCAATGAATGAAGAATTCATGGGATATGAAAGACCAAATGGCAATGTAGGAATAAGAAATAAGATAGCCATAATTCCTTCCGTCATATGCGTAAATCACATTGCTGAACAAATTGCTAATAAATTGGATGATGCTGTAGCAATTAAACACCCCTTGGGTTGCGGACAGTTTGGACCAGACTACAATAATACTTTTCGCACATTAGTAGGATTAGGAAGTAACCCAAATGTATATGGTGTAGTTATAGTAGGTTTAGGATGTGAAAATTTAAAAAGTAGGATATTAGCAAAGAACATTAAGCGAACAAAAAAACCAGTTGAATCTTTTGATGTACAAGATATAAAGGGGGGTTCTACTGCTGCAATTGAGCACGGATTAAAGATTGGTAATCAGATGAGGGGAGAAGCAAATGAATTAAAAAAAGAATCCTTTGATTTTTCCAATTTAATTTTAGGTTTAGAATGTGGTGGTTCTGATTCAATCTCGGGAATTTCAGCGAATCCTGCTGTCGGGATAGTATCTGATAGAGTTGTTGAACTAGGAGGAACTTCTATTTTACCGGAATTTACAGAATGGATAGGAACAGAACACCTACTTATTGAAAGAGCTATAAATGAAAATGTGGCGCAAAAAATTCATAACACAATCACGGGATTTATAGAAAATCTAAAAGGTCTTGGTATTGATTTTTTAGGAGTACAACCAACTCCAGGAAATATTGAAGGTGGCCTCTCAACTATAGAAGAAAAGTCATTAGGAAACATTGCAAAATCTGGAAAATCTCCAATCCAAGGAATTCTTGATTATTCCGAACCACCAAAGACAAAAGGACTTTGGTTAATGTTAGAACCTGGGCTTGATATTGAATCCATGACAGGATTAGCAGCAGCTGGCGCACAAGTGATTCTCATGACAACGGGGAGAGGGAGTCCTTGTGGAAATCCTATTGCTCCAGTAATAAAATTGTGTGGTAATCCAAAAACCTGTAATTGGATGGCTGAAAACATTGATGTAGATGCGAGTCGAATTATTAAAGGTGAAAAAACCATAGAAGAACTTGCAGAAATTCTATGGCTAAAAATGAGAAAAACTTTAAATGGGCAACAAACTCAAGCTGAGAAATTAGGATTTGATGATTTAGCAATATGGAGAAACACAGCAGCTCCATTCCAGTATATGCATTGTAAATAATTGAAATTTTATTCAGATAAATGGATTTTTTTCCCTAAAAATTTTATCTTTATATTTCTCTAAAGATGGAGGAGCTAAACCTTTTTCAGTAGCTTCTTTTTTCATTTCTTTTAGAATTTCACCACAATTTATTGAAACTGGACACCAGTGGTAACAATTTTCACATCCAGTACAAAGGAATAGACCATCTTTCGTAGCAGCTTCAATTCCATTGTGGATATAATCTCTAATGATTGCAGTTGCACCTAAACCATATTTTGAGGCATAAATATTTCCAAACGCCCGTGAAGCGGTACAAGGGAAAATACAAGATTTACATCCAATACATTTTAAGAATTCTTTATAGATTAAATTCTCTTTCGCTGCTTTTGACCTCCAATCATCAACCAGGATAACAACTACCTCTTTTGCGCCATACATACCTTGGATGCTAGTGCCTTGAATGTCAGAAGTGTTTGATGGTCCTGAAATGAGACTAATATAATTATATGAGACATTATTGATTCTAGACTGTAATTTTGTCACCAAGACTGCATCCAATATTGTAGGAACAATTTTAGTAATACCACATACAACTATGTGTTTATCAGTTGCTCTAGTAATAAGGCTGATATTACCTTCATTTTCGCCTAAAACTATCGTACCATCTTCAGCAGATATGGCGTTCGCAGATGTCAAAGAGATTTTCACATCATTAAGCAATTCTTTCCTGTAGGTATTTCTAAAGAATTCTACTATTGCACTTGCTTTAGGTTCAAGTTCAACATTATATACTTCCTTGATCTTGCTTGCGATTTCTTCTTCTGTAAAATGAATACCTGGTCCAACTTGGAAGCTTGGTAATTCATATTCAAACAATTGAACAAGTACATCACCTAAATCGGTTTCTTTAATTTTGATATCATTTTTTTTTAAAGCATCCATGATTCCAATATCTTTCGCTTCATTAGACTTTGATTTATAAATTATCTTGCTATCCCCTAACTCCTCCATAAAAATTCTTTGAGCTTCTTCGTTTGTCTTTGCATAAAATACAGTGAAATTTTTTTTGCGCATTATATTTATACATTTTTCTACATACTCATCCATGTGATCTACAAAATCTTCTCTCATTTCAATAAGGTTGTTACGATATCTATCTACAAATTCGCGACTTGAATCGTCATATAAATATTGTAAATCGTGTTGCCTTGTTTTAATCGTACATGCAAGTTTCCAAAAATCTCCAAATTGTTTTTCTAATGTCCCGTCTGTCTGGAGAGTTTTTATTTTATTCTTAACTTCTTCAAAAAGATCTTTTCCCTCAGTCACCTAAAGGATCAACTCCTTCTATTATTTTTACAATAAAATCTTCAAATTTAATTACTGGCTTTTTAATTTGATTTTCATCTCTTACGCGATTTAATGCTGTATAACAAAATGGACATGCGGTTAATAAAGCCTTACCACGCTTCAATTGATCAAAAATCAAAATAGAGTTATGATCACTATTTTCCTTAAAAGTTGAATAAACTCCTCCCCCTGCTCCACAACAAATACTATTAGTTTTAATATTATCCAATTCTTTAAGTTCTACATTTTGAATTGATTCGAGAATTTTTCTTGGTTCATTTATAACAGGAACTACTGCATTTCTCAAATGACAAGCGTCGTGATAACTAACCTTCAATGCTTTACCTGAGTTTTTAAGATTCAATTTTGAGAGGTTTTCTGGTTTAGCTACCAATTGGAGAAGATGCTTCACATCAACATTAAACTCATTCCCTAAATATTGAGGGTAATACTTGGTTAAATAATTATAGCATCCCGCACAAATCGTGACGATTTCGGAAACATCATTTGATTTGAACCAGTTATTTACAAATTCCACGTGAGTTTTTAATTCTTTATCATTAGCAATATGATAAGCTAAAGCACCGCAACACGGTGCATTTTCAAGAATTTTATAAGTTGGATCCAAGAATTTAATAATTTTTATCGCATTATTACACGTCTCTTGATATTTTGTTTTTGATAAGCAGCCTAAAAAAATCAACTTTGTCATTCTAACATCCCATCCTAACGATTATTTATTATAAATTTTTGAAGTTAAAATTAATTACCATTATATTACATTTTCAATATGCTTTAATTTTAAATTATAATCTTTAAAATTTATTTCAAAAATACTTAATAATGAATAGATTGAACTTTATAATTATTAGAATATTTAATTCATTAATTTTAATCATCATTAGAGTTGATAAAAATTCCAAAATTAGTCGACAATAAAGAAAAGAAATTTTCATTATTTCTTAACAAAAATAGATGTGGCGGAGACCAGTGTTATAATTGTATCGCTGTGTGTCCAACTGGAATTTTAGAACCTGGAGATGAACTCAATATGAGAGTTGCGTATTTACCTCGAGTTAAAGCAGGAAAAGAATCTTATTGTACGGGATGTCGTCGTTGTGAATATGCTTGTCCAGAATGGTGCATATATGTATTAGATGAGGAGGAGGAACCATTAAATGAAAAAGCAGAAACGTGAGTTGGTGAAATAAATGATAAGCGAAAATGGAAAACGATTTTTAGAACCTGGAAGGCATTTAATGATGGGTAATGAAGCGATGTCAGAGGGGGCAATCTCTGCAGGATTAACTTATTTCGGAGGATATCCTATAACTCCGAGTACAGAAGTAATAGAACATTTAGCTAGAAGACTTCCTGAAATTGGAGGGGTTTGCATGCAGATGGAAGATGAATTAGCCTCTATAAATTCGGTAATAGGTGCTTCACTAGTAGGGGCAAAAGCAATGACGGCTACATCAGGACCTGGTTTATCTCTAATGGTTGAGACTATTTCTATGGCCGCTAATTTAGAAATACCCTTTGTATTTTGTGACGTTCAAAGAAACGGTCCCGGAACTGGATTTGTCACAGAACCACATCATAATGATTTAGGACTAGTGAGATTTTCAGGAAATGGCGAATTTCAAGTAATAGCTTTGGCGCCAATGACATGCCAAGAATTATTCGACTTGACAATTACTGCCTTCAATTTTGCTGAGATTTATAGATGCCCTGTTTTCATTCTTTCTGATGCATATCTTGGACATCTCCATGAAATTGTTATAATTCCTTCTAAAGAAGAAATATTGGAGAGGGTAGTTAATAGAGAATTACCTGCACCTGAAGATTATGTAAAAAAATTTACCTATTTTGATGATATTAGCGGAGAAATTGTCATACCAAAACCCCCTCAGATGGGAACTGATTATTGTCCGGGTTTATTTATACATCAACCACATAATTATGAAGGATTACCAACCCCAAAACCGATGCAATTTATTAAATCAATAATGGATAAAGTAAACAAAAATAAAGATAAAATCTGTCTTACGGATAAATATAAGCTTGAAGACGCTGAATTCGTTATTATTGCCTATGGATTACCTGTTCGGGCGAGTTATAGGGCAGTAGACATCGCAAGGAATGAAGGAATAAAAGTTGGAATTTTTAGGTTAATAACGGTGTGGCCCTTTCCAGATGAAAAAGTTAAAGATGTTGTTAAAGATGCTAAAGCTATAATAGTTCCAGAGTTAAATTATACGGGAGTTATCGCAGAACAAGTTGAAAGGGTTACAAAATTGGAGACTCCGGTTATAAAGATTCCTCAGGTATGTGAATTTCATCATCCGGATGATATTCTTAAAGTTATAAGGGAGGTGGCAAAATAATGTCAGATATAGGACGAATGCTAAAGAATGAGCAACCAGAACACCCATATGTACCCTTTTCATATGCGGGTAGTATGTTTAACAATTTTGCTACAAGATTTTGTTCTGGTTGTGGATATGGAATTATTGCTCAACTTTTCACAAGAATTTTTGAAGATGAACATCTGGATCCTAAATTGTTTCCAACAGTAATTGGAATTGGATGTTATAGTCAGATGCTCTTGTTAGTTCATTACAAATCCCAGAAAATTTTGGCACTTCACGGAAGAGCGCCTGCTGTGGCTACAGGAATGAAGATGGCAAATCCTAGGATGAAACCTATAATTTTTTCAGGAGATGGTGATAGTTTAGGAATAGGAGGCAATCATTTCATCCATCTATGTAGAAGAAATTTAGATTGCATCATGCTTATCTTTAATAATAGCATTTATGCCATGACTGGAGGTCAAGGTGCTCCTACTACTCTCTTTGGTGCTCAAAGCACTACAACCCCTTATAAAATGTTTGAAAATAGGAGTGATGGTGTTGAATTGGCTCTGGCAGCAGGGGCTACATACGTGGCGAGAACTACCGTTGCTCATCCAAGAACGTACATGAAATACTTCAGAAGGGCATTAGCACATAAAGGTACTTCGGTAATTGAAATCATTACTCCTTGCATCACTTATTTTGGCAGAAAGAATTTAGATAGTTTAGGAGCGGAGTATACAGGAGTTAAAGGAGAGAAAATGGATCAAGGATTCAAGATGATTGATTGGATCAAGAGAAATACGGTAAGAATAAATCAAGCAAAATTCATGAGTGAAGAAGAATTATTCAACAAATATATCATTGGGGAGTTCCGTTATGAGCCAAATAAACCTGAATATTCAGAAGAGTATGCAAAAATTCAGAAAATAGCCATGGGGGATAAATAAGACATGGTAAGATATGAAATTAGAATCAGTGGCTACGGTGGTCAAGGAGTCATTACATTAAGCAAAATGATAATCACTGCCAGTTCTCTATATGAAAATCTAGCTTCAACCCAAACTGAAGCTTATTCAGCGGCCGCGCGGGGAGGAAAATGTTGGGCCGAAGTAGTTGTTGAGTTAGATAGAAAAATAGAACTAATAGATTACCCTAAAGCATTATCTCCTTATGATTTTTTAATTGTGTTGTCTGAAGAAGCTGCGAGTGATGTAAAACCAGATTTCGTGAAAGATGGCAAGACTGGTTTTTTGATTTGGGATACATCAACAATTAGTAAAATGAGAGCAGCTAAAAGAATAAAAAAATCTTTAGGCATACCCATTCAGAAGTTAGCTGTTGAAAAATTCAATAATATAGTGTTTGGTAATACCATATTATTCGGGATCTTCACAGTCTTATCTGGAATCTTCTCGGAAGAATCGGCAATCGAAACTATCAAATATTTTGTCCCAGCTTCGACCTTGGACATAAACTTAGAAGCATTTGAACTTGGAAAGCAAGAAGGATTGGAGTTCTTAAAAAATCTTCAGGAGGGGGATAATTAAAATGTTCATTCAGAAAATAGAAAAAGGTTGGCAAGAGCTACATGATGAGATAATTCAGACTGGCAAGTGCGTGTATTGTGGAGCATGTGGTGCATTTTGTTCAAATATTAAATTTGATTTGGAAAAGGAAATCCCCATAGAAAACGGTTCTTGCGAAGATTCTAATACTTGTCGTGATGGTTTTGGTTTGTGTTATAATTTATGTCCAAAGACAGAAACTGACGGGTTTCCAATTTCCTTATTAGATAAATGGGTTTTTGGTCAAAAATCTGAAAGAATATTGGGGCACTATATCGATATTGTTTCGGTAAAGCTAAGTGAAAAAGTGAGGGATAAATTTCCTTCAAATATGGGTCCGTTAACAGGTCTATTATGGGTAGCGATGGGTAATGGTTTCATTGATGCTGCAATCATTTCAGAAAAGGATGAAAACTTTCAACCACATCCAATAATAGCTAAAAGTCAAGAGGATCTTTTTAAGGGTGCTGGATATAAACCTCAGCAGAATCCAACAATCTCCCTAGTTGGAGATGCAATCAATAAAAATTTTGTAGATATCGCTGTTGTTGGTACTCCTTGTCAGATTCAAGCTTTAAGAAAACTCCAAAATCACCCTATCTTTGATTTTGAAGCTTTTGATTTAGTTTCATTCACAATAGGTACGTTTTGTACTGGGACTTTTTATAATAAAGCTTTAACTGAGATATTTAAGGAAAATGGTCTTCAAAAAGAAGAAATTCAAAAAATTGAAACCGACCATAATAATTTCAAATTGAAAGTCATAACCAATTCAAAAACTCTAGAAATTCCATTAAATTATCTTTATGATAGGGCTATAAGAAAAGCTTGTTTTACATGTTCTGACTATACTGCTTCTTTTGCTGATATATCTGTTGGAAATTTTGGAAGCGAAGAAGGTTGGGATACGTTCATAATAAGAACAGAGAAGGGTAAGCAAATATATGATTTAGCGGTTGATAAAGGAATTTTAGAATCAAAATCTCTTGATAAAGATAATGAGGAACTAATTTTAGACATCACCAGAGCTAAAACTGACTTAGTAAGGATTGAGTCCATTACAGAACATACACCGAAGATTAAGAGCTTTTGGGTAAGGAATCAAAGAATTGCTAAAGCATACAAACCCGGAATGTTTGTGGTTCTCTGGGTTCCTGATATTGATTTCATGCCGATGTCTATTTCAAGAGTCGAAGGAAACCAAATAGAAATTACCGTCGAAAAGGTAGGAGAAGGGACGTCCGCAATGTTCAATTTATCTAAAGGGGATTATATTGGTATCAGGGGCCCATATGGAAATTCCTGGAATTATGAGGATGCAACAAACATACTTATCGTGGGGGGAGGAATGGGGATTGCAGCAGTAACTAGCTTAATAGAACCATTAAAAACAAATAAGAAAAATGTGTTTGCAGCAATCGGGGCAAAGGATAATATATCACTAATTTTTGCAGATAGACTTATAGAACTAATCCCAAATACACTTTGTACAACAGATGATGGTTCTATTGGGAAAAAGTGTTATGTAACTGATACAATTGAAGATATTATTAAGGAAAAGGAAATTGATCTTATCATAACATGTGGTCCCGAAGTAATGATGAAAAAAGTGTTGGATATTGCAGAATCACGTAAAATTCCTATTCAAGCAAGTTTAGAAAGAAAAATGAAGTGTGGAGTTGGATTATGTGGATCTTGTTGTGTAGGAAAGGATAACAATATCACAGTTTGTAAAGAAGGACCAATTTTTACCTCTAAACAAATAAAGCAATTTCCCCAATTTGGAAATTATATTAAATAATTTTTCTCCTTTATTATTACATGCTTTAAATTAAATTATTATAGCAAGCAAGCATTTTAATTTTTTTAACTATTCTCTATCTAAATTTTTCTTTTGTATTTTTTATGGATAATTACAACTTTAAGAAAGGGTTATTATATAGCGTTATAGGGGCTTTTCTTATTGGATTACAGCCCGTTATTGCAAATTCTAGGCCTGCGAGTATCGATGCTTATATTTTTGGAGCAGTAACAGCTCTTTTTGAAGCTATTATATTTCTTCCCATTTATTTATTTGAGAGAAAAAAGTATAAATCTTTATTGAAAAATTCACAAGACAATGAAAAATATTATCTTTTACTTCATGGATGGAAAAAGAAAAGAAATTTGATTTTATTCATCATAATTGGAATCGGTTTTACATTTATTCCAGTATTTTTATATATTGGGTATGCATTAGCAGGTGCCATTAATAGCTCTCTTGCATCAAAATCTGAGATAATCTTTGCCTTAGTCTTTGGATATTTTGCTTTTAAAGAAAGAATTAATAAGCTTCAAATACTTTTTTTCTTTTTACTATTTTTTGGCTTGATATTAGCAGTAACTCAGGGCTCTTTTGATATACTTCACTTAAATTTGGGGATTATTATGATAATCTTCACAGTAGTGTTATTTACATTTATTCATATTTTAACAAAAATTAGTTTAGATAAAAATGAGATTTTCTCTTCTCAAGTGGTATTTATTCGTAATATTTTCAGTGGAATTCTATTAATCTCAACATATTTCATCTTTTATCCCTTAGATAATTTAAATATCTTGTTAACCCCGATAAATTATGTTTATTTTACATTTATGAGTTTAGATTATGGATTTTCATTGTTTACGTGGTATAAAGCACTTACTTATTTCCAGATTGGTAAGACAACAATTGTGGGTTCATTGACACCAATAGTCACCGCTTTCTTCTCTTTTTTATTTTTAAACGGAATTTTTACAATTTATCATTTAATTGGTACAATTATCATTATTTTTGCAATTTTCTTAATTATACGAGAAAAGCCAGAATAAGAGTCAAAATGATTTGACATGCATAAAAATAACGTTTTTATGCCTTATGGGTTTTTTTTTAATATATTGGATAACACAAAAAAAGGTATCATCTTTGGTATATTTGGGACTTTTTTGGTTGGGTTTCAGCCTATTATAGCAATATCACGCCCATCTGTTTTAGATGCACATTTTTTTGCTGCAATGACTTGTTTAATCGAAGCTTTTATATTTCTTCCTTTGGTTCTTGGAGAAATCTATTTCCCAAAAGGGAAAAAGGATAACAATTTTAGGAGAAAAGAAAAAGTAAAGATAGTTTTAAATAATTGGAAATCAAATTTTAAAACACTGATATTCATAGGGTTTATTTTTGGGCTTAATCAATTGCTATATTTCATTGGGTATGACTTTTCCGGAGCAATAAATGGCTCATTAACCCAGAAAACCACTGTTTTTTTTGGTTTAATCTTTGGTTATGCAATCTTAAAAGAGAAAGTGAATAGCCGCCAAATTCTTTTTTCAATAATTCTTTTTATAGGATTAATAATAGCAATTACTCAGGGGAAATTTTTTTCATTTGACTTGGATACTTTAGTTGGAGTGCTAATTTTATTATTTATAACATGCTTATGGATGTATGGTCATACGATTACAAAACCCATATTTAATAGAAGAGAAGCTACACCTACTCAGATGGTATTTTTACGTAATTTATTAAGCGGGATTATTTTGATAGCAACATATTTCTTATTCTTCCCTTTCAGTAATTTATCTTTATTTTCAGCACCTTTAAATCAAATATATTTTGTAAGCATGGGTGTAGTTTATGGATTTGGACTTTTTTGTTGGTATAAAACACTTTCCTATTTAGATGTCTCAAAGGCAACAATTATATTTTCCCCTACACCTATCGTCACAGCAATTTTTGCATATTTTCTTCTTGGTAGAATATTTACGATTTTTCATTTAATCGGAACAATTATTGTTATTACTTCAATAATTATCATTTTATTTAATAAGGATAAAGTTAAATCCACCTAAGTTTTAAATGACTCATTCTTATTGAAAATATAGCAATTATTCATTAAATTATTAATCTAATTGAGCAAAAAGAGGTCTTAAAAAAGAATGTTAAAAACGAATATTACTGAAATGTTTAATATAAAACACCCTATATTTGCAGCACCAATGGGTCCTTTTTATACGAAGGAGTTAACTGTTGCAGTCTCTGAAGCAGGTGGTATGGGAGTAATAAGTCACACCAACCTTTTGGGGAAGGAAAGTTTTAAGGTTATGAAAGAGGATATGGAATACGTAGTTGAACATACTGATAAACCATTTGGCTTTAATATTAGGACGGGTCGAATGCAATTTGATGCAAAAAAACTTTGCAGACAAATTCCAAAATTCATTTTGGAGAATCAAAAAGTGAGGGAACAATGTGTTTACGCTTTAACAAGCGCGGGTTCTTCGAAAATGTTACCATTAAGCAAAAGTTTTCAAGCATTGAAGGAGAAGAGTGATATAAAACACTTTCATGTTGCTCCAGCAGCCTGGTTAGCTGATAAGTGTGTTGCTTCGGGAGTTGATGGGATGGTGGTGACTGGAAGTGAAGGTGGCGGTCATCAATCTTATGAAAAAACAGGCACGTTAGTGTTACTGCAACAAGTATTAGAAAGACATCCTGATTTTCCTATCATTGCCTGTGGAGCTTTTGGAAATGGATATGGCCTTGCAGCAGCATTAGCAATGGGAGCAGGTGCTATTGCAATGGGTTCAAGGTTCATTGCTTCTCAGGAAAGTGAATTTCATCAAAAATATAAGGATATTGTCCCCCCTGCAAACCCTCAAGATACTGTTTTGGTTACTGGCTTTTTGGGTCCTATTAGGCTATGGAAAAATGATTATGCATTACACCACGGGCTCATAGACAGTAAGGAGGAAAAAATGGCTGATGAAGATGGATTTACAATGGAAATGTTACTTGAAGATGGTAAGCATTATGAATCAGTATATTTAGAGGGGGACCTAAAAACTGGAGCGATACCTTTAGGCCAAAGTTGTGGATTAGTATATAGTTTAGAAAGAGTTCCAGATATAATTGATTCAATTGTAAAAATTGCTGAAGAAAGACTTAAAAAAGCTTCTATAATCCCTCAATAATAACCAAGCAAAAAAAAATAGTTTTTCCGATAAGGAAATTTGAAATACCGAACTATTATTCTTTAGGTTCATTAATGATTATCATTTTTAGAACAAGTACATATAATAATATAATTATATATATCTCTAATTAATAGTTTTTAAAATTGGAATATGTTTTTTCTAAAACATAACTGGGATAGTAATCTTTAAATATACTATCAGATAATTAAATATATAAATATATAATATGATATATATAATAAATCAATTCTCTTTAAAATAAAGATGTAGGATAATTATGATGAATAATGAAATGATTTCAGTTAAAAATTTGAAAAAATTCTTCGGTGAAGTTAAAGCTGTAAATGGTATTTCTTTTAACGTTAATAAAGGCGAAATTTTTGGACTGTTAGGACCTAATGGTGCAGGTAAAACTACAACCATTAAATTGCTTTTAGGTCTTCTTGAATCGGATGAAGGTGAATTAGAAGTGCTTGGGATGGATCCTGAAAGGGATGAGATTCAAATTAAGACTCATATAGGTTATGTATCTGAAGAACCACTTATTTTTAAGTCTTTAACTCCTAAGGATTTATTCAATTTTGTAGCATCCATAAGAGGGATGGATCCTGAAGAAGCAACTGAGAGAGCTCAGCAATTTATGGAGATTTTAGGAGCTTCAGAATATTACAATCAACTTATCGCAACATTATCTCATGGAAACAAACAAAAAATACAGATCATTGCTGCAATATTACACGAACCTGATTTACTCATTTTAGATGAACCATTGTCAGGCTTAGATGCTAAATCCGTAAAAGTCATGAAAGAAATATTAGATTTACATTTAGAAAAAGGAGGAGCAGTTTTATTTTCCACGCATATAATGGAAATAGCTGAGGAGTTATGTGATAGAATCGGGATCATTAATAAAGGTAAAATTGTAGGGATCGGAACCATAGAACAATTAAACGAACAATCCCACAAAATTGGAGCTCGATTGGAAGATGTATTCTTAAGACTAACAGAAGAAGATGCATCAGTAGAAGAAATCGTGAAAAAACTACGAAAATCCTTCATTAATAAAAATGGATGAGATTAAATGACCGATCAAAAAATTAGTTTATATAAATTAGCGAAGTATACGAATCTTGAGATTGTAATGGAAGCTCAAGTACAATCTACTGGAGCAAATCAATCCAAATTGATGGAAAGATATAAGAAAAATAAAAAATCAATAAAAAATCAAGCTATTGCATTAAAAGTATCATATGGATTTCTATTAGCATTAATTACAATTGTACCAATATTTAACTATTTAAACCTTATCGAATTTTTTGGAGGATCTAGTCCTAATCCAAATGCAGGTCTCTTAGCTGGTAGCTTAATATTATCTGTTTTTTTTGCTATGCAAATAGCATATTTGTTAATTTTAGGAATGATGAATATTTCAGCTTTAATGAATGGTGAAGCATTCCGTTGGTTCGAAACTTTACCACTTTCAAAAGACCGTTTAAATAAATTAGGATTTGTGACGGCTTTTCGGAATGTCGATGTTGGTTTGATTCTTATATCACTTGCATTTCCTATTATAATGGTAATAATTACTCAAAATTTTCTATTATTCTTTGTGAGTCTCTTAGTATCATTAATTAATGCGGTATTAGCATTTAGCATTTTAGTGATTATATCTCAAAAACTTAGTCGAATATTTCGAATCCAAGAAATAAATACTAAAAGAGCAACAACGATACGACTCATTACAATGCTAGGATATTTTATTCTTATCTTTAGCATGTCAATTATTCTAAACGTAGCAATATCGTCAATAGGTACTTTTTACATTATGGCAAATTCAATTGATAATGCAGAAACACTAAATATCATTTTATCTTTGATTCCTTTTCCATTATCTCCTAGTTATTTACTAACGATGTGTATAGAGCCTACTAGATTTTCGAACCTTCAATGGATAATCACTTTAATGGGAATATTCCTCTATGCAATCTTAACTTGGTTCTTATATCGTCGAGCAGTTAAAGCAATGAGATCTGTCACCTCCTCATCTTCGATAGAAAAAAAAAGTGGTAGGAAAGTAGAGGAAAAAATTGAAGTGAAAATAGAAAAGAGATCACCTATAATGGCTTACATACGCAAAGATCTATCAATGGCAACAAAGGATATTCAAATGCTAATGTTTATTTTTATGCCCATAGTATTACCCTTTATTATGGTTCTAACCATTACGGGAGTAGCCTCATCTGAAGGGTTAGTAGCGATGGCTCAAGATTTCTTGATACTTTGGAGTATAATTGTAATTTATTTCCCAATTATTGCAATCATGCTAGTATCCGGTTTATTGAATGTAGAAGATTCTGGAGCATCAATCCTTGCTTCTTTACCGTTAAATCCTCGAGATCAAATGAAAGCTAAGTTAATTTTAATGATTGGTATTCAATTGATCTCGTACTTCTTGCCGATCTTTTTATTATTAATGAACCCTGCTTTCCTGCCGTTTATTGGATTGTTTATTGCGTGGTATCCCATAGTCCTTGTATTTTTAATAGTCATGTTTCAAATGAAAGTAAGGCTATTCGGAAGGTGTAAGTACAAATATGTTCTCGAAGAAGTAAACATAAATCATAAAGTTTGGAAGTGGGTATTTTTAATATCAACCCAGTTTCTAATTTGCATTGGTTTTATTGTTATAGGTTATATGTTACTTGTTTTTTACAATATGTTTGTCATGACTATAACATTATTGATAATGAGCCTAGTTTCTCTCTCCATTTTATTTGTGACGCTCAAATTAATGTTTCCAAAAGAATTTGGAAAAAGAAAAATGATTTGAATCAGAGCAACTTTTAGAAAACATCCACTGTTAGGAACTATTATACTACTGATCACCTATTTTTACTTTCTCAATATTCCAGATTTAATGTTATCACCATTTATTCTGTTACTTAACATGTTGCCAATAATAGTTAGTAGTTTAATTGGGATGCTTGTAGCACTCGGAATTTTGGGTTTATTGTGGTTTTATATTGTTTTTAAAGGTTTTAGACTTCCAAATGATGATGAGAAATTTACAGAATTTGCTAAATCTATACGCTTTACTACTGGAGGATATTTAATTCGAAATATCCTAATTGGGATAGGAGCTTCAATCATATTTTTCTTGAGTGTGTATTTCTTTGGGAATATCTATGGAATTCATATCTGGGATTTAGATGTTCTTTTAGGAAATCCTTTTTCTCCTCCGTTATATGGATTTGGATGGCTTTTATTCATTTATATACTAATTCCAGGAATATGAAAGGAAGTATCATTCAGGAGGGTCATTATATCTCTCAATGAAAGAAAGAATTCTCAAAAAATAACATTGGTGATCGTATCAGTTTTATTTGGCCTGTTTCACTTAACCAATATATTATCGGGGATACCACCAATAATTGTAATCCCTCAAGCATTTTATACAGCTCTTTTAGGACTAGTTTTAGGATACATGGTAATCCGAACCAACAGTATAATCCCAGCAATTTTAACTCATTATTTAATAAACTCAGTAGGAAAGTTCTTTTACTTTATCAATTATACTGATGATCTATCACGTATCTGGTTTTTCATTATAGGGATGGGAATTGTACCAGCAATTCTTGGTTTGCTATTTATACGGTTTGTAACTCCTTCAAAAAAGAGAGAAACAAATATTATTTAATTAAATTTTCAATACCTTTTTTTTTATTCTTTAATAAAATACAATGATTACTTGAGAATGTGATCTATAATGTTAGATAATTCCATGATTGAATTAAACAGCCTTAAAAAGTACTTTGGAGAGGTTAAAGCTGTAGATGGGATCAGCTTTGCTGTGAAAAAAGGAGAAGTCTTCGGACTTTTAGGGCCAAATGGTGCTGGCAAAACTACAACGATTAAATTATTGCTGGGTTTGTTAGAGCCAAATGGAGGAGATATGAAGGTATTAGGATTAGATCCTAATAAGGATGAGATTGAAATTAAAAGCAGAATTGGCTATGTGCCAGAAGATCCTTTAATTTTTAAATCTCTTACTCCAAAAAACTTGTTTAAACTCATTGCTTCAATTAGGGGACTAGATCCAGAAGAAGTTTCAAATCGAGCTCAAGTATATTTAGAAAGTTTAGGAGCATTAGAATATTTCGAACAATTGATTGCTACTCTATCTCACGGCAATAAACAAAAAATACAAGTGATTGCAGCTATTCTCCATGATCCGGAAATTCTCATTCTTGATGAACCACTTTCTGGTCTTGACGCAAAATCGGTAAAGGTGATTAAAGAAATTCTTGATTTGCATACAGAAAGAGGTGGTTCGGTTTTATTTTCCACGCATATAATGGAAATAGCTGAGGAGCTATGTGATAGAATCGGTATCATTAATAAGGGTAAAATGGTAGGTATTGGAACAATTGAGGAGCTCAACACCCAATCAAACAAAATTGGTGCTCGATTGGAGGATATCTTCTTAAGATTGACAGAACAAGATAGTTCAATAGAGGAAATTGTGAAGAAATTACGAAAGTCTTTTAAGGAAGGGATTTAGGGATATTAATAATGAAATCTATTAAACATTTAAGTCTATATAAACTTGCGAAGTACACCAATTTAGAAATTGTAATGGAAGCTCAAGTTCAATCATCGGGAGCAAATCAAGCGAAACTCATGGAAAAATATAAGAAGAATAGAAAGAGTATTAAAAGTCAAGCTTATGCAATGAGACTCGTTTATGGAGTAATGTTAGCATTTTTAACTGTTATTCCTCTCTTTACAACTCTTCGATTAATAGAGTTTTTTAATGATCTCTTTGTTTCAACTGGTTCTGTATTACTCACAGGTAGCATTCTTTTTTCTACTTTCTTTGGAATACAGTTACTTTATCTGATGTTGTTAGGAATGTTTAGTATTGGTGCGATGATGACCGGTGAAGCCTTTAAATTTTTTGAGACGCTCCCGATTTCAAGGAAACAAAGAAGAAAACTCGGTTTTTTTACAGTATTACGAAACCTGGATGTTGGATTAGTAATAATGATGGTGGGTTTACCAATAATGATGATTATAATGACTCAAAACATCATTTTATCAATTATTAGCATTATAATTTCAGTAGGTGTTACTATTCTGAGTTTTAGTGTACTAGTTCTTTTTGCTTCTAAAATAAGTCAAATATTCAAGGTTCAAGAAGCAGGATCCAAAAAATCTACCATAATACGAATTATAACCATGCTGAGTTATCTTCTGATGGCATTTTCAATGAGTTTTTTTCTACAATGGGCTGTAAATGCTGTTAATGATTTATTTACATTATTTTCTTCATTTGAGAATATAGATTTTTTAAACTATTTCATATCAATTATACCTTTCCCTTTTGCCCCAAGTTACTTAATTACCATGCTTGTTGATCCTACTCGATTCTCAATGCTGCAGTGGATATTCACTATAATAGGTAATTTATTGTTTTGTATTACAACATATTTACTATACAAGAAGGCAATTTCTTCAATGCGAATTGTAACCTCATCAGCTGCAATGGATAGTAAACAAATTTTGAAAAAAAGCATCTCTAAAAAAGAAAACACAAAAATAGATATAATCATTCGAAAGCCAATAATAGCATACATTCGAAAAGATTTATCTACGGCTACCAGAGATTTTCAAACACTAATGTTTATGATAATGCCATTAATCCTCCCATTAGTATACGTATTTTCCTTGTTAGTTAGCACTGGAGGAAGTCTCTTTGTAGTGGGAATTGATATTCTATGGATTATTCTAATATTTTATCAACCTATCATATCTCTGATGATTACTATCGGTTTTTTAAACTTGGAGGATTCGGGAGCGTCAATTTTAGCATCATTACCACTCCGGCCCCGTGATCAAGCTAAAGCAAAACTCGTTTTACTGATTATCATTCAATCATTGTCATTTTTCTTACCTCTTTTAATTTACATTGGTTCCTCAAATTTCGTTCAATATCTATTCACATTCCTTGCTTGGTATCCAATAGATTTAATTTTCTTACTTAATGTTTTTTATTTTAAAATTAGGTTATTTGGACGGATGAAATATAAATTTGTCTTAGAAGAAATCAGAATAGAAAAAAAAATACTTAAGTGGATAGGAATAGGGATCCTCGAATTTATAATTTGTTTTGGTTTTATTTTTATGGGGGTTATTCTACAATTATTTTTTGGTACCTCGTTGATGTTATTAATTTTATTATTGATCGGTGTTTCGATTTTAGGATTGTATGTTATTTCATTACACAGAATATTTCCAAAAGAATTGGGAAAGAAAAGATTTATCAGTATAAGGAAGAACCTCAGAAAAAGACCAATTTTTTTATAGCATTCGGATGCTTAGCATTGTTATGGTTATTGATAATACCACGTAGTTTACATTTGCCAAATGGAGAACAGAAATTCAAAGAGTATCTCAATCACATTAAATTAACAAGAGTAAAACCTCTATTCAGAAACATTGTTGTAGAGATTGGATGCTCAATGATATTTTTTGTTAGTACATTTTTAATAGCAAATTTGCTCGGAACTTTTACGTTTGATCTTAATTTTTTATTTGGAGTTCCAAGTCTTTTAGAAATTGGGTGGTTTATTTTTATTTTAATGCTTATTCCGGGTATTTGGGAAGAAGTAGCCTTTCGAGGAGTATTATTCCAACTAAATCTGAGAAAATACTCACGCAATGTTACACTGGTTTTTACTTCATTATTATTTGGTGCAGCTCATCTTCTCAATTTGATCACAGGTCAACCACTTAGTTCAACTATTTTGCAAGTGATATTTGCAGCATCATTAGGATTTCTTTTTGGATACATGTACATTAAAACTAATAGTTTACTTCCTAGTATCATAACTCATTATTTAATTGACACAGTGGGAGCCTTATTTATGAATGTTGATTTTCCAGATTTCATAAGTTCAAGTGTATTTTTTATCTTTGGAGTTGGATTAATACCAATGGTGTTTGGTCTACTATTTGTCAAATTGGTTATACCAAATTCGAAAAATGGAGAATTAAAAAGGAACTAATTATTTTATGGCCTAATTTTTCTTTATTACGGTTTAATTTCAATAATAGATCAAACTTGAAAAATTGAAATTGAAAAGACTGAATAACATAGTATTTGTAAGAATTTTATAATGGTAGAATGTTTCTTGGGGATCTAGATAAATGAAAATCAACTCTGTAATTTCTGTGCAGATCCGAATGAAGAAAAAAACTTCCAAAACATCGAACGTATCAAAACTAATAAACATCGATGGATCAAGATCTAAAAAAAGAAATTAAGAGTATATACTATTTATTTTTGATAATGTAAATAGAATTTATGCATAATTTCAATACTTTTTCCAATACCCCTTTTTCGATTTTATCAAGAGTATCTGTAGATTGATGATAAAATTTGAGCATCTGTTTTAAATCCATTGCTACAATTGTAGCTGCTTTTAACCCGGCTTTTGAAAATGTGGTTGCATCGGTTCCACCCGTAACTTGACCAATTAATTTTTCAACAAAACTACTCCCCCCAAGAGAAAATTTTGAGGCAGTTATACCCACTTCATTAGCGGATTGGGTTAAAATTTTTACTACTTCGTCTGAATGCTTTGTTCTCGTTGTTGGCTCATAATCAATTATGCCTATGTTTGCGAGGCTTTGAATACCATCCATATTAATGCAGATTGCATTTTTTGGTTTCAATTCTTCTAAATGTTCTTCTACATATCTATAAGAACCTCTTAAACCAGCTTCCTCGCATCCAAAAGAAATCAAGCGTATCTCTGTGTTTTCAGGAATGATATTTGGATTTAATTTTAAATATTTACCCACTCCGAGCACTATTGCAACAGCACTAAGATTATCAACAGCACCAGGTACTTTATTTGCTTTTTCACCAAATGAAACGAAAAACCATAAACCAATTAGTACGGGTATACCGATAACAAATAAGATTAGAGCGAAAATCTGAAAAATAAGAAAATCAGCAATTTTAAAACCAGTAATAGATAGAATGAATAAAATTGTGGATGTTACCATCCATATTATTAAAATTAAGAGACCAAGAATTACAATTATTGCATATCCTATTTTTAAGTGAGTTAATAAGTTAAATTGTAAGGCACTATCATGATGTCCTGAAAAAATTAAGATATTTTTCACTTCTTTTTTGCTCTCAAAAACTCCAATAACATTCTGAGAGCTTTTTTTTTTAAAAAACGGATCGATAAATTCCCTATAATTAAAAAATTCATTCCAAATTATTAAAAAAGCTCCTAGATTTAATGCAAATGAGATTCCCATAAATATTTGCTCTACTTGGAGAACTAAGTGTAATGTAGTAAGAAAATAACTTAAAAATGAAATGAGAATCATCAAAACCATCACTTTTATATATCCAATAAAAGCTCTGGGGTGACATGTAAAGGGTTCTAGATGGGAAGAATCACATACCTTTTCAAATTCAACTTTAATCAAATCAGCACTTTTTGCTTCTTGAGGACTACATGGCATTCTTGGGCCACATTCTTTAATTATTCTTTCAATGAAATTGTACATGTAATCCGAATTTTCTTGAGAGAGTTCTATTTCCATCTTAGATCCGAAAATATTATAATTATTATATATTTAGTTTAACATTTTATAAATGTAGTTTTAATCAGATTCCTGAAATTATATATTAAAAATAAAATAGGAATAATTTAAAATAGAAGTTCTTTTATGTGAAGAAACTAGAGAAAAAATTCTTAAAAATTAATGTTTTAATTATGGATTCAAATAGAAATATCGAAGTCACGTGTCCAGTTTGTAAGATTATTAAAAAAATTAGCATTCCTCAGAAAATATTTGACCAAAAAAGATTTGGTACAATAAAAGTTCAAGTTCCTCAAGGAAGTGTTTGCCTAGATCATCAATTCATCGTATTTATAGATATAAAGGGCATCATCAGAGGTTATGAAAAAATAGATCTAGTAATGAAAACTCCAACTGAAACAAAAAAGTTTTCTCTCTATGGATTCATTAAAATGTTTGGATTATACGGGTTATTTTCCTTAATTCATGCAAAGATTTTTAATTATCTATCATACGTTATCAAAGATGAGGGTACAGAAGATCAATCAGAAATTATCAATATGCTTGGAGATAGTTTGCTTCCCGAAAAATATCGAAGGATGAACTTTATTACATTTATTGAAGATAGAGATTATAATAAAATAAAGAAAGACAAAAATATTCTCATAATAGATAGTCAAAAGAATATATTACAAACGCCTTGGAAAACAAAATTGAAATTCGAAGAAGAAATCATTAAAAATGCACTTAAAATCTCAAATGAAGATGAACAACGTATTTCTATTCAAAATGAAATCGCTAAATTTATAAAAGAGGCTGAAATCTCGAAAATTATTGCCGAGAAAGAAGTGATCTATGAAACAGAGCTTATAGAAAAACTCTCAAGAGAATTAATGATCCCAAAAGTAAATTATTATCGAATTTCACTAATTAAAGAGTTTATAGAAAGAAGAATATCTGCAAAATTAGCCCAAAGGATTAAAAACAAAGTGCATGAATTCCTCAAATCAATATAGATTAATCAAATACTATTTTTTTCAAAAAAAGTAAAATAAGACCAATTCTTTTTTAACTAAAATCAAATAAATTTGAATTATTAATCAAAAAGTGAAATAATTATGCCCGATTGGGGAATGCAAAATCGTTTGTCAAGAATTATTAAACCAAAATCTGGACATTGTGTAATGTTAGCAGTGGATCATGGTTATTTTGGGAATGTACCGGGACAACTAAAATGTTTTGGAGATCTTAATCCTCTTTTTGAACATGCCGATGCATTGATGCTCACTCGAGGAATGCTAAGGAGTTGCGTCTCTCCCGATAGTGATATTCCCATAGTTTTAAGAGTATCAGCAGGAGCAAGCATGCTTAAAGAACTTTCGAACGAAGAAATAAATGTAACCATCGAAGATTGTATAAGATTAAATGTTTCTGCAATTACTTGCTCAATTTTCGTAGGGAGTGAGTTTGAAAAGCAGAGTTTATTGAATTTATCCAAACTAGTGAATTGGGGTCAAGAATATGGAATTCCATCTTTAGCAGTGACCGCCGTTGGTAGAGAAATGGTCCGAGATTATCGATATTTAG
>Ga0307442_1000047_pt1 | contig 39856 bp, 34 predicted proteins | sample SalMarWE160430MG_FD_202143 | JGI IMG/M metagenome (GOLD analysis project Ga0307442, IMG submission 202143) | Salt marsh sediment microbial communities from the Plum Island Ecosystem LTER, Massachusetts, United States - WE1604-30 | ecosystem: Environmental > Aquatic > Marine > Intertidal zone >...
CCGGGCCGGCTTGAGCGTCGCTGGTGCTTCGCGGACGATTAGTCCGACTGCCATTCGGTCGCGTGGATTCCGGTCACCTCCCCGTCCGAGGCGTAATAGACCGTCAGCAGGCTTCGTCCCGGCAGGATCAGCGTGAACGGATAGCCGATGTCCTTATTCGGAAGCCCTTCTCTGATCGTCATCACGCGGTCCAACCGCCACGAAGCACCACCATTGTCGGAAACGACGGCACGGATCGCGAAAGGCGGCTTGCGGTCGCCATAGGTGCAAAGAATCGCGCCGTCATCGAGCTGCAGGAGGTGTGCCGGATAGCCGTCGATGTCGGTCGGCTCGGGGCTCGACCACGTCGCGCCGCCGTCGTCGGAGTAGACAGTGAAGATCGTGCGCGCGCGGTTCTCGCGAAGCGCCAGCAAGATGCGCCCCGACGGAAGAAGGAGCGGCGCCGGCTCTTCGAACTCCGCGCCGGCCTCTGCCGCGGCGAGGACCGGGCTTTCCCAGGTCGCGCCGCCGTCGCGCGAGCGCACGACGAAGATGCGCTCGTAGGCCGGAACGTCTGAAAGCGGCAGCACGAGCATGCCGTCGTCCAGTTCGACGGCGCCGCGCGTCCCGTAGCCGCCGGAGAAGGGCGCCGTGTCGATCTCGACCGTCCGCTCGAAGGTCGCGCCGCCGTCATCGGAGAGGTGGGCGAACGTGCCGCCGAGCCCGCGCGCCCAGGGCACCAGGCGCTCCGGATCATGCTTCAGTGCCTTGCCGGAATCGAGCTCGAGCGACGCTGCGAGTGCGCCCACCCATTTCTCCGGGAAGTCGATCGGTTCGCTTGCCGCAAGCTTCCGCGCCAGTGGCAGCGGATACCAGCGGAAGCGCCACTGGTTGAGAAGCACGCAGCCGCTCGTGAGCACGGTCAATCCGGCGCATTCGACGCCGTGCCAGCCATAGTCCGGCACGACGGAGGGCGTCGACCACGTCGCGCCGCCGTCAGCGGAGCGGACGAGCACGTTCTCGTACGCCGGGTGCTGCGGCGGATGCAGGATGACGTCGTAGCGCGGCGCACGGTTGAAGACGACGATGATCTCGCCCGATTGCAGGCGCACGCCGTGCGGATGGGCGCAATAGGAATGCCGGTTGGCGTAGACCAGCCGATGCTCGCGATGCTGCACGATCGATCCGGCTCAGGCGGTGATGTTGATCCAGATCGTCTTCGTCTGCAGGTACTGATCCATCGCCTCGGTGCCGTTGTCACGCGCCAGCGAGCCTGAGCGCCGGTAGCCGCCGAACGGCGTCTTCACGTCGCCCTCGGTGAATTTGTTCACCGAGACCGTGCCGCAGGGAAGCCGCTTGGCCAGATGCAGCGCACGGTCGATGTCCTTGGTGAACACCGTCGCATGCAGGCCGTACTCGGTATCCGCGGCGATCTTCAGCGCGTCCTCCGGATCGGAGAAGGTGAGCACGCCGAGCACCGGTCCGAAGATCTCCTCGCGCGCAATCCGCATCTCCGGCGTCACGGCATCGAAGACCGTCGGCTCGACGTAGAAGCCGGAGAAATCGGGATGCTTCGAGCCGCCGAGGACGAGCTTGGCGCCCTCCTGCCGTCCGCTTTCCACGTAGCCGAGCACGCGCTCCCGGTGCTCCGCGGTGATCATCGAGCCCATCTCGGTCGCCTGATCGAGCGGATCGCCGACCTTGAGCGCCCGAACCTTCTCCACGACCTTGGCGAGGAACTCGTCCTTGACCGTCTCGTGCACGAGCTGCCGCATGTTGGCCGAGCAGTTCTGTCCGCCGTTCCAGCAGGCGGCGGACACGGCATTCGAGATGAGATCGTCGTCGATCACGGCGTCTTCGAGCACGATGAACGGGCTCTTGCCGCCCATCTCGAGACCGACCGGCTTCAGATTGCTCTCGCTCGAATAACGCAGGAAGTACGCGCCGACCTCGGTCGAGCCGGTGAACGACACGACGTCGATGTCGGAGTGGCGGCCGATCGCCTGCCCGGCGGTCTCTCCGAAGCCCGGCACCACGTTGAGCACGCCCGCAGGCAGGCCTGCTGCCATTGCCAGCTCGGCAAGGCGCAGCGCGGTGAGCGGCGTCTGCTCCGCCGGCTTGATCACGACCGAGCATCCGCAAGCGAGCGCTGGCGCCGCCTTCCACGCCGCCATCAGGAGCGGGAAATTCCACGGCAGCACCACGCCGGCGACACCGATCGGCTCCTTGACGATGACGGCAAGCGCGCTCTCGTCGGTCGGCGCCACCTTGCCGAACGACTTGTCGATCAGCTCGGCATACCACTGGAAGAACGCCGGCACCTCGTTGCCGATCTCGTTCAGGCAGTCGGAGATGGTCTTGCCGCTGTCGAGGCTTTCGAGCGTCGCGAGCTCGTCGGCGTTGGCGCGGACGAGCTCTGCGAGCTTCAGAAGCACGCCCTTGCGGTGCTCGGGCGCTGCGCGTGACCAGGCGCCGTCGTTGAAGGCGCGCCTCGCGGACTTGACCGCGGCGTCCACATCGGCCGCGTCGCAGGAAGCGACTGGCCCGAGCGGCATCGCCGTGGCGGGATTGAGATTCTCGAAGGTGGCGCCGGACTTCGCCGGCACGAACGCACCATCGATGAAGGCATTCTGCGGGATGCGGACGCTGGCCGCGATCTGGTGGTAGTCGAATGTCTCGGCTTTCGTCATCGCCCGCCTCCAAAGCCAATACTGTTTCGTCCGGCCACAACTTAATGCTGCCGAAATAACGCCAATCTCCATGGCCGCGAGACTATTGTATCTCGCGGCGGCCTTGCTGGTTATTTTACTTGCTTCTGTTTAAGCAGCGTCGGTAGAATTGCCTCTTTACAACGTGCCCTTCCACCCATCATTAGTATGGATGAGAAGAACCGTTTCGACTTAGCGAGAGGCGTCATGAACTTGACGAAACCCGCCAGCCCCAGACGGTCGCACGACGCGGATATCGAGGCTCCCGAAGCCTGGACGGACGATATCTCCGGCACGGAGTCGACCGAGAAATTCGGCTTCCTGCTTCTGCCGGAATTTCCGATGTACGCGTTCATCCTGGCGACGGAGGCGCTCCGCGTCGCCAACCAGAATGCCGGCGAGCGTTTGTTCTCCACGCATCTGATCTCGCTCGATGGCCGCCCTGTCAGCGCCGGCAACGGCATGACCGTGACGCCCGATTTCGGTATCGCCGATGTGCCGTTCCTGCCCAACCTTCTGGTCTTCGCCTGCAACCATCCGACCAACCATCTGAACAAGGGTCTGCTTGCGTGGCTGAGAAGGCTGGAGCGCCACGGAGCACTGCTCGGCGCTGTCGACACCGGCCAGTTCGCGCTCGCCGAGGCGGGGCTCCTCGACGGCTACTCAGTGGCGCTCCATTGGGAAGCCATGCCGATGTTCCGCGAGGCCTACCCGACCATCGACGCACGCGACACGCTCTTCACCATCGACCGCAACCGCATCACCTGCGCCGGCGGCGTCGCCACACTCGACATGATGCTGCATCTGATCGCCAACAAGCACGGCCGCTCGCTGGCGGAGGTCGTCGCCAATGGCCTCGTGCGCGGGCGCATCCGCCACGACGGCGAACGCCAGCGCGTCTCCGCCGACGACGCCTTCGGCCTCGTCAACCATCGTCTCGCCGCCATCGTCCAGGACATGGAGGCGAACCTCGAAGCGCCCCTTTCGACCGACACGCTGGCGCAGCGCGCCGGCATCTCAGTTCGGCAGCTCGAGCGGCTAATGCGCGACACGCTGAGTGAAGCGCCTTCGCGCTACTACCTGAAGCTCCGCCTGCAAGCCGCGCGCAACCACCTCTTCTACGGCGACATGCCGATCCAGGAGATCGCCCAGGCCTGTGGCTTCTCCTCGCCTTCGGTGCTTTCGCGCGCCTTCAAGGAGCATTTCGGTGTCAGCCCGCGCGAATTCCGCCGGCAGTTCTCCTCCGATCGGCTGGAGCGCTTCCGTCCGGAGCTGCGCCAGCAGTTCGGCCTCGCCGCGCACGCCGAGGCGCGCCTCGACGCTTAGGCCTAGAGGCGGATGCCGACATTCTTCGTCGAGAGATAGTTGCGGATGCCGGGGAGACCGCGCTCGCGACCGACGCCTGAGTCTTTGATACCGCCAGTCGGCGCCTGCACACCACCGATGAACCAGCCGTTGATCCAGACCGACCCAGCCTCGATCCGCTGCGCCAGCCTCAGCGCGCGCGAGATGTCGCGCGTGTAGACGCCGGCGACGAGGCCATAGCCGAGCCCGTTCGCAAGCGCCAAGCCGTCCTCTTCCTTTGAGAAGCGCGTCACGGTCAGGACCGGCCCGAACACCTCCTCCTTGGCGATGCGCAATTCCGGGTCGACGTCGGCAAAGACGGTCGGCGCCAGAAAATAGCCGCGCTGCAGCTTCGGCGGACGCGAGCCGCCGGCCGCGAGCTTCGCCCCTCCCCGCCTCGCCTCCTCGACATGATCCGTGACCTTGGCGTGCTGCTCTTCGGAGACGAGCGGGCCGATGTCCGGGTCGTCGCGGCCGGGGCCGACGGAAATCTTCCCGGCGCGCGCGGCGAGCCGCTCGGTCAGCGCGTCGGCGATCGTTTCTTCGGCGAGAATCCGCGAACACGCCGAGCAGACCTGCCCGGAATTGCCGAACGCGCCGTCGGCGACGTCCTCCACGAGCCGGTCGAGATCGGCGTCGGCGAAGACGAGCAAGGGATTCTTGCCGCCAAGCTCCAGCACCACCGGCTTCGGTCCGGTTGCCGCTGACGCCATCACCCGCCGCCCGGTCGCGACCGACCCGGTGAAGGTAACCGAGCGCACGAGCGGATGGCGGACCAGCGCATCGCCGGCCTCCTCGCCGAAGCCGGTGACGACGTTGAGCACGCCAGGCGGAAGGCCGACCGCCGCCGCGATCTCGGCAAGCTTCAGCGCGGTCAATGGCGATTGCTCGGCGGGCTTCAACACAGCCGTGCAGCCGGCGGCAAGCGCCGGCGCCAGCGAACGGATCGCCATGCCGAGCGGAAAGTTCCACGGCACAATGTGCGCGGTGACGCCGATTGGTTCCATCATGGTGAAGTCGACGAAAGACGGGCCGAGCGGGATGGTCGCACCCTCCATCTTGTCGGCGGCGCCGGCATTGTAGACGAGCGTCGAAACCACGCCGTCGACGTCGCCGCGCGATTCCTTCAGCGGCTTGCCGACGTCGATCGTCTCCATCAGCGCGATCTCGTCCTTCGCAGCGGAAATCGCATCGGCGAGCTTCAAGAGAAGCCGCCCGCGTTCAGCCGGAGTCATCGCGCCCCACGGTCCGCGCAGCGCTTTGTCGGCAGCTCGCGCCGCTCGGTCCACATCCGCCGCATCGCCGCGCGCGACCTCGCCGATCGCCTCTTCGGTCGACGGATCGATGGTGGTGAAGGTTCTGCCGGATGAGGGGCGGACCCATGCCCCATCGATGAACAGCTCGGCTCGCGTCATGTCTTCCTCAGAAGGATTGGAAATACCGCGGGCGTGCTTCGAGGCTCCATTCCGCCCTCATCCCGGGGTGCGAGCGAAGAGCCTCGAAGGGGCGGAATGGAGCACCTCAGCATGAGGAGGTGGTTTGCCTTCCACCACGAACTGCCGGCGTCGGCGCATATCACCCCTTGAGCCCACTCGTGGTGATGCCTTCGATGAAATAGCGCTGCAGCGCCAGGAACAGCACCACGGAGGGGATGCACAGAAGCGTCACTGCAGCCATGGCGGTGGCGTAGCCCTCGAGCTGCGTGTGGCTGCCGACGACCGGTGCGAAAGCAGCGATGCCCACTGGCAGCGTCTTCATGTTCTCGTCGAAAGTGATGAGAAGCGGCCAGAGAAAGTTGTTCCAGTTGAGCGTAAAGACGATGACGGTCGCCGCAATGGCAGGGCTTCGCGCCAGCGGCAGCGCGATGCGGAAGAAGATCTTGAAAGGCCCCGCACCGTCGACGATCGCCGCTTCCTCGAGCTCGCGCGGAAACGTCAGGAAGAACTGACGGAAGATATAGACGGCGAGCACGTTGGCGATCGTCGGCAGGATCAGCGCCTGATAGGTGCTCGCCCAGCCGACCTTGATCATGGCGAGAAGCAGCGGCACGACGCCCACCTCCGGCGGGATCATGATCGACGCCAGGAACAGCAGGAAAATGACGTTGCGGCCCGGAAAGCGCAGACGCGCCAGTGCGTAGCCGGCCATGGCGCCGAAGAGCACGCAAAGCGCCGTCGCCACGCCGGCGACGATGACTGAGTTCATCGCCCAGGTGGCGATCGGGTATTTCATGACGTTGCGGTAGTTCTCCAGCGTCACCTCGCGCGGCAGCCATTCGACCACCGGCGTCATCACCTGCGACGACGGCTTCAACGACGTGGAGACCATCCACACAAACGGCGCCGCCCAAAGCACCACGAAGAACATGCCGAAGAGCCAGACCGGCACGTCCTTGAGCGCCAGCCGGGTGCCGGGTAGCTGCGCGCGGAGCACGGCGCCGACGTCAGCCACGCGCCGTCTCCCTCAGGACGAAGCGCTGCACGATCGTCAGGATCAGGATGGCGATGAAGAGCAGAATGGAGACGGCGGAAGCGAAGCCGAGTCGCTGCTGCTGCACTGCCGTCTTGTAGATGTAGTAGATCACCGACGACGACGACCCGGCCGGCCCGCCGTCGGTCATGACGTAGACCTGGCTAAAGATGCGCATCGTCGAGATGAGCTGCAGCGTCACCACCATGGAGATGGTCGGGCGGATATGCGGCAGCACGACGTGCCAGAGCTTCGCCAGGCGACCGGCGCCGTCGATGTCCGCCGCCTCGTAGAGGTCGCGCGGCACGTTCTGAAGCGCCGCCAGGAAGAGCACGAAGGCGAGCCCCATGTCCCACCAGATCGAGGCGATCGAGACACCGATCAGCGACCATTGCACGCTGGTCAGCCATTTGATCGGGCCGATGCCGATGAGGCCGAGATAGTGGTTCAACACTCCGAACTGCGTGTCGAGCACCCACACCCAGATCAGCCCGATGACGGTGGCGGAGACGACGTTAGGGGTGAAGAGGATCGTTCGCGAAACCGCCGACAGCGGCCAGCTCTGGTTCACGAACAGCGCGAAGAGCAGCCCCAGCACCGTCACGCCGGGCACGATGACCAGCGCGTATTTCATGACGTTGACAAAGGCGACGCGCACCCATGGATCGGCCAATGCCGTGCGATAGTTCTCCAGGCCGATCCATTGCGGCGAGCCGATAATGCCCCACTCGGTGAACCCGACATATATGCCGAAGAGGACCGGGCCGACGTTGAAGATCAGGAACGGCACGGCGAAGAAGGCGACGAGCGCGTAGCCGGCCCATTCGATGTCGCCGCGCGCGGACAAAGACCGCGCATGCCGAGGCGCCGCGGCAGCTCGGTCGACGACTACGGCATCGGCCATCGGCAAAATCCGAGTTGCGAAGCGTCGGAGCGCGACGCCGGTCGCGCTCCGCTGCCACATTCTAGCCGGCGTCGAGACCGCGCTGCCACTGATCTTTGATCTGCGCCATCACGTCCTCCGGCTTGGCGAGACCCGCCCACACCGTCTCGAGCGTCTTCGCAAGGTAGTTGCCGCCCGAATAGATGGTGAAGTCGGGACCGGCGAGAACCGGGATCTCGCCTTCCGTCGCAAAGCTCATGCCGTCGACGAAAGCGCCGCGGATCTCCCAGGGATGACCGGCGGTCTTGTAGTCGGGCCGGTTCAGAATCGATTTCCGCGGACTCGCGCCGCGACCGACCGTCGTCCACAGGAACGAGTTGTCGGAGAGCCACTTCACCGCCTCCATCGTGGCAGCGTAGCGCGACTCGTCCTGCTGCTTGTAGAACTCCATCCCGCCCATCTCGAAATAGGTCTTCTGCGTCCCGCCGATATTGGGAAAGAGATAGGTGCGGAAAGGAAGGCCCTGGTCGACATAGCCGTTGAGCGTCCACGGGCCAGTCCAGAAGATCGAGCCCTGGCCGGTGCCGAAGGCCTTGTAGCGGTCGGTCACGTCGCGCGTCGACACCTTCCACTTGTCGAAGAGGTCGAGCACATACTGCATCGCCGCGATGCCCGCCTCCGGATTGACCGCCGCTTCTTTCAGATCCTCGCTTGCGCGCTGGAAGCCCATCTGCGCCGCGACGATGCCCCACGTCACCGTCGGCTGAACGCCGGAGCCGGTCATCATGATGCCGGAGCGGGTGACCGTGTCACCGTCGCGCTTGGTCATCTTGTCCGCCCACTCGAGCATCGTCTTACCGTCTCCGGGGAAGGTCTCCGGATCGTATCCCGCTTCCTTCAGGTGGTCGGTGTTCACCTCCGGCTGCAGGCTCATCAGATCCATCGGGACCATGAACAGCCCATTGTCGTATTTCGGATAGCGCGCCTGCTTGATGGCAAAGGCGTCGAAGTCGGCGATGTCGAGGCCGGCTTTGTCGGCGAGGTCGTCGAGCGGCACGATGACGCCGTCGGCGGCCATCTTGGCGCGCACCCCGGCAGTGCCCCAGCCGAAGTCGGGTGCGCGACCCGTCGCGGCGGCAGCGTTCACCTTGGTGACGTACTGCTCCTCGGGGATCACCTCCATCTTGATCTGCAGGCCCTTGCCCTTATGCGCCTCGTTGAAGGCGTCGATCATCTTCCCCCAGACCTCGGCGTCCGAGGCGGCGAGCCAGCTCCAGTGCACGAGCTCCATGTCGCTTTGCGCCCAGGCGGCGCGTCCGGGCATCACCGTCGCGAGTCCCGTCGCGGCCGCCGAACCGACAAAGCGACGACGGTTCATTTCCAGTTTTTTTGCCATGTGGCATCTCCCTCCGCTTGCCTGCGGCCGCGGCGCCGCAGCGATAGCCCCGGCCTGAACCGGCGTTCTTCAAGTATGACACCTCCCCTCACCGCGGATTTGACGACGCACGACGCACATTTGATGAAAGCCCGACACACGCCCGACTCTCGCCCGTCGATTGCAATGATCGTTTGATCGAAAGTTCTCGTCGCTGCCTGCAAAGTCGTCCGCGTCGGCGCGTGCCATCACGATGATGAAGCCATCCGCGCCCAACGAGGACCTAAGTGACCGCGATCAAGAACGTCAGCCACCACACAATTTTCGCGCATCCCGAGCACTGCGTGAACCAGATCATGACGCGGCGCGTGGCGACGAACGAGATCATCGCCGTCTTCAACGAGGAGCGCTTTCCCTACCACCACGACAGCGGTCAGACCTTGCTGACGCGCTCTGCCGACGGCGGGCTCACCTGGTCGGCGCCTGAGGTCGTGCTGCCCTGGACGGAGACGACGGGCAACTGGGACTGCGGCTTCTGCGAGACGTCGGACGGAACCTGGATCGTGAACCTCACGATCACCGGCTACTTCAAGCGAGGCCTGAAGTCCGAGGGCGTGTCCTGGAGCTCTCATCCGATGAGCGAGCAATGGGGCGATTGGACCTGGGCCTACAGGACGCAAGGCTGGCTCGGCACCGCGGTGCTGAAATCCAAGGACCGCGGCAAGACCTGGAGCGAGCCGATCCCGGTCAATATCCGCCCCATGAAGCACGGCGGCTGCCGCGTCGGCTGCTGGGAGCTGCCTGACGGCGGCCTGCTGATGGGCCTCTACGGGCGCATCCACGGCTATGAGGAATACGGCGAAGGCGAAGCGACGCGCTCCGCGCTGGTGCGCTCCGACGACGGCGGCGACAATTGGGAATACTACTCGACGCTCGCCTACGACCCGGCCGCGATCATCGACTACGAGGAGCCGGGACTGGTCAGGCTGGAGGACGGGCGGCTCGTGTGCTTCATGCGCACGCACATCAACCCCTCGCAGGACGCCAAGAACATGGTGATGGTGGTCTCGGAGGACGGTGGGTTCTCCTGGACGCCGCCGAAATGGACCAACATCTGGGGCTATCCGCCCGAGCTCATTCCGCTCATCGATGGCCGCTACCTGATGATCTACGGCTACCGGCGGCCGCCCTACGGCGTGCGTGGCATCGTCTCCGAGGACGGCATCAACTGGGACGTCAAAAACGAGTTCGTGATCCGCGAGGGCGGCGTGCCTGGAAAGAGCGAGGCGGAGCGGCCGGGCTCGAGCCGCATGTCGCCAGCCTCCGGCAAATACGGCAGCGGCAACATCGACTGGGCCAATCCCGGTGTCTACCAGCACACCGGCTATCCGAGCGTGACGCAGACGCCGGACGGAACGATCGTCGCCTCCTATCACGAGTGGAGCGAGGGCGAGAGCCCGCTGCAATACGTGCTGTGCACGCGCTTCGAGCTGGCCGACTGAGGAGGCGACAATGGGCAGAGGATGCGACGGCCGAATAAGGGAGCAAGCGGCATGACGCCCGACGCGGCGGAGCGCCTGCGCAAGCGGCTCGAAGGCTGCTACGTGACGGTGCCGACGCCATTCCGCGACGAGCCCGGCTGGCCGGTAGACGAGCCGGCGCTGCGCACCTACGTGCGCTTTCTCATCGACAACGGTCTCGACGAGCGCTACGCGGCGCTGCTTGCCGGCGGCGCAGCCGGCGACTTCTCCACCATGAGCTTCGAGGAGCGGCTTCGCGTTGCAACGATCGTCGTCGACGAATGCGCCGGCCGCGTTCCCGTGGCGATGGGCTGCCAGACGACGAGCACGTTGGAGCTGATCCGCCTGGCGGAGGCCGCGCAGCGCATCGGCGCCGACTTCATCCAGGTCTCCTGCCCCTTCTACTTCACTCACACACAGGCCGACTTCGAAGACTATGTCCGCGCCGCCGCGGAAGCGGCGCCGGAAGTCGGGCTCATCGTCTACAACACGTTCTGGACGGCGACGAACATCTCCCTTGCCATGGTCGAGCGGCTTGCGGCGATTCCGAACGTCGTGGGCCTCAAATGGGCGACCCCGCGCACCGATGCGATGGAGTTCGAGACCGTCACCTCGCACTTCTCCGACCGCTTCACCATCATCGACAACAACCTCTTCTTCGCCTTCTCCGCCATGCCGGCGCTCGGCGCGCGCGCCTTCGAGGTGCACCTGTGCAACTACTGGCCGGAATGGGGGATCAAGCTGATCGACGAGGTTGCGGCAGGCAACTACCCCGAGGTCGCGCGCATGATGGTCGAACAGGCAATGCCCTTCTATCACCTGTGGACCGAGATCGAGCGCGAATACACCTCCGGCGACGGCTACCTCGACAAGCTCTGCATGGAGCTGATCGGACTGCCTTCGAGCCGCTGTCGCCCGCCGACGCGCGACGTGCGCGAGCGCTACCGCGAAGCCGCGCTGAAGATGATGCAGGCGTCCAACGTCCCGCGCCTCGGTGGGGCTAATACAGACACTGCCGCACAACTAGCCGCGACGATATCCGCACGTTGATTGCGCTCCATTTGGCGACCGGAGCACTTCGACCAAAGGAATAAAGGTTCAAGCAGAGAGGGAGAGCAAGAGATGGCAATAAGGACAGGCTTCATTGCCGGGGCGACCGCTCTGGCCATGGTCGCGCTTTCGGGCGCGGCGCGTGCGGACGACGATGTGCGGCTCCGCCTCAACTGGATGTACTACGGCTCGCATGCCGGCTTCGCGCTCGGCAAGGACAAGGGCTACTACAAGGATGCCGGCATCAACCTCGACATCCGCTCCGGCAACGGGTCGAGCTCGGCACACCGCCTCGTCGCCAACGGCGACAGCGACTTCTCCTATGGGTCCTGTGCGGCGATGATCAGCCTCGTCGCCGGCGGCGCTCCGCTCATCTCGGTCGGCGTCATCGACGCCATGGGGACGGAGGCGATTATCGTCAGGCCTGACGCCGGCGTGACGACGATCCAGGACCTGAAGGGCAAGAACATCCTCACCACCGCCAATGCCGGCGTGAACACGTTCTTCCCACTCGTCCTGAAGAACGCCGGCCTGTCGGAAGACGACGTTCACGTCACCAACGTGCCGGAAGGCGCGCTTGTGTCGAGTTACCTGCAGGGCGCCGGCGACTCGGTCGGCATTCTCGGCGGCCTTGACGACAAGCCGGCGGAGATCAAGGCGAATGGCGGCGCCGACCCGGTCACCTTCCCCTATTCCGACTATGGCGTGAACCAGGTCGGCTATTGCCTGGCGACCACCAAGGACATGGTCGCCAACAACCCGGATCTGGTGAAGCGCTTCGTCGAGGCGACGGTGAAGTCCTACAAGGAGGCGGAGGCGAACCCCGACGAGGCGATTGCCTCCATGGCCGACATCGTCGGCGGCACCATGGCCGAGGACGAAGGCAAGGCGCAGGCGCGCGCCGTCCTCGACGTCACCCTCGGCGTGCTCTACTCCAAGGCCAATACCGACAAGCGGCTCGGCTACAATGTCCCCTCCGATTGGGAGGACATGCTGGCGCTCATGAAGGCGAACAACGGCCTTGAGACCGACATGCAGGCGAGTGACTTCTACACCAACGACTTCGTCCCGTAGGCGGGACCGGAGCGACACGCGTGCACCCTCTCCCGGTGGGGAGAGGGTGGCTGCGGAGCGGCCGGGTGAGGGGTTGCGAAGCCCCGCGAGTTCCGTCCGGGCTGCCGTTATGCCGATGCAAGACGTTCAAGCGACTATCCCCTCACCCGTCGCCTTCGGCGATACCCTCTCCCGACGGGAGAGGCGCGCGAGCGCGTCATGAGCGCGAGCATCGAACTGCGCGCACTCGCAAAGACGTTCGGCAGCGGCCTGGAAGCCGTTCACGCCTTCGGCCCGGCCGATCTCACCATCCACGAAGGCGAATTCGTGTCGCTGCTCGGCCCGTCCGGCTGCGGCAAGTCCACGCTGATGCTGATCATCGCCGGACTGCTTGAGCCGAGCGAGGGTTGCGTGCGCGTCGACGGCGCCGAGGTGAACGGTCCGCAGACCGACATCGGCATCATGTTCCAGGACAACACGCTCGTGCCCTGGCGCACGGTGTGGGACAACGTGGCGCTGCAGCTCGAGCTTCGAGGCCTCGACGTCCGGCAGTTCACCGAGCGCATCCGCGCGCTCCTTGCCTCCGTCAGCCTCACCGGATTCGAGCATCGCCATCCCTGGGAGCTTTCCGGCGGAATGCAGCAGCGCGCCGCTTTCTGCCAGGCCATGGTGCACGAGCCCGACACGCTGCTTCTCGACGAGCCGCTCGGCAAGCTCGACGCGATGACGCGCGAGTCGATCCGCACCGACTTGCAGGCGCTATGGCTGTCGAAGCGCCCGACGGTGGTCTTCGTCACCCACTCCATCGAGGAGGCGGTGCAGCTCTCGAGCCGCATCTGCGTTATCACCCCACGCCCCGGGCGGATCGACCGAGTGATCGACGTCGATCTCCCCTACCCGCGCACCTTGGAGGTGAAAAAGAGCAGCGAGTTCGTCACACTGGTCGGCGATATTCAGGAGATATTCCATGGCTACGGCGTCATCTGACGCGCCTGTCCGCCGCGGTCTGCAGGAGCGCCTCTATCCGCTCCTGTCGCGCCTCGCGCGCTCCTGGCTCTTTATCGCCTTCTTCGTGGCCTTCTTCCTGTTCTGGGAATACTCGATCGATATCTTCTCGATCCCGCGCTATATCCTGCCGCGTCCGACGGAGATCGTGCGCAACGCCTCCGCCGATATCCCGAGACTTCTCGAATACACCTACATCACCGGCGCCGAGGCGCTGATCGGCTATCTCTTGGCGGTCGCCATGGCCGTGCCGCTCGGCCTTGCCATCGCCTTCTCCTCGGTGCTGAGGCGCACCATCTATCCCTTCTTCGTCAGCCTGGAGATGACGCCGAAGATCGCCTTCGCCCCGCTCTTCATTTCCTGGCTCGGCTTCGGAATGTTGCCGAAGGTCATTATCGTGATTCTGGTTTGCTTCTTTCCGGTCGTGTTGAACGCTATTCTCGCCTTCGGCTCGCTTCCCGACGAGCTTGAGAACTTTTGCCGCTCGACCGGTGCGGGACCGCTCCGTGCTTTCCTCAAGGTCCGGCTGCCGGCGGCCATGCCGCAATGCTTCGTCGGCTTCAAATATGCGGCGATCAACGCCACCGTCGGCGCCACCATCGCCGAGTTCATCGGTAGCGACCAGGGTCTCGGCTTCTATATCCAGATCGTCACCGGCAACATGCGTCCGGACCTCGCCTTCGCCGGCATCTTCCTGCTCACGATCCTGGGGCTGGCGCTGTTCGGTATGGTGACGCTCGCCGAGCGGCTTCTCATTCCGTGGCACATCTCCGTGCGCCGCTCGCGCGGCTGACGACGCCCGACGCCTCAAGGAAGAAAGATGCCGACAATCGCCAGCGTCCGCTGCGTGCTCTTGAGCTCCCCCTATGCCGATGCGGACGACCCTGAGATCAAGGAGTGCTTCCCGAACGGCCCGAAGCGCACGATCGGCATGGTCGAGGTCGCGCTCGACAACGGCGTCACCGGGCTCGGCGAAGGTTATCTCGCAGTGTTCGCGCCCCTCGTTTTCAAGGCGATCGTCGATCTTTGCCGTCCCTACGTCGAAGGCAAGGATGGCTTCGACATTGAGCGCCGCGTGAAGGACCTGCGCAGCGTTTGCGACTACTGGTCGCTGCAAGGCGCGGCACGCCACGTCATCAGCGCGTTTGAGATCGCGCTGCAGGACGCGAAGGGAAAGAGCCTCGGCGTGCCGGTCTACGATCTTCTCGGCGGCGCCACAGCGGAAAGCATCCTGATCTACGGCAGCGGCGGCTGCTGCGACGCGAAGGAGCAGTTCCATCGCGAGCTCGATCAGCTCACGGAGAAAGGTATCGCGATCTACAAGATCCGCTCCGTGAAGCGCGACATCTGGCGTACCGTCTGGGTGCTCGAGGAGGCCGCGAAGCGCAGCATCCGGGTGGGCGTCGACATGTGCCAGAACCTTGCCGACCCGCCGCAGGCGGTCGACGACGTGGTCGCCTTCGTCGATGCTGTCCACGCGAAGACCGAGGAGCGCATAGCCTTCATCGAGGAGGCGATCGGCCCGGACGCGCCGGAGGGCTTCAAGGAGCTCAGGTCGCGGATCGATGTGCCGGTCTGCGGCGGCGAGATCATCACAACGCCGAAGGAGATGATCGACCGCCTGAACGACGGCGTCTACGACTTCGTCCAGCCGGACGCGTCGGTGATCGGCGGTATCGGCGCGGTGATGGACATCTTCGCAGCCGCGAAGAAGGCAAGCGTCGACGTCGTGGTCCACGCCTGGGGCGGCGCGGTGGCGATCATGGCAAGCTACCACGCGGCCTTCGCCGGAAGCGGGACGCTCGTCGAATATCCGATGCTCGCCTTCCCGCTTGGCGCCGAGATGATCGGCGATCAGGGTCGTATCGAGAACGGTCGCTTGTTGCGACCGACCGCACTCGGCATCGGCGTCACCCTGACGCCGGAGATAGAAGCGCGCTATCCCTTCGACGAGACGGCAGTCTATTCCTGCATGCTACACAATTGGGGACCGCCGCCGGACGAGTATTGGAAGCGGTGAGAGTAAGGCCCCCAGGATTGGCATGACCGCCTTGCCTTCGGGAGCGTGCCAGGCCGCGGCCCTCCGGCACCATGTCACTCTCCCGATTGGCGCATTCCGTCGCATCGCTCGTTATTGCGCTGATGCCCAACGTGGCGCAATCTACTGGTATGACCAGTTTTGGACGACCGAAGCGCTCTGACGAGATCCGGGAGCGGCTTCTCAAGGGCTTTCAGCGAGGCGACTACGCGCCCGGCGATCCGCTGCCTTCGGAGCGCGAGCTGATGCACCTCTACGGCGTCGGCCGTCCGGCGATCCGCGAGGCGCTTCAAAGCCTGCAGCGCATGAGCCTTGTTGAGATCCATCACGGGCGCCGAGCCCGCGTTGCCGCCCCCTCGGTCGCCAGGATGGTGGATCAGGTCGGGGAGAGCATGAAGCTCTTCTTGGCCAACTCGCCGGCGAGCCTGGAGCAGCTGAAGGAAGCCCGTCTCGTATTCGAGATGGAGATGGCGCGGATCGCAGCCAGAAAGCACTCGGCAAGCGACATTGTGCGCCTCAGGAGGCTGCTTCAGGCCCAGGACGAGGCGCAGAACAACCTCGAAAGGTTCGTCGCCTGCGACGGCGATTTCCACCGTGAGATCGCCGCGATCAGCGGCAATCCCATCTTCGCCGCCTTGAGCGAGGCGCTGTTCAAGTGGCTGGCCGCCACCTATCGCGGCGCAGTCAGCGTGCCGGGATTGGAGAAGCTCACCCTCAACGAGCACGCGCAGATCATCGATGCCATCGCCGCCGGAACGCCGGAGGCAGCGGCGAAGACGATGGCCGATCATCTCAATCGCGCCAACGAGCTCTACCGAATCGCGAACTATCGGGCCGCGAGCTGATCGTCTCGTCGCGTCGCCGGGCGGCCCGTGTTCTTGATGAACGGTGCAATCTGGTATAATCAGTCGTGAAAATCCCGATCAAACGGGAGGCGTGAGGGAGGATGCGGATGGCCGCTGCTGGTCTGAAGCAGATGGCGCGTGAGCGCACAGTCAAAGTCGGCCATTTCATCGTCGAATTCGTCACGCCCGGCATCGGCTATCTGCTCAAGAACGCCGGCTGCGATTTCGTGCTCTTCGATACCGAGCATTCCGGCTTCCATAACGAGACGATCAAACAGGCGCTGCGCTACTTCGAAGCCGCTTCCGTGCCTGCCATCGTCCGCGTCCCGTCGAAGGAGTACCACCACATCGCTCGCGCGCTCGACATGGGCGCCGAAGGCATCATGATCCCGATGGTGAACAACGCGGCAGAAGCGCGTGCGGTCCTCGACTGCATGAAATACACGCCGGAGGGAAAACGCGGCGTGGCGCTCGGCGTCGCGCATGACCACTACACAGGCGGCGCCGTGCTCGAGAAGCTCGCGGCGGCGAACGCCCGCTCCACATTCTTCGCGCAGATCGAGACCGCGGCCGGCGTCGAGAATGCCGAGGCGATCGCGGCGATCGATGGCGTGGACTGTCTCTGGGTCGGGCACTTCGACCTGTCGAGCTCGCTCGGCATCCCCGGCGAGTTCAGCCACCCGAAGTTCAAGGATGCGATCCGCCGCACCTACGCGGCCTGCCGCAAGCACAACAAGGCCTACGGCCGACTCGTTCCCGACGTCGCGAGCGGCGTCGACATCTTCGGCCAGGGCTTCGACTTCATCTGCTACTCCGGCGACGTCTGGACGTTCCAGGCGGCGCTTGCGGCCGGCGTCAGCGGCATCCGCAAGGGCTGCACCGGCAAGGCCGGCAGAGCCGCCGCGTCGGCGCAGGCAAAGCCCGCAAAGAAGCGGGCAAAGCCGCGGTAGGAACGAGACGATGGAACCGTTCCGCATCGCGCTGTCTGGAGACTTCCGCAAGGCGGACGGGAGCCCGACCTTTCCGAGCTTCGACCTGACGCCGATCACGCAGAATCCAAAGGTGGAGGTGCGCTGGGTCGATCCGGTCGACAACGTCATGCCAGCGAAGGGTCTCGAAGGATGCGATGCGTTGATCCTGCTCGCTCCGCGCATGGACCGAAGCTCCTTCCCGAGTGGCGACCGGCTGGCCGCCGTCGCCCGCTTCGGCGTCGGCTATGACAATGTTGATCTCGCAGCGTGCAACGATCACGGCGTCGCGGCGATCATCACGCCTGACGGCGTGCGCCGCCCCGTCGCGGTATCGGTGGTGACCTACGTTCTGGCGCTGTCTCAAAATCTCCTGATCAAGGATCGGCTCTGCCGTGGCGGACCTCCCGGTTGGGCGAAGCGCGTCGATTTCATGGGCAAGGGCCTGATCGGCAAAACCCTCGGCCAGCTCGGTATGGGCAACATCGGCGCCGAAGTCTTCCGCTTGGCGGCACCCTTCGGGCTGCGCTTCCTCGCCCACGACCCTTACGTCGATCCAGCGGCTGCAAAGAAGCTCGGCGTCGAGCTCGTCTCCGCGGATGAGCTCTTCAAGCGGTCGGATTTCCTCTCGGTGAGCCTGCCGCTTTCCGACGCGACGCGGCACTTCGTCAACGCCGAGCGGTTGAAGATGATGAAGCGCACGGCCTTCCTCATCAACACCGCGCGCGGTCCGGTCGTCGACCAGAAGGCGCTTCACGCGGCACTCGTTGACGGCACTATCGCCGGGGCCGGGCTCGATGTTTTTGAAGTCGAGCCCGCACCTGCAGACGAGCCGATCTTCAAGCTCGACAACGTCATCGTCACGCCGCACTCGCTCTGCTGGACGGACGAATGCTTTGCCGGTAACGGCGCCGCCGATATTGCAGCGGTCTTCGAGATCATGCAGGGGCGCGAGCCGCGCGGCGTCGTCAACAGAGAAGTTCTTGAGAACGCGACATGGAAGCGCCGCCTTGCCGATCTCGGCGCGCGCTTCGCCGCGTGAGGAGGTCGAAACCAAGCGAGAAACACGCGCCCACAGGAACCGCTTCCAGCGGCTCAAGATAATCAGCCAACAGGTGCGTGAAGATGGGAGGAACGTGCAATGAATGATCGCGAACGTCGTGATTTCGAGGCAGGCCTCGCGGCCGAGGTCGATGCCTGGTTGAGGGGCGAGCCGACTCGCCGCGATTTCATCAAGAGGTTCGGACAGGCGACCGGCATGCTCGCGCTTTCCGGCGGGGCCCTTTCGCCCTTCGTCAGCTCGGCGCTGGCGCAAGCGCAAATGGAGTTAGAGGATCCCTCCACGCCGCTCGGCAAGGCGCAGGCCCTGGCGCTTGCGGCGTCCACCGAGGGGCCAAAGGACGGCTCCGCCTTTCGCGCCGTGGAGGCCGCCAAGCAATTCAGCGGGGTGACGCTCAACCTGACCTACGAGGCCGGCCTGCAGGCGCTCGACCCGCGCAACTTCTCCGGCCCGCTGTTCGAGCAGCTCACCGGCATCAAGACGACGGTCGTCGAACTTCCATCGCCGGACATGTACTCAAAGCCGGTCGCCGAGCACATCGCCGGCTCCGGCGCCTACGACGTCCTCGACCTGCAACCGCAGTGGACGCCGGCGCTCGCCGACGGCGGGGTGATCGCGCCGCTCGACGATTACATCGCAAAATACATGAACATGGCGGACCTCGACGATTATCATCCGCTCTACAAGGCTCTGCCCACCTACAAGGGAAAGACCTGGGGCTTCTTCGATGACGGCGACATGTTCGCCCTTTACTACCGTAAGGACATCTTCGAAGACCCGAAGCTGAACGAGGCCTATCAGGCAAAGTTCAACAAGAAGCTCGAAGTGCCGAAGAGCTGGGAAGACTACGTCCAAGTGGCGCAGTTCATCACGGACAACATGGCGCCCAACGTCTACGGCGCCGGACACTTCCGCAAGGCCGCCTCGCCCGGCAACCAGTTCGACTTCATGCAGCAGTTCCGTGCGAACGGCGGCAAGTTCTTCGACGAGAACATGAAGGCGGCCATCGCTTCGGATGCGGGCGTCAAGACGCTGGAGAACATGAAGGCCGCGAACGCCGCCTCGATCCCCGGCAACGAAGAACTGGATGCGGTGTCGCTTTGGGTGGCGTGGCTGCAAGGCAAGGTCGCCATGATCTACTCTTGGCCACCCACGGGCCGCATGAGCGCGGGCTATTCGCAGAGCGACAAGGCGATCAGTTTCATCCCGCAATCCTCGATCGCCGGAAAGGTCGGCTACGCGATCGTGCCCGGCGGACACCCCGAGCATGCCTTCGGCTTCAACAAGGGGCTCGCCGCGGATTCGGCGAATCTCGAGGCAGCGTATCTTTACATGCAGTGGTCCTGTTCGCCGCCCGTATCGCTGGCGCGTTGCATGCTGCCCTACGCCTTGCGCGACCCGTACCGTATCTCGCACTTCAAGTCGGAGCTCTACGGCGAACTCTTCCCCAGCGCTCCCGACTACCTGAGGAACCTCAACAACTCCGCCAATGTCGGCCTGCTGGACCCGATCATCCCTGGGGCCCAGGACTACCAGCTGTCGCTCGACCGCATGTGCACCTCGGTGTGGGCGGGCACCGACCCGATGGAAGCGCTGCAGACGGCTGCCGCCGAATGGGACATGACGACCGACAATCTCGGCGCGGAGTCGCAAAAGGCGTTTTACGAGGAGTTCCTCAAGCTGCCGGGTGCCACCGTCGAGAACACGGTGGAGGCGTTGGGCATGGCCGTGAAACTCTAGCCTGACGGCAACGTGGGGCCGCCGCCTGCCGGTGGCCTCTCTCAATCATCGTTTGCCGCTGGACACATGTGCCGGCGGCAAACGGAACCGACGCGAAGACGTTTTCAGGAGGGGGCTGCAGCAACATGGCAAACGCTGCCGCCATCGGCGACAACCTTGCAGTTGCCCGCAAACGACCCTCGGCGAGACGCAGCGACTGGCGTTTCAAGTGGCTGCTCGTCACGCCCGCTGCACTGCTCATCCTCGCGATATCGATCTACCCGCTGCTCTTTTCCATCTGGGTTCTCTTCGTCAACTATGACTTCCAGATTCCCGGTCACGCCTTCGTCGGCCTGAAGAACTTCAAGCAGGTCATCTTCGACCCAGTGGCCCGTTATTCGATTTGGGTCACTGTCGTTCTGACGTTCACCAATGTGGCGATCGAGTTTCTTCTCGGGCTCGCCGTGGCGTTGACGATGGCGAGCACCTTCAGGGGCCGAGGGCTTCTCATCTCCATCATCATCGTGCCGCTGTTCATCAGCCCGGTCGTTGTCGGCCAGGCCTGGTCGCTCCTTCTGCACAGGCCGTTCGGACCGACGAATTATCTGCTCGAGCTGCTCCTCGGGCACGAGGTGACGATCAACTGGCTTACTCAGTTCCCGTTCAACTTCATCGCGCTCATCCTCGCCGACGTCTGGCAGTGGACGCCGTTCATGTTCGTCATCCTGCTCGCCGGCCTCACCGCCATCCCGCCGCATGTGTTTGAGGCGGCCGAGCTCGACGGCGTCGGAGCGTGGCGGACCTTCTGGCACATCACCGTGCCCTACATCGCGCCGATGATGCTGCTCGCCGTGACCTTCCGGCTGCTCGACGCGATCCGGCTATTCGACACGATCTTCATGATGACCGGTGGCGGGCCGGGCACGCAGACCTACAGCGCGTCGTTTTATCTCTACACGGTCGGATTCACCCAGTTCCATCTGTCACGGGCGACTGCCGGCGCGTGGATATTCCTGGTGCTGACGCTTCTCGTCATCGTGTTCCTCGTGCGGCGGCTTTTGAGACCGGAGGCGCGTTGACGATGGCTTCCCGGCGAATGCGCATCCCGATCGTCCGCATCCTGGTGCTCGGTCTTTTCCTGATCTTCGTCCTGGCGCCGCTTTATTGGGTGTTCATTACGTCGATCAAGCCGAGCGACGACTATCTCGCGGTGCCGCCGGTCTGGTTTCCGGCCGAGCCGACGCTCGTGCACTACACGGCGGCGCTCTTCGCCTACCGCGGGCTCGACGGGCTGGTCAACAGCCTCATCATATCGGTCTCCGCGACCGTGCTTTCTTGCCTCGTCGGGACGATGATGGCCTACAGCCTGGCGCGCTTCAACACCGGCGGCCAGCACCTGTCGTTCTGGGTGCTCTCGCAGCGTTTCCTCCCGCCGATCGCGATCATCCTGCCGCTATTCTTGAACTACCGGCTGATCGGATTGCAGGACACGCATTTCGGCATGATCCTCGCCTATACGGTGTTCACCCTGCCCGTCTCGGTATGGATGATGTTCGCCTATTTCCGCCAGATGCCGCGCTCGCTGGAGGAAGCGGCGCTGGTCGACGGCTGCACCCGTTGGCGGGCGATGTGGAGCGTTGCCGTCCCGCTCGCCGCGCCCGGCATCGTCGCCGCCGCCGTCTTCACCTTCATCGCCTGCTGGACCGAGTTCTTCTTCGCGCTCGTTCTGACCAGTCGCAACGCTTTCACTCTGCCGACCGTCTTCCGCGCCTTCTTGAGTTTCCAGGGCGCGCAATACGGCGAGGCGAGCGCGCTCGCCATGGTATCGTTGGTGCCCTCGATCGCGCTCGGCGTGCTGGTGCAGAAGCATCTGGTTCGCGGGCTGACGCTGGGGGCGATCCGCGGATGATGGGGATCAAGGCCGCGCGCTTCGGCTGGGCGCTTGGGGGTAAGCCGAAATGGCAGACGTAAAGATAACCGGGCTGCACAAGCGCTATGCCGGCGGCGTGCAGGCCGTCCGCGGCGTCGACCTCACGATTCCGGACAAACAGTTCACCGTGCTGGTCGGCCCATCAGGCTGTGGCAAGAGCACATTGCTGCGCACGATTGCAGGCCTCGAGGAAGCCGATGAGGGCACGATCGAGATTGGGGGCGCCGTGGTGAACGACATGCGTCCACGCGACCGCGACGTGGCGATGGTGTTTCAGGATTACGCGCTCTATCCGCACATGACCGTACGCAACAATATCGGCTTCGGGCTGAAGGCGAGAAAGCTCGACGTGGCGGAGATAAACACGCGCGTCATGTCGGCCGCGAAGATGCTCGGCATCGACGGTCTTCTCGATCGCTATCCGCGTCACCTCTCTGGCGGCCAGCGGCAGCGCGTCGCCATCGGCCGCGCGATCGTCCGTAACCCTCAGATCTTTCTGTTCGACGAGCCGCTCTCCAACCTCGACGCTCAGCTCCGGGACGAGATGCGCGTTGAGATCAAGCGCCTGCACCAGGAGATCGCCACGACGATGATCTACGTGACGCACGATCAGATCGAGGCGATGACCCTCGCCGACTGGATCGTGCTGATGCGCGACGGCGTCATCGAGCAGCAAGGCGCGCCGCTCGACCTCTTCGAGCGCCCGGCGACGAAATTCGTTGCCGGCTTCCTCGGATCACCGCGGATGAACTTTGTGCCCTGCAAGGTCGCCAGGAACGGCGCCGGCGCGCGCGCCACCTTCACCGACGGCCGTAGCCTGCCGCTTGCATCGGCGCATGCAGGCGCCATTCCGGAGGGCGAGCTCACGTTCGGCATCAGGCCCGAGCACATTTCGCGCGCTGCCCCCGGCGCCTCCCTGCGCGACGGTCAGGCGGCACTGACCGCCACGATCGACCTGGTGCAGCCGACCGGCACCCGGACCTTCGCACAGTTCCAGCTGGGCGGCGTCGAGGTGACGGTGGAGCTGCCATCGCACATCGTCGAGAAGCCCGGCGCCTCGGTGGAGCTTCTGGTCGATATGGCGCGCGCGATCTTCATCGACCCGCGCACCGACAAGGTGCTCCGCGCCGAAGCCTGACGCACGCCTTTCAGTTAGGGAGACGCGCCCATGTCACCATCCCGGGAAGTGAAGCTGTTCGGAACCGAAGAGCCTGTGAGCGAGATGCCGACGCTCCGTGCCGGAGCATTGGAGGCAAGCCTCGATGCGGGGAACCTGCGCTACGTGAAGGTCGGCGGCCAGGAAGCGATCCGCGCCATCGCCTTCCTGGCTCGTGACCGCAACTGGGGCACCTACAATCCCGAGATATCAAACCTCAGGACGGAGCAAGGCGACGATCGCTTCACCGTCACCTACGACGCCGTCTGCCACGACGACAGTCAAAGCTTCCGGTATGCGGCGCGGATCGAAGGGCGCGCCGACGGATCGCTCTCGTTCGCCGCAGAAGGCGAGGCGCTGAGCAACTTCGTCACCAACCGCACCGGATTCGTCGTTCTGCATCCGCTGAGCGGCGTCGTCGGCGCGCCGCTTGCCGTCGAGCATACCGACGGTCGCGTCGAGAGATCCAAGTTTCCCGAGCTTATCGATCCCGCCTGCCCGTTTCTCGATATCCGCGGCTTGACCCATGAGATCGGCCAAGGGCTCGAGGTTGTCTGCCGAATGGAGGGCGACACGTTCGAGATGGAGGACCATCGAAACTGGACGGACGCCTCCTACAAGACCTACGTACGCCCGCTCGCTCTGCCGTGGCCCTATGCGCTAAAAGCCGGAGAGAAGCTCTCGCAGCGCGTCACCTTGCGGATCGAGGGAGCGATGCCCGCACCGGCAAGGGGTGGGGCCAAAGGCGAAGCCGTCGTCGTGAACGTCGGCGCTCCGGCTGCGCATGCGATTCCGCGGCTTGGTCTTGCCGTCCCGGCGGAGAGCACCGACACCGCGATCACCCATGCCGGCCTGATCAAACAGGCAGGCCCGTCGTTCCTTGTCTGCCATTTTGATCCGCGGGACGGCGACGGTGCGCCGAATGTGCGCAGCTTCGCCGAACTTGGCAAGGCGACCGGCACGGAGCTCGTTCTGGAAGCGGTCCTTCCCTGCGTCGACGCCGACGGCAAGCCGACCGACGACGCTGAGATCATGCGCCGGGACATGGCTGCAATCGCCGCCGCCGTCTCGGGGGACGGCGCGCGGTTTTCCCGCGTAGCGGTCTCCCCGGCCTGCGACCTCAAGAGCACCCTCCCCGGCTCCGTGTTCCCCAAGGCGCCCGGCTGGGCGGAGCTCATGGCGGCGGCGCGCGCTGCCTTTCCGGGCGTGCCGGTCGGCGGCGGCATGTTCTCCTATTTCACTGAGCTCAACCGGAAGCGTCCGCCGGCGGAGCTTCTCGATTTCATTTGCCATACCGGTCTTCCGATCGTGCATGCCGGTGACGACGTATCGATGACCGAGACACTCGAGGCGACGCCGTCGATCTTCGCGTCGGTCCGGGCTTTCGGCGGCGGAAAGCCCTATTGGATCTTCCCGACGGCGATCTCCATGCGGGCGAACCCTTACGGCGCCGGCCCGGCGCCAAATCCAAAGAACATTCGCCAAGCGATGAACGCCGTCGATCCGCGCGAGCGCGGGCTGATCGGCGCTGCCTGGTATCAAGGCTATCTGGCGCGGGCAGCGGCGGCCGGCGTCGAAGCGGTTACGCTCGCCGCAGTCAGCGGACCCTCGAGCATCGCCTATGCGAAGCAACCCTACGCGCAGCCGTGGTTCGACGATCAGAATGCGCCGGTCTATCCGCACTATCATGTCATTGCCGGACACACCGCGCTGAACGGCTCGCTGCTTGCGGCGACAAGCTCGAACGCGCGCGCGGTGCAGGCGCTGGCCGTTGCCGAAGACGGCGGATGCACGCTCCGCCTCTGCAACCTGACGGGCGACGAGCAGGTCGTCCAGCTAGACGGGGTGTCGAAGAGCGGCAAGGCGTTGGTGCTTGACGAAATGACCTTCGAGGCCGCCTGCAGCGATCCCGGCTGGCGGGATTCCGCCCCACGCGTCGAGGTCAGCGCCAAAGCGCTGACGCTCAAGCCCTATGCCGTCGCCGAGATCCGCTTCGGATAACTGGTCACCCGTGCGTTGAGACAGGCACACGCCGGAATAGCTCAGCCAACAAGACAGGCTGAAGCAGTTCAGTTCAAACAGGCCTTGAGCGAGGCCAGGAGCGCGGCGACATCGGTTTCTGTCGTCGCGAAGGACGCAACGAGGCGAATGAGGCCGCCGCCATACCGGTAGAATTCGAAGCCGTCGGCCTCCAGCCGATCAAGCGCCGCGTCCGGTAGCCGGACGAAAACCTCGTTCGCCTGCACCGGATGGGCAAGCTCGGCGCTCTGCAACGTTGCAAGCGCATCGCCGAGCGCGCGAGCTCTGTCGTTCGCGGATTTCGCCAACCGCAGCCAGAGGCCGTCGGCCAGATAGGCATCCCATTGCACGGCAAGGAAGCGGTGCTTTGACCACAGCATCCCGGCGCGCTTACGCAGCTCCGCCGCCCCTGCCAGCAGGCTTCGATCGAAGAAGACCACAGATTCGGCAGCCATCGCTCCATTCTTGGTCGCGCCGAACGACAGAACGTCAACTCCCGCTTTCCACGACATCTCCGCCGCGCTGCAATCCTGCGAGGCGACGGCGTTCGCAAAACGTGCTCCGTCCATATGCAGCTTCAAGTCGTGGCCGTGCGCGACGTCGGCGATGGCGCGGATCTCGGCGAGCGAATAGACGGTACCGAACTCAGTCGCCTGTGTGATGCTGACCGCCGCTGGACGAAAGAAATGCGCCGAAGGTAGATAGGCGCGAATTGCGGCATCGAGGCTTCCGGCATCGAGCTTGGCATCGGCTCCCGCGAGTGGAACGAGCCGCGCGCCGCCGGCAAGATGCTCGACAGCACCGCCTTCCTCGCGCTCGATATGCGCTTCGTTGTGGCAGAAGACGGTGCCGTAAGGTGGGCAGGAGCAGGCGAGCGCAAGCGCGTTCGCCGCTGTGCCGGTGCTGACCAGCATCACTGATACGTCGGTCTCGAAGGTCTTGTTGAAGGCCACCTCGACGGCCTTCGTGTACGCGTCGTCGCCGTAGGGAAGGCAGGCGCCGTCGTTCTCCGCAACCAGGCGCGCCATGATTTCCCGCGCGACCCCGGTGATGTTGTCGCTGGCGAAGTTCTTTCCGGTCATTTGATGAAGAGCTTTCGCGAAAAGTTGCAAAACGGCTCGACGCCGCTTTCCGTGATGCGGATCGCCTCCGAAATCGAGATGCCCCAATCGTCGAGCCAGATGCCGGGCATGAAGTGCAGCGTCATGTTCGGCTGAAGCACCGTCTCGTCGGTCGAACGGAGCGAGATCGTCCGCTCGCCCCAGTCCGGTGGATAGTTGAGCCCGACCGAATAGCCGCAGCGCGAATCCTTGAAGAGGCCGTGGCGCTCGATGGTCTTGGTCCACGCGGCATGAATGTCGCGTGCCGGCGCTCCGGGCCTCGCCGCGGCGAGGCCGGCGGCGATGCCCTCGACCACTACGTCGACGGCGTGCCGCATCTTCTCAGGCGGGTTGCCGAGATAAAGGGTGCGCGTCATCGGCACATGGTAGCGACGGCGAACGCCCGCGATCTCGATGCTCGTGCCGGCACTCGAGGCGAATGGCTCGTCGAGCCAGGTGATGTGCGGGCACGACGTGCCGATTCCCGTCGGCATCAGCGGTACGATGGCGGGATAGTCGCCGCCGAACTCCTCGGTTCCACGGGCGCTCGCAGCCTGGATCGCCGCGGCGGCGTCGCATTGGCGAACGCCGACGTCGATCGTGTCGATCGCCGTTTGCATGACGCGCTCAGCGACGCGTGCGGCCTGCTGCATGAGCGCGATCTCGGCACCCGACTTCACCGAACGAATCCAGTTCACGAGGACACCCGCATCGACGAAGGCCGCGTTTGGCAGCTCGTGTTTCAATACTTCCAACGCCTTGGCGGTGAAGTAGTAACTGTCCCCCTCGACGCCGATGTGCTTCGTGGCGAGGTCGTGATCCTGCAGGATACGCGCCACGAACTGCATCGGATGCTTGGTCATCGACTGCACGTGGTCGTCGGAGTAGCCGAGGATGCTGTCCTGTTTCAGGATTGTGGTCAGCTTGGCGCCGTTGGCGTCCTGTCCGCGCCCGATCCAGAGCGGCTCGTCGAGCGTCTGTGCAACGATCACGCACTGATGCACGTAAAAGGACCAGCCGTCGTAGCCGGTCAGGTAGTTCATGTTCGCCGGATCGGAGACGATCAGCGCGTCGAGTCCGGCTTCCGCCATGCGCGCCTTCGTCTTCGCCAAGCGCTCCGCGAATTCCGCGATGCCGAACGGCGTATTGTTCGCCCCGAACTCCATGTCGCTCCGTCCTAACGCACGATGACGCCGGCGGGAGCGTGCGTCAGGATCTCGGCCCCCCGCTCGCCAACCAGCACTGTGTTCGAGACAAAGAAATCGCCGCGCCCCGTCCCCATTAGCCAGGAGATGAGGTGGAAAGTCATTCCGGGAGCAACCGTGAGATCGCTGTCCGCCCTGAGGCCGACGACCTTGTTCCCGCCTGTCCAGCTCGGCGGCACGCCTATGCCGACGGCGTAGCCGCAATGATGCCGCCGATAGTGCGAGAGCCCGGCCTTGTCGACGACCGACTGCCACGCGGCATAGACGTCGCGGAAGAGAGCGCCAGGTCGGAGCGCCTCGCACGCGGCGTCGAAAGCTTCCGACGCGACGGCCTGCATCGCGCGAGCGCTCCCCGGCGCGCGGCCGACGTGCACAAGCCGGCCGAGCGGCGCGTGATAGCGCGCCACGCACCCCGAAAGCTCGAGGAAAGCTGAATCGCCCTCGACGAAGCGCGCGGAGCTCCAGGTCGTGTGCTCTTCGCCAAGCCGCGCCGCGGAGCGAATGAAAGGACCGAAGCCGGGATAGGTGCCACCGGCGAGAGTCATCGCGCTCTGGCACGCGGCGGCCACTTCGCGCTCGCTGGCGCCGAGTTGGATCGCATTCATCGCAGCGGCCACCGCCACGTCCGACACACGCGCCGCGTCCCGCACGAAGTGTTGCTCGGCCGGACTCTTGATCAGGCGAAGGTCATCCACGAGCCCGCTCGCGTCGATCCACGCGGCGTTGGGCAGATCGGCCTGCAGCCGCGCCACCGATCCGGCCGACATCCCGCTCGACTGGGCTTCGAACCCGATGCGTCTCTTCTCGACGCCGAGATCGAAAAGGACGCGGCTCGTGCGTGTGGCGATCGACTCGCTGTCGGCGTGTCCCTCGAACCGCGCGTTCAGCACGTGATTGGTGACGGTCACGCCCTCCATCGCGCGGGTGACGAGCACCATCTCCCCGGACGCGGGTACGATCAGGATATGCGGCGCGAAATAGCCCCAATGATCGAGGCCGGTCAGATAGAAGACGTTCTCCGGCGCGGATATGAGGCAGGCGCGGAGGTTTCGGGAATCCATCTCGTTCCGCAGGGCGGCAAGACGCGCGTCGAACTCCGCCTTCGAGAAATACGGCGGGTTCTCCGCGGCGTGGGCAGCGTTCCGTCCTGCCGAACCGGTCTTCGAGCGAAGCCCAAAGTCTGCGCTTGTTGTGCACATCATTGCGCCATCTTCCGCTATGACCGGCGACAATCAAAGCAATATCGCGCTATCAGACGCAATTGTTGTACACAACAGTTGAATCGGCGGGCCAATTGCGGCAGGCTGCCTCTCAGTGCCGTCGTCCGGCACCAGAGCCGAAGAAGCTCGGATCCCGGCAACGACCGGACTTCCAGTGGAGGACAGCCATGATGATCGATTCCAGCCCATCGCGGCGGATGCTCCTGGCCCTTGCCGCAGGCGCCGTCACGCTCGCTACCGCCTTCGCGGCGCAGGCGGAGACCACACTCGAACGCGGCAAGAGCCAAGGCTACCTTCGCGTCGGGTTCGCCAACGAAGCGCCCTACGGCTATGCCACGCCCGACGGCAAGCTGACCGGCGAGTCGCCGGAGGTCGTAAGGGCCATTCTCGCCAAGATCGGCATCCCGCAGGTCGACGGCGTTTTGACCGAGTTCGGCTCGCTGATCCCGGGCCTGCAGGCCGGCCGCTTCGACATCATCGCCGCCGGCATGTTCGTGAATCCGAAGCGCTGCGAGCAGGTGCAGTTCTCCGAGCCGACTTATGGCATCGGCCAGGCGTTCCTGGTCAAGGCGGGGAATCCGGAGGGGATCGTCGACTACAGCACGATCGCCGGCAACTCCGACCTTAAGCTCGCCGTGATGGCCGGCGCTGTCGAAGGCGGCTACGCCAAGGATTCGGGTATCCCGGAAGGCCAGCTCGTCATCCTTCCCGACCAGTCGAGCCTCGTGAAGGCCGTGCAGGCCGGTCGCGCCGACGCCGCCGCACTGACGGCGCTCTCGATTGCGGACATGGCGTCGAAGAACGACGGCGTGGAATCGACGAAGCCGTTCGGCATGGTCGCCGGCAAGTCGGTCGTCGGGCACGGAGCCGTCGCTTTCCGCAAGGAGGACAAGGACCTCTACGAGGCCTTCAACGCGGAGCTGAAGAAGTTCATCGGCAGCCCCGAGCACATCGCGCTTGTCACGCCGTTTGGCTTTGGCGAAGGCTACCTTCCGACCAAGACCACCGACGAGCTCTGCGCCGGCATGTAGGCGCCAAGGCGCTCCGCCGCTCCTCCCGGCGGGGCGTCATTCCTGGGGGTGAGCCGTGCCGCTGCGGCAGCTGACCGTCTGCGCCATCGTCGCCTTCACGGCGGGCCTCGTAGTCGCGAGCTTCGCGACGTTCCGCGTCTTCCTGCCCGGCCTTCTCGAAGGTGCGCTCGTCACCGTCGAGATCACCATCGGCGGCTGTGTGCTCGCCGTCGTCATGGCCTTCGTCGCCGCCATCGCGAAGATGTATGGCCCGTGGCCGATTCGCTGGCTGGCGGTCGCCTATATCGAGGTCTTTCGCGGCACCTCGGCGCTCGTGCAGCTCTTCTGGCTTTTCTTCGTGCTTCCGCATTTCGGCATTCTGCTCGACCCGCTGACGGTCGCGATCCTGACGCTCGGACTGAACGTCGGCGCCTACGGCGCCGAGGTTGTGCGCGGTGCGATCAGCTCGGTGCAGCGCGGACAATGGGAAGCCTCGACCGCGCTCAACATGACGCGAATGACGGCGCTTCGGCGCATCATCATTCCGCAGGCGATCGTGCGCATGATCCCGCCCTGGGGGAATCTCTTCATCGAGCTCTTGAAGGCGACGTCGCTGGTCTCGCTGATCACGATCTCCGACCTTGCGTTCAAGGCGCAGCAGATGAACGCGACCACGTTCCGCACCGTTGAAATCTTCTCGATCGTGCTCGTCTTCTATCTCGCCATCGCCTCGGTGATCACGGTCGCCATGCGCACGCTCGAAGAGCGCGCGGCACGCGGCATAGCGCGGGGGCGCGCATGACCAAGCTCTGGGACTGGGGCTATACCTGGGAGATTCTCCCGGTTCTCGCCAAGGCATCGATCGTCACCATCGAAGCGACGTTCCTCGGCTTCCTGCTGGCAGCGACGTTCGGACTGCTGCTGGCGATCCTTCGGATGTCGAAGTCGAACTGGGTGTCCGTCCCGACGGCAGGTTTCGTCGAGTTCGTCCGCTCGACGCCGCTCCTGATTCAGATCTTCTTCATCTTCTTCGTGTTTCCGGAGTTCGGTGTGAACCTGTCGGCGATGACCGCGGGCGTACTAGCACTCGGGCTCCATTACGGGACCTATTGTTCGGAGGTCTATCGCTCCGGGCTCGCCAATATCCCGCGCGGCCAATGGGAGGCGTCGACAGCGCTCAACCTCAGCCCCTATCACACGTTCCGCGATATCATCATTCCGCAGGCGATTCCGCCCGTCGTGCCGGCGCTCGGCAATTACCTCGTCGCGCTCTTCAAGGAGACGCCGCTTCTTTCCGCCATCGCCGTCCTGGAACTGATGCAGACAGCGAAGATTCTCGGTTCGGAGAATTTCCGCTACACCGAGCCGATCACCCTCGTCGGCGTCTTCTTTCTGGTCTTCAGCCTGATCACCGCGGCCGGTATCCGCCAGGTTGAGCATTGGCTGAACCGCCGCGGAGGCAATTGAGATGAGCGTGCCCGAAGCCCGCGCCGCGGGCGAACCGATAGTCCGCTTCGACAAGGTCACCAAGCGCTACGGCTCGCTGACCGTGCTCGATGAGCTCAACCTTGACATTGCTGCGGGCGAAAAGGTGGCGATCATCGGCCCGTCAGGTTCGGGCAAGACCACCGTGCTTCGGATGCTGATGACGCTCGAGACCATCAACGACGGGGTGATCTGGGTGGACGGAGAGCCGCTGACGCATATGCGGAAGAACGGTGGGCTGGAACCGGCTGATGCCCGTCACCTGCGGCGCATCCGCGGAAAGATCGGCATGGTCTTCCAGCACTTCAATCTCTTTCCGCACATGACGGCGCTGAAGAACTGCATGGAGGCGCCGATCACCGTTTTGAAGCTGCCGAAGCGGGAGGCGGAGGAGCGTGCCGCCGAGCTCCTCGAGATGGTCGGGCTCGCCGACAAGCTTCATCACTATCCAAGCCAGTTGTCCGGCGGCCAGCAGCAGCGCGTGGCGATTGCCCGCGCCTGCGCCATGCGACCGAAGATCATGCTCTTCGACGAGGTGACCTCCGCGCTCGATCCGGAGCTCGTCGGCGAGGTGCTGAACGTCATCCGCAAGCTCGGGGCGGAGCACGATCTGACCATGCTCATGGTCACCCATCAGATGGGTTTCGCGAAGGAATTCGCCGATCGGGTCTGCTTCTTCTATGGCGGCAAGATCGCCGAGGAAGGCCGGCCGGAGACGCTCTTCGGCTCACCTGAGAACGAGCGCACGCAACAGTTCCTGAGCGCCGTCCTGGAGTCCATGTGAGCAACAGCGACGCCCTACAGGCACCCGTCAAGCTTGCGACTCGCCGCGCATCGCCCGCGCGTGAGCGTTTCGAGCGCATTTATCGAACGCTCCGCGACAGGATATGTCTGCTGGAATATCCGCCGGGAACGCGGCTTTCCGAGGAAGAGTTGGCGGAGGAATTCGCACTGAGCCGCACGCCGGTGCGTCGCGTGCTCGGTCGCCTCGAAGCCGAGGGGCTCATCGAGGCCCGCCACGGCGTCGGCAACATCGTCACGGACGTGGACATCGACGAGCTCGAGCAGGTCTATCGCCTGCGCATGGAGCTTGCAGTGCTGATCGGGCGTCTGTCGCCGATACCGCGGGGCCCGGCGAACCTCGACCGCATCCGCGCCCTGATCGTCCGCTTCGACACGCTGCCTCGCGACGCCGACCACAAGGCGTTCGCGCGGCTCAACATGGACTTCTTCTCCGAGATCAGCGCGATGACGGGCAACCAGCCGCTGCGTGAGATCAGCGAGCGGCTCTACTTCCAGACCTCGCGCATCGTCTTGAAGCTCATGCCGCAGCTCAATCTGCAGGAGGAGTTCGCCGCGTTCCGGCGCGAGATGCAGGACATTCTCGCCGCCATGGAGATCGGCGACCTCGCGTCCGTGGGACATATTCGCCGCAGCCACATCTCGATGAGCTTCACCCGCATGATGACCTACGCGGGACATCGCAAGCGCGGCACCGGAAAGTCAGAGATACGGCAATGAAGCCAAATCCGATCGTGGCGACCGTCGACTTCGAGGCCGACGGCGTGCAGCACGGATTCCTGCGGCTGCCATGGAGCCGGGACGAGTCCGCGTGGGGCAACCTGATGATCCCGATCGCCGTGATCAAGAACGGCAGCGGGCCGACGGCGCTCTTGAGCGGGGGCAACCACGGCGACGAATACGAGGGACCCATCGCCCTCGTCGATCTCGCGAACCGGCTGTCCGTCGGCGATGTCAGCGGCCGCGTCATCATAGTGCCCTACATGAACTACCCGGCGTTTCAGGCGGCACGCCGAGTCTCGCCGGTTGACGGACTCAATATGAACCGCATCTTCCCCGGCCGGCCGGACGGCACGATCACCGAAAAGATCGCTGACTACTTCCAGCGCACGCTGCTGCCGATGGCCGACTACGTGCTCGACTTCCATTCCGGTGGGCGGAGCCTCGACTTCGTACCGTTCGCGGCGTGTCACGTGCTCAGCGACAAGGACCAACAGACGCGTTCGGTTGCGGCGCGCGACGCCTTCGGTGCGCCCTATGCAATGACGATGCTCGAGATTGACGCGACCGGAATGTACGACACGGCTGCGGAGGAATTGGGCAGGGTGTTCGTCACGACCGAGATCGGCGGCGGCGGCACCGCAACGGCATCAACGGTGGGCATCGCTAGACGCGGGGTCGCGAACTTCCTGAAGCACGCCGGCATCCTCGCCGGAGACATCGAACGCTCGCCTTCGATCGAGCTCGAAATGTCGGGTCCGGATTGCTTTTGCTTCAGCCAGGCAAGAGGTCTGGTCGAGCCTGTGGTCGATCTCGGAGAGACGGTCCGGACGGGCGACCTCTTGGTGCGGATACACTTGATCGACCGGCTCGGCGCGCCTCCCGAGGAATACCGCGCGCGCATGGGCGGGATTCTCGCTGCACGACATTTTTCCGGTCTTGCGGCGACCGGCGACTGTCTCGCCGTCGTCGCGACACGCAAGACCTGAGAAGAGACCACTTCGGCGCCGGGAGCCATAATCGAGCGATGGAGACGGCAGTTCCAATAGCATGACGGATCACGCTCGCCCGGCGCCGAGACCCGAGCCCCAACGCCCATCAAGGCGTATCGATGCGTCTAGCCGGTCGCCGGCTTCACTGCCCGACCGGTCGCGGCCGACTCGTATGCCGCCTCGCAGATCGCGAAGGTCTTGAGATTGTCGCGGCCGGAGGTGGCCGCCTCGCGCCCCGCCTTCAGACTCTCGAGAAGATGCGCGCAGGTTTTGTAGACGCTCTCCTCGATCATGTGCCACGGCGGCTTCGCCCAATGCAGCAGCGGAATCGCGATCTCGCTTTCCGTCATCTTGCCGTCGACCGTCACCTGCAGCAGGTAGCCGGGCTTCGTCACGATCGCGCCGCGCGGCCCCTCGATCTCCAGCATCGTCTCGGGGAAGGGGTCGGGAAGTTTCTTCGACTCGTAGGTCGCCTCCGCCATCGACACGGCGCCCGACGTGTGCCGGAAGAGCATGGTCGCGGTGTCTTCCGCCTTCACTTTCGGATTGCGCCGCTGCGTCTCGCAGGAGACGCGCTCCACCTCACCGAGGAGATAGCGCGCGACGTCGACAACGTGAATCCCGAGATCGAGGATGACGAAGCGCTCCTCGTCATAGAAATAGGGCTGGCCAGCATAGATATCGTAACCGGTTCGGAAGCTGATCCGCGCCCAGGACGGGTCGCCGATCGCGGCGGAATCGAGCACCTCCTTCACGCGCTGGAGCGGCGTCTGAAAGCGGAAGTTCTCGTGCACGGCTATGAAGAGGCCGGCCTTCTCTGCCGCCTCGACGATGGCGACGCAGTCGGCCCAATCCGGCGCGAAGGGCTTCTGCACGATGGCCGGCACACCGTGTCCGAAGGCAAGTCCGGCGAGCGCCCGGTGCGTGTCCATGCGGGTGACAATATCGACGAGACCGAGATTGCGCTCGCGGAACATCGTCTCCGCGTCGGTGTACCAATGCGGCACGCCGAACGCCTCGGCGGCGGCCTTCGCCTTTCCGGCATCGACGTCGCATACGGCAACGACATCGGCGCCCGCCGGCTCGAGGTCCTTCCACGAATTCAGGTGATTGCGGGAAAAGAAACCGCAACCGATCACCCCGATCGGAACCCGGTCACCCATGGACGCCCCTCCGTGCTTCCTTCGAATTCCGCCGCGGGCCGCCGCAGGTCAAGGCACCTCGACTAGCCCCCCGCCCTCGCCGTCTCCCGGAGCCGCTGCGCGTAGACGTTGATGATCAGCGCGGCGAGCAGGATCAGGCCGCGGATCAGGATCTTCAGAAACGGGTCGATCTGCACATGGTCGAGGCCGTTGTTGAGAACGCCGAGCACGAAAAGGCCGACGATCGTGTTGCCGATGCCGCCGCGCCCGCCGAAGAGCGAGGTGCCGCCGACCACGACCGCGGCGATGGCGTCGAGCAGATAGGGCGTGAACTCGTTCTGCTGCGCGGACCCGAAATAGGCGACACCGAGCATGCCGGCGATGCCTGAGCACACCGCGCCGATTACCATGACCGTGCCGATGATGCGCTTGACGTTGACGCCGGAATATTCGGCCGCCTCGCGATTGCCGCCGACCATGTAAACGTAGCGGCCGAAGCGCGTGTAGGTGAGCACGATGTGGGCGACGAGAAGCATCGTCGCGGCGACGATCACGATCCACGGCACGCCGGCGATACGGCCCGAACCGAGCGTGGAGATGATCGGCGGCACCGCATAGGCGATCTGTCCGCGCACCAGGAGCGCCGAGCCACCGTCGGCGATCTGCATCATGGCGAGCGTCATGATGAAAGACGGGATGCCGATCATCGTGACGCCGGCAGCGTTGACGAGACCGAGCGCGAAACAGGCGAGCAGCGCGAACACCACCGCATATCCGCCGGAGAGCGGGATATTCGCTATGTTCACGTAGGATTCCTGCAGCGTGAAATAGGCCACCACGATGCCGGTCACGTTGGCGATCGCCGCGACCGAGAGGTCGATCTCGGCGCACAGGATCACGAAGGTGAGCCCGACGGCGATGATCCCTGTGATCGACACCTGGTTCAGGATGTTCTGCAGGTTTGCCATCGTCAGGAACGACGGGCTCGCCACGCTGAAGAAGATGACGAGGAAGAGCAGCGTCACGAAAGGCGCGATGTTGCGCAGCTGGTTCCTGAACCAGAGGCCCAGGCTGCGCCGCGCTGGCGCTGTTATCGGATCCGACACCGACGTCATGCAGCTTCCCCCTACGCCGCCTCGAGCAGCCGGTCCTTGCTGACCGTCCCCTCCGCGAACTCTCTTACGATCTCGCCCTTCTTCATCACCAGGATGCGGTCGGCGAGCGACAGGATCGTCTCCGGTTCGGTCGAGGCGACGACGATCGCCATGCCAGCATCGCGCAGGCCGCGGACGATCTTCACGACGTCCTCCTTGGCGCCGACGTCCATGCCGCGCGTCGGCTCGGAGAGGATCAGCACCTTCGGCGCATGCGTCAGCCACTTCGCCAGCGCCACCTTCTGCTGGTTGCCGCCGGAAAGCTGACCGAGCAGCGCATCGACGCCGGCGGTCTTGATGTTCAAGCTTTCGACGTGACGCTGCGTGATGTCGCGCTCGTTGCGCGGCTTCAGCCAGAGGCGCGATATGCGCTCCAGGATTGCGATTGTGGCGTTCTTGAAGATCGGTTCGTGGTGAAAGAGCATGGAGCGGCGGCTTTCCGGCACGAAGGCGAGACCGGCGCGACGCGCCTTTGCCGTGTTGGACAGGCGCAGCGTGTCTCCGTCGAGCGCAAGCACGCCCTCCGGCTTGATCTTGCCGAACAGCGCGCGCGTCAGCTCAAGCACGCCGCATCCCATGAAGCCGTAGATGCCCAGAATCTCGCCCGCATGCACCTCGAGCGACACGTTCCTGAGGCTGCGCTCGTAAGAAATTCCGCTGGCCGTCAGCATCACCTTCTTTTCCGCCTTCGGACGCAGCGTGAACTCGCCGGTGTAGGTTTCTCCGAGCTCCTCGTGACCGACGCCGATCATGCGCTCGATGACCCAGAGCTTGTCGATGCCCTCCGTCGGGCTGCTCACGATCTTGTGGCCGTTGCGGAAGATCGTGATTTCGTCGGATATCCTCAGAATGTCGTCGAGGAAGTGCGAGATGAAAATGAAGCTGCTGCCGTCGGCCTTGAGCCGCCTGAGCACTTCGAAGAGCCGCTCCACTTCCGGCGGCGAAAGTGCGGAGGTCGGCTCATCAAGGATAATGATACGTGCGCCGGAAAAGATCACGCGGGCGATCTCGATCAATTGCTGCAGTCCGATCGACAGCGAGCCCATGCGCTCGCGTGGGTCGACGTCGATGCCCAAACCGGCGAGATGCTCGCGTGCCTCGCGCACCATGCGCTTCCAGGCAATGACGCCGCCCCGCGTCGGCTGCACCCCCAGGAACACGTTCTCCGCGACGGAAAGGTCGGGTACGATCGAGAGCTCCTGATGTACCATGCCGACGCCGGCGTCGAGCGCATCGCGCGCGGAGCGAAAGCGGACGGTCTCGCCATTGATCCGCATCGTGCCGCTGTAGTCGGTGTGGACGCCCGCGATGATCTTCATCAGCGTCGACTTGCCGGCGCCGTTCTCGCCGACGAGGCCATGGATCTCCCCGGCGCGCAGCGTGAAATCGACGTCGCGAAGCGCCTGCACGCCGCCGAACGACTTTGAGATGCCGGAAAGCTCAAGAAGGGCCGCCCCGCCGGGGCCCGAAGCGTCTTCGCTCGCGTTCATGCCGTGGCTCATCGGGGAGGGCAACTCACGTCATCGGCGGGGTGCCGGCGGCTTCGGGATAGAGGCCGTCGGCACCCGATTTGGCGTCAGATCAGGAAGTGGTCTTCCATCCACTGCATGCCGGCGGCGTTGGCCTGGGTGACCACCGGGCCGTCGGTGACGATGTTCTTCGGAATGCCCTCGCCGGTCTTCTCGCCGCCCACGACCGCCGCCACGCCGGCGACGACCGAGTAGCCATGAATGCGGCAGGAGGGATTGCGGACCGTGGCGAGCATGCGCCCGTCGGAGACGGCGCTGATGGCTGGCGGCATGGCGTCGACACCACCGATTTTGATCTCGGTGCGATTCTGCCGCTTCATGACCTCGTAGGCTGCAAGCGCCATGTCGTCGTTATGGAAGAACGCCGCGTCGATCTCCGGATACTTCGTCAGCAGCGTTTCCCAAATGCGCGACACTTTGGAAACGTCCCAGTCCGCGGGTTGGGTGTCGAGCACCTCGATGTCGGGGAAGTTCTTCACCACCGATTCGAAGCCGCGCGCACGCCCCTGGGCGCCGGTATGACCGAGCGCACCCTGCGTCATGACCATCTTGCCCTTGCCGCCGATGGCGCTGACCAGCGCCTGCGTCACCGCCGCGCCCATGAACTCGTTGTCCGGCGCGAGGAACGCATGGACGTCGATCTGATCGAGCGGCGCGATCAGCGTGTCCATGTCCATGACTGGGATGCCCTTGTCGATCATCGCCTGCACCGGCTGCGTCAGCGTGCCGATGCCGAAAGCCTGGATCGCGACGAAGTCCCAATCCTGCGAGGCCATGTTGTCGATGGCGGCGCGTTGCTTCACCGCATCGAGTTGCCCGTCGAACCAGCTGACCTCGACGTTGAAGAGCTTGCCCCAGTATTCGGCGGCCTGCTTGCCCTGGGCGCACCAAGTCGCCTGCAGACCGGCGTTGGAGAACGCGGCCTTGAGCGGCTTCTCCGAGGCGCCGACGGCCATTGCCTTCTGAGCCAGCGCCGGGCTTACCCCGAGTCCGCCGATAAGCGCAGCCGCCGCGGCCGAGGTCTTGAAGAAATCCCGCCGCGTCTGCGGTGTCATCTCAATCGTATTGGGCATTTGCGTCTCCTTCCCTCTGACCGCCTTATTGGACCGGCGGACTGCAACGATCGAAGATCGCCCATTCCGCGGGCGAATGCCAGTGCTCGCCGCATGCGTCCGGCCGCCGCGGGTCCGAAGCACGGAAGGATGCGGCGTCGGCCGCGCCTGCCACTGATTCTGCCGGCTTGGTCTGGACGGGCGGGTCCCTTCCCTGCCGCTCCATAAGAAGGCGCTGAACGCGAACCAGTGCCGCGACCGGCACCGACCGGCACGGGCGATGGAACTCCTGATCGAAGGCGCACAGCAGGACGCGCTGATGCCCGGAATGAGCCGGTCTTAAATGGTGACCCCGACAGGATTCGAACCTGTGGCCCTCAGATTAGGAATCTGATGCTCTATCCAACTGAGCTACGGGGTCCCGTGCCGGCTGGCTCGAAAGGACTTAGGCTACCGGTCTCCTCGCTGGCAAGAGGAAGCGGATCTGAAGAAATCGGCCGACTCCGCGCACGGAAAGGGCGAAAGGCACGCCGGCGGGCACGCCGTCCAGGTGGCGCTTTGCGTCGTTCTCCTGGCAGGCGCTCCGAACCTGTCCCGCGCCGATCCGGCCTGTCTCACCGAGGCAGTGGAGACGACCGATGCGGAGGTCATCGACGCCCGCACCCTGAGCCACGACGAAGGCGCGGCGCTGCGGCTGGCCGGTGTCGAGCCCTTCACGCTTCTTCTCGGCGACGCAGGCGATCCGGAGGGAGGACTCACGCGCCGCCTCACCGCGCTCGCTTCTGGCGCAAGGCTCCGCGTTCAGGTTACCGCCGACGCGCCCGACCGTTACGGGCGGCTCCCGGCGCTTGTGGCAGCCGGCGGCACGCTGCTTCAGGAGCAGCTCGTGCGGGAGGGGCTTGCGATCGCCTTCGCGACCGGCGATCCCCTGCCCTGCTTCGACCGTCTGCTCGCGGCGGAGGTGGACGCACGGCGCGCAAATCGCGGATTCTGGGCGCGTCTGCTGGTTCCGGAAGCCCTGCCGGAGGCGCTCGAGCCCCGGCTCGGCCGATTTGCGATCTTTCAGGGGACCGTCATCTCGGTCGGCACGCGCCCAGCGACGACTTATCTCGATTTCGGCTTTCGCTGGTCTGAGGACGTGACGATCGAGATTGCGGCGAAGAACCGTGACGCCTTCGGCGGCGAGGCGGCGCTGGAGAAGCTTGAAGGCACGCGGGTCCGCGCGCGCGGTTTTCTTGTGGACAAAGGCGGCCCTATGCTCCCCGTCCGCTCACCGATGCAGCTTGAAATCCTCGACTCGGCGCCGGAAGACGGAAGGATTACGC
>Ga0307442_1000050_pt1 | contig 38916 bp, 42 predicted proteins | sample SalMarWE160430MG_FD_202143 | JGI IMG/M metagenome (GOLD analysis project Ga0307442, IMG submission 202143) | Salt marsh sediment microbial communities from the Plum Island Ecosystem LTER, Massachusetts, United States - WE1604-30 | ecosystem: Environmental > Aquatic > Marine > Intertidal zone >...
TTTTAAAATCTGAATTTCTCGTATAATATCTCTTGGAGTATTCCTCGTTATCTTTTTGAATTTATATCCTGCATGCTTGTTTTTAAGCTCTCCTAATAATCCTCTAGCATTATTTCGTTTTCTAGCAGTACTATTCCTTCCTTCAAAATACCAAATTATATTCCTAGATGAATCTACGATAACAACAATATCACTTTCATTGATACCGTCAGCATTATGCCATTTGTCATTTTTGAATTTATACGCAAATAGATTAGAAGACATGTTGAAATCTTGAAATTCTTTTTAATTTATATAATACTTTATTATTTAATACAGTAATATATTTTTTTTGATTAGCAATAATTTAAAATCTAGGATTAAGCACAAATGAAGTTGCGTATAGTATTAAAGACATCAACTAAGAGAGGTAAACCCGTTTCAATTAAATTCAATGTTACTCCTTCCAAGCATCTGGGATTTATTAATTTTTTAAATCTAGCTTTAACTCAAAATAAATCTGTAAAATTATCACTTGAAAAAATCGATACCTCTGGCAATAAAGAAGAAAATTTAATAGAAGGTACCTTTAATCTGCATAAAATTGAAAACTAGGGGGAATAATTGTGAAATTACGATTAGTTCTTACAACAACAACTAAAAATGGAAGTGAAATTTCTATCAAATTCACCATTGCTCCTTCTAAACACATTGGATTAATTAATTATTTAAATCTTGCCATAAATCAAAAAGAACCAGTAAAACTATCATTCGAAAAAATAAGCAAGTCTGGTGAAAAAGAAGAAAGCAAAATTGAGGGTGTTTTTAATCTTGAAAGTAAAGATGCTCAAGCATTAAAAGCTCTCACAAACGAAATCGAAGAAAAAATGCGAAAGAGTAAAAAAAGACATCAAAAAAGAATTCATTAATCTTAGATTAGTCCAGTGTTATAAAACCTAATTTAATGAGGTTTTTACAAATATTATATACTTGGGGATATTCTAAATCCAAAGTTTTTGAAATGTGTTCAATTGATTTCATCCCATTAATTTGATAAAAAACGTTGTGTGACGTTTCACCTGTGAGATAATATTTTGGATTAATTTTTTTTGTAATTATGAAACGGGGAATTTGATTGCAATAATATGGTAAATCAGATGAAGGATCTAATTTACCTTTTAAAGCTATTAAATTTGATTCTTCATTTAATTTTTCTTCTACATTTTTGAAAAGATCTATTACTCTTTCTTTGAAGTTTGCGTCATTTTCTTCGATTTCTTCATATTGATAATTTTCTAAAGTCTCATCAAAAGACTTAAAAGCATTTCTCCTTCCATTCCAGTTCAGTATTTGATTGATATTATATTTCTTTAAAAAAGTTTTAGAGATTTTCCGTAAAACTCTTTGAACATTTACTGCTTTTGAAGAATCGTCATAAGTTGCGAGGTAAATTAAATTTGGGATACTACCATCCTTTAAAAACGATAACTTTAATTCATTATTTGATAGTTTTAGTTCACTAATGGTACCTAAATCCTCAAACGAATCGGAGAAAGAATTTAAAGCAGTGAAAAACCCAGATATCATAATTAAAGAATCACTGTGACAAAAAACATTACTTGGATTGGAAAAATTCTTTACTAAAAGTGGTAATCCATCTTTTATAATTATGAAGTCGTGTATCATGGGTTATTTTCCAATTCAATTTGGTTCATGTGTATTCTTAAAATATGTTTAAAAAGTGAAATAAAACCTGCTAACATATTAACATTAATTTTTACGTTCTCATAAAGAAAAAAAAATGTGATATCGTGATAATATGTATGAACTTTTAAATTGCATATAAAACTCTTTTAATTAGTGTGTTATGATTAAAATAAAATCTCCCGGACGAATATGCCTTTTTGGTGAACATCAAGATTATCTGGGTTATCCTGTAATTTCACTAGCTATATCTAAATACATCTACATCGAAGCAAAGAGAATAACAGAACCAAAACTGATAATTAACTTACCAGATACTAATGAAAAGATTGAAGTTATCTTGAATCAAAAGGAATTAGAATATCAATCAAAAAGGGATTACATCAAGAGTGCATATAATCTATTTTTAAGAAGGGGAATCAGATTTCAAAAAGGGTATGAAATTTCAATAACTGGAGATATTCCTATAAATGCCGGAGTAGCAAGTTCTTCAGCATTAGTAATCGGTTGGTTGTATTTTCTTAATCACATCACCTACCATGCGCTGAGTAAATTTCAGTTAGCACTTGAGGGGTATAATGCAGAGGTTAGGGAATTTAATGAAGCTGGGGGAATGATGGACCATTTTACTGCTGCATTTGGGAAATTAATATATTTAGAACAAATAAATTCAAAACCCAATCTCACTACGTTTGATTTATCACTTAAAGGGTTTGTTTTGGGAAATTCTCTTGAAAAGAAGAGTACTGTGGAAGATTTAATTAATATAAAAAAAACGGCATTAGAAGGTTTCCGTACATTAAAAGAATCCATGCCAAGTTTCAACCCCTTTAAAACTTTGATTGATGAAGTCCTTCCCTTCTTACCAAGCATAGAAAAAAGATACAGAAAAAATATAATTGGGAATTTGGGAAATAGAGATCTAACTAAAATAGCTCTTAATTTAATCAATGAATACTATCAGAACATAAATAAAGTAAATTCTAATCAACTGAAAGATTTTTATGTTCAAGTAGGTAATTTATTGAACTTACATCATCAAAATTTAAAGGATGATATCCAAGTTTCCACTCAAAAAATTGATGATATGATATCAGCAAGTCTTAAAGCAGGTGCACTGGGAGGTAAAATTAATGGATCTGGATTTGGAGGGACAATGTTTGCTCTAACACTTGCTGACCAAGATGCTTTAATAAGTGCTATTGAAAAAGTCGGAGGAAAAGCAGAAATTCTTAAAACTAGTAATGGTGTGGAAATATATTAAGTGATTAATCCCATCTTTACTTTTAAAAGTTTAAATATTAATAAATACAAATAATTACCATAGCTCTATAACGTGATTAATATGAGAATCCGAGCCAGAAAACATCTAATTTACAAATATATAGTCGTTTCATTTCTGTTAGCTCTTCCTGTTATTGGTTTTTTTTCTTATGTGGGTTTTGCTTTTTATATAATTGATGATGTAGCATCCTTTACCTATACTTTAGATCCTCCTAATACTGCTTATTTTATCCCCCTTGCTCAAATTGAAGGAAATGCAACTAATTTGGAAAAAATGGCAGATCTATTCGATTTACAACTTGAAAAATTTCACATGCCTTCTAATATAAGCGTTGATGTAACATTTACTAATGATACATATAGCGAAGTCTCCTCTTGGGAGGGAACTGATAATGGAGCTCTTCATTTGGGATATACTTTAGCATCTCAATGTTTTCGATATAAAACAGCATTAGATTCGATGGATGTTGACGAATTAGCAAATGCTACACGTATGGTCAAGAAATGTGTTACGGGATTCAGCAACATGTTAGCTGCACCTAATGGTGGTATTGGTCCCGATTATCCTGGGATGCCAGCAAGATTTGTCTCTTCTCCAGAGAATAGAAAATATCATGAGTGGTTGTTTCAAGAAGATCCCAGACATTTTAATGGGACAGGACCTTATAAAAATTGGCGTGTGAGGTTACATACAAGTAGAGATGAATTAGCGGGTTATTATTTGGGACTATCAAGTGTACTTAAATTTATTGATCCCTCTGCAAATGAGGATAGTCGATGGTGCGTGGAAAGAGTTCGACTGTTAACTGAACAAATGATCGAAGGTTTTAAAAAAACCAATTGGTTAGTTTTAGGAGGTGAAGGAGAACCTGTGGGATCGGATCTTAATGTCTATTTTCCAGATACCGTATGGCGTCTCACATTACTTCGAATCGGTGCAACAGCATCACCTGAAAAATACGACTCGCTTTATCAATATGAAGCTACAAAAGTAATGTCAATGGTAGGGGCAGGGAGCTCCAGTTCTCAAAATACGTTTTATGATACATACGCTTTAGCATTTAGCATGGATGTAATGTTTTCATTAATCATGTTAGAAGACAATCCCAAATTACAACAACATTATATCAAAAATTTCGAAAATGGCTTTTATGATTATTTACGTTATCATCGTAATGCCTTTTTTAATATCGTTCATTTAACTTTTATGTCAATGATCCCAGATTCTTCAGTTTATGAAGATCCAGACTATAATGATGATACAATTAAGTGGGATATTCTTGATCAATTATGGCGCTATAATACTTCAGGATGGGGTGAAGGAATTAGGAATTATAACTTGTCAGTGCGTCCGAACTCAACCCGTGATACTAGCCTTAACCCCGAAATTAGACTGATGGAAATAGAACCAAATAAAGCTAAATGGAATGATTTCTTTGCGAATCACCCTTTTGGAAGTTTATTCGAATGGATTGGTGATGAGTTTGGATTTGACGAGCCCACCTATTTGAAACCCTTAACTGTATCAGAAATGGGAGTACATCACTTTTTGTGGGAACATGGCAAATTGGCCGGAATGGGTGGTGATGCGACCGGAGATGGGTTAAAACAAGTGATTCCAAACTCATATTTAGTAGTTTATTGGCTTGGAAAAGCCATGAATATTTTCTAAATCTCATTTATAGCTATTTTATTTTGATATTGCTTCACGTTCATAAAATTTAGGATCAAGCATTCTAAATTCAATAGAATCTTCTTGGATAATCATCGATTATTCTATATACTTAACTAATTTGCATTTAGTAAAGATTAGAATGCTTAATAAATTAAAACAAAATACTTTTAAAAATTGGTCTAATGATCTTTTTTTTAATGAACTTCACTTATTATGATATAAACTATTAATTGTGAAATGAAATGGCCAAGGATAGATATTATTCAAAAGAAAAATATGAAGCTCCAATGGAAACTTTTGGAGTAGGTATTGTTTTCTTAATTGTCGGTGTAATTTCTCTTATTTTAAATATTTTTGAAGTAGATATTATTGGATTAAGATTTTGGGGAGGTTGGCTCTTCATACCCGCTTTTTTCATAATGATTGGGGGATTTACTCAAATTTATACCAATAGGAAATTTCAAAAAGCAGTTAGAGTTGCTGCAATGGATAGAGATTTTCAAGGAACTCACAAATTAGAAGACATAGCTTTAGAGGTTGGAATTAAACCAAAAGATGTACTAAGAGTATTAGTTGATTTAAGAGATAAAGGATATGTCAAATATAAGTTCAATTCAGAGACTGGAGAAATTGAGTTAGGAAAAGGAGTAGAATACAATGTCTCAAATGATTTTATTCCTCCCCCTAAAAAAATAGAGACTCCTATACCAACAAATGAAAAAAATTATTGTGTATATTGTGGTCAGCAACTTCGCGAAAAAGCTCAATTTTGCGAAAATTGCGGGTCAAAAATCTAATTTTTTTTCTATTTTTATTTTTTTAAAAATTAAATTCCACTGGTGAATTCTAATTCGTTTTGAATGATAATTCATAATCCTTAAATATCTAATTTTGTTTGATTATATTAATATGTTCGGTTTCTGAATTGCTCCATGAGCTAAAAAAACTATGTAATTTGTTAAGGAAGGTAGTATATGAAAATTGATGATTTAAAAAAATACGGAATTGATGGCCCTACTGAGGGCAAGCTTATTGTTAATTTATCTTCTGAATGGTGCGGACCTTGTAAATTATTAACTCCTGTTTTAGAGCAATTTAAAGAGGAGGGGTTAATCAATTTAATTTATATTAATATTGATAATAATCGTGAATTCAGTCAAGCAATGAATATCTCTGCCGTGCCAACTTTAATGTTTTTTAAAGATGGCATTCTCTTAGAGAAAAATATAGAAATTTATGGTAGAGTTGTTGTTAATAATGGTATTATGGCTGGAACAGCTGGAGAGCTGATTTTGAAAGAAATTATTAGTCAAATGTAAATTTAATTGAAATTGAATAAAAAAAAATTGAGAATAAAAAAAAATAATTGGCATAATAGAGGTGATAATAATTGAGTCGTAGAGGTAGAAGTGGTAAAGGAGGGAGAGGAAGAATGGGCGGACCGAATGCAGCGGGTCCAGGGGGATCATGTATCTGTCCAAATTGCGGAAAGATAGTCTCCCATCAAGTAGGAATGCCCTGTAACCAACTAACTTGTCCAAAATGTGGTTCAAGTATGGTTAGAAATTAGTTCAAAATATAGAAAATCAAAACAAAAAATATTTTTAATACTTATTTTAATTGGCTTTTTAGAATAGTCTCGTTAAGTTGGGAGTCAATTCTGATATCAAAATAAGTCGTTCTCCTTCTTTTTTCTTAACAATAAAATATTAAATTCTATCATGTATTGAATTCACATAATAATTAGTTAAGTGAAATTAGATGCAGAAAAAAGTGCTCACATTTGGAGAAATAATGCTAAGATTATCGCCTCCTTATTTTAAACGATTTACTCAAGCAAACTCTTTTGATGTGACATATGGGGGAGGAGAAGCCAATGTCGCTGTATCTCTCAGTAATTTTGGCATTCCCGTTGATTATGTCACACGACTCCCTAATAATGATATTGGAAATGCTTGCATTCGATATCTTCAACAATTTGGGATCAATACTACCAAGATTATAAGAGGAGGAGAACGAATTGGAATATATTTTCTTGAGACTGGTGCATCTGCTCGCTCTAGTAAAGTTATATATGATAGAGCGCATTCAGCATTATCTAATGCTCAACCAAATATGTTTATTTGGGATGATCTCTTTGAAGATGTAAATTGGTTCCATTGGTCAGGTATTACTCCAGCGATTTCCCCAAATTTGGCAGAAATTTGTTTAGAAGCAATAAAAGTAGCAAAAGATAAGGGAATTACTATATCCTGTGATTTAAATTATAGGAGTAAGCTCTGGAATTATGGAAAACAACCTTCAGAAGTTATACCGAATTTAGTTAATTATTGTGATTATGTTATAGGCAATGAAGAAGATGCAGATAAAGTACTAGGAATTAAAGCAACTGATACCGATATAACATCCGGAAATATAGATCCAGAAAAATATCTTTACGTCGCTAAGGAAATGCAGAAAAGATATCCCAATCTTAAATCCATAGCGATTACTTTAAGAGGATCAATATCAGCAAGTTATAATACGTGGGCTGGCGTATTATATGATGGGAAGAAATTGTATGTAAGTTCGCACTATGATATTACTCATATCGTTGATAGAGTTGGAGCTGGAGATTCATTTGCTGCGGGGTTGATATACGGATTTCACACCTTCAATGATGATTATCAAAAAATTCTAAATTTTGCTGTTGCGGCATCATGTCTGAAACATACTGTTTTCGGAGACTTTAATTTAGTATCCATCGAGGAAGTTGAAAAAATTATGGAAGGAAATGTTTCAGGACGGGTCTCTAGGTAGATATTATGTCAATCAAAGAATCTATCCTAAATATCTTTGCTCACAAAAGGACAGACAAAATCATTTTTAGCCCAAGGCTTTACTATTGGTATATTGGCAATCGGTTGTATTTAACAATCAAAAAGCATAGAAATAACACCATTCCATCTCATTTTTTAGGTAAAACTCAAATGGAAATTTATAAAATGTTACACGCTTGCCCCCGATATGTCTATGAAACCTTATATATTGATTTAATCGAGACAAAATTGAACTCAGATTCAAATATAATTATCGAGCGACATTATGGTTCAAAACAAGGTGAAACAATAATTTCATATAAGACTCCCTTAGGAAATCTCAAACAAATTGAAAGTATAGGAGGAGGGTTAGGTGGTCATCCCACAGAATATCCCATTAAATCATTAGATGACTTAAAAGTTATGGAATACATTTTGGAAAATACCACTTATACCTTTTCAAGTAATAACTTTATTAAGGCTGAAAAAGAATTTGGGGAATTAGGAGTAGTAAGTACTTATCTACCTCATTCTCCATATCAGAAATTAGTGACAGAATTAATGGGGTTTTCAAGGACAGTTTTATTCTTGAAACGTTATCCAGATATAATAGAAAAATTTATGCTCTTTTTAGCCCGGCAAGATGATAAAGTTTATGATGAAATTATTCATTCACCAATCAAAATTTTAAACTTAGGTGAAAACATTGATGGAAACTTAAGTCCACCTCATTATTTCGAGAAATACTTAATTCCATATTATGAAAGGAGAGTAAAGCAAATCCATCAAGCTGGGAAGTATTGTCATATTCATATGGATGGATCATTAAAAGATCTATTACCATATCTAGAGTATCTACCCTTTGATGGTTTTGAGGCTTTAACTGCTTATCCTCAGGGTGATGTTAGTTTGGAAGAAATAAAGGAAGCAATTGGAGATAAAATACTCTTAGATGGCATTCCTTCTATCTTATTTTTACCAGAATATTCTATTGACTATATAAAGAACTATTTTAACCAAGTTATTGATATATTTTATCCCCATTTAATTTTAGGCATTTCTGACGAATTAAGCCCAAATGGAGATATAAAAAAGGTCGAATATTTGGCTGAAGAAGTAAAAGATTTTGAATTTTAATTTTGGTTACTCTTTTTTCTCACTTCTTCGACTGTGAGCCGTTATTTAACCCACACACCCGCCCGGTCATTGAGGTTGCATTATTTGGGAAGAATTTGATAATTGTTTTTCCTTTTTATTTTTTATTACAAGGTAAATTACGATAATCCACACAATTACAAGTAAAATTAGATTCAAAACTAGGTTTCTAAATATAGTTTCTTTTTCCGAAAGTACTAATATGGTTGTAAATGACGCGAATGTATTGATTGAAGTATGCAAGAAAACACATCCTAATAAATTACCTTTTGATTTATAATAATACCACATAAATATGATACTGTACGCTATGGCCTGAGAAAATTGAGCGATAAAAATTATAACATTTGAATTAGGGTAGAATCCAATTATATGAAGTGGAAGATGCCAAAGCCCCCAGAAAAATCCTAGTATGAGAGCACTTTTTAAGTAACTATATTTTTGTAATAAATGAGGTAATGCATATCCACGCCATCCAACTTCTTCATTACCACCCCCAAATAAGAAAACATAATAAAATGAAATTACCAAATTAATTAGAAATGAAGACCATGAAAAACCAGACGGATATTCATTTTGTCTCAATAGTGAAAGTAAAAAGCTTCCTAAGTTAATAACAAGAAAAAAAAGGATTGCAATAAAAATATAACTATTCTTTCCTGAAACACCCTTGAGATGTTTTAAATGATTAGCAACCTGCGTTTTCTTTGAATAAATTCCTGAAAAAATAAAAGCTGCTAATATAGAACAAATAATAATATATGGCGTTGATAAAAAATTATATTTAGTAAAGAAAATAAAAAAAAAAAAATCGACACATAAAATGAAAGCTAAGATAATGAAAAAGAATTTCAGTTGTTTATGTTGATTTATAATTACAGATTGGTTATTTTTTGATGTGATTATAATTGTGGATAATGCAGGACCGAATGATCCTATAAGACCAACACCAGTTATTATATTTATATCTCCATGAGAAATGAACGGAATTATAAACCATATTATCCAAGAAATAGAAAATGCTAGAATAAAAAAAAGTACTAAATTATGTGAATTTGATACTTTTTCTTTATTATCATTCGTTTCTTCAAAGTCCTTAATTTCATTATTCAAAATTATCCACAGATAATTAATTTTTAGACAAAAAATTACGATAAAATAAGGATATTCAATTAATAAAGGTATCTATATAGATTTCATGAATAGTATTAAGGAGTCGTGAAATTTCTTTTCTACAACTGCTCTTTCATCCTCTGCATTTCTTATGAGATTTTCGGGTAAAAATACATTATCTTCAAAATATTCATTTTTACTCATTTTTCCCACTTCTTTGACCGTGAGCCACTGTTTAACCCATACACCCACCCGGTCATTGAAGTGACATATTTTCCATTTCATTGATAGTCAAAATATTCACTTCATTCTTAATAAGACTTAAAAGCTTTTTTACGTCGGTTTAAATGGTTGTTTTACTGTCAGTAATATAGGAAAAAATAGGATATAATGAGGAAAATATTTTAGCTATCATCTTCTTTTCAACATGAATAAATGGAAAATCAAAGATGATGTTAGAAAACAATAAAATGATCCTTACTGCCACGACAGCTAACTCGTGGATCTATCCCGAAGTCAAAAATTGGGCAGATAATTTGGATGATTTAATAAAAGATGTGGTAGAGTGCTACCACAAAGGTGTGGAAGAAAATGTTTCTGGTCGCGTAATACGATAAATCTGAAAGATTTAGGAGTAATCCAGCTTAACTACATCTTTTATTTAATTATTCTTCAAATAAATCTTCAAATTTATAACCCAATGCATGAGAAAATTTCTCCAACTCATTTTTCTTGTAATCTAAATCTAGCTCAGACTCATCAAGGTTTTTTAACTCAATCAATTTCATTTTATTGATGCCTATAGTCTCAGAAATATTTTCTAATTCATCCAGAGTTTTATTACCAAGCAAATCTCTTATGATAGGTTCTTGATAAAAAATCATATCTAACTGTTCATCAAAGATCTCTGAAAGTTTAAATGAAATTGTTAACGATGGATTATAGTCTCCTTTCTCAAGATAGTAGATTGTCTGGCGAGAGACACCTATTTTATCGGCTAACTGTTGTTGAGTTAGACCTAACTTGTCTCTAAAGTCTTTGACTTTAGATTTAACTTTTTTCTTAAATTTCAGATACCTCTCACCCATTTAGTTATAACTTATACCTTGGAAAAAATATGGAAAAAAAAGGAATTTAGCTTAATTTAAAAAGATCTTCGATTTTGCAATTTAATACTTGAGCAATCTTGTAAGCCATAGCGAGACTTGGATTATATTTTCCTTCTTCTAAATATTTGATTGTGTCAATAGGAACGCCTATTTTTTCAGCTAAGTTAGCGGCTGTCAAATTAGCACTTTCTCGTCTTTCTAGTATTGTAGTTTTCAGTTTTTCCCCTTCGCGCATTTTTGAAAGAATATAGCTAATAAAGTTGTCAAATGCCAATTCCTCTGGTTTAAAAATTTTATCTTCTAAACCACTTGGTATCGCAGAATATTTCATTATACGTTCTTTTATTTTATTCTCAATGATATTAGGATCTTTCAAACCGGGAATATAACCTTCTGGTTTCATGACCCCTGATTGACGACTAGATGGGACTGCACTAAATCCAGCTGTTTCCACTTTAACAGTAAAAGTCTTGTACATCCTATCGAATACTCCATTAGTAATATTAATATTTTGTATCCTACTATATGGGATTGTAGCTTTAACCCTATCGAAGACACCATGACAAATAACAAGGTTATTTTCTAATACCTCAAAAGAAAACATTTTAACATACTTATATTCGTACCAGATGAGTAATATCAGAATTGGTATGTAGGGAATAATTACAAAAATGATAATCATCAATAAAAACCATAAAAATTGGAAACTCTCTTCTAAAAAGGATAAAATCCATATCATTACAGTGATCCACGATCCAAAAGCCATAAAATAACCGATTGAATTTTTAACAATTTGCTTTTTAGCATAATCACGAGAAATCTTACCTTGAAAGTCTAAATCATTTTTACTCATGTGATAATTCCTCTATTTTTTATTAATTTTATTTGATGTAAACTATAATTATATCTAATATTTTAGCATTTCAACCCTTTAAAAAAGAAATTTTAAAATATTTTTTTGTTATGTAATATTTATTTATATGTATATTTAAACATATCCATTTTGATCAAAAATAGATAATAAAGAAGTTTATTTTTATTATTTAAAATATGTTAAATAAACTTTACAATAATTTTGTTCCAATAAATTGAAGAAACAATCAAATTTTTAATATTTTTATTTATTAAATAATTATAAAAGTAAGTGAAATTGGAGGGATATAATGGTAGAAGATGAAAAGATGATTATAACTGCAACGACAGCGAATTCTTGGATATACCCTGAATTGAAAAATTGGGCAGAAACCACTGATGCGTTAATTAAAGATGTTGTGAAGTGTTGTGAGGCAGGAGCTGCAATAGCTCATGTTCATCTTCCAAGAGGAGAGGAAATAGAAACTGTAAAAAAAATTCGAGAAAGATGCGATATAATCATACAAGCAGGCATGTCGAGCTATCCTATCGAAGATAGAACTTTAGATTTTCAAGCTAAACCTGATTTACTTTCAGTAATAGCAAATCATCATGCTGAACATTTTCCAAATGGGAATATAGACGTCATTCATGATCTTGATGAATTGGAACAGTATTGCATATCTTGTAAAAAATTCAATATTAAAATAGAGTGGGAAGTTTGGCATTCAGGTTCTTATTGGAATTTAAATTATTTAATTAAGAAAGGAGTATTAGACTCACCTTATATTTTAACCCTTTTCTTTAATTGGCCGGGAGGTACTTGGTCTGCCCCTACCGCAGAGGAATATCTCCATAGAATTAAATATATTCCAGAAAATAGTGTACACACAATAAGCGTAATGGGAAAAGAGCAAACTAAAATAGCCGTACTAGCAATTCAACATGGCGGAAATGTACGTGTAGGAACAGAAGATTTTCCATTCATCAAGGAGGGCGTACCTGCAAAAGATAATGCAGAAATTGTTGCTCGAATGGTAAGAATTAGCAAAGAAATGGGTCGTGATATAGCTGATCCAACCGAAGCAAGAAAAATGCTTAAATTATAATACAAAAATCTTTTTTTCTCTCTATTTCGATAAATTAAAACTGATTGTTATAATTTAAATCATTTTGATTCTCTAAAGAATATTAAGAAGTTTTATAAATACTAACGCAGATAATTTATCAACATATCTCTATCTTATTTTGAGTAAGAGAAAAAATGGATGATTTTTTGTATATATTAGGTGTTTTTTTAGCCATATTATCTGGAAGTTTAAATAATATAGGTTCAGTATTTCAAAAAAAAGTAGTTAATGAAGTACCTCCGGAGGCAAAATTCTTTAGGAGTTTAGTAAAAAAGCCTCTATGGATAATAGGATTAATTCTGCAAATGGTAGTAGGCTCAGTTTTTTTCTTGATCGCTCAAATTTACATAGGTCCTGCATTAATACCCGGTTTGATGGCATTTGGTTTAATTTTTCTCGCGATTGGATCCGTTAAGATAGTTGGAGAGACTCTAAATAAAGTAGAGATTATGGGAATTCTTTTAATGATTTTTGCGATCTTTCTATTAGGATTATCTGAATTAAGTATCGATATTACTGTTATAGACATATTAGCTTTTGATCTCGTACTTAACATCATTATTTTTACAATTTTATTATTTCTTGGTTCAATCATCTGTGAGATTTTACAAAGAAAAATTGAAAAATTAAAAGGAATTTTGTTGGCAATATCTTCAGGTTTCCAGTTTTCATTAACAAATTTTTGGATTGCTCCACTAATGGCAGTCATTGCTCATGTTTTTGGGGGAACCGCTAATTTAGGGGAGTTGTTCTTATTTATAGCAAGTGCGGTGATATTAATTGTAGCAAATATCATAGGGACGATGGAAATCCAACAATGCTTCCAAGTAGCTAACGCCAGTACAATGATCCCTATTCAGCAAGTACCCATCCAAATTACTCCAGTGTTAGCATATTTTTTTGTTTTTACACTAATGCCCTCAACAATTTTACCTATCATATACGTGATTATTAGTGTTTCTTTAATAATATTAAGTTCTTTCCTATTAGCAAAAAGACAACAAAAATTAGAAGCTATTAAGTAAGGTAAGAAAATTGACAAAAATAATATTCTTTCAGCCACATCCGGATGATTTAGAGCTAAATTGTGGTCACCTCATTCATTATCTTGCAACAAAAAGTAAAAAGGAGTACATTATAAAGATCGCATCGACTACAAAAGGTGAATATGGGCTTGCTGGTGCTCAATATGATAAATTTAAAGGCGATTTTTTAGCAAAAGTTAGAACTCGAGAATTGTGCAATGCTCAAAGCTTTCATGGAATACCTCCAGAAAATATTCATTTTTTTGGATATGTTGATGGATTAGTAGAATTTACCCGAGAATTTGTAAATAAAATTGCGGAATATTTAACGTTGGAAAAACCTGACATAATTTTCGCTCCGGAAGCAATTTACACGTCATATTATCACATGGATCATGTCAATACTGGAAGAGCAATATATTACTGCATTTATAACAAGTTAATTAATTATACTCCAATACTATATTTTTATTCAACTTTAAGCCCAAATTTTTACTTCGGTTTTAAAAAGGAGGATTTTTCTTTGACTTATCAATTGCTTGCGTGTTATAAAACACAATTTTGGTTTATAAATCACGCTAAGTGGATATATAAACCAAAAACAAGATTAGCAGGAAGGAAGTTAAGCGGTTGGAAATATGCAGAAAAATACCGAAGAGTATATTTCCAAAATGAAAATGAAATTAGGAATAAAGCATCATTATTAATTAGAATATTAAGTCATTGGTTTTCAAGCTGGCCTTGGTTTAAAGCTAAATATCCCCTAGATGTGTTAGAAATGCTTAAAAAAAAAGGAAAAATTTAATTGTATACGCGGAATCTTGCTTAAATTGTCAATAAAATAATGAAATATAAATATATAAAGTAGAAAAACAAACTAATTTCAAGATATAAATTAATTAATATTTCGATAATTAAATAATCAAAAGAAAAGAGGTGTATTTTTTTGGCGACTCAAGAAGAAGTTAAGGAAGCTTTAAATAAATGGGTAAAATTACTCGATGATTCTGATATTGCAAATGAATTTGAAGGATTCAATAAAACTATGCAGTTCGAATTTTCAGATTTAAATTATAAACTAAAAATGATTTTTGAAAATAAAACAGCCAGAATAGAGGAAGGATTTGATGAAAACGCTGAAATGGGATTGGAAGTGAATTCCGATCTTTTTGTGGGTATTGCTACCGGTGAAGTAGATCCAATGGAAGCTTTTATGGAAGGAGAACTAAAAACTAAAGGCGATATGAACTCATTACAGAAATTAGATATCTTTATGGATATTGATTAGCGATTTTTTAATATTAATTAGTTATTTTTTCTAATAGTATTATTTTATTATGTAATTACAAGATTTTGATAAATTAGTGCATATGAACCTCAAAATTAAAGCTAAGGAATATAGTAACAAAATTTTTACAAAAGAAATATGATAATGTAAACAATTATATTAGGTTGATATAAAATGGAACCAATTGGTTTTAATAAAGAAAAAGCACGCAATATTTTAGAGAAACACGATATAGATATACTAATTGCATCTACTCCAGTTAATGTTTTTTATTTAACAGGTTTGCCGACATTACATGTAGCCCCAAATCCTATTCTTTATGTTTTATATAATCAATACCCTAGTTTGTCTTTAGTACGGAGAGACGGAGAGGAAAGCTTGATAACGTGGATTACTTATCGTAGTGCAAATGAATTTTCATGGGTAAATGATATTCACGGAATTGGATCTCCTAAGGCTGCCATGGTATCAGTATCTGATAAGATTGAAGAATGGGGTTTATCAAATAGTAAGATTGCTTATGAATCATTGATGCCTTCTTATCAATCTGAATTCTTGAGGAATAAATTTCCAAAAGTGACTTTTATAAATGGTGACCACGCTTTTTTGGATATGCGTTTAATCAAATCAGGAGAAGAAATACGACGAATTAAAAGATCAACTGAAATATCTGAAAAAGCTATAATGAATATGATTGAAGCATCTCATGAAGGAATCACTGATATTGAATTACTACAAATAGCCCGAAAAACAATCATTGATGAGGGTGCAGAAGGATGGGATCACTTAACCATGAATTTAGGATCGTCTGATCCTGAAGCACCAGGTACAGGAACGATTTTAAAAGCAGGAGATCTTAATAGATTTGATATAGGAACTATTTGGAAAGGATATGTCTCAGATATTAGCCGAGAGTTAGTGATTGGGCAAATCCCTGATGGAGCTGAAGAAGTTATGAATAGGATGATAAAAGTTCAAGAATTCTGTGAACATAATATTCAACCTGGCGTGAATATGAAACAATTATATGATGATGCAAATAAATTCAATAAGACCCTAGCAAAGATAGGGAGGGCTTTTATAACAGGTCATAGTATTGGATTAGAATGTGAGGAAACTCATTTATTTAGTCCGATGAAAAAATTAGATCAACCATTTGAAGAGAATATGGTACTTGATATTGAGGTCTGGCAGAATTTCAAAAACCAAGGTCTTGTGGGAATCGAAGATTGTTATAGAATAACAGGTAATGGATGTGAAAGGCTTTCAAGTCTAGATAAAAACATTTTTGTGAAATAAATATTAAAATTTATATAATTAAAGAAAAATTATTGGAGGAAAATTAAATGAGTGATTATGTAAAGTTTGGATTAATAGGAGCAGGTTCTTCTGTTTGGCGCTATCATAAACTAGGAACCAAAAATAATCCCCAAATTAAATTTATTTCTGGTTACGATATTAACGAAAAGAAGCTCGCTAAAGCAGCTAAATTTTCAAAGTTAGAACCCTATTCGAACTTAGATACCTTTTTAAAAAGTGATATTGATGCAGTTATGGTCTTAGTGCCCCATTATATGCATAAAGATATTGTAATAGCAGTAGCTGAAGCTGGAAAACATGTTATTTGTGAAAAACCTATGGCGACCACACTTGAAGAATGCGATGAGATGATAAATGCCACGAAAAAAGCTGGTATAAAATTTATGATTGCAGAAAACCATCGATTTCTACCAGCTCATCGATTCATTAAAGAAGCGATCGAGCGTGGATTCATTGGAGATGTATTCCTTGGTCGAACTTATGAAGGTGCCTACGCTCGTTCACAATTTTTTGATGATAATGATTGGAGTTTTACCTACAATAAAGGAGGTGGTGGGGTAGTTTCAGATCAAGGTGTTCATAAATTTACTATGCTTAATTGGTTTCTTGGGGAGGTAGATTCGGCTCAATGTTGGTTAAGTAAGACTGCGAAGTCCTCTCCAAATAAAGGGGAAGATACGGCCATAATTCTATTGCGTTATAAATGTGGAGCCATCGTGACAGTAGATATTTCCTCTAGTACAGTACATCCCCTTACAAATAAAACAGAATTGCATGGGACAAAAGGTACAATTTTTGAAGATCACGATTATGAGCGACCTGTTAGAGTATTTTCCTCTCATCCCGATGCAGAAATAAAAGGAGCATTTTATAGCCCTAAAATTGAACACGGTCCCTTTCCTGAGTATTATAAAATCTCAATGGGTCATGAAGATGCTTATTTTGCCAAATGTATCTTAGAAAATAAGGAACCTGAATTTACACCAGAAGAGGCAAAACAAGGTGTTGCAGTAGTTCTTTTGGCATATTTATCCGCCAAAAATGGAAGATTGACATCAATGGATGAATTGATGGATGTTTATAAAAAAGAAGGTACAGGCAGTATATTACAAGGACTTGGTGAAATAACACAAATGAATTATAATAATATAAATTGGGATTGAATTATATGCTCAAATTTCAAATTTTTGTTATTTCTACAGCATGAATCCCATTTTCTTTAATGAATATAGATACTATTTGGTTTTTTTCATCTTTTTGAATTTCCCCTTCAGTTACCTTAATGTTGTAGCCATTTGGAAAATGGATTTTAGGAACATAAAGAATTGTAGGTCCATTTAAAGAAACATCACCATCAAACTCAAAATAAAAGAATCCTTCCTCCATTTGAAAATCCATTTTTTTTGGTATACCCGTGCAATAAAGGAAATGTGGGCGACAAAAACCTTCAATTGCCCTTCCACCACTATTAATATCCTCTGGATTAACTTTTTGATCGATGCTATAAATTGATAAATCTTCCAAATTCCATAAATCCCCCCATTTGTTAGTATTATCTGATGTATAATTCCATTGTAAAGCATGTAATAAATTAGCATCGATTGCATTATAATAATTATTTAGAGCTTCAATATGCGTTTTCCAAGCTTCTTTCGGTTCAATTTTTAATTTCTCATAAGCTTCTTTATCATTAAGATCAAATGGTAATCCAAATTCTTCAATTATTGTAGGGATATCCCCAAAAAAAGAACTAGAGTAAATTTTAATCTTTTCTAATTGTGAAATGAACATGTGTCGCACATTTTGTTTTCCGATCACGGGATTTCCAGTAATGATATTATAATTAGCTTTTAGCATTGCTTTTTTTGTCCCAGTTGTAGCAACATCATACCAGTGGGCAGCATGTACACAATTTGATGGAATTTCTAATTCAAGGGCCTCACCTTTCAACACACTTTCCATGGGGCCTGTAACAAATATCATCGCTCTTGGAAATTCTCTTCGGATAGTCTCAGAATAGTTTTTGAGGAAAGGAGAAAAATAATCTCGGTAGAAATCAATTTTTTCTTCATTTCTATAAACAAAATATTCATTTTTCATTATCTTTGGATTTCCTACCTCATCGAATCCCCACACACCCTCTTTCTTCCATATATCATCAAATCCTTCCAACCAACATGATATTTTTCCTTGATTTAACTCATCTTTTCTCGTTTCTTTTATACCAAATCTTTTAACTTCTTGATATCCAACATTCCTAGTATATCCTGCTCCAATAAGCATTGAATCAAGTGGGGTAAAGACATGTCCCAATACTTCCGATTTTCCTTCCCATTCACTTCCATCAACATATCTACCAATATATCCTGTTGGAGGCTCATTTAATATATCAAATCCTAATATATGTGGATAATCTTTCAACCTTAATGCTACCTGTTTTATCGCATCAAAAAAATGATTCTGGAAATAGTCTTGAGCGTTTTTTCCATCAATCTTACAAGAAGGTGCAAAATCTTTCCCTCCAAAAAATAAAGTCCACATCGTTCCGTTTACAAATCTATAAGTATTCCCCATCCAATGCATTGGAGGATATTTTGAAAGATCATCAGGGTTATATCTAAGTTGCATTACAAAAGATGCCTCGGAGCTTTCGAATTTAGTATAATCTAACCCTACTTTTTCAAATGTCCATCCAGGTGCTCCATCTCCACCTGTCATTCTACTCCAAACATCTTGATGGGGATCTATAAATATGTAAAATCCATATTCTCCAGCAATCTTTATTATTTCTTCGAGATAATCTAAGAATTCTTTATCGTATTCTTTTGGTCCACCATGTTCTATAGCCTCCCACGTTACCAAAATCCTAAGGCAGTTAAAACCCCATTGTTTTAGTCGAGAAAAGTGTTCGTTCGCTTCTTTTAGGGGAAATGGTCGACCGACAAAAGAAACTTCTCTATGATCTGAAAAATTGCTTTTAATATGAGTTGCCCCATTAGGAGTAAAAGGAACTTTTGAGCTTCCTCCCAAATTCACTCCTCTCAGTAGAACAGTTCGACCACTATCGTCAATAAAATGGTTATTTTTAATTTTTAATGTCATTTATTTCAAATTAGAATAAATCCTTCTCATGAGTTCTTATCAATAAATTACTCTCTTTTCATTAAAGTTTTATGAAATAAAAATCAAATTTTAATTAATTCTGAAAGTATAAGATAAACTATAAAGTAACAAAAAAAAATGAAGCTTAAAGGTAAGGTAGCTGTTGTAACTGGAGCTGGAGCGGGTATTGGTGAAGCAACCGCTCTTATTTTTGCAAAAGAGGGTGCTAAAGTGTGTTGTAATTCATTATCCACATCTGCTAAGGAAGTTGTAGCAAAAATTAAATCTTCTGAAGGAGATGCAATATTTGTTCAAGCAGATGTTTCAATAGAAGAGGAAGGGAAAAAAATAATTGATAAAACAATAGAAACTTATGGTAGAATAGATATTTTGTTCAATAATGCCGGAATCGTACTTGGTGGTGCAATCGATACAATCTCTACTGAAGATTGGGACAAAACTATGGCTATTAATGTCCGAGGTATTTATTTAGTAACGAAATATGCGATCCCCTATTTGAGAAAAACTCAAGGTGTGATTATAAATAATTCTTCTTCAGTGGCATTTAAAGGTGTAAAAGATAGGGTAGCCTACACTGCTTCTAAAGGTGCCGTGTTATCAATGACTAGAGCTATGGCTGCTGATTATCTGGAAGATAAAATTAGAGTTAATGCCATTTGTCCAGGAACTACTGATTCACCTTCACTCGCAAACAGAATTAAAAGCAAAGGGGGAAATTATGATGAAATTAGACAAGGATATATTGATCGCCAACCATTAAAACGTCTTGGTACTCCCGAAGAAATCGCAGAAGGCGTTCTATTTTTGGCATTAAATAAATTCTGTACCGGAGTAAGTTTACTCGTCGATGGCGGAATGACAATGTAAAAAATATAAAAAAAAATAACTCATATTGAACTAGTATAAATTTAGATAATTATCTAGTAGTCCAACCACCATCTAGTCTTAAATCTGCGCCCGTCATATAAGAGGATTCATCAGTAGCCAAAAATAGGATTCCAGTTGCAATTTCTTCAGGTTTTGCCCATCTTTCCATAACTCCCTCTTCTTCGAATTCTTTTCTAACTACTTCGTAAGATAAACCTCTATCTCTTGCTTGTTTAGCTACATCGCCTTGGAGCATGGGCGTATCTGTAGCTCCAGGAGAAACGCTATTCACTCTAACATTAAATGGAGCTAAATCCAATGCTAAAGCTCTGGTATATCCTAATACACCTGCTTTAGTTGAACAATAATTCGCATGAGCCGTTTGCCCGATATGTGCAGCAACCGATGCAAGCGTGATGATAGAGCCATGCTTTTGTTTTTTAAAGTAAGGAACGGCATATTTGCAGGTATAATGGGTTCCTTTTAAGTTCACATCAATTAATAGATCATAATCTTCATCTGGAAATGTATCTACTTGCCCTACTCTAACAACTCCCGCATTTACAATAAGCACATCAATTTTACCATGCAATTCAATTGCTTTTTCAATCATGGTTTTAACTTCTGAGGGATTTCTCACATCAACTTTCATCATGAATGATTTATTTTCTGATTCTCCTAAAGACTCAAAAGTTTTTTTTAGACCAACCTCATCAATATCTGAAATTAATAGGATTGCTCCTTCTTTTGCAAATAACTCTGCTGTTGCTTTTCCTATACCCGAAGCAGCACCGGTGAGTACAACTACTTTATCTTTTAATCTCAACAAATTTTCACCATTACTTTATTACTATATTTTTTTCTAATTTAGAAAGTCGCTCACAACCAGAAGAAGTGACTCTATAACAATCTTCTATACCCACCAGACCTTGACCTCGAACATTCAACCAAACTTCAAGATCTAATACCATATTTTCTTCGAATGGAATTCCTAAAGCTCCAGTTGGACCAAAAAGATGGGTTTCTTCACACTCTAATCCAATACTATGTGCAGTTATGAGATAAAAACCTTTATTGGTTAATGATTTTAGATAATTTCTAGCTTCTTCACGAAATTCTGAAGCATTGACTCCTGGTTTAATGTTATCAGCGCAATATTCTTGCACTTGTATCATATTATTCATTGCTTCTTGAGCTTTTCTGGGAACTTCCCCGATTACCACTCCTCTACTAACATCCGAAATATAACCCTCCCAAACAGCTCCAAAATCAAATCTAATAATATCATTAGGTGTAACAGGCGTTCCTAAACCTGGTGCTTCTGGATCTGAAGAACCAATATTCATCGTAAGGTGATCCCAACCCCAAGCACCCTCATCAATGATTGTTCTTCTAGCTATTTGTAAAAGCTCAGTATCAAGCATTTCAAGTTTGACGTTATCAATACAAGCCTTAATTGCTTTTTCTGCAACTTCTGTAGATTTTTTAATTCTATCTATTTCTTTTTCAGTTTTGACTAATCTCATCTCAATGAATGCTTTATCTCCTTCTACAAACTTTGCTTTGGGAAAATTCTTCTTAAGAGCTTCGGATTGGTATCTAGGCATAAAGGATTCCAAACCCATAGTTTTATTACCCAGTTCCCAATCTTCCACTTTTTTCAAAAGCATCTTCACGGCAGCATCGAGTGATCCAATTCGATATACTTCATTAGGGGGGATCCAAGAAAATTCTTCAACACTGTCATATAATGACCAGATTAAAGCACTCTCTTCACCATCTCTTCTTATCATGGAAAGATTTGGATATTGGTTCGACAATACATACAAAATAGGATTAGGAGCAACATGAGTCACTGGTAAACCGGTAGTATAAAAAACATTTACTGGAGTTGAAGCAATCAATAAATCAATTCCATTTTTATCTAAGATTTCACTAGCTTTTTTTTTATTGTATCCTATTGGTTCAACCATTTTCTTTTTCACTTAACAATATTTTAATTTTTAGAATATTAGTTCGGCTTTAAATTTATGATCTTGGTCTATGAATCATTGAATAATCTATTTAAACGTTTGATCAATTAGATAACTATGAAATATGTGAAATATGGTATCATTGGGTGTGGTGGAGCTTGGGCATTTCATAGTGCTGGGTGTAAAAACAATCCAAAAATTAAATTTAAATCAGTCTATGATATTAATGAAATAGCTGCGAAACGAACTGCAAGGATTTTTAAAATGCAAAATTATACGGATATTGATGCATTTCTAAAGAGTGATATTGATGCTGTTATTATCATGGTTCCTCATTTTTTGCACGAAGACATGGTCATCGTAGCAGCAGAAGCCGAAAAACACATTTTATGTGAAAAACCAATGGCTACCACGCTAGAAGGATGTGATCTGATGATTAACGCTACGAAAAAAGCAGGAGTCAAGTTTATGATAGCTGAAAATCATCGATTTTTACCTGCTCACAAATATGTAATGCAAGCGATCCAATCAGAGTTGGTTGGGGATGTATTTCTGGTCCGTTCTTATGAAGGAGTGAATGAAATACCAGGTTTAATGAAAGAAGGATTCTGGAAGGGACATCCAATAAAAGCAGGTGGTGGCTCTCTAATGGATATGGGCGCCCATAAATTTGCTACTATGAATTGGATACTAAATGATAATGTAGAATCAGCTAATGCTTGGTTAAGCAAACAATGTACAAATTTGCCCGAGAAAGCCGAAGATAATGCAATGGTTCACCTACAATATAAAAAAGGGGCGATTGCAGAAACAATCGTCAGTTTCTCTGTCATATCTCCTCCCACTAATAGTCTTGAAGTTTATGGAACTAAAGGATCCATTGTCGAGAATCATGAATGGGTTAAACCTGTAAAAATATTTTCCAAACATGAAAATATGGGAGAAAATCGAGGTAAATGGTATGAACCAGATATAGAACATGGACCATTTCCTACTTATTATGAAATATCTGCAAGAATAGAAGATTCACACTTTACAGATTGTATCATTAATGATAAAGAGCCTGAATTTGCTCCTGAACAAGCAAAAGAAGCCATTTATGATGTTTTATTATCATATTTATCTGCAAAAAAAGAAAAAACAGTCAATCGCAAAGATTTAGATGAAATTTATAATAATACTGGTACCAAAACAATATTAGAAGGACTAGAACTAGTAGTCCATAATAATTGTTTATAAATTCTGTTATTGATGGTTCTAAAACGAAAATCGAAAATGATCTCTATTCTTCTTCCTATTTTTCTTTCGAGCTTATAATTAGAAAATCGGCTCTGAGTTTTTTTTTAAATACCACTAATGTTTAACAATTTATAAATTGAATTTCTCCGAGTTGAGGGAATATATCAAAAGGACTTATTAACGACAATTTTGCCAATATCGTTGAAAGGGAAAAGTCACTAGATAATATGATTCAATTAGAAAGTGGAGAAATTAGATTTAAATCTAATCCTGTTGGTTCTATATTAAATGATAGCTCCATAATTCAAAAATGCGATGAGATAAAAAAAGAATACATGGTAATGATGGATGACATACATTCGTTATTGATAAATTATGAAGATCTCTCTAATACTCAAAAACTAGAATATTGCAATAGTGAAAGATATTACATGAGAATGTACATGAAACATGCAATGATTAAAATTAATAAATGCATTCCAGATTAGAATAGTTTTTCGTGAAACACTCATTTCACGAGCAAATGATTATCCCATAAAATTATAATCCTTTATAATTATAATGCTTCAAGAATTCAATTTCTTATAAAAATAAGTCCTTACTAATTCTCTTTTTAAATTAATATCAAGAACATGCTCTAATTTTAGAATGAACTCAAATCCCTCCAAAGGATATTTATATGATATAAAGATCGAGCCTTCCGTTGCTGTAAGAAAAACGTGTTTTAGGTATTTTTGCATTGTCGGTAGAGTGAAAAGGTATATGAAGTCGAAATTGTCTAGATTTTGTTGAAATAGATCCCCTTTTTTGATTTCTATTTTATTGAGAATTTTTGGTTGATTAATTTTCTTATCTTTTAATTTTTTAATATTTTCTTTTATTTCATTAATCAATATATCATTTATCTCTATTCCAAGAGAAGAGATATTATAGTTAAGCGCAGAGAATATGATTACAGTCCCGTTTCCGGCTCCCAGATCTATAAGTCTCTGAGCGGAGCCTTTTTTAAGTGCAAATCGGTTTTCTAACGTTTTAAATATTTGGTCTAAGGCTTCTGGAGAAGTAGATAAAAAAGGTAGTGAAAGTTGTGCTTGGAATTCATAGTATTTATTATGGTCCATCTTGAGTAATTAGATCATTATAAAATAAATATTATTCTTTTTTACAATTTTGTATCATTAAAACATCCTTTCCTATGATTCAGACTTTTAACTGTTACAAATTTTAAGAGTATGATTTGTTTAAAATTTGATTAAGCGTTTATAAAACAAAATTATCGATATACTCATTATAAGTTGAAGAAATGGCTAAAATACTAATAACCGGTGGTACAGGATTTATTGGCATCCCCCTTGTTAAAAAATTGAATTCCCTTGGACATTCTTTAAAACTATTAATAAGGCAAAATAGCAATACAACCCATTTTAAGAATTTAAATAATATTGAATATTCCATTGGGGATGTACAAGATATCGATAGTTTATACAAGGCAATAAATGATATTGATTTAATTTATCATCTTGCGGGATATGTCAAGATTTGGGCAAAGGATAAAACTTCTTATTATAAAATTAATGTTCTTGGTGCTGAAAATATCGCTAAAGTAGCATTCGAAAAAAAAATCCCTCTAATATATATGAGCTCTTTTGGAGCAATAGGACCAAATCCAGTTAATAGCACTGAGCCTACAAATGAAAACTTTCAACACGTAGATTTTTTCATAAATGAATATGAGAAAACAAAATATCTCGGACGTGAGAAAATAAAGGAATTTATTGAAAAAGGACTTAAATCCGTGATATTTTATCCTGGTTTTGTTTATGGTCCGGGGGACTTCAACATTTACGGAGAAATGGTTTTTGACATAGTTGCTGGACAGTTCTTAGGTCTTCCTGGTAAAGGAGAATCTGTTTTTTGCATGTGCTATTTAGATGATGTAATAAATGGAATGGCTAGAATTATTGGTAAAGATAATTTTTATGGTCAAGGTTTCGTTTTAGGGGGAGATAATATAACAATTGGAGGATTTCTTGATTTAATTGCAGAGATAGCAGGAGTTAAAAAACCCCGACGCTTCCCTAAATGGCTCGGAATGATCTATGCTAGATTATGCAAATCTAAAACCATTTTCACAAAAAAAAGAGTCCCTTATATTACACCTGATATGATAATTGGTATGGATTATAATTGGGCATTCTCTTCAGAATCTGCCATAAAAAAATTAGGTTTTAAAATAACACCTATAAGGGAAGGGTTAACTGAGACTGTTAAATGGTATAAAGATTTTATAAATGCTAATGGCAAGAAAAAAAAGAAAATTGGAATAAGGGTGGTTAAATGAAATCAAGTGCAATTATTAAAAATAATGAATATAAAACGGAAATAGCGAAAAAATATACTGTATTCCTAACTCAATATCCAGAGATTTTTTCTGATTTAATTTCGGGTTCAATCTTTGATTTTGCAATTTATAATTCACTTGAATCTTATGATAATGGATCACCCATTGATAGTTTTAATGTTCGTTCTAATGGAAATGGCATTGAGATAAAACCAGGGAAGGCAAAGGAAGCTGATTTAGAACTAGCATTATCTATTGATGCAGTTGAAAAATTGATTAAAACTAAAGATAAAGAAGAATATGCCCACCTTTTAGGATCTTTTTTTAATGAACCGGATGAGGAAAATGGGTGGATTGATTTTATGTTACATAAAAGAACTCAAATTTTAATAGATATGGGATACGGAAAGTTCGCCCAAACGGCTGGAATCCTCGAAAATGATGACGATATATATAGTATTTAGTTATATATCATCAAATTTATAATATTAATTATGTAAAAAGGTGTTTAAAATGTCAAAATCATCAGAATTAGAAATAAAGAATAAATATACTGGAGAAGTTATTGATACCATAAAAGCAGATACTCCTGAGTCTCTAAGAGATAAAATAAAAAAAGTGTATGAATCGCAACATCTACTCAATAAAATGGACTTCTTTGAACGTGCTCAAAATCTCTCTAAATATGCAGGTAAAATGCGATTTAAAAAGAATAAATTAAAAGATTTAGTTGTTGCTGAAGGAGGTCTGCCGATTAAATACTCGGAATGGGAATTAAATATTGTTTTAACTGGTTTCCGATTTTGTGATTGGTATTATCAATTCATAGAAGACAAGCCATTAACTGGGATTGAGGGAGAGCAAAATGTAATAATAAAGTATATTCCACACGGATTATCTGCTTGTATTTCCCCACGTAACACACCTATTAGTCTTCCCCTTTATCAGTTGGGTGCTAACTATTTAGTAGGGAATGGTGCGATTGTTAAGCCGTCTACCGCTTGTCCTTTAACTATGCTAGAAGCTTTTTCTACCATGGAAGATACGAATCTACCTGGTTTAGATGCATTAAATTTGATCGTTGCTCCTGGTGAATGGGCAGTAGATGAATTTCTGAAATCTCATCTTATCAAAATTATTATGACAGTTACCTCCTCACATACAGCAAAAGATATTCTTGTAAGATATGGAAGATTATTGAAAAAAACTTCAAATAAATCGATGGGAGTAGAAATGTATACTCAACCCTTTAAACAATTCTTCTTTGAATGCGCGGGAAATGATGCTGGAATCGTGATGAATGATGTAAATTTAGAAAAAGTTGCCAAATGGAATGCTATGGCAAGTTACACCAATTCAGGACAACAATGCTTCTCTATGAAAAGAATAATCGTTCATCGAGATATTTATGATGATTATGTGGAATGTTTGATAAAGGAAATTGAAAAATTGAAATATGGTGACCCCACAGATCCCACCGTGGACATCGGACCGTTAGGATCTCGACGTATACTAATGATGATGGAAGTAATGGTAGCTGATGCTAAAGATTATGATGTCAAAATATATACAGGTGGTGATAAAATTGATACCGGTGAAGATTATGGCTTATTTTATAAACCGACACTAGTAGAAATCAAACCAGAGTTATGTGAAGATTTGACTAAAGCGCCATTTTTATGGCGTGAAGAAGCTTTTGGTCCCGTGAGATCAATTACAAAGGCAAATAATTTAAAAGATGCAATCAGGCTCGCAAATGCTAGTAACTATGGGATGAGGGCAGTAGTTTACTCTACTAATATGGAAGAAATTGAAGTTTTCAAAAGAGAGTTAGAAGCTGCAAATATTTATATCAATGCTCGCCCTATGCTTACTGATATAACAGTAGCACTTGGAGGAATAAAAGATTCCGCTTATCCATCTGGATGCAAATATTATCCTCAAGAGCTAGTATATCAAAAATATATTTATGAAGGGACTCCGACGAATATTGATAAAATCAAATAATCTACTACCATTTTATAAACATGGAAGCTAAAGAGTTATATGAAAAATTAAAAGTTTATTTTTCAAAGAACCCTGATTTAATGAGACATCTTAGTATTAACGCTTGTTGGGAATATATCATTACTGAAGAATCTACACGTGATGAACAAGCTAAACTAAATTATTATTTAATTAAAAAAGATGCTAATACTTTAGAAATGACCAAAATAAATCCTGGTTTCAAACCTGATCTAATTTTATATTTCACAGAAAAGGCTATTCTTGATTTAATTCGGGATAACCCATCAACAGATGATTATTATACTCTTTATCATGAAATGATGAATAATCCACGTCCTGGAATTGAGGTGGATAATAAACTGAATAAATCAAGTTTAAAGCTTTTAAAGTTAGGATATCGAAAATACCAAAAAGATTTTAAATTCTAAACGTATAGCTAACCAATACTTATTTTATTCTTTTTAAAGAATATCACTATTATCGAAATTATAGCTATCATCATGAATCCTATAAAAGAGAATCCTAATGGTACCAAGAAGAATGTTCCTTCTAATTTTACGATAATAGACCCTACTTCATCGAAGTAAGTCTCAGAAAATAGAATCCCATGAATGTCGAAACTCTTCTCTACCCTGTAATTGATATCTATATCACTCTTTGCTTGTCGTCCAATTGCTAATGTGGAGACGAAATAATATTCTGATGGTAAATTTGCAAGGGCGGTTTCAAGATAACTATCTACAGGAGTTGGAATAAAAAGATTATCATTATATGCTTGAGGAAGTTTAGATACACTCAAATCTTCAAGCTCTCCACTAGCAGTCCAATCAGTTCCGTAATCCCAAAATTCAACAACAATTGACCAACTCACTCCTTCAATATCCGTGACATCTCTGACAACCATTTTTATTTGGTCTCCAACGGCAAAATTAGGTTCTGTATTGAATGTGAATTCAAATTTATCTTCATTTAATTCTTTTATTTCCCATACATATTCATCATTCTTCTTCAATTCTAAATTATAATCTTGGGCTTTTACATTAACGCTGAAAAAAATGCAAATAATGAGGAAAGTTAAAAAGAGGATACTTAGTATTTGTTTATGATTTTTATTCAATATTCATCAGTAGAAGCTTGTTTTTACTTAATTATCTAATAATAACTGATATAATCAATTGATAAATAAATATTTTATTTAGTAAAGATCTAAGATTATGTAAATGAGGACATATTTTATTTGATAAATTAGACACAATCAATATATAGGTGTTTAACTTCAATAAAATACATCTACAATAATAATTCAAACTTTGGGAGATTAACTAATGAATAAAGAAGAAATTTGTTTTATGTCTGCTGTAGACATGGCAGAAGTGATAAAAAATGGAGAAGAGACCTCAAGTGAGATTTTAGAGGTTTTTATTGAAAGGATCGAAAAAATTAATCCAAAAATCAATGCTTATTGCACTCCTACTTTTGATATGGCAAGAGATATGGCTAAAAAAGTGGATGATTCTATTAAAAATGGAGAAAACCTTGGAATTTTGATGGGTATCCCAACGTCAATTAAGGATTTAATGTTAACAAAAGGGATTAGAACTACTTATGGTTCATTGTTGCACGAGAATTTTGTTCCTGAAGAAGATGAAGTTGCAGTAACACGATTGAAAAATGCAGGTTGTGTTATCTTAGGAAAAACAAATACACCTGAATTTGGACATGTCGCTCTTACAAACAACATGATTTTTGGAGAAACAAAAAGTCCATGGAATATCGAGACAAATTCTGGAGGATCAAGTGGAGGAGCAGCTGCTTCAGTAGCAGCAGGTATGGGACCTTTAGCTTTAGGTTCTGATGGAGGAGGTTCAATTAGGGTTCCTAGTAGTTGTTGTGGAGTATATGGGTTAAAGCCAACCTTTGGTCGCATACCACGATACCCACATGATACCATTGCATTTTGGTCAATGGATCATTATGGCCCAATTACTCGTTATGTCAAGGATGCAGCACTAATGCTAAATGTAATGAAAGGATATCATCCCGCTGATAATAATTCTATACCCGACGATCATATTGATTACATTAAAGCACTTGAGGATAAACCTAAAAAATTAAAGATTGGTTATTCAATGACTTTAGGTTTTGCGAAAGTCCTTGAAGATGAAGTTAAAGAAAATGTTCTAAATGGTATTCACAAATTTGAAAAATTTGATTGGGATATAGAAGAAACTCAATTAAAAATAAAAAACCCCGGTCTAGCATTTAAAACTTTAGTTAGCGTAGGTTATGCTTATGACTTACAAAAAGCTTATAATGAAAATCCTGATATTTTAAGTACTGATTTAAATTCTATAGTAAGATTAGGATTAGACACTAATTCGATGAATATTGGGAAAGCTAGAGAACAAAGGAAACAAGTCTATGAAGTCATGTATCAATATTTTAAGGATTATGATATACTGATTACACCAACGACTCCTTGCCCTGCCTTTAAACCCGGTTGGCTAGATTCTGGAACGACATTTCCTACAATCGGTAAAAAGACATTAAGTACTATGGATTGGATCACATATACATATCCTTTTAATATGACTGGGTTGCCAGCTGCGTCAATTCCATGTGGTTGGACAAGATCTGGTTTACCAATTGGAATGCAAATTGTTGGTAAGCGTTATGACGAAAAAACAGTCCTTCAGGTGTCAAAAGCTTTTGAAGAACTCGCTCCTTGGCAAGATAAAAAACCAAACATATAATATCTTCATTTTTTTTTATTTAGTATTACTTGTTGTAATGAATGAAGCATCTCCTATAGTTATTCCATTTTTGATTAGATCTTCTAGTATGGAATAGTCTCCTATTATGCTTTCTGAAGATATTATCCTTTTTAATCGTACTCCATCTCCTAGTACAGATTCTGAAAGGATGCATTTTTCAAGGTTGAGATCGTCCCCCATTGATACATTTGGTCCAATTACAGAATCAATTATTTTTACATTCTTTCCAATATATACCGGAGGGATGATTTTGGTATCAATAATCATGCCATTCCTAGTTAGATCTTCATATATTGGATCTTGATTTTTTATCTCTGATAAAAGAAATCGATTTCCTTTTAAGAGGCTTTCAGGTCTCCCAAAATCCAAAACTTCTTCTATCATTTCATTTGATTTAATTCTCGCTCCTTCTTGGATTAATTTGTCAAGGATTGGTGTAAATTGATATACTTCTCCATTCAAAAGAGTCTTCTTTCTTTGATTGTCTAAGAGCTCGAATAATCGATTAATTATCGATTTAGCAATGATGTAAACTCCTGATACTGCAACATTTGATTCAGGAATTGCTGGTTTTTCAACAATTTGAGTTAAAAAACCATCATTATCGAGTTTAACAACACCATAATGCTGTGGTTCCTCTACTTTTTTCACATTCACTATTCCATCACAATCACATTGATGGAAATTTATTAATATTGAAGAATAATCTTCCAATGGTACTCTATCACTTAAAAAAATAAAAGCATCATCATTAAAAGCGAATTCTTTAGCGTATAAAATAGCATCACCAAGACCCGGAAAAAAGGGTTCTTCGGCGGTATAACCTAAAGGTGTTTGTTCAATGAAATCTATCTCAAAATACTCTGAATATTTCTGATTTAGGTATTCTTTAATTTGCCTTTTTTTATATCCTACAATAAAACAAATTTTAGTCCCTTTTGGGAAACTCTTCATGAGTTTTATTAGATTCAAATCAATTAATCGTTTACCTGCCACTTTTAAAAAAGCTTTTGGTTTGGAGTATGTAAACGGTTGTAACCCTTTTCCTACTCCTGCTAAAGGACATATAATACGCATGATTAACGTAAATTTATAAATGGTTTTATCGATGGTACTTTACATTAATACAAATATAATAAAAAATGTTTTGGTAATTGATTACTTTAGTTAATCTAATATATTCTTCAAAATCTTGTAATATTTTGCCTCAATTAATTTCATTTCTACAATCATTTTTAACTTTCGCAAGAAATAATTATCAGAATTTGTTCTTTTTGTATTTCGTAACTTCTTTATTACAGCAAATCTAGTTTGTTCATCTAAAAAATCGACTGGTATCTTTCTGAAATCCTCACCGAGATCCCGATCAAAATTATCTTTATTTAATAATTTATTAGTTGAAACCATTTTTTTATATAAAATTTTAATCCAAGTCTCAATCTTTTCTAAATCCCCTTTTAAATATGTTCGTGAATCAACCCAGTTCTTAAATTCAATGACATCATTTAAGATATTATCCGAAAAACCTTCAGTTGACCCTTCTTCCTTCTCATCCTTTACAATTTTCCGAATCGATTCTTTTTTTAATTCTTGAATTTCTTGGTCTGGTAACGAATTGTAAATCTCTTCCTTCTTTTTTCTTCTCTCTTCTATTTCTGGATCTGAGAGCCATTTATTAAGGGCCATGATTCTATTATATGTAGGATTCGCGATAAATATTTTATTCTTGTTACTTCATTAATAATTATACTTATTCTGAGATAAATTAAAATTTGAAGTATTCAAATATAACTATAATTCTATTAAATAATCATTGTTACTCTAAGTTAAATTAAAATTTGAAAATTAAAGGGCTAATCTTTGATTTTGGGTTCACTTTATTTGAATTCAAAGATGCATCTGTTGAAAAATATCTTAATTGTTATAAAGCCGGATTGGTGAAATCAGTAAATAAATTGAAGTTATCTAATATCATTAAAAATGAACAAGATGGAGCATTTCTTATTAAGCTGTTTAATAGAAAGCGAGCAAAATACTTTAAAGAGAGTATGAAGTCAAAAATAGAACATCGAACTACAGAAATTTTTAGAGAAACTCTCGAAATGCTTAATGTAAAAGATCTTGATCCAAAATTGTATGAAGAACTTGCAGATATTTATCATTCCTGTGAAGAAGAAGAATGGTACCCGCTTGAAAAAACTGCTGAGACGTTAGCGAAATTAAAGGAAAATAAAGAAATAAAATTAGCAGTGCTTTCTAACCATCCACACCATAAAACTATAGAGAAATTGTTAGTAAAATATGATTTAAGAAAATTTTTTCATGTGGTGGTTACTTCTGCTGAATTTGGAAAGAGAAAACCAGATCCTGAAATTTTTTATTATACATTAAAAAAAATGGGTTTAGAAGTCCCCGATTGTATGATTTGTGGGGATGAGTATGCTGATATAATGGGAGGTTATCGAGCAGGACTTCAAACAATCCTCTGTAAAAGACTATACGAATTTCCTTATGAGAAAGAAATAATTGGACCAGAATATATAAAAATAAATGACATCTCAGAAATCATTGGTTTGATAGAATAGAATGATGGAAAAAATGACCTGGGGGGGAATTGTTCCCTCATTACCAAACGGAATAAGGTTTGAACCCTCGATATCTGGCTCCGCAAGCCAGCGCCCTATCCATTCTAGATCCAGAGAAAAATTCTAAGAATTAGCTAGACTACCAGGTCCTTTATGATGTTTTTATAATCCTTAAAAATTAAACATCTCTATAATAATTATCTAATTATCTTTTAACCTTAAAACTATGTCTAACAACTATGGCGTAATCTTTGATATGGATGGAGTATTAGCAGATACGGGGCCAATCCATTATGAAAGTTGGGTAAAGATGGCAAATGAAATCGGAATGACCTTCAAAAAAAGTTTTTTTGAAGCTACTTTTGGACAACAAAGCGTACCTATAGCACGAAAATTAGTCGGTAGAAATGTGGATCAGAATCTTGTTGAAAAATGGGCTCAATTAAAGGAAAAATATTACAGAGAGATGGTTAAAGATAATATCGAACCGCTCCCTGGTGTTATAGAATTATTAGAAGAACTAAAATCAAAAAATTTCAAATTAGCAATAGGATCAAGTGGTCCTCCAGAAAACGTAGAATTACTTCTAACTTCTCTTAAAATTGAATCTTTTTTTAACGCCATAATAACTGCTGCAGAGGTTCAAAGCGGAAAACCTTCTCCAGACGTGTTTCTAATAGCTGCTCAAAAGATTAATTTAAAACCACAAAATTGTTTAGTAATTGAAGATGCACCTGTAGGCATAGAAGCAGCAAAACGAGCAAATATGAAATGTATTGCCTTAACTACAACTCATGATATTGTTGAACTCCGCACTGCTGATATGATAATTCAAGATCTATCTTTTATCAGCGTTAAAGAAATCTGCGACCTGTTAAATATTAAAATTCAATAGAACTTTCAGATTTAATTACTTTTTAAAAAGATATGTACTAATCTTTATTGAGATACACCATCTGGTTTACTCGATACTAAAGTCGTTGTTTCTTCAATCCAAGAACTTAATTCTTCTTCTGTACTAAGATATCCAACAATTTTATCTAATTCAGGTAACTTTCGAAATTTACACTCGGCTACTAAATCCCATCCCCCATATACAGGGGTTACGTAACCAACCTTCCAATCATCATCTGGTTCTGAAGAGGATAAATTCATTAATCTTTTTACAACTTCCCATTCAGTTCCGATTACTTTTAATCTTATTAATATGTAACCACGATAATAATTAGGAGTCATAATGAATTGCATTAGAAAGATATTACTAATATGGGAAATTAGAGAATTTAATTAATAAATTTACTTATTAAATTCAAACTGTGGTTTTACGTCATGGATGAAGATAAACTAAAACAACTCATTTGGAAATTTACTTTAAATAATGCTGTAAAATTTGGAGGAACACCAAATAAAAAAGCAATAATGGGTAAAATAATGCAAGAACAAAAAGATCTAAGATCACAAGCATCATTCATAACTCCATTATTAGAGGAAGTTATAGAAGCAACAGAGCAATTGAGTATTGATGAACAAAGAGAAAAGCTATTAGAACTTGATCCAGACGCACTAAATAAGAAAGAATCTATAAGAGATAAGAAAGTTTTACCAGAATTACCTAATATTGAAAAAAATAAAAAAGTCATTATGAGATTAGCACCATATCCCAGTGGAGCTTTACATATAGGAAATGCTAGAATGGTTATCTTAAATGATGAATACGTAAAGCGTTATAAGGGAGAATTGATATTATTTTTTGATGATACAATTGGAAGCTCCAAATCTCAGAGATCTAGTCCCAGAGCTAAATATGTGCTTCCCGAATCTTATGATCTTATTGAAGAGGGATTGAAATGGTTGGACGTGAACTACTCAAAGATTTTTTATAAAAGCGACAGGTTAGAAATTTTCTATGAGTATTGTAAAAAACTCATTGAAGATGGGATTGCTTATGTTTGTTTTTGTGACGCGAAAGAATTCAAAGATAATTATAAACTGACTCAAAAAGATTGTCCTCATAGAAATAATAAAATTGAAACTAATCTAATAGAATGGAACAATATGCTCCAAGGGAAGTACCCTGAAACTACGGCAGTAGTAAGATTAAAAACGGGAATGAATCAAAAAGATCCTGCCTTACGTGATCAAATTATAATGAGAATTTCTGAGGCAGAACACCCAAGAGTTGGAACTAAGTATAGGGTATGGCCGATGTTAGAATTTTCATGGGCTATCGATGATCATCTTATAGGAGTTACACATATTCTAAGGGGAGCGGATTTAGTCAAGGAGGATTTTATTGAAAATTTTATTTGGGAACATTTCAAATGGCCAGCAGCAGAATTTTTACATTACGGACGCTTGAACTTTTCGGGTTTGAGCAATAACGATGAAAATCTATTAAGTAAAACTAAAGCTCGAAACAATATTGTTCATGGAATATATAGGGGATGGGATGATCCTCGTACGTGGAGTCTTCAATCGTTAAAGATGAGAGGAATTAAACCACAAGCTTTAAGAGAATCTCTATTAGATTTAGGTCTATCTATTAATGCAATAAACTTTTCGGTTAACTGGTTATATGCTAATAATAAAAATATTATTGATGAACAATCTAATCGATATTTTTATGTCGAAGATCCAATACAAGTAGAAATAAATGAGGTTCCAAAAAAGCAATATGTGGCTGAACCTTTGCTTCTACCTTCAAAACCAGAGAAAGGAAAGCGCATTATAATATTAGACGTTAAAAATAGCATTTTAAATATATATATATCCAAATCTGACAAAGATCGATTGGAAATTAACCAAATAGTACGTCTAAAAGACCTGATGAATATCAAGATTCAAAAAATACTTAAGACTGAAAGTAAAATAATTGCTAAATATCATAGTGCAGAATTAAACAGGGATTTTTCGATTATTCAATGGGTACCAATTGAAAAGAATATAAAAATTACAATCTTAAAACCTGATGGATCGATATCGAAAGGGGTCGGAGAAATTAACTTGAAAGATATTGAGTTAGATAAAACCATACAATTCGAACGATATGGATTTGTAAATCCAGTGAGGAGAGATAAAAAGTCCCTATATTGCTATTTTACACATTGACTTATTATGCGAAAATACTAAAAATCTCGTTATCTTTACAAGCATAATAAAAATATATTTTTTCAGTAAGATTATCAATGAGCGATGAAAATATTGATCCAAAGAATATCAAATTAGAATGGGATTTTTGCCCTTTTTGTGGAGAAAAACTTCCAGTTTTAAAGGAATTAAGGTATTGTACATCTTGTGGCTTAGATCTAGTATTTTTAAAAGAAAATAAAAAATTACCACCAAATTTTTTAGATAAAAAACTTCAAGAAAAACCATACCTATACCCAGATCAGATACGGGTGAATGACATTGATAAAATATCAGATGAGGATATTTTAAACACTAAAAATAGAAAACTTTGGACTACTTTCGTTTCCATAGGCGTACCCATCGCGAGTTTTCTCATAATGAATTTCTTTGCTGTAATAATAATGATTTTTTATCTATTATTTTCTTCATCACTAGAAGAATTTTTGAATATCTCGACGAACCCATACTTTCTAATTGTAACTTCATTCGCAGAGTTAATTTTAATTTTACTTCCATTCATAATCGTCAAAAAGTATTTGAGAAATCCATCAACAAAAAATAGATTCGCATTATTAGGTTTTACAACTAAAGGGGTTACGATTTGGAAAGAAATTATAATTGGGATATTATTTTCAATTTTTGGAATTTTTTTAGTTTTCGTAGTTTCAGCTTTTATGGAAATTCTTCTTGAATTGATTTATGGCGTAGAAATTGTTAGAAACATTTCAAGTGCGGGTTCTGGAATTGATGTTTATTTTCTCAGTTCTGATTTACTTAGTTTAGTATTATTAATGATTACTATGGTATTGATAGTTGGTACAACTGAAGAAATTTTATTTAGAGGTTTCATGCAAAAAGGATTAGTTAGGCGTTTAGGTGTAAAATGGGGAATATTTATTACGGCAATAATTTTTACCTTTATCCATTTAATAACAATTTTCTTGGTTTACCCCATATTTTCTATAACATTTGTCGTTGCATTTTTTATTTCCTTCGTTCCTTATATTGCGATATCATTATTACTGGGAATTCTCTATCTGTGGAGAAAAGAAAACTTAATTGCTGTAATGATAACGCATGGTTTATATGACGCTCTAACTATTTTACTTGTATTTATTCTTTTTAACGTGGGGTTCTAAACTTCCAAAATAGTGCATTATTATGGAATACTTTAACTCGAAGCTAAAAAATAGGAAAACAAAAATTGGGATTGGATTAGGAAAATCTAAAGTTCAAAACCTCAAAATTTTATCTGCGATTAAAAATTTTCAAAATGAATATGATAGTATTATATATATGTTTATTAGAGAACAATGTTTTAATGATATAGCTCAAAGTGGTGAATTGAATGAAATTAAAACTAAACTTCATTTTATAAAGAGTGAAATACCAGAAAATGAAATTCTGAGATATTTGAAAGATGAATTGATTGATGCTGCTATACGGGGCAGCTTAAGTTCAAATAAATTTCTTGAAAATATCAAAAATCTTTTTCAAATAACAAAAATGAATCGTTTAGCCTTACTAGAAACTTTTAAGGGATATCAATTTTTCTTTGCTCCTGTAGGAATCGATGAATATAGAAGCTACCAAAGTAAGATTGATTTCATTGAAAGTGCGTTAGAATTTTTCCATTTTGTTGGAATACAGCCAAAAATAAGCATCTTAAGTGGAGGGAGAAAGGATGATAAGGGGCGCGACAATATTGTTGATAAATCTCTTGAAACTACCGAAAAAATAGTATCACTTTTTAAAAATAAAGACTCCTCTCTTCAAATTTTTAATGATGAGATTCTAATCGAAAAAGCGATCGCGAACCAATCAAATCTGATTTTTGCTCCAGATGGGATCTCAGGAAATCTAATTTATCGAACATTAGTACATCTGGGAGGAGGTAAAGCCTATGGTGCTGTATATTTAGGTTTAGAAAAGATTATAATTGATACTTCAAGAACCGGTAATGAATCTGAGATTATAGGGGCGATTAAAATTGCACACTCGTTATTTTGATATCTAATTCAATCAGTTCCACAAGAGAAAATAAAAAAAAGAATACATTAATTTAACTGATAAATCCTATAAATGTGGCTAGAAGTACTATTATTCCTCCAATCAAGCTCGCAAATACTATTAAAAGGATACCTACTATTGCTAAAATGAAAGGGGTAGAACTTATTGGCTTAATTCCTAACGCAATAGCTATAATTGCAAATATTACAGAAAATATTGCTCCCATAATACCAAACCCATAAGGCATTAAACCTTGGTTCATAAATTGCAATACTGCTTCTATAATCGCCACAAAACCACCAACAACTGCTAATACACGCATGCCTTTATCTGCTGCTTCCGTTTCGCTCAATTCGGATCAATCTCCTTTCTTGGTAAATATCATATTAAAATAGGTCATTCATATATAAATATTTATACCAAAAACCATATAATT
>Ga0307442_1000051_pt1 | contig 38914 bp, 46 predicted proteins | sample SalMarWE160430MG_FD_202143 | JGI IMG/M metagenome (GOLD analysis project Ga0307442, IMG submission 202143) | Salt marsh sediment microbial communities from the Plum Island Ecosystem LTER, Massachusetts, United States - WE1604-30 | ecosystem: Environmental > Aquatic > Marine > Intertidal zone >...
GGACAAGGCCGAGAAGCGCCACGCTGACCGCCGCGCCGGCCATGGCCCACCGCGCGATCGCCTGCCAATGCTGATAACGCTCGGCAGCCGCCTGGACGACCAGGCTGGGTTCGCCGAAGACGTTCCCCGCAGCGACCGATCTGATCTCGCTGAGCATGAGGTCGATCTGGCCCTGGCTTAGGCCGTCGGTCGTGCCTGGCGGTAAGCTCCACAGGAGGAGATGATCGATAACCGGCCCTTGCAGAAGCAGCCAGACGAGCACCAGCAGGATCGATGGGATGCCAATCCAAGCCGCAACGAAAGCGCCGTGATAGTTCGGACGGGAATGAAGTTCTTGCTGCCGGCCGCCAACCGAAGAGACGGCGCGCTTACGTCCGACGACATAGCCGAAAACCGCTAGCGCGATGAGCAGGAGCAGAAGGTAGCCGATCATGTCCGCCCGCCGGTTTGGGGCTGGCACCAGAGCCAGTCCCGGCCAAAATCGTTCGTTGCCTCACGATCGTCGGCGTGGCCGCATTTGCTTAGCGGCCACGCCTCAGATCGCTGCGTCAAGACTTCCTCTCTTACGAGGTCGGCTCGGACATTTTCGTTGCGCTTTTCGCGCGTTCTTGCATTTCCTTCAACGCATCGGGGCTGAGCGAAACCAGGCCACGCTCATGCGCATAGCCATCGGGGCCGATCGCGTCCTCGCTGACAAACTCTTCGATATACTCGTTCATGCCGGGTATGACCTTGCGGTGCGCGTTCTTGATGTAGAAGAACAGCGGACGCGACAGGCCATAGGACTTGTCAGCGATGGTGTCGAAGCTCGGGTCCACGCCTTCGATCTTCACGCCCTGAAGCTTGTCCTCGTTCTCATACAGAAACGAGTAGCCGAAGATGCCGACTGCATTGGGATCGGCCTCGAGGCGCTGCACGATTAGATTGTCGTTCTCGCCGGCCTCGATGAAGGGACCGTCCTGACGCATAGGCGTGCACTTATCTTTGATCTGATCCTTGTTCTTCTTGAAATAGTCGAGTGCCTCGCAGCCTTCATGCATTGCAAGCTCGACGAAGGCGTCCCGCGTGCCAGACGTGGGAGGCGGGCCATAAGCCGTGATAGCAACATCGGGGAAGGACTTGTCGATGTCGCTCCACTTCTTGTTCGGGTTGGGAACGAGCTTGTCGCCGTCCGGGATTTCCGCGGCCAAGGCGAGGAAGATCTGTTCCTTGGTCAGATCCATCGGCTTGGCCTTCTTGGACTGAGCAATCGACAAGCCGTCATAGCCGATCTGAATCTCGGTGATGTCGGTGACACCGTTCTTGGTGCAGAGTTCCCACTCGGATTTCTTCATCCCACGTGAGGCGTTGGTGATGTCCGGGTTGGCTTCGCCGACGCCCTGGCAGAAGATCTTCATGCCGCCGCCGCTGCCGGTGGATTCAAGGACCGGCGCCTTGTTGCCGGTCTTCTTGGCAAACTCCTCCGAGACAGCTTGAGCGTAGGGGTAGACCGTCGATGAGCCGACAATCTTCAATTGGTCGCGGGCCAGCGCCGGGCCGGCCGTGCAGACAGCGGCGACGGCAAGCGTCGACGCCACGATACAGATCCTGTTCACTGTGTTCTCCCTTGCTTGGATAAGAGCCTTCGCCAGCGCGAGCTTTCCGCCGCTAGCTCGCGAGCCACGCTAGTCACCGGTGATCATTGTTTTATGACAGCTATGATTCGGCTTTGTGACAGTCTAAGTGTATGATTTATAATATATATTGTTTTGCCAGGCTGTGGATAACGCCAGAGGCTGGTCGCGCTCAGTCGGCCCATCAAGAATCGGGGCTGGCCAGGCCTTGCAGCGCGGCGGCGTGGCCAAGTTATGGGCTTTCGGCTGTGCGGCTCAGCCGGCGGCGGCGCCTTTTTCAGGACGGCTTGCCCGCAATTCGTTGAGCATCACCGTGAAGGTCGAGCCTTTGCCCGGCGTGGAGGCGACCGCCAACTCGCCGCGATGGCGGTTGAGGATGTGCTTGACGATCGCAAGCCCGAGCCCGGTCCCGCCCTTCTCGCGGCTCGACGTCACGTCGATCCGGTAGAAGCGCTCGGTCAGCCGCGGCAGATGCTCAGGCGCAATTCCCGGCCCGTTATCGACCACGGCGATCGCGTAGCGGCCTCCTTGGCGGCCGATCGAGGGAATATGCTTGGCCTGGACCTCAACCTGACCGCCCTTCACGCCATATCTGAAGGCGTTGTGCACCAGATTCTGGAGCACTTGCACGAGCTCGTCACGGTCGCCGCGCACCGTGGCGGGGCGATTGAATCGCCCGACCTCAAATCTTGTGCCCATTTCGCGCGCGAGCGGCTCAAGCGTGTCCTTGGCATGGCCGAGCACGTCGTTGAGATCGATAATTTCGGATGGCGGCACATGGGCATTCATTTCGAGCCGGCTTAAGGACAACAACGCGTCGATCAGGCGCGTCATGCGCGAGGCTTGTTCCGCCATGATCGGGAGAAAACGCTCGCGCGCGCCCGGATCGCCCTTGGCGCTTCCTTGCAGCGTTTCGATGAAGCCGCGCAATGACGCCAGCGGCGTGCGCAACTCATGGCTGGCATTGGCGATAAAATCGGCGCGCATCTGATTGATGCGTTCAATTTCGGTCAAATCGCGGAGCAGCACGAGGATGTTCGTGCCCCCGCTCCCGTCTTTTTCACCCAACAAGGGCGCGACGGTCGCCGCCATGCGGCGTCCGACCGGGACGCGCTCAGCATAGGTGACGGTCACCGCGCGGCCCCGCTCCGGCGCCGCGGCGACGGCATCGAGAAATTCCGGCGTTCTAATCACCGATGAAATGTGGCTGCCTTCTCGTAGCGACGTGAACAGTCCCCGGGCCGGAGCATTACAGAACAGCACGTGGCCTCCCGGGCCGAGCAGGATGACGGGATCCGGTAGAGCCCCCGCCATCAGATTCATGGCTGCGACGGACGGTATCGACCCCGAAGAAGACTGAAGCACGTCCGGCAGTACATGATCGGCATCGTGCCGCGGCAACAGCATCGCCGACGCCACAAAACTGAGAAAACCGATCAGCGCGAATGTCTTGGAAAGCCCGGCGATAAGCACGAGGGACGCCATGATCACGCCGACGGCGACGATCAGCCATAGCGCCACCGACAGCCGCGCCCCGATCTCACGCAACGACCGCAGGATGACGCTTCCGGCCCGCCCGAGGATGCCGGTCCCCGCAGGGCTGAGTTCTGCTCGATCGCTCAACGTCTTCTTACCCGCCTATTGCAAGGAATCGCTCAAAACGCCTCACCCAGGATGTTTGCATACCGATTATTACGCTTTTGCGACGTCTTGTGGGCATTGCTGTCCGGACGATGACAATAGGTCAAACCCCCGCTCCCCTCTGTTGCATCCCCTTGATATAATCGCGCCCGTCGCTTTCGCCACAAATTTAAGCGCAAGGATCGGGATGCGCCGGGCTTGGCGCCCGTCTTAGGCTGGGCGCCGCCAAATCACAAAGGGACCGAGTTTCAATGGACCGCACCCCGTCCGAGCCGACCCCAGCCGCAGCCGGCACGCGAACCCCCCGCCTCGATCCAGCGCGCTGGGAAGCCGTGCTGGCCCGGGACGCCGCCTTCGACGGCCGCTTCGTCTATTCGGTGTCGACCACGGGCATCTATTGCCGCCCCTCTTGTCCGGCGCGGCGGCCGAAGCGCGCCCATGTCCGCTTTCACCGCACCAACGCGGAGGCCGAGCGCGCCGGTTTCCGTCCTTGCAAGCGCTGCACGCCGGATCGACCGTCCTTGCCGGAGCAACACGGCGCCAAGATCAGGGCGGCCTGCCGTCTGATCGAACAGGCGGAATATCCGCCAAAGCTCGGAGAATTGGCCCGCGCGGTCGGCTTGAGCCCTTATCATTTCCACCGCATGTTCAAATCCGCGCTCGGCATCACGCCGAAGGAATACGCCGCCGCCCATCGAAACCAGCGCTTGCGCGGCAGGCTTGCCGGCGGCGCGACCGTGACCGAGGCACTGTACGATGCGGGCTTCAATTCGAGCAGCCGCTTCTATGCCGTCTCCTCGAAAGTGCTGGGTATGACGCCGACCGAATTCCAGAACGGCGGCGCCGATGCCGAAATCCGGTACGCTACCGGCCGGTGCTCGCTCGGCTACGCGCTCGTCGCATCGAGCGACAAGGGCGTGTGCGCCATTCTGCTTGGCAGCGACCCCAAGTCTCTTCGCGCCGACCTTCGCCGTCAGTTCCCGCGCGCGCGCCTGATTGAGGCGGACAAGGGCTTCCGGAAACTTACCGCCAAAGTGATCGCCTTCGTCGAGGACCCGCGCAAGCGTCTCGATCTGCCCTTGGATATTCGCGGCACGGCTTTCCAGCACCGCGTCTGGGAAGCGCTCCGCCGCATTCCTCCCGGAAGCACGGCAAGCTACGCGGCGATCGCCAAAGCCATCGGCGCGCCTAAAGCGGTGCGCGCGGTAGCCGGCGCTTGCGCCGCAAACCGCATCGCCGTGGCAATTCCCTGCCATCGCGTGGTTAAGACCGGCGGCGCGTTATCGGGCTATCGCTGGGGCGTGAAGCGCAAGCGCGCTTTGCTCGATAAGGAAGCAAAGACTTAAGCGTCAGCGCGCCAGCCCCTTGGCGGCGAGGTCGTCGAGATAGCCTTGCCAGCGTGTGTCCTGGTTTTCGCCAAGCTCGCGCAAGTAAGCCCAGACATAGAGGCCGGTGTCGTGGCCGTCGTCGAACACGATGCGCACGGCGTAGTTTCCCACCGGCTCGACCCGAACGATCCCGACCGACTTCTTGCCGGGGACGGTGACGCGCTGCTCGGGGCTGTGGCCTTGGACCTCGGCGCTTGGCGAAAGCACGCGCAACAGCTCGGCAGGCAGCGCAAAGCGTTTGCCGTCGTCAAAAGTCACGGTGAGGACACGCCGGTCCTTGTCGAGCCTAAGCTCGGTCGGCCATGGCTCGGCCATGAAGTGCCTTCCTGCGACCGGTCTCAGCCGAGATCGATGGCGCCGTCGACCACGTGATTAAGGTTGGTTCCCTCGGCCGTGAGCACCATCTTCATCTTCAGCTTGCCCTTGCCGCCCAAGCCCTCATCGCGCACGACCTCCTCGATCGCCTGCTGAGACGTGACGCCAACTTCTTTCAGGTATTTGCGCATCGACATATTGAATCGCTGTTCGTCCATGCTTGGTCTCCTGTCGCGCTTCAACCCGTGTTATGACAATACCGAAACACCTATATGGCTATATTAGAGACGAAAACCCATGCCGGTCACCTCCGGTAAGCGGACCGGACCGAAAAAGCGGACCGGCCGCAAGACGAAAGCGAAGAAAACGGTGAAGCGCCGCAGTGCGGCGGCCAAAGCGCTGGCCGATCCGAGCTTCCGCAAGCAGGTGGTAAAAAGCGGCAAAACCTATAGCCGTAAGGGCAAAGCCAAGGCCCAGGGAGAAGAAGACGAAGAGATATGACCCAAAGCTCCCTCCTCGATCCGTTCGGGCGACATGTAACCTATTTGCGCGTCTCGGTCACCGACCGCTGCGATTTCCGCTGCGTCTATTGCATGGCCGAGACCATGACGTTCCTCCCGCGGGCCGAGCTGCTGACGCTTGAGGAGATCGACCGCCTGGCAAGCGCATTTATTGCCAAAGGCGTCCGGAAACTGCGGCTGACCGGCGGTGAACCGCTCGTCCGGCGCAATATCATGTCGCTGGTCCGCTCGCTGTCGCGCCATCTCGGTTCGCATCTCGACGAGCTGACACTGACCACCAATGGCAGCCAGCTCGCCACCCATGCCGAGGCGCTCGCAGATTGCGGCGTGGCCCGCGTCAACGTCTCGCTCGATTCGCTCGACGCCGCCAAGTTTCGGACCATCACACGGCGAGGCGACCTCGCTCAGGTGCTGGGCGGCATCGACGCGGCGCAGCGCGCCGGGCTCAAGATCAAGATCAACATGGTGGCGATGCGGGATGTGAACGAGGATGAAATCGAGACAGCCTTACGCTGGGCTCATGGCAGAGGCTTCGATTTCACTTTGATCGAAACGATGCCGATGGGCGAGATCGGCACCGACCGCACCGCGCAATATTTGCCGCTATCGCTGGTGCGAACGCGGCTCGAGCAGCGATTTGCGCTCGACGACGACCCGTACCGTTCGGGCGGTCCGGCCCGTTACGTCAGAGTGCGCGAGACGGGAGGCCGGCTCGGTTTCATTACGCCCATGACTCATAATTTTTGCGAGGCTTGCAATCGCGTGCGCGTCACCTGCACCGGCACACTTTATATGTGCCTCGGCCAGGAGGACGCCGCCGATCTGAGAACGCCACTCAGAGCGAGTGCCGATGACGGCCTTTTGCATGCCGCGATCGATGACGCGATCGCCAGGAAGCCTAAGGGCCACGATTTCGTTATCGGCCGGGGCTCGCAGCTGGCGCGGCCGATGTCTCTGACCGGGGGCTGAGGTTCTCAGCGCCCGCAGGCGCGGAGTCGGTCGCTTGCTCCTCTCGCACTTGCGGCCTCAACGGCAGGGCCGAGGTATACTCGGGCCCAATATCGGCCAGAGGCTCAGGCTTAGGAAGAACGACGATGTCGAACACCGGGTCCTTGCGCTCAGGACCCGGCAAGGTGATCAGCATCGGCAACAGCAAGGCAAGGCCGATGGCATGAAGAATGCCGGCGTAAAGCAAGAACAGCGGCACATCGCTTCGTTTCTTCTTTTTTACAGGCAAGGGAGCAAAATGTTCCAGGTTGCGCGTGATCGACCCGGGCTTATCTGAGTCGCGCGATCTGGTGCAAGCCTTCAGCGCTCCATCACGATGCTTGGCGCGGCCCTCACATGGCCTTCGTTCTGCTTAAGCGCCGCGACCGCGCGTGCGGCGATTTGGCGAAAGGCTTCGGCCGCAGGCGTCTCGGGTGCCGTCGCCACCACCGGGCGGCCTGAGTCGGACGTTTCACGGATCGCTGGCAGCAGCGGGACTTCGCCGAGGAAGGGAACACCGAGGCGCGCGGCTTCCGCTTTCGCGCCGCCATGGCCGAAGATGTCCGAGCGCTCGCCGCAATGGGGACAAACGAAGGCGCTCATGTTCTCGACCAGCCCGAGCACCGGCACGTTGACCTTGCGGAACATGTTGAGGCCTTTGCGCGCATCGATCAGCGCGAGATCCTGCGGCGTCGACACGATCACGGCGCCGGCAAGCGGAACTTGCTGAGCCATGGTGAGCTGGGCGTCGCCGGTGCCGGGCGGCATGTCGACCACCAGCACGTCGAGTTCGCCCCACGCCACGTCCTTCAGCATCTGCGACAACGCCGACATCACCATCGGTCCGCGCCAGATCATCGGCGTCTCTTCGTCGACGAGGAAGCCCATCGACATCGCCTTGACGCCGTAGGCTTCCATCGGCGCAAGCTTGTCGGCGACCTGCTGCGGTTCGCCCTTGAGACCGAGCAGCCGCGGCATGGACGGTCCGTAGATATCGGCGTCGAGGATGCCGACGCGCAAACCCTGCTCTTTCAGGGCAAGCGCGAAATTCACCGCGACGGTCGACTTGCCGACCCCGCCTTTGCCTGAGGCGACCGCGATGATGTTGGCCACGCCGGGCACGCCCCCTGGCCGGTGACGCGCCTCGCGCGCAGCGCCCGGCCTGGTGACGGGCGAGCCCTGCGGCGCTCCCTGTCCTCTGCCGTTACCGCTGGACGGGGCGCGGTCGGCGGTCAGCGTCACGGCCACGGAATCGACACCGGGAATTTCAGCTACGGCCTTCTCGGCGGCCTGACGTAAGCCTTCGAGTTCGCCGGCCCGGGCCGGATCGACCGAGATGGCGAAATAGACCTTCCCTTTGTTGATCACAATCTCCGAGACCAGGCCTTGGCGCACGAGATCGGTGTCCCCTCCAGGGACCTTGATTCCTTTCAGCGCTTCGAGCACGCGGACTTTGGTGGGGGCTTCGGTCATTGCGGCCTATGTAGTCCCGCTTTCCATCATCGCCAAACGGCAATCGTGCTCACGCCTCGAATTCGGGAAACAGCCGCGGTAATGCTTGGATTCTTTCCCAACCGTCGCCTTGGGCGATGGCTTCAACGCGGAGGTCGTCGAAATAGGTGTCGAGCACAGCGGCGCGTTCTTCAGCCAAAGGAGGCTTGCAATAATCCTCCTCCTCCCAAATCGCGACTCCATCCCGCCTGAGACGGGCCCCTTTCAGCGAATGGGACAGCGCCCGGCCGAAGGGACGCAAGGCCATGAATTCGTCGCGCGCGAGCCGGGCCGAAAGATCCTCCATTAGCTCATGCTTGGGCACGGCCGACACCAGATAGAACGCCACACTCTCCTCCGTCTTCCAAATTTCAGCATCCCCTCTATATCGGAACCCGCGCGGACCAAGGAGGACGAAACTGGCCGAGTCTTCAACTTATAGTTGATTAGCCGTACCAGTGTCACAATTGAAGGGTCACATGCGATCGGGGCAGGCCGTCTGGGCACGGGCGGCAGGGGGCTCGTAGAGGGTCCCGAGTTCGAGTAACGCGTAATGTACTGCTTCCCATACCGGCTCGGCCATTGCGCCGGGTTGCTCCACGTCAATCCCAACCCATTCGCTTCCTCAAGCTCGCTCACGCTGGGCTATTTGCGGCCAAGCGCGAACGTGCCGTTCGCAAAAGGCATGGACCTCAAAACTTCCTTAACCCTGTTCCGGCCATTGTTAGCAAGGCAACAGCTGGCGCCATGGCGTCTGACAATCAGCTGATTTTCGCGAAATGCGAGGGGGAAGATGCGAGCTGTGATCGATCCGGAGAGCGCAGGCGACTTGAGGGAAATCGAGCTCCGCCGGCATCTGCAAATGATGGCCCGATCGGTGGAGTGCGCCGAACCGGGAGTTTGCCTCACGATGATCCTGCGTTCCGCCGCGTCCGACCCGGCCAAGGCTCTGGTCGCCATGAAAGGCGCATTGCAGCGTGCCGGCGTGCGCGCCAGAGCGATCCTGGCAAGGCTCGATTGCGACGATGACTTGCGGCAGCTTTGTACCAGCCTGTCAGACCTCGCGCCGCAAGTGCCCGCGCAGGACCTGATCCGCTGGGCACGCAATCCGCGGCTTCTCGACGCGCATGAACAGGTGATCTATGGCACCTCGATGTGCTGGTCGGGTGACGCCATGCGCCGCGACGCCGACAGGCGCAATGCCTTGAACCTGTTCGACGACGACGCGCCCGACACGGTGCGGCTTGGCCGGCACGCTTTTGCCGCCCTATGGACTGCATCCTCGACTGTGCCTGAGCGGTATCTCAACGGTTCGTTCCCGGCCCGTCCCTATGGCGCCTATGAGCAAGCCGTCGAACAGCCAGTCTCGGTCTCTCCCTCGGTCCCGGGACCGCAAGGCTGGCCCCTGCTTCGACATTAGCGTCTTTCAGGTTAGACTCCGGCGGCAGTCCGGATTAGGTGATCACCTTCTCCTGGACGACGGAGTTACCGATGCGTGCCGCCTTTCTGTTTGTCCTTCTGCTCGCCGCGACCAGCGCCGGCGCTTTCGCCGCCGACGCGCCGAAGGGCCCTTATCTTTCCGACCTGATGAAGCAACCCTCGAACCGCGCCGCCTGGCACGGCATGCTTGCCGGCGAGACTCCGCCGCCTTGGGTCGAGCAGTATGCCAAGACGCTCGACGGTCCGCCCACGCCGGCGATCACGGTCAAGGCCGACGGGCATGACTACACGCTCGGCTTCACGTGCAAGCCCGGTGCCTGTGCCGAAAATCAGCTTTTCGTGCTGTTTTCCTCCGCAGGCACGAAAGCCTGGGGCCTGCTCGTGACCGGCGGTCAAACGAAATGGTGGGGCGCTCCTGATGAGAGTATTCAGCAGGCGATCCTAGGTAGCATTCAGTAGGGAAATACCGCGCGCGGTACTCGATGATCCCTTCGGTCATGCAGGCAATGGTGCTCGATGAGCCCGGCAAGCCGCTTAAGCCCGCCGAGCTAAAGGTCCCGGCGCCTGGACCGGACCAGGTTCTCATTAAGGTTGCCGCCTGCGGGGTCTGCCGCACCGACCTTCATATCTTCGACGGGGAGCTCAGCCATCCGAAGCTCCCTCTCATCCTCGGCCATGAGATCGTCGGCCGGGTTGCTGCCATCGGCGAGAAGGCGGAAGGCTTTACCATCGGCGAGCGCGTCGGGGTGCCATGGCTCGGTTGGACCGATGGCACGTGTCCCTATTGCCGCCGTGGCCAGGAGAACCTTTGCGACAACCCGCGCTTCACCGGCTATCAGATCGACGGCGGCTATGCTGGCTATACCGTCGCCGATGCGCGCTACACTTTCGCGCTTCCGGAGGGCTTTAGCGATGCGCACGCCGCGCCGCTCCTTTGCGCCGGGCTGATCGGTTACCGATCGTTGAAACTCGCAGGCTTGCCGCTTGCCGGAGAGCTCAAGCGTCTTGGCATTTACGGATTTGGCGCCGCAGCCCATATCGTTGCCCAAGTCGCCAAGGCGCAAGGCCAAGAGGTGTTTGCCTTCACCCGTCCGGGCGATGCGCCGGCGCAGGATTTCGCCCGCAGCCTCGGCGCGGTTTGGGCGGGAGGGTCCGATGAGACGCCGCCCGAGCCGCTCGACGCCGCCATTATCTTCGCGCCGGTGGGCGCCCTAGTTCCGGCCGCACTGAAGGCGGTGCGCAAAGGCGGCGTCGTGGTGTGCGGCGGAATCCACATGAGCGACATCCCGAGCTTCCCTTACGACATTCTCTGGGAAGAGCGGGTGCTCCGCTCGGTCGCCAATTTGACCCGTGACGATGCGCGCGAGTTTCTGGCGCTTGCCTCAAAGGTTCCGGTCACCACGCATGTCAGCCCGATGCCGCTTCGCGCCGCCAACGAAGCGCTTGAGGATCTCCGCCAAGGGAAATTGACCGGCGCCGCCGTGCTTATTCCCTGAGCGTCAGGTTAGAAGCCATTGAAGTGGTAGGTCACCCTGCCGCGCACGACGGCAAAGTCGAGATCGTCCTTCAAGACGAATGGCTCGTCGACACCGGCGACGAAGTTCCGCTTGTCGCTGCCAAAGTCGTAATACAGCCCCTCGACGCCAAGACTGAGATGGGGGGCCACTCGATACTCGATACCACCACCGCCGACAAAGCCGGTATCGGTATTGCCAATATTGAAGCCAAACGGCCCGTCACTGGCGGAGGCCACGACGAAATTCGTGCTGGTGTCGATAAAGGCCACGCCTGCGGTGCCGTAGAAGAGCCAGTTCGGGGTTGCCCAGCCGACGCGGCCGCGGACGCTTGCCAGGTAATCGATCTTATCGGCGAAATCGATATCGCCTTCGATGCCTAAAAGAAGGGCGTCCCATTGCCAATTATACCCGCCATGCACGCCGCCGATGAGCTCCGTACCGTTGGAGAACCGGAGCGAGAGGTCCTGCTCGGTGCTCAAATCACGAATACTCAGATCGTTCGGATCGAAGGCGGCGCCGAGATTGCCGCCGAGGTAGAAGCCCTGCCAGGTCGGCGGCGCAACAGCGATCGGTTGCTGCACGGGCTCCATCGGGGTCAGGTCGGTGGCGTTGGCGAGACCAGGTGCGAGCAGAGAACCGCTCGCCAAGCCGAGCGCCGTAAGCATCGCCGCATGTCGCATCGCTTTAGTCCCTCCGAAGCAGTGACGACAGCGTCGGCGATTATTCGAGCGAAACTGGGGCCTCGCGCGCCACAAAGCCGCCCGTTATGCGGCGGCTTGCGATCCTCGCGCGCCAGGCGAAGGGGGCAATGTGGCAAGCCCGAGAAATCGTCCGGTACAACCAAGTGAGGGGCGGGCTAGCGGTCTTTATCGACCTCGATGTCGATGCCCTTGCCGTCGTCCTTGGTGATCTCGCCGGAAAAGCCCGGCACGTCGATCTTCAAAACCTGCCGGTTCTGCCGTTCGTAGAGCCAATAGCCCAGCACGCCGAGGCCGACGATGGCCGCCCCCAGCAAGAAGGCGAGCAGCGGATTTACGTTCTTCATCTTATGTCTCCCGGATCGCTAAACCGCAGCGTTTCCCCTGCGTTCGCCGAAAGTAAACGTTGCGCTTGACGGGGATCAAGGCCTGGGACCAGGATTGCCCCACAACAAGGAAAATGGCCGAGTTGAAGGAGGAACGCCATGCTCCACCAAGTCATTGAAACACTCAATTCGCGCGTCGCTCTGCGCAATCGCTACGACAATTTCATCGGCGGAAAATGGGTTCCCCCGGTGGACGGTCAGTATTTTGACAATATCAGCCCCCTCACCGGCAAGGTCGTCTGTCAGATCGCCCGGTCCCAAGCCGCCGATATCGAGCTTGCGCTCGATGCGGCTCACAAGGCGAGAGAAGCCTGGGGCGACGCCGCCCCGGCGAAACGCGCTGAAATCCTCAACAAGGTCGCCGACCGCATGGAAGAGAACATCAAAGTTCTCGCGGCCGTCGAGACTATCGACAATGGCAAGCCGATCCGCGAAACGAGCTTCGCCGACATCCCCCTCGCCATCGATCATTTCCGCTATTTCGCCGCTTGCATACGCTCGCAGGAAGGCTCGCTGTCGGAGATCGATCGCGACACCGTCGCCTATCACTTCCACGAGCCGCTCGGCGTGGTGGGGCAGATCATCCCGTGGAACTTCCCCATCCTGATGGCGGCATGGAAACTTGCGCCGGCGCTTGCGGCCGGCAATTGCGTGGTGCTGAAGCCCGCGGAACAGACCCCGATGGGCATCATGGTGCTGATGGATCTGGTCGGCGACATCCTGCCGCCTGGCGTCCTCAACGTGGTCAACGGTTTCGGCGTCGAGGCCGGCAAGCCGCTCGCTCAGAACAAGCGCATCGCCAAGGTGGCCTTCACCGGCGAGACCACGACCGGGCGGCTCATCATGCAATACGCCTCGGAGAATCTGATCCCGGTCACGCTTGAGCTTGGCGGCAAGTCGCCGAACATCTTCTTTGCCGACGTCATGCAAGACGACGACGACTTCCTCGACAAGGCGCTCGAAGGCTTCACCATGTTCGCGCTGAACCAGGGCGAGGTGTGCACCTGCCCGTCGCGTGCGCTGGTGCAGAAGTCGATCTATGACAAGTTCATCGAAAAGGCAGTCGCCCGGGTGAACAAGATCAAGCAGGGCAATCCGCTCGAGCCCGACACCATGATCGGCGCGCAAGCCTCCAACGATCAGATGGAGAAGATCCTCTCCTATATCGACATCGGCAGGAAGGAAGGCGCCAAAGTTCTCGCCGGCGGCGAGCGGAACATGCTCGAGGGCGATTTCGCCGAGGGCTATTACGTGAAGCCCACCGTGTTAGAGGGCAACAACAAGATGCGCGTCTTCCAGGAGGAGATCTTCGGACCGGTCTTGTCGGTGACCACCTTCGAGGATGACGACGAGGCCATGGCGATCGCCAATGACACGCTCTATGGGCTCGGTGCCGGCGTGTGGACGCGGAACATCAACCGCGCCTACAGATTCGGCCGCGGAATCCAGGCGGGTCGGGTGTGGACCAATTGCTACCACCTCTATCCCGCGCACGCGGCCTTCGGCGGCTACAAGAAATCGGGCATCGGGCGCGAAACCCACAAGATGATGCTCGACCACTACCAGCAGACCAAGAACATGCTGGTGAGTTATGATCCAAAGCCAATGGGCTTCTTCTAGGAGCCTGGTCAGGCAGCACAATTGACGTCCCATCCCTCCGCTATGGAGGGATGGGACATCTCATCATCTCACTGAGGGCCCGGCCATGGTCGAAAGAGTGCTGGCCACGGACGCGACGCTCGAGCTGATCGATCGCTTGCGGGAAAAGCACGGCAAGCTGATGTTCCATCAGTCCGGCGGCTGCTGCGACGGCTCAGCCCCGATGTGCTACCCGGAAACCGAGTTCCGGGTCGGCGGCAACGATGTGAGGCTCGGCGAGATCGGCGGCTGTCCCTTTTATATGGACGCCGATCAGTTCGGCTATTGGAAGCATACCCAGCTCATTATCGATGTGGTGCCCGGCCGCGGCCACGGCTTTTCGGTCGAGGCGCCCGAGGGCGTGCGCTTTTTAACGCGTAGCCGCGTCTTTACCGACGATGAGGTTGACGCGCTCGCGGCGGCGAAGTAGCGGCGTTCGGCGCGCGATGGGATGCCGGACTAGAGCGCAGGCAGCGGGCCTGCCTCCTTGACATTGTCGAGCATCGACTTGGCAATCTCATGCTCTCCCATCACCACGATATTGGCGCCGTGCTCTTTGAGGTGGCCGATCTCTTCTTCGAAATGGGCGCGGGCAATGATCGGCAGATTTGCGTTGAGGGCGCGGGCCTGCTGGACCACCTGGCCGCCCTCGAACGCTTCGGGAATGGCCACGAGCAAGTAGCGCGCGGCACCTAGATTCGCCGCCGCGATCACTTGCGGATCGGCGGCGTTGCCGACGAGAACCTCCACGCCTTGCTCTTTCAGCTCGGCGAGCTTGTCGTCATTGTCCTCGATCACCAGGAGCGGGATGTCTCGCGCCTTCAAGGCCGCACTGATGAAGCTGCCGACCCGGCCGTGGCCGACCAGCACAATATGATCGGCGAGAGACGTCGGAGGGATCGGCTCACGCATCTTGATCTCCTCTTCCTCCTCCGGCTCGTCCGCCGGGGCTTCCTCGGCGCTCTCCTTCTCGCGCCGCGCGGCGTAGAAATCGAGAGCGGCGAACAGCAACGGGTTAAGCAGAATCGTAATGATGGCGCCCGCCAAGATGAGATCGCGCGCCTCCGGCGGTATCAGCCCGAGCCGAAGGCTGGCGCTCGCCAGAATGAAAGAGAACTCACCCATCTGCGCCAGCGAGGCGGCAATCATGAGCGCGACCGATTGCGCATGCTTGAACAGGCGCACGGTGAGATAGGCAACGGCCGACTTGGCGACGAGGATGATGAGGACCGTCGCAATCAATGAAACGGGCGCGCTTGCCACGATTTCCGGATTGAACAGCATGCCCACGGAGACGAAGAACAGCACGGCGAAGGCGTCGCGTAAGGGAAGCGACTCGGTTGCCGCCTGCTGGCTGAGCGCCGATTCGCTTAACATCATGCCGGCAAAGAAGGCGCCGAGCGCGAGCGAAATACCGAACAGCTCCGCTGCGGCATAGGCCACGCCAAGCGCGATGGACAGAACCGCGAGGCGGAACAACTCGCGGCTTCCGGTGTGCGCCACGTAATGAAGCAGCGCCGGAATAAGTTTCTTGCCGACGATCAGCATGACGGCAACGAAGATGCCGAACTTGCCAAGCTGCACGGCGATCAAACCCGCGATCTCAGTGAGTCCGGGCGTCGCTTCCACGCCGTGAAACAGGGTGGCAAGCCCGGGTAACAGGACAAGCACCAAGATCATGGCGATGTCCTGTACGATCAGCCAGCCGACGGTGATCTTTCCCCGCTCGGTATCGAGCAAGCGCCGCTCTTGCAGCACCCGCAACAGCACCACGGTGCTCGCGACCGAGAGCGCGATGCCGAAAATGACGCCGGCTTCCAAAGGCCAGCCGAGCCACCAGCCCACGACCATGCCAAGCGGCGTGGCGACAAGACCCTGCGCCAGAGCGCCCGGAACCGCGATGCCGCGAACGGACAGCAGGTCCTTGAGCGAGAAGTGCAGCCCAACGCCGAACATCAGAAGAATGACGCCGACCTCGGCGAGCTGATTGGCGATGTACGGATCGGCGACCCGGCCCGGTGCAAGCGGTCCGATGATGATGCCGGCCACGAGATAGCCGATGAGCGGCGGAAGCTTCAGGCGATGAGCCACGACGCCGAGACTGAAGGCCAGCACCAGGCCAAGCGCGATGGTGGAAACCAGTGGCGGGACGTGCGGCATTCAGACAGCCTTTACGGTGCGGGCGCGATTAAGGGGTGAGCGCGGCCGAGCTCTTGTCCGCCCGCGCGTCTTCCAGGCCTTAGCCTGACAATGAATGGCGCCGGCGACAATCCCTCTCTCGAGAGTGTGCCAAATGTCTGACCGCGATCAAGAGGTTGTCAGAGGTTGAGACTGGCCTTGCCCTGTTTGGCATGCTTGAATGGCGTTTGTGACCGAATTCGATTACAGAGCCCCGGCCGAGCTTTACGCCAGCGCGAGCAAGACCGGAAAGCGGCCAATGCGCTACACGCGTTTCAAAAGCGCGGCCGAGGCGATCAAATATGCCGTAGAGGAATTGCCGCCGGAGCTTCTCATCGGCAGCACGCTCGAGGTCAACGAAGAGCGATTCGACGGCTTCGGGATACGCGCCCTTTACGACAGCGCGAAGTACCCGTTGCGCCGCCGAAAAAAGGCTGCGACCTAGGCTTCCGCGGCGTCTTCGGCACAAATTTTTTCCATCTGTTGCCCGTTTGCACATCCCAGGCCATGCCAGGAATGCTAACAATAGCGTCCTAGCCTGCGCCTACAGCCAATTCGGGGGAAGGAATCGCCGTGGGCCATATGCGTCACCGTCTCGCTCTGTCGGCGATCTTTTGCGCTTGTCTTGCCGCTTCCGGACCCGCTTTTGCGGCCGATCTTGCTTACGCCGATGTGGAGCCGGCGCCCGCCTCCGGCTGGAAATTCAGCTTCACGCCCTATGCCTGGGCGATCAACATCAACGGCGATTTCACCGCCGCCGGCAACACGGCCAGCGTGAACGAAGACTTTTTTCAGATTGTCGACAAGAGCAATTCGTTCGCCGCCTGGATGAGCTATTTCGAGGCGCGAAACGATAAGTTCGCATTCTTCGCCGATCTGATTTGGTACGATCTTGGCTTTCCCGGCCGCTTCAAGCTGAGCGGAAGCCCACTCGCCCGTTTGCCCCAGGCCGTGGTCTCTGTCGCCGGCCGCGCCCAGCTCGACTACGAAGCGACGATCGTTCAATCGGGCGTCGCCTATGAAGTGGCCCGCTGGGAGAACGCGCCCGGCAGCTTTACCGCTATCGATGTACTCGGCAGCGCGCGCTACTGGAACCTGGACACCAGCCTTTCGCTCAACGTGACCGGCACGCTCGACATCGATTTCAGCCGTCTCGGATTGAATGTTAATCGCTCTAGGGGCGTCGCCGTTTCCGCGTCCAATACGCTTGAATGGGTCGATCCCGTAGTCGGCGCGCGCATCAGGCATCAGATCGCGCCGGGTAAGGCGCTGCGGCTGCTTGGCGATATTGGCGGCTTCGGAGTCGGCAGCGACTTCTCCTGGCAGGCCGTGGCCCTCTATGGCTGGCACACCACTTGTCTCGGCATACCGTTCAACGCCGATATCGGTTATCGCGCGCTTTACGTTGACTACAGCGAGAGCGGCCGGTTCGGAAAAAACGGCATCGACGCCGTGCAGCACGGCCCTGTGATGGGCGTCAGCTTCAACTGGTAATTCCTCATTCGGTTCGCATGGTACTTGGGAGGCAAAAGATGAAGCTGTTCACTTTTGCAATCGGAAGCGCGCTCGTCTTCGCTCTGACTTTTTCGTTCGCTGGCATTTCCAAGGCGGGCCCAGTCGAGATCGAAGCCGACGCCGGAGTCATCACCATGGTGGCGACCGTGGAGGAAATCAATGTCGACAATCAACTGGTCACAGTGGTCGGACCGGACGGCAATTCGATCGTGGTCCAGGTCAAGCCCGAACACCTCGCGCTGATCAAGGTCAAGGATAAGGTCACCATCTCCTATGCCGATGAAATGGCGGTGGCGCTGAGAAGAAGTGCCGGTCCGCCGAAAGCGACGGCGAATCCCATCGCCCAATTGGAGACGGGGGACATGAACATGACCCCTCCAACCATCTCGCAGCAGACCGACGTCGACGCGACGCCGCATGGCGCCACGAATTTTACAACCACCGAACTTACTGTCACCGTCGCCGCGGTTAATCACCGCAAGCGGACCATTACCTTCGATGGACCGGGGGGCATCAAACGCACGATCTTCATCGGCCCGGCGGTTCAGGGGTTGGATCAGGTCGAGGCGGGCGACGAGGTGGTGCTGCTGATCACCCGCGCGGTGGCCATCGATATCAAACCTGTCTAGTTCGGGGTCGCCGCTAAGCGCGCATAAGCGTCTAGCGTCCGGAGAGTTTTTCGAGCCGCTTCTGCATGGCGGTCAGCTCGGCCTTGAGAGTCGCGATCTCGTCCTCGCCCAGCGTTTCACTCGCCGGCTTGCTCTCGTTCGTTTCGTTTCCCGCCGCCCCGTCTCCCTCGCCTTCACCGGTCGAGGCGAACGGACTGAACAGGCCGAGCGCGCGCTCGAAGGTGGCAAAATTCTTGCGCACTTGCTCCTGCATCGCGTCGAACGCCGCGGTGCCGAAGGCGTGGGCGAATCTGCGGCGATACTGCTCCTGCTCGCGGGTCAGGGAATCCAGGCTGAATTCCAGGAAGCTCGGGACCAGCTTCTGCATGCTGTCGCCATAGAAACGGATCAGCTGCCGCAGGAAACCGATGGGGAGAAGGTTGGTCCCGCGGCTTTCCTGCTCGACAATGATTTGGGTCAGGACCGAGTGGGTCAAATCTTCCCCGGTCTTGGCGTCGTAGACGACAAAGTCCCGCTCGGACCGCACCATCTCGGCCAAGTCCTCGAGCGTCACATAGGTACTTGTGTCGGTGTTGTAGAGCCTGCGATTGGCGTATTTCTTGATAATGACCGGCCGGCTCTCTTGCTCAGCGTCCCTTGCCACGTCTCTTTCACTCCTAAGCGCCGGGGGGGTTGCCCCAAGCTATCCCGCAACTGCGAGACAAGTAGCACGATCTTTGTGCATAGCACCAGAGGCTTACGCAAGCCCCAAAATTTAGGGCAAAGCGTAGGCTTCCATCGACCCAGTCACTACGTTATGACCTTGGTCCCTTCGGGAAGCGGAGACGAGGAGTATGAAAGAAGAAGATATAGTCATCGTCAGCGCGGCGCGGACGCCCGTTGGCTCTTTTAGCGGGTCGCTTTCGACCCTGCCGGCCCATTCTCTTGGCGAGGTCGCCATCCGGGCGGCGCTCGAGCGGGCCAAGGTCCAGCCTGCCGATGTCGATGAAGTGATCATGGGTCAGGTGCTCACGGCCGGCGAGGGCCAGAACCCGGCCCGCCAAGCGGCGGTCGCCGCCGGCATCCCGGTCGAGGCTACGGCCTGGGGCGTCAATCAGGTGTGCGGCTCCGGCTTGAGGGCCGTCGCCCTCGGTGCCCAGCAGATCGCCACCGGCGACGCCGATATCGTGGTCGCGGGCGGGCAGGAGAGTATGAGCCTCGCGCCGCATGTCGCTCATCTGCGCAACGGCAAGAAGATGGGCACCGTCGAGTTCATCGATTCAATGATTCAAGACGGGCTGTGGGAAGCGTTCAACGGCTACCACATGGGCAATACCGCCGAGAACGTCGCCAACCAGTGGCAGATCACCCGCGAGGAGCAGGACAAGTTCGCCACCGCTTCGCAGAACAAGGCCGAGACCGCCAAGAAGGCCGGCAAGTTCAAGGATGAGATCGCCCCGGTGACGGTGAAGACCCGCAAAGGCGAGACCGTGGTGGCCGAGGACGAATATATCCGCGAAGGCGCCAAGCTCGAGGATGCGGCGAAGCTCAGGCCCGCCTTCAACAAGGAAGGCACCGTGACCGCAGGCAACGCGTCCGGCATCAATGACGGCGCTGCCGCCGTGGTGCTGATGACGGCAGGCGAAGCAAAGAAGCGCGGGCTGAAACCTCTGGCCCACGTCGCGTCCTGGGCGGTTGCCGGTGTCGATCCCAAGATCATGGGCTCGGGGCCGATCCCCGCCTCGCGCAAAGCGCTGGAGAAAGCCGGCTGGAAGGTCGGGGACCTCGACCTGATCGAGGCCAATGAGGCTTTCGCCGCACAGGCTCTGGCCGTGAACAAGGATCTCGGCTGGGACACTGAAAAGGTCAACGTCAATGGCGGTGCCATCGCGATCGGGCACCCGATCGGCGCTTCGGGCGCGCGCGTGCTGGTGACGCTTCTTCACGAGATGCAGAAGCGCGATGCCAAGAAGGGCCTTGCCACGCTGTGCATTGGCGGCGGCATGGGAATCGCCATGTGCGTCGAGCGGGATTGACCGCTTCGGATTGATCGTCATCGATGTCTCGCGAGGGCAGCCTCGCGAGACGTCTTCATTAAACGTCAAGAGCGCAGCAATCGCGCTCACAAAGGGAGGAAGGCATGGGAAGGGTCGCTCTGGTCACAGGGGGAACGCGCGGCATCGGCGCTGCCGTCTGTCAGGCGCTGAAGCAGGCCGGTTACAACGTCGCTGCCAGCTATGGCGGCAATGACGACGCCGCCAAGGCCTTTACCAAAGAAACGAAGATTCCTGCATTCAAATGGGACGTCGGCGATTACACGGCTTGCGAGCAGGGTGTCGTCAACGTCGAGAACGAGGTCGGTCCGGTCGAGGTGCTGGTCAACAATGCCGGCATCTCGCGCGACGCCATGCTGCAAAAGATGACGCATGAGCAGTGGGAGCAGGTGATCCGTACCAATCTCGACTCGCTGTTCAACATGACGCGGCCGATCATCAACGGCATGCGCGAGCGCGGGTTCGGCCGCATCGTCAATATCTCCTCGATCAACGGGCAGCAGGGCCAGCTTGGCCTCACCAATTACTGCTCGGCCAAGGCGGGTGTGATTGGGTTTACCCGGGCTCTCGCCTTGGAGAGCGCGCGCAAAGGCATCACCGTCAATGCGATCGCGCCTGGCTATGTGAAGACCGATCTGCTTGCCGGCGTGTCGGACGACGTGATGAAGGCGATCGTCGGACAGATTCCGGTGGGCCGTCTCGGCGAGGCCGAGGAGGTCGCCCGCTGCGTGGTGTTCCTCGCCGCCGACGAGTCGGCCTGGATCACCGGCTCGACGCTCACCATCAACGGCGGCCAGCACGTGGATTGAGCCTTAAGGCTCGAAACCCTCAGGCGCGAGTTCAAAGCCGGCAAAGTCGAAGCCGGGCGCCACGGTGCAGCCGATCAGCGTCCAGGCGCCCAGGCTCCGCGCGCTCTGCCAGGCTTTGGCCGGCACGACAGCTTGCGGAACGTCGCCGTCTTTCCAGTTAGGCCCGAGCCGATAGTCGTGGCGCGCTTTGCCGTCCTTGATTTCGAGACGGAGCGGCGCGCCGCCATACCAATGCCACAGCTCCGCCGCGTCGACGCGATGCCAGCGCGACACCTCACCGTCTTTAAGGAGATAGAGAATGGCGGTGGAATGCGCCCTGCCCTTAAGACCTTCCGCATCGCGGAACGTCTCCCGGTAGTGGCCGCCTTCGGGATGGGGCTCCAGCGAAAACTGACGGATGACATCGTCCGCGCTCAGCACGTCGCGCTCCATGCTCGGATAAATGACGTTGGTTAGAACCGGTCCTTACGGCGCCTGATCTCGCCGAAGACCTTCCACAATTCCTGACCTTCCATGCCGAGCCGCTTTTGAATGTCGGGGCTTGACGGCCTGAGGAACGGATTGGTGGCAAGCTCCTGCGCGATCGTCGTCGGCAGGGCCGACTCGCCCGCCTCGGCAAGATCGGCGGCCTCGGCAGCACGGGCGCGGAGCGCATCGTTCTCCGGCTCCACGGTGAGGGCAAAGCGGCAATTGTTGTCGGTGTATTCGTGGCCGCAATAGAGCTTGGTGTTTGGCGGCAGACTGGCGAGCTTCGTCAGGGACGACCACATCATCTTGGCATCGCCTTCGAGCAGCTTGCCACAACCGACCGAGAACAGCGTGTCGCCGACGAAAACCGCATCGTCATCGGGAAAGTAATAGCTGACGTGACCTTTGGTATGGCCCGGCGTCTCCATCACGCGCGCCCGCGCCTTGCCGATTTCGACCGTATCGCCTTCCTTGACCTCAACGTCGATGCCGGGAATGGACGAGGCCTCTTTCGCCGGCCCGACGATGGTGCAGCCGGTCACCTGCTTCACGGCAGCGTTGCCCGCGGTGTGGTCGTGATGATGGTGGGTGGTAAGAATATGGCTTAGCGTCCACCCCGTTTCATGCAGAGCGGCCAGCAACTCTTCGGCGTCTGGCGCGTCGATGGCGGCGGTCGCCCCGCTCGCAGGGTCGTGGACGAGGACCCCGTAATTGTCGCCGCGCGTGGGAAATTGGTGGATTTCGAGGCGAGACATCGCTCCTCCGCCTGTCTTTGAGATCGTGACGACGACACTAGCATCGCAGGCTATGATGGGTCATGCATCTCGACGCCGCCGATCTCAAGGAATTTTACGCCTGCCCCTTAGGGCGTGTGGTCCGCCGGCTGCTCGGTGCGCGGCTTCGGGCAAAATGGGGCGATCTCAAATCCTGCCGCACCTTCGGGCTCGGCTATGCCACGCCGTTTCTCGCGCCGTTCAGGGGTGAAGCCGAACCGCTTGGAGCGCTGATGCCGGCCCATCTCGGCGCTGTCCTGTGGCCCGAGACCGGCCAATCGCTGTCCGTGCTGGTTGAGGACACCGAACTGCCGCTGATCGACGAGCGCGCCGACCGCGTCCTCCTGGTCCACATGCTCGAATGGTCGCAGAAGCCGCTCGAACTGTTGCGCGAGCTGTGGCGGGTCCTGGCCCCCAACGGGCGCATCCTGCTCGTCGTGCCCAACCGAAGGGGGCTGTGGGCGCGGGTCGATACCACGCCGTTCGGCTATGGCAGCCCATTCAGCCGCAGACAATTGTCACGGCTGTTGAAGGACGCGATGTTCTCGCCCGAGGCCTGGGACTACGCGCTGTTTATGCCGCCCTTCAACTGGCGGATGCTGCTCAAATGGCCGGTGTTCTGGGAGCGGTTGGGGCTTTTGCTGTGGCCGACCTTCTCCGGCGTCATCATGGTCGAGGCGACCAAGCAGGTCTATGCGGCGATCCCGGCGAGAGAGACGAGCAAGGTGCGGCGCCGCATCGTCCCGGTCCCTGCCGGCGTCACGCCGCAAATCTTACCGCGACAGTAGAAACACCGCCTGTTCGCCGAACAGGTTCTGCGCGAACACCGGCATCGAGACGCCAAGTTTTCGCCCATAGGCGTTGAGCGCCACGGCGCGCTCGACGCGAGCGCCGACATCTTTGCACAAGTCAAGAAAGTCCTTGATCGTGCAGAGATGGATATTGGGCGTCTCGTACCAGCGGTCGGGCAGATTGTCGGTCTGCGGCATCTGTCCGCCGAACAAGAGCTGCGCCCGTACGCGCCAATGGCCGAAATTGGGGAACGACACCACGGCGCGCTTGCCGATGCGCAGGAGCTGCTCGAGCACATGACGCGGCGAATAGGTCGCCTGGAGCGTCTGCGACAGGATGGCGAAGTCGAAGGCGAGGTCGGGATAGTCGACAAGATCGTCGTCGGCATCGCCTTGAATAACCGACAATCCTTGCGCCACGCAGGAATTCACGCCGGCCTGGCTCAGCTCGATGCCGCGCCCATCGACGCCGCGCTTCTCCGCCAGCAGGCGCAGAAGCGTGCCGTCGCCGCAGCCGACATCGAGCACGCGGGCGCCGGGCGTCACCATCTCGGCGATGAGCAGAAGATCGACACGGCTCGTTTCCGTGGCGCGAATGGTATTCGACGGCACGTTGACGTTCACGGTAGCCATCCTTCCGCCCCCGCAACCCCGCGCTTCACCGCCGCCGCACGCAAGAACCCCCGAATCGTATTGAACAACTCAGGCTCATGCAGCAGGAACGAGTCGTGACCGTTATTGGTCTTGAGCTCGACAAAGCTGACATTAGCGGCGACTGCATTCAATGCGTGCACGGTCGCGCGGCTCTCTTCGGTCGGAAATAGCCAGTCGCTGGTGAACGAGACCAGGCAGAAGCGCGTCTTAGTGCCGGTGAAAGCGTTGGCGAGCACACCGCCGTGGTCGGCTGCCAGATCGAAATAGTCCATGGCGCGGGTAATATAGAGATAGGAGTTGGCGTCGAAGCGGTCGACGAAGCTCAAGCCCTGATGGCGCAGATAGCTCTCCACCTGAAAATCGGCGTCGAAACCGAAAGCGACCCTCTCTCGATCCTGAAGGTTGCGGCCGAACTTCGTGTGCAGCGCATCGTCGGACATATAGGTGATATGCGCGGCCATGCGCGCCACCGCGAGACCTTTGCGCGGGTTCCGGCCTTCTTCGAGATAGCGGCCGCCGCACCAATCGGGGTCGGCCATCACCGCTTGGCGGCCGACCTCGTGGAAGGCGATGTTCTGCGACGAATGGCGCGCGGAGCAGGCGATCGGCACGGCGGAGAAGACGCGGTCCTTGAAGGTTGAGGCCCATTCCAGCACCTGCATGCCGCCCATCGAGCCGCCGAGCACCGACAGCACGTCGGCAATACCGAGATGGTCGAGCAGGCGCGCTTGCGCCCGCACCATGTCGGCGACGGTAATGACGGGAAAGTCGAGCCCATACGGCCGCCCCGTGGCGGGGTTGATCGAGCTCGGCCCGGTCGAGCCCATGCATCCGCCGATGACGTTGGGACACAGCACGAAATAGCGGTCGGTATCGATCGGCTTGCCCGGGCCGACCATGGTGTCCCACCAGCCGGGCTTGCCGGTGACGGGATGAATATTGGCGACATGCTGATCACCGGTCAGCGCGTGGCACACCAGCACGAGGTTCGACTTGGCCGCGTTCAGCGTGCCGTAGGTCTGGTAGGCGATGGAAAACGGCGCAAGCTTGGCCCCGCAGTCGAGCGGCAAGGGCTCGTGCGCCGGAAAGTGCACGATTTCGCTCTGTGGATTGGCAATTTGCGCAAGCCGCAAGGAGTGGTCCGTGAAGGCTTGGGCGGTCGGAGTCTCGCTCATATCAGTCCAACAATTCCGTCAAGATCACGCAGCCGGCGATGGCCGCCGTTCGCGCGCCAGATAGCTTAACGTCAATTCCACAATTCGGCGTTAGCTAGAAGCTTAAAGCCGAAAGTCAAATCTTTTCTTTGCTTTACCATAAGGATTGGGCCTATGAGAGGCCCTTCGCAAGTCCCCTTCGAGGAGCAAGATCATGGCCGCCGCCCGTGGCCCGCGCCCCCGTCCAGGCGTTCTCGATATCGCGCCTTACGTGCCAGGCACCAGCACGCTCCCTGGCGCGCGCCCGGTGGTGAAGCTCTCCTCTAACGAAACGCCGTTCGGGCCCTCGCCGGGCGCAATCGAAGCCTATCACTCTGCCGCAGCCACCTTGTCGCGCTATCCGGATGGCTCGGCCCGGCTTTTGCGCGAAGCGATCGGCGCGCTACACGGCCTCGACCCGGACCGCATCGTTTGCGGCGCCGGCTCCGATGAGCTGCTGAATCTGCTGGCTTGCGCCTATCTCGGGCCTGGCGACGAGGCGATCTACAGCGCCCACGGTTTCCTCTTCTATAAAATCGCGATCCTGGCGCGGGGCGCCAAACCTGTGGCTGCGCCAGAAACGGATCTGACGTCGGATGTCGATGCGATCCTTGCTTGCGTCAGCCCGAAGACACGGCTGGTGTTCATTGCCAATCCCAACAACCCCACCGGCACGTATCTGACATTCGACGAGGTCAGGCGCTTGCGCGAAGGCTTGCCTCCGGACGTGTTGCTCGTTCTCGACGCCGCCTATGCCGAATATGTGCGGAAGAACGATTACGAGTCGGGCATCGAACTCGTCACAGAGTCGGCGAATACGGTGATGACGCGAACCTTCTCAAAGCTCTATGGGCTCGCTTCGCTCCGGATCGGCTGGGCCTACTGTCCGCCATCTATCGCCGATGCGCTGAACCGGATCAGAGGGCCGTTCAATGTTTCGGGTCCGGCCATCGCGGCGGGCGTGGCGGCGCTAAAGGATCAGGCCTGGGCGCAAGTTGCGATCGACCATAACGAGCTGTGGCGCGGCGGTCTGACCGAGTCTTTCACCGGACTGGGCCTCGGCGTCACGCCAAGCGCGGCCAATTTTCTCCTTCTGCATTTCCACAAAGGAAACGGCAGATCGGCACCGGAAGCCGACAAATTTTTGCACGGGCGGCGCATCATCTTGCGGCGGGTCGAGAAATACGGCCTGCCCGATGCCTTGCGTATGACGATCGGCACCGAAGACGAAAATCGCGCCGCGGTCGAGGCGCTCACCGCTTTCATGGGCACTGGCAGTACGGGCCGAGGATGAGCCAGCCTTCGTTCGATAGGATCGCCATTATCGGCGTCGGCCTGATCGGGTCGTCGATCGCGAGAGCCGCGCGTGCGCAAGGTGCGATACGCGAGATCGTCGCCACCGCGCGGTCGCCTGAGACCCGCAAGCGGGTCGCCGAGCTCGGCCTTGCGGACAAGGTGGTCGAAACCAATGGGGAAGCGGTCGAGGGCGCGGACCTGGTCATCGTCTGCGTCCCGGTCGGAACCTGCGGCGCGGTGGCCAAGGAGATCGGCCCGCATCTCAAACCCGGCGCGATCGTTTCGGATGTGGGATCGGTCAAGGGGGCGGTCATCCGCGATATGCGCCCGTGTTTACCTGAGCAGGTTCATTTCGTTCCGGCCCACCCCGTAGCCGGCACCGAACATTCCGGTCCAGATGCCGGTTTCGCCGAATTGTTCGAGGGCCGCTGGTGCATCTTGACCCCGCCCGAAGGGACCGATGCCGAGGCTGTGGACAAGCTCGCCGCGTTTTGGCGCCGTCTCGGCGCCAAGGTCGAGATCATGACGCCCGAGCATCATGACATCGTGCTTGCCATCACCAGCCATGTCCCCCACCTGATCGCCTATAACATCGTCGGCACCGCGGCCGACATGGAGGAGGTCACCCAGTCGGAGGTGGTCAAGTTCTCCGCCGGCGGTTTTCGCGATTTCACCCGTATCGCCGCCTCGGACCCGGTGATGTGGCGAGATGTCTTCATCAACAACAAGGAGGCGGTGCTGGAGATGCTCGGCCGCTTCTCGGAGGACCTTGCCGCGCTGCAACGCATGATCCGATGGGAAGACGGGGCCGCGCTCGAAGCGCTGTTCACCCGCACCCGCGCCCTTCGCCGCGGGATCATCGAGGCAGGCCAAGATACCGAGGCGGCCGATTTCGGCCGGCCGCACGGCCAGGACGACTGAAGGCCGATGTCTGAGCTTTGGGTCTTCGCCTACGGCTCGCTGATGTGGCAGCCGGGCTTTGTCTTCAACGAGCGCGCCTCGGCGGCGTTGATCGGCGCGCACCGCTCTTTATGCGTCTACTCTTTTCATCATCGCGGCACGACGGACTGTCCCGGTCTTGTGCTTGGGCTTGACCAAGGCGGCGCGTGCCGCGGCGTCGCCTTTCGCGTGGCGCCGGAAAACCGGGACGAGACCCTGGCCTATCTCCGCGCACGGGAGCAGGTCACCGATGTTTATATGGAAGTCGTCAAGCCGATCAGCCTGCTCGACGGCTCAGGCCGCGAACGCGAGGCCGTGTGCTACGTCGCCGATCGCGGCCACCCGCAATATGCGGGCCGGCTGTCCCAGGCGCGCCAGGCCAAGCTCGTGCGATCGGCGGCAGGGCTGGCAGGCAGCAATCTCGACTATGTGCTGAATACGGTGCGTCATCTGGAAGAGGTGGGCATTCATGACGCCGAGCTGATGGCGCTGGCCGGGCGCCTCACCGAAACTTAAGCCTCTTCCTTGATGTCGAGCACCTGACGTTTGCCGTAGCGGCCCGATTTCGGGTCGATGTGATGCGGCCGGCGAAGCTCGCCGGACTCCTTGTCTTCGACATAGGTCGGAGATTTGAGCTTGTCGTGGCTCCGCCTATTACCCCGCCTCATACGCGAGGTTTTTCGTTTTGGAACAGCCATGTGTCGGATCCTATGAACGGACTATGCGCGCGTGGCGCAGCTTCAAGGCCGCCCTTATAGTGGTAATGGCGCAGCCTGGCCAGACCCCAAGCGCAAAAGCATCCCTCACCGTGGCGGCGAAACGCAGGCGGCCCGCGAGGTCATATAGGGCACGCGGCGCTCGATCCTCTTTGCCACCACCCGCACGTGCCGGCTCGGCTTCGCCGGGTTCCGGACGTGCGGATTCGGCAGCGTCGCCGCCAACAGCACCGCCTCATGGCGCGTGAGGTCGGCGGCTCTCTTCTTGAAGTAATACCGGCTGGCGGCTTCCACCCCGAATACGCCCGGACCGAGTTGAGCGATGTTGAGGTAGACCTCCATCATCCGTTTCTTCGGCCACAGGGTCGACATCGTATAGGCCAGCGGCACCTCCAGTGCCTTGCGCAAATAGCTGCGCCCGCTCCACAGATAGAGGTTCTTGGCGGTCTGCATCGGGATCGTGCTCGCGCCGCGGAACGAGCCAAGACCGCCGCCTTGCCGGACCACCTCCCTCACCGCGCTCCAGTCCACGCCCCAATGACGGCAAAAGCGTCCGTCCTCGGCTGCGATCACCGCCACGGGGAGGTGAGGCGACATTTCCTCGATCGGCACCCATTGGCGGCGGAGCGTGGCTCCCCTCAATTTTTCGGCCACCATCACCGGGGTAAACGGCGGATTGATAAATCGAAAGGCGATGATCGAGAGCAGAACGGCGGCGGCGAGAAAGGCGAGAAACCAGAGAATGGGCGTAAGCCACCCGAACCAGTTGCGTTTCTTCCGTCTTTTCGTGCGCTTCTGCGTTCGCGCGCCAGAGACCCCCTGAATTGCCATGATGTGGGCCTTGTACCTCTTGGTTGCCGCTTCAAGCAACGCCGTATTAGGGTAACGATTACCGATCCCTTTCGCGGCGATGCGCCGCAGATATACCGTTCTCCCCGACATGGCCTTTCTCGAACAACTCGAACGCGTGGCCGGCGCCGTCGAGACCCATCTCGACCACCTTCTGGCTGGCCCTGGCATCTCCCCGCAGAGTGAACGGCTCACCGACGCCATGCGCTATGCCGCGCTCGGCGGTGGCAAGCGCTTGCGGCCCTTTCTTCTTATCGAATCGGCGCGACTGTTCGACGTCGATGAGGCTCAAGCCCTGCCCGCCGCTTGCGCGCTCGAATGCGTCCATTGCTACTCGCTCGTGCATGACGATCTGCCGTCCATGGACGATGACGCCGTCCGCCGGGGGCGCCCGACGCTTCACCTTGCCTTCGACGAGGCGACCGCCATCCTCGCCGGCGATGCCCTGTTGACGCTCGCCTTCGAACTGTTGAGCAGCGAAAGCACCCATCCCGATCCGGCTATCCGCGCCGAGCTTGTGCTTCTTCTTGCCAAGGCCGCGGGCTGGCAGGGCATGGCGCAAGGCCAGGCGCTCGATCTCAGCGACGCCCGGAAGCACTTTGGCCCGGCCGAGATCGCCGCAATGCAGACGCTGAAGACCGGCGCTCTGTTTCGCTTCGCCTGCGAGGCGGGAGCTGTGCTCGGCCGCGCCGCATCGCAAGACCGCGCGGCTCTGTTCGCCTACGCCTCCGCCTTCGGGCAAGCCTTCCAGCTCGCCGACGATTTGCTCGATGCGGAAGGCGATGCCGCTTCTCTCGGCAAGGCTGTGGCCAAGGATGCGGACCAAGGCAAGGCCACGCTCGTCGCCAGTCTCGGGGCCGGTCCCGCCCGCGAGCGGCTCGCTCAATTGCTGGCCGACGCCGAAGCCGCGCTCGCACCGTTCGGCGACCGGGCGGTCACGCTCCGGGACATCGTGCGGTTCGCCGCCCATCGCAAGCGCTGACGCTCATGGAAGCTCGTCCTACTCCGCCGCGTCGCGGCCGGCGCCTTGGCCGAAACGGCGCTCGATATAGTCGAGCACCATCTGCTTGAACTCGGCGGCGGCGCCCGGCCCGCGCAAGGTCGCGGCCTTCTTGCCGTCGACAAAGACGGGCGCCGCGGGCGCCTCTCCGGTTCCGGGCAGCGAGATGCCGATATCGGCATGCTTCGATTCGCCCGGCCCGTTGACGATGCAGCCCATTACCGCGACCGAAAGCGTCTCGATCCCTGGATAGCGGCGCTTCCACACCGGCATCTCTGCGCGGATAAAGTCCTGAATGTCGCGGGCAAGTTCTTGGAAGGTGGTTGACGTGGTGCGCCCGCATCCGGGGCAGGCCGCGACCACCGGCACGAAATGCCTCAAGCCCATGCTCTGCAGCAGCTCCTGCGCCACCTTGACTTCGAGCGTCCGGTCGCCGCCGGGCTCGGGCGTGAGCGAGATGCGGATTGTGTCGCCGATCCCCTGTTGCAGCAGCACGCCGAGCGCCGTTGACGAGGCGACGATACCCTTCGATCCCATTCCGGCTTCCGTCAGCCCGAGATGGAGCGCCAAATCGGAACGCTTCGACAGCATCGTATAGACCGCGATCAGATCCTGGACCGCGCTGACCTTGGCCGAGAGCACGATGCGGTCGGGCCCAAGCCCAAGCTCGGTCGCCCGGCCGGCGCTGAGTAGTGCCGATTGCACAATCGCTTCGTGCATCACGGCGCGCGCGTCCTCAGGCTCATCGCGCGCCGCGTTCTCGTCCATCAGACGGGTGAGAAGATCCTGATCGAGGCTTCCCCAATTCACACCGATCCGCACCGGCTTGCCGTGACGCATTGCGATTTCGATGATCTCCGCAAACTGCCTGTCGCGCTTGTCCTTGAAGCCGACATTGCCGGGATTGATGCGATATTTGGCGAGCGCTTCGGCGCAAGCCGGATGCTCTCTCAGGAGCGTGTGGCCGTTATAGTGGAAGTCGCCGACCAGAGGCGCTTCGACCCCGAGCCGGTCAAGCCGCTCTTTGATATGGGGCACAGAGGCGGCAGCCTCGGCGCGGTCGACCGTGACCCTGACAAGTTCGGACCCTGCCTGCGCAAGCGCCGCGACCTGCGCGACCGTCGAGTCGATATCGGCCGTATCGGTATTGGTCATCGACTGCACGATGATGGGTGCATCGCCGCCCACCGTGACGTTGCCGATTCTCACCGGAATTGTGCGCCGCCGCGCGTTCGTCTCCATGGGGACAAGATACATCAAATTTGGGACCGCTGCGCGCGCCCTGTCTTAGCCATTTCCCGCGCCCACCCCGGCCTTTCTTCGCCAGGAGATGACAAGATCGGCAAGAAGCGCCGCGGATGCCACACCGGCCGCAGCGAACAGCGCGGTCACGGCGTCAGCGGTGCGATCGGCGGTCAACGCCTGAAGCGTCTCCAACACGACGGCAAGCGGCACGAGCACAGCCGCAACCGCCATCGGCCGGCGCCAGGCGAAACAAAACAGGAGGGTCACGGCGAAATAGGCCAGGAAATGCTCGGTCAGCCAATGCAGCCCCAGCCTGATTTGCCACGCGGCCGGGATGAACGTGGCCACGGCTATTGCCGCCAGCAGCACTGCGCCAGCGAAAACCAGCAGTCGTGACGTCCAGGACGAGACCATGGCGAACAATAACCTCTGTCCGTCTTCAAGGGAGGCGAGGGTCGTCCATCTCAAGACGATAATGCCTGGGTGATCGCCTCGACATTGTGACGGAACATGTCGAGATAGGTCGGCGCCGGGCCGTCAGGCCCGGACAGCGCGTCGGAATAGAGCGCGCCGCCGATCTTGGCGCCCGTTTCGCGTGCGATCTGATCGAGCAGGCGCGGGTCGGTGATGGTCTCGACGAACACGGCCGGGACCTTCGCTTGCCTGATTTGCCGGATGATCTCGGCCACATCCCGCGCAGAGGCCTCGCTGTCGGTGCTCACACCCTGAGGTGCGATGATCTTAAGCCCATAGGCCGCGCCGAAATAGCCGAAGGCATCGTGCGAGGTAATGATCTTGCGCCGCGCCACCGGCAGCGCATCGAGCGCCGCTTTGACCGCCCTCTCCTCCTTGGCGATGGCGTCGAGATATTTGGCGGCGTTTGCCTCGTAAACGGATTTGCCGTCAGGGTCGGCGGCGATCAAACCGTCGCGGATATTGGCGACATACATCTTGCCATTGGCGAGATCCTGCCAGGCATGCGGATCGATGGTCTCACTATGCTCTCCCTCCATCCTCAGCGGCTTCACGCCTTTGCTCGCCACCACCTCTTCGCCTTCGAAGCCCGACGACTTTTTCAGCCGCTCGATCCAGCCCTCGAAGCCAAGGCCGTTGACGAAAAAGACATCCGCCGAGGCGAGCGCCTTGGCATCGGCCGGCGTCGGGCTGAACACATGGGCGTCGCCGTTCGGTCCGACCAGCGTGATCACCTCCACGCGGTCGCCGCCGACTTGGCCGACCATGTCGCCGAGAATGCTGAACGAGGCGACGGCTTTGACTTTGCTGGCGGCGCTTGCGGCGCCGGACAGAGCTAGAAGGATCACAGCCGCCAATCCAAGGCGTGAGATGAATCGGAGTTTCATGACGCAGCTCCCGCCATGACCGATCAGGCTTCGAGATGCCGGCGCGGAACCAGGCTCCAGACGATACCGCCCCGCCTCCCGACAAACATCGAAACCAGGTAGAACACGCCGCAGAGCAGAATGATCGCAGGGCCGGTCGGAACATTGGCGTAATAGGACAGCAGCAGGCCTGCGAGGCTCGCCGCGAAAGCGCAGGCGACAGCTACCAGAATCAGCCCCGAGACATCGTCGGCCCAGAAGCGCGCGGTCACGGCTGGAAGCAGCATGATGCCGACCGCCATCAGCGTGCCGAGCGCCTGGAATCCCGCCACCAGATTCAGCACCACCAGCACCAGGAAAATCAGATGGGTCGGCGAGCTCCAGCGGCTGGTCGACCGCAAGAACTGAGGATCGAAACATTCGAGCACGAGCGGGCGGTAGATGGCCGCGAGAACCACGAGCGACACCGTGGCGATGGACGCAACGAGGATGAGGGCGGAATCGTCGAGCGCGAGCACGGTGCCGAACAGCACATGCAAGAGATCGATATTGCTGCCTCTGACCGAGACGATCAGAACGCCGGCCGCGAGCGACACCAGATAAAATCCGGCGAGGCTTGCATCTTCGCGCAACAGGGTCGAGCGGGCGACAAGTCCGGCGGCAAGAGCGACCGCAAAGCCTGCGACAAAGCCTCCCAATGACATGGCCGGAAGCGACAGGCCGAACAGAAGATACCCGATGGCCGCGCCGGGCAGCACGGCATGGCTCATGGCGTCGCCCATCAGGCTCATGCGCCTAAGCATGAGAAATACGCCGATCGGGGGTGCCGCGAGCGACAAGGCAAGGCAGCCTACAGCTGCGCGGCGCATGAAGGCGAATTCGATGAAGGGATCGATGACGGCGTCGATCATGCCGGCTGCCGCTCGCAGATGTCGGCATGGTCGTCGAACGCTTGGACCAGCTGCCGCGACTTGGCCAGGTTGGCCGGCGTGAGGACCTCGCCCGTCTTCCCCCAGGCCACCACTTCGCGCGCAAGCAGGAGCGTGTCCGGAAAATGCGCCCTCACCTGCTCGATATCGTGAAGCGCGGCAAGAATGGTGCGTCCTTCCCCGTGCCAGGAGAGGATCAGCGCAATGAGATCGGCAACGGTCTTGGTATCGATGGCGCGGAACGGCTCGTCGAGCAGGATGACGTCGGCGTCCTGCAAGAGAAGACGCGCGAACAGCACGCGCTGGAACTGACCGCCGGACAGCGCGCCGACGAGGCGGTGTGAGAGGTCCTGGAGGCCGACCGTGGCGAGCGCGCGCGCAACTTCGTCGTTGTATCGCGCGCTCAACCCGCGCCAGGCGCCAATCTTCTGCCACTGCCCCATCGCCACGCAGTCGAACACCGAGATGGGAAAGGAGCGATCGGTCTCGATCTGTTGCGGGAGATAGGCGATCCGGGACGTTCGTTTCACCTCGATGCTTCCGCTGAGCGGCTTAAGCTCGCCGACGATGCCTTTCAGCAGGGTCGATTTGCCGGCGCCGTTCGGTCCGACAATGGCGAGAAGCGAGCCGGCTTCGACCTTGCCGCTGATGTGGTGCACGGCCGGATGCCGGTCGTAGCCGAGCGTCACGTCTTGGAACACAATGGCGGAGTCGCTGCCCGGCATGATTACCTCAAGGCCCAGAGCACGGCGCCCCAAAGCAGCGCCGAGACGCAAGCTACAATGAGGAGGCGCGCGCCAAGCGAGAGCCGCAACAGCGACAGTCCTGGCTGAAGGTGAGGCTCACCGCGCTGCTCCAGACTCATCGCTCCCCTCACCTCATATCGGGCTAGTGGCGGCAGGCTTCGCACAGGCCGGCGATCTCGACCGTCACCTGTTCGGGCCGGATTTGGTCTGGAGCCAGCCGGCGCAAAGCCGCCTGCTCCGCGTCGGACAGCGGGATCTCGACCACCGTCCCGCATTGGCGGCAGATGGCGAACGCGAACTTCCCGTCGCAGGCGCCGTGCCCGCAGGCGATGAAGGCGGCGCGCGATTGCAGGCGGTGCACCATGCCTTTGCGCATCAAATCGTTGAGGGCACGGTAGACGGTCGGCGGATGAGAGATGCCGGCGGTCCTGACCCGATCGAGGATGGCGTAGGCGCTCATCGGCTCTTTGGCGCGGCGCAGGCAAGCAAGGATCTCGCTCTGATTGCGCGACAATTTCGGCTGCGGATGAGCATGGGTGGCGTGCATCCGTATGATATAACATAACACTCCCAGGTCTGGTCAAGCGCTGTGCCGCTCTGGTTCGGGCGCGGTAGAGGGCCTTGCGGGGCCCTCTTGATCGCCCAGCGTCGCAGGCGTCCAATGCCGTCATGCCCGGCCGCATCGAGATCGTGGAAGGCGACATCACCCGGCTCGACGTCGATGCCATCGTCAATGCCGCCAACAAGACTTTGCTTGGCGGCGGCGGTGTCGACGGCGCCATCCACCGCGCCGCGGGGCCCGAACTTAAGCAGGCTTGCGCGGCGCTTGGCGGCTGCGACACGGGTGAAGCCAAGATCACGCCAGGCTTCGGCCTCACGGCCCGCTATGTGATCCACACGGTAGGGCCTGTGTGGGGCGGCGGCGAGCGCGGCGAGGACCGGCTGCTTGCCAGTTGCTATCGCAACAGCTTGATGATCGCCTCTGAACGCGGTCTCGCCTCGATCGCCTATCCAGCCATCTCAACCGGGGCCTACCGCTATCCGCCGGAGCGCGCGGCGCTGATCGCCGTTCGCAGCGTGGCCGCCGCGCTTCACGAGGCGGCGGAAATCGAGCGCGTCGTGTTCTGCTGCTTCGGCGCTCCCTCGCGCGCGCATCACGAAGCGGCACTCGCCCAAGTGTCGCAAGCCTAAGACTCCCGCCGCGGCGGTGAGAACGTATGCGCCGCCCAAATGCGGCGACGGGCCTATGCCTCGCGGGCGAACGGCGTTACTCTCCGGCGGAAGATCGTTGAGCCTGGCGCTCGCAATCGATTGGGGTGGAAGGATGCCGGAACTCGATCCGCTTTTGCTGTCGCGCATCCAGTTCGCCTTCACCATCTCGTTTCATATTCTGTTTCCGTCCTTCACCATCGGGCTTGCCGCCTGGCTCGTCGTGCTCGAGGCGCTCTGGCTCAGGACCGGTAAGGCGATCTACCGGGAGACCGCGCTCCACTGGACCAAGATCTTCGCCGTGTCGTTCGGCATGGGCGTGGTTTCCGGCGTCGTGCTCTCTTACGAATTCGGTACCAATTGGAGCGAGTTCTCGCGCCGCGGCGGCAACGTCATCGGCCCTCTGATGTCGTATGAGGTGTTGACCGCGTTCTTCCTCGAAGCGGGCTTTCTCGGCATCATGCTGTTCGGCTGGGACCGTGTGCCGAAATGGCTGCATTTCTTCGCGAGCTGCATGGTGGCGCTCGGCACCGTGGTCTCGGCCTTTTGGATCCTGTCGGCCAATAGCTGGATGCAGACACCCGCAGGTTTCCGCATCGCCGAGGATGGCGTGCTGCACGTGACCGACTGGTGGCAGGTGATCTTCAACCCGTCCTTCCCGTACCGCTTCGCGCATATGGTCGCCGCCGCCTATCTCACCACCGCCTTCATCGTCGCCGGCATCGGAGCCTGGTATATCTTGCGCGCGCGCAGCGTCGCGCACGGGCGCATTATGCTCGGCATGGGGCTGAGCATCCTCGTTTGGCTCGCGCCGCTCCAGCTTGTGATCGGCGATCTGCATGGATTGAACGCGCGCGAGCATCAGCCGGCCAAGGTCGCGGCCCTTGAGGCCCATTGGGAGACGCAAAAGCGGGCGCCGCTTATCCTGTTCGCGGTTCCGGATCCGGCGGCCGAGACCAACCACTATGAGGTCGCCATTCCGGATCTCGGCAGCCTCATCCTCACCCATGAATGGGACGGCGAGATCCAAGGTCTCAAATCCTTCCCGCCGGAGGACCGGCCCAATCCGATCATCCCGTTCTTTGCCTTCCGCATCATGGTCGGGATCGGGATCATCATGATTGCCGTCGGCTTGATCGGCGCCTTCCTGTGGCTCAGCGGACGGCTCTTTACCAGCCGCTGGTTCTTGCGCGTTCTGGTGTGGGTCTCGCCTCTCGGTTTCCTTGCGGTGCTGGCGGGTTGGTTCGTCGCCGAGGTCGGGCGCCAGCCTTGGACGGTTTATGGCATTCTCCGCACGGCCGACTCGGTCTCGCCGGTTCCAGGCGGCGGCGTGTTGACCTCGCTCATTCTGTTCGTGCTGGTCTATGGCGTCGTGTTCGGGGCGGGTCTCTATTACATCGCCAAGCTGGTCAGACGCGGTCCCGACGAAACCCCGCCGGCGCTCGACGAAGCAGATCTCTCACATCGGCCTCTCGCCGCGGCAGGAAATCCATGACCGAAACAGCGAGCCAAATGACCGAGGTCCTGCCGGTGATCTTGCCGCTGGTTTGGGCGGCGATCCTCGCGCTCGCGGTGTTTCTTTACGTGCTGCTCGGCGGCTACGATCTCGGCCTCGGGGTGCTGTTCCCGCTCGCGCCGTCCGGCAAAGACCGCGATGCCATGATGGCGTCGGTGGCACCGTTTTGGGACGGCAACGAGACCTGGCTGGTTTTGGGCGGAGGAGGCCTGCTCGCCGCCTTTCCGCTTGCCTATTCGGTCATGCTGCCCGCTCTCTACATTCCAATCATCCTCATGCTGGTCGGGCTGATCCTGCGCGGGGTCGCCTTCGAGTTCCGCTTCAAGTCCGAGCGCTCGCGCTGGCTCTGGGACGTGGCTTTCAGTTTCGGCTCGGTGCTCGCCGCGTTGATGCAAGGCGCCATCATCGGCGCCTTCGTGGAAGGATTTACCGTCACCGACAACAAATTCTCCGGAGGACATTTCGACTGGCTGACGCCGTTCTCGGCGGTCACAGCCGTGGCGGTGCTTTCGGGCTATGTGTTGTTGTCCACGGGCTGGCTCATCATGAAGGCCGACGAGGCTTTGCGCGAATGGGCCTACAACATCGCCTATGTTGCGTTGATCGCACTCGCTGCGTTCATCGTGATTTTCAGCCTATGGACGCCGTTCCTCCACCCGGAGATCGCGGCGCGCTGGTTCACGCCGGCTAATATGGTGATGTTCAGCCCGGTACCGCTGGCGACGGCAGCGAGTGTGGCTGCCCTGTGGTTGGCCCTTAACAAGCGTCAGCGCTACACGCCATTCCTGCTCGGCGCGGCGCTGTTCATGCTGTGTTACACGGGGCTCGCGGTCAGCCTGTTCCCTTATATCATTCCCCCTGACATCACCATCTGGCAGGCCGCGGCCGCGCCAGAGAGCCAGCTCTTTATGCTTTACGGCGCCATCCCGCTGCTGCCCATCATCTTGGGCTACACCGCCTATTCCTACTATGTGTTATGGGACGCGCCCGATCACGACGCTTATCACTGAGGTCTTACCACTTGCCCGGCAGGTCGCCGGCGGCGAGCCGGCGTTTCAGCAGACGGATCTTGCCGTAGGCGATCTCGATACGGGTCCGGGAAATACGCCCGTCCCGCACGGCGTTAGCGATGATGGCGTGAAGCTTCGTCCCAAGCTCGGGATCGCGCGAGTCCACGTTGGAGACCACCAGCAGATCGGTGCCGGCATTGACCGCTTTCACCACCCGCTCTTCGAGCGAATAGTCGCCGCTGACCGCACCCATTTCCAGGTCGTCGCTCACCACGACGCCATGAAAGCCGATCGAATCCTTGTCACGCAGCGCAGCGACCGCGCGGCCCGACAGCGACGCCGGGAGCTTCGCCCCATCGCTGAACCGCGGATGATAAAGATGACCGATCATCACGCCGTCGAGCAGTCCGTCTTCGGCGAGAACGTGATACGGCTCGATCTCGATCTCGCGCCAGCTTTCGGAGATGTCGGCGAGCTTTTTATGGCTGTCAACGCGGCTCGAACCGTGGCCGGGGAAATGTTTGGCCACGGTCACGATCCCGGCCTCGCGATGGGCGCGGATGAAGGCGCCGGCAAGCGCTGACACATTATTGGGATCGGTACCGTAACTTCGCTTCCGCATACCGATCACCGGATTATGCGGATTGAGGTTGAGATCGACCACGGGACCGAAATTGAGATTGAAGCCGGCATCGGCCAGCTCCTTGGCCATCGTCGCGTACAGGCGCTCCGCCGACTCGGGCGATGCGAAGCTCGGATTACGTCCCACGTTGCGCGCCGAGGGAAAATAGCGATAGCCGTTCCGCCGCGTGAGACGCTGAACCATCCCGCCTTCCTGATCGACGGCAAGGAAGGGCACCGGCGAGGACTTGGCGTTGCGCAAATAAGCCGTGAGCGCGCGCAGCCTCTGGGGCGACCCGATATTCTCCGGATAGAACACGACGCCGCCGATCGTGCCCTTGGCCAGTTGCTGGCGCACGGCCACGACGCCGGCATCGCGCTCGCTGCGTCCGTCAAAGCCGACCAGAATCATCTGCCCGATCATGGCGTCGAGCCGCGCATCTTCGATGCCGGCGGGATAGTCTGGTCCGATGCCGGTGGGATAGTCCGGCATGAGATCGTGGGGAGTCCGGAGTCCCGCCAACGCCAGAGCGAGCGCCGCGAGCCCGGCCGCCAGCAGAAGTCTTCGTGTCAGTGATGTGATCATGGCGACAAGAGGGGTTAGCGAGGCGCGCTCAACGCGCCGGCGGCGTCGACGATACCGGCGCCGAACGCCTCAGCGGCACCAGAACTATCGGGTTTTCGTGCGCTTGACGACAAGATTGCCTGGGCGCCGTTCCAATCCAATTTTCCATCGCGCTCGAGCAACAGGGCCACCACGCCGGAAACATGGGCCGCGGCCATCGAGGTGCCCGACGAGACATCGTAACCGCCTTTGAGC
>Ga0307442_1000052_pt1 | contig 38739 bp, 27 predicted proteins | sample SalMarWE160430MG_FD_202143 | JGI IMG/M metagenome (GOLD analysis project Ga0307442, IMG submission 202143) | Salt marsh sediment microbial communities from the Plum Island Ecosystem LTER, Massachusetts, United States - WE1604-30 | ecosystem: Environmental > Aquatic > Marine > Intertidal zone >...
ATCGAACCAACTTAATCGCAGCAATATAAGAGCCTTTAATCCGAGCTTTTCCTGGTATGATATATCTTAATAATTTAATTAATCCAAAAAGATTGCTTTTAGAGCGTATTATTTTGCTTAAAACAGTCAATATCTTTTCTTCTTTCACTGTGATAGAGATTTTAGCCACCGGATCTTTGGCTTTCTTTGCTATACATTCAAAATTTTTTCGATCATTAGTTAAAATAAAAGTAACGTATCCATCTAATTCTTTGAGATACATCTCAATTTCTTGTCCTTCACGCTTCCCAATTTTTGTATAGGGTTCATCGAGACCAAATAAATCAACCAACATTTTGGCTAATCTAGCAATATTGAGTACCTTAGTTTCTCTGACAAGTTTTTCTACCCTGATATTTCGATCAATTTCGGGAGTCTCAGTCATTTTAAAAGTAGATTTAGAATGAAATCATTTTATTGTAAAATATATTAGTTTGAATGGTTTATAAACTTGAAGTTAAATTAAAGCTTTATATACAACGAAATTGCGTATAATGCACCTTCAGTAGGATTAGAGGATTAATAGGTAATCTAACTAGCACTTGAAAAACTTTAATTATCTTTCTTCTTTAATCATTGAGTTTATAATAAAATCCTTCACTTCGTTGAATCCTAAGAATTCCATTCTTAGTATATGTTGTAATTAATTCTTTCACTTCATTATTAGGAATTCCATACTCCTCAGCTATGATCTCAATCATAAATTTGGGAAATTTCTTATAAGTTGATTGTAAATAATCAAGTGCTTCCAAAAACTTATTTCTTCATCCTAAACTCGGATCCAAGACTCTACTATAAGTTTTATTCAGATTTGTGAAACTTGATTGAGCTGCTGAAAGACTATCGAAATATTGAACCATAATCGAGTCATCATACATTGATGAATAATTCCCCTCAATGAATTGATATTTCATGTATTTAGGGGAAGGTCGGTTAACATCAAAAAATTGGGTTAATTGTATAATTCCTGAATTATTGTCCCCTTGCTCATAATACATGTAATCACCACCAAGTCTCGTGTAACCTTCGACAGGGACGTACTTTGAATCGTAGAATACCCCAACCATGCTCGAATTAAAAGGTAACCCCGTATTGACATCCTTATAAAAAGTGTCACGACTCGTTTTATTTATATTAAGAATGTTTAGGATTGATCCATCAAAAGAATACCACCCTGTGAGATGATGAGAACTGTTTAATTCAAACCAACCAGCTTTGTAAAACCATGAACCAAAAATAGAGTGATTCGTATTTATATCATAGGAAGTCCGATTTATGCTTGCATCTGGGTAAAGCCCACTTAATTTTTCCGCATTATATTGAAGCGAAAAATAGCTATCGATTTCTGATCTTGCACTATTAGTAAAATACCAATAAGGATTGACTGGGTTGACCAAGGGTCCCTCTGTTATTCCTGGACCAAAATTGAAAACCGTATCATCGATCATGACAAAATCAAGCGCAGCATTAGAATCAGTATAGCCTATGATTGTATTTTTGGAAACAAATAAGCCCTTAGTATTACCATCAAAAATGTTAGTACTATTAACATCATAAGCATTTTTTAGCGTGACGTTGATTCCCACGTGGTCCATTGCTATCCGTTGATAATAGCTTAAAGCAAACGTAGCTTTTACATTAATAGCGATAAGAGATCCATTAATCGTTTCGTAACTTGATGGGTTCCAATCAAGTAGAGTTAAATACGTATCTTGTGAAAATCGGATCGGTGAATGTTTTCCTACGTACAAATACCATTTCATTGCTCCAGGAGAATGACCATGGTGAAAATAGTTAGGATATGTTTCCATAAATAGACCACTTGCTTCTGGTCTTCCGTTAATAATGGCATTTAATTGAAGTGCTTGCTGCGAGGGATCATTAGTCTTGAATAAATCATCAAGTGAGACTGGAAAGTAATTCAGATATACTCTTTGGTATGGAGGTGGAGCGAATGGATTTTGATTTTTTTCATTCGATGACGTTAATATTTTTAAGGAAATACCAATTCCTACGACTAGTATTCCTATAAATACAATCGTGATGATAATTTTTTTTTTTGACTTCTTCTTCTCATCACTCATTAAAAATGAACTTAGAATGATCAGTTTAAACATTATTCCTTTACTTTTATAGTACTTTCATTTTTAAAAGAAGAGCGTTAATTTAATTATATAAATTTTAATAGAAATCATCATGAATATAGACAATAAACACGAAAGAAATCAAATTTTAATGATACTATTTTTTGGAGTCTTAATGGGAGCATTAGATATAGCGATAATAGGTCCAGCGTGACCTGCTATAAAGACTACTTTTAATCTCACAACTAGAATTGAAGCGTGGATCTTTAGTATTTACGTCTTATTTAACATTAATTTATTAGTATAGTAATTTTAGGTTTACAAATTAATAAATCTACATGTATAAATTGATTCTTTTATCATTACTATTTAATAATATTCGATTTTGAATGGGGGGTTAAAGATGGGAAATTGATTGAGAAATGTTTAATAACAGTTCTTATTTACTAAATCTTGCACATTTTTAAGTTTAAATTGAAAGATTTAAAGTGTAAAATGACTCATTCAATTCATGTGAAAATTGATAAAAAATCGGTTAAAAATTATGGGAAAGACATTAACAGAAAAAGTAATAGAAGAACATCTGATTGAGGGCACTTTAGAAAGAGGATCTGATATCTCTATCAAAATTGATCAAACTCTCACACAAGATGCGACCGGAACTATGGCTTATCTTCAATTTGAAGCAATCGGAATAGATCGAATACAAACTGAACTCTCGGTAAGCTATGTAGATCATAATACCCTCCAAACAGACTTTAAAAATCCAGACGACCATAGATATCTCCAAAGTATTGCTGCAAAATATGGACTCTATTTTTCTCGTCCCGGTAATGGCATTTGCCATCAATTGCATCTAGAGCGTTTTGCTAGACCGGGAAAAACGCTTTTAGGAAGCGATAGTCATACACCAACGGGAGGAGGTGTTGCAAGCATCTCAATTGGAGCAGGCGGTTTGGATGTTGCGGCCGCGATGGCCGGAGATTCTTTCAGGTTAAAAATGCCAAAAATTGTAAAAGTTCACCTCACCGGAAAGCTTCCTGATTTTGTTTCTGCTAAAGATATTATTCTCGAAGTTTTGCGAAGGATCGGAGTAAAGGGAGGAGTAAATAAAGTCCTCGAATATACTGGTCCAGGTATAAAAACTCTTTCTGTTCCAGAAAGAGGGACAATAACAAATATGGGTACTGAAACTGGAGCTACTACATCGATCTTTCCTTCGGATGAGATTACAAAACAGTTTTTAGAATCTCAAGAAAGAGTAGAACAATGGGTTGAGTTAAAAGCAGATGATGATGCAGTGTATGATGAGACAATCGAAATTAATTTAAGTGAACTTGAGCCTCTCATTGCTGAACCTCATAGTCCAGGGAAAGTAAAAACAGTAAAAGAACTTGAAGGATTAAGAGTGGACCAAGTATGCGTTGGAAGTTGTACGAACTCTTCACTTCGAGATCTCAAGATCACAGCAAATATTTTGAAGGGAAAAACTATCAGCCAGAATACTGTACTTACAGTATCAGCAGGTTCCAGACAAGTAGTTGATCATTTAATTCATTCAGGAGAATTTGGATATTTAATTGAAGCTGGAGCTAGAATACTGGAAAATGCATGTGGTCCATGCATAGGAATGGGACTTGCTCCGCGTTCAGATGCTATCTCTCTAAGAACATTCAATAGAAATTTTCTCGGTAGGAGTGGAACTAAGAGTGCAGAAGTCTATTTGGTAAGTCCTGAAACTGCTACTGTCTCCGCAATTGAAGGGAAAATTACAGATCCAAGAACTTATGGAAAATTACCAAAATTTGACATGCCAAAGAAATTCATGGTAAATGATAACATGATAATTCCCCCTTTAAGTCCAGAAGAAGCAAAAAAGGTAGAAATTGTTAGAGGTCCAAATATCAAGCCTTTACCCGAATTCAATCCATTACCAGATAAATTAACTGGGGAGGTTCTCCTAAAGGTTGAGGATGATATCACAACAGATCATATCATGCCTGCTGGCGCTGAAATTTTACCTCTACGTTCCAACATACCCGCAATCAGTAAATACGTGTTTAAAGCTATTGATGAAAGTTTTCCGGACAGATCCTTGACAAAAGGAGGAGGATTCATCATTGGTGGAGATAACTATGGTCAGGGTTCTTCTCGAGAGCATGCTGCAATCGCTCCAAAATATTTAGGTATAAAAGCTGTCATCGTGAAAAGTTTCGCGAGAATTCATCTTGCTAATTTAGTCAATTTTGGGATTGTTCCTTTAACTTTTGCTAACAAGGATAATTATGGAAAAGTTGAACTTGGTGATAAGATAGAGATCGATTTAACAACCATTAAATCTGGAAAGGTAAACATGAAAAATCTTACAAAAGGGTTAGATATCGAATTAACTCATTCTTTAAGCGGACAAGACCTTGAAGAATTAATGGCAGGGGGAAAACTTACTCTAATTAAACAAAAACACTTGAAATGATCAAATAATTCTATTTCTTTTTTATTAATTAGTTTTAAATCACTTCTCTATTATGATATTCCATATTATTTAAATAAGCATATTACTTCTTTCTATTTAGAGTCCAATAATAAGCTAGTAAATATCTCTTATGATTGAGAAAGAATCCAAGCAAAAGAAAATTTCGACAATTTTAATAATTGGGATAATTTTCTCATTTTTTGGAATTTCATTTATGAGTATCCCGTTCCCAAATACGGTTGTGATCAAGAATTTAGGACAATTTTATATAGTAAAAGGGGTAACATATCCGATACACTATGAATATCCAATATTTTCACATAATCAAAAACTAACTTTTAGTTTAGGAGCTGTTAATAGTTCTTTTACAATATCAGTACTTAATGATGACGACTACGGAGCTTGGATTAATGAACAAGGAGGATATCTCCCTTATTACGAAGAGCAGAATATTAGTGGAGTCTATGAAACCTTATATCTAAATCAACCTTTTAATGGAGAAATAAATATCCTTATAACAGCTGAAACTTTCTTAGAATTATATGGGATAATTCAAACAACCTATTCATCACACTATGTTTTACAAGGGTCAATATCTTTAATAATTGGAGTTATTTTAGTTTCATATTTAGTACTACAAAAATACAAATTTAAAAAACCTAAGATATAAACTAAATGTTATCTTTAGATAGCTCAATTATTAAAGGCCCTTTATTAGAAGGAATATCGATTTGAATAAATCCATCAGGATCTTCATTACTTTGAAGATCTAATATATATATTCTATTATTTAGATAAATTTTAGAGTGTTCATTCCACCATTTTGGCTTTTTGATTTTAATCTTATAATCTAATTCAGCAGTAATATTGTACCTTAAAATTAATTGTTCTAAGTCCAATTCTAATGAAATTAAAGGAGATCCAAAAGAAAATCTTTGATGTAAAATATTCGGATCAATGATAAGACCCGAAAAATCTGCTTCAATTCCTGCTATTTTTATTATACTTAGTAAATAGCTAGCATGAGCATTCATGTTCATTATTGGAAAGTCACACATTGGAGTTGCAAAATGATAGAAAGCCTGTCCTGCATTTTCAGAATAATCTGCGATATAAGAATCAGGTGCGCTCCAAATTCCATACCACATTCCTGGATAAATTTCTGCTCTTTTTGCTAAAGAATTTTTTATTATTGAATTAAAGGCTTTTTTTTTATCATATTTCGAATATCCCCATGTAAGTAAAGCATTCATCGCATGCCATATACCTCCATTCACATCCCATCCTTTAGGAAGAATATTTAAATATGTTTTTTGAGGCGGATAGCTAATATATTGACCAATTGAAGAAGGGACGTCTAATATATTATAAATTTGGTCAATTAAATTGAAGGCACTTTCACTATCTAAAATTTTTGAAATTAATAACCACGCATGATGCTCTAAATACAACGATCGATCTCCTATGGGATTTCCTTGACCATCCCAACCCCGGAAAAACCATTTTCCATTGTAGGATTTAAGAACTGCTTGTTTTAATAAGTCGAGTTTATCTAAGCAGGATTTTACAAATGGTTCATTAGAATCCTTCATCAAATCTAAAACTCTTGGGATTATATAGAGAGCAAAAGTAGAGTTAAAACTTGATTCTCCATTCTTTATAAATTTTCTTCGGTTCCTTACCATTAAAGAGATTCCATCAGACCAATCTCCATCATTGCACTTTATAAGACCGTGTTCTCCAAACCCTACTTTTTCTGAGAATAGATAATCAATCAATAATTTAACTTTCTCAGATACACTTGTTTTAATACCCTGTGGTTTATCATAAAAAGGAAGTTTTTCTTCCAAAAATTCAAAATCTCTGGTTAAAGAGAGGTATTGCTCTATGCCCCACAGTAAAAATAGATACAAATCTGAGGGTTTAGAATGAACAAAAACGGAAGATAGCTTTCCGTATCCATATAATGAATATGGTAATTTCCCATCACTAAATATGAGAGATAAATTAAATAGCAGGAATTCTCTTGCGATTGAAGGATTAATTAAAATAAGAGAATTTGAATAAAGAATAAAATCTCGAATTGAACCATCAACTCCATGTCCAAATAGATAAACTGAACCTTGATATAGTCGATGTTTTTGATAATATTCATCATAAAATAAAGCACTACGGGTGTAATATGAATGCCATATTGTTTCACGAGAAAGCTGGGGTTCTTCTTTTATATTTAAACAGACCAGTGAATTTTGCCATTGATGTGCACTCCATTCTAAAATTGATTGATTTGCAACGATTTGCTTGTATTTTTTTATTAAGCCTTCAATTTTATCGAGTTCTTCATATCCAAAGAGCGTGGTAATTTTATTAATTCTACTATTTTTTAATTTTAAGCTAATCCCTATACCCAAGCATAAATTTCTTTTTTTGATTTTGTTTAACTCAATTCTTGAATCCCAATTTATCGAAATGTCGTTTCCTTTGAATAAATTTCTTTTATTAATAAAAAATTTGACATCAATTTGGTTAAGCATAGTTAAAAAGAGGGATTTGGGATAATAATCGTACTTACTTGGTTCATTCTTAGCAAGTGGTGGTTTCTTTTTATATCTTGGAGTTAAAATAATAGTTTTTAATTCCGAATTAGAGGAGATTGTATATTTAAATTTCCTAGTAAATCTTCTTCTAGCACTTTCTGTATCTCTTCTAAACATTTTAAGCAATAATTTTAAAAGTCTTCCAACTAGGTTTAATAATTTAGATGTCCCAAAGTTCTTGCGATTTCTCCAAGTTACAATTAATGACTTTAAAAGAGGGTGGATGTTAATATCCCATAAGTCTATAAGTCTTATTCTATTACTAACCAATTTATCAGAATCAGTAGAAATTAAAAATTCGGATAAAACTACAGGATCATCTGAAAACGGAGTACAAATGCTATGTTGAATATCTATACCATTAAAATTAAATTCCTTCTTGAAATATCCCATCCCAAATATCCTCTCAAATTTAGTATATTTGCTTAAATTCTCAAGCCTATAGAGATCTGAGGAGCATATTTTTTCGTTCTCAAAATAATATAACCCTATTCCTCCACCAAGTTTTCCTTGGCGGCTGTCTTGGTATGTTAACCATTTAAATCCCCTAGATCCATCTAAGAATTGAACGTACCCCCCATTATGAGCAGTTGCCATTATTCTATCATTACCTAATTGATGGAAATGATCTGTTGAAAAACCATAAGAAGTCTTAGTTTTTGCAATCGGATCTGTTAAATGATTACATTTATAATTATAAGCAGGTAATCCATGTTCATCAGTAACCCATTCGCCAAAATAGCCATTTCCTATCATTATGAAGTCCAAAAAGAAAGTATTGAATTTTTTATTTGTTGAAGATAATTCAAAATTTAAAAATCGATTTGATTTAATACTATTAATTAAATCTGATTATTTTAATTATATTTATTATTATCAATACTTAATGCCTGATTCTGGATATAAAGTTGATCCTAAAACAAGATTTTCTTCTAGAGTAGAAAATTATATTAAATATCGCCCTAAATATCCTAATGAGATTATAACCTTTCTTATTGAAAAAGAAATCCTTAAAACGGATTCTATTATTGCCGATATCGGTTCTGGAACCGGAATATTGAGTGAATTATTCCTAAAGAATGGAAACATGGTATATGGAGTAGAACCCAATGATGAAATGCGGAGAGCTGGCGAGAAATTACTAAAAAATTATCCGAACTTTATTAGTTTAAATGGATCTGCAGAATCAACAAAATTAAAATATCAAGCTATTGATCTAATTACTGCAGGGCAAGCTTTTCACTGGTTTAAACTTGCTGAAACTAAATTTGAGTTTAAAAGAATTCTAAAACCTAGAGGTTACGTTATTTTATGTTGGAATAATCGAAGAAAAGAAGGGACTAATTTTTCTTCCGATTATGAAAAATTTATTTTGAAATATGGAACTGATTATGAAGAAGTAAGGAAGAATGATAAAAATATTGATCAATTCTTTAAGTATGATAAAACTACATTTTATACTTATCAGGAGTTGGATTTTGAAAGTTTAAAAGGAAGATTACTCTCAGTATCATATATTCCACAGGAGGATAGCCCTCTTTTCATTCAAATGTTAAATGAATTAAAAGAACTTTATAACAAATACCAAAATAAGGAGTTAATAAGAATTGAATATGATACTGAAATTTATTATGGTCAGTTAAACTAAAGTATCACTATTAGAGACAGCACTTTACGTTTTTACTTTTTATTATAATTCTTTAAAATTATAGAGACCAAAATAGTTTTATAGAAAAAATTAAGTATTAAAGTATACTAAAAAAATTCATTTTATTTGATTATGGAAGAGATAACCCCAGAAAAAAAAATTGCTAGAATCGAGCAAGTATATGCAGTAGGAGGATCTTTTACTGAACCTTCAGATTTTGTCCAAGCAGTCAATAGAAATCTCCAAATTTTACAAACTAGTGATAAATATTGCCATATAAAAGATATTAAGTTTAATATATTTAATGACAATCGTTATGCTAACGCAGTTCCTATTTATCTCGCATTTATTAGAGCAGATGTCGATGTGGATGTTACTCCTGAACCAGAAATTAAGAAAAAGAAAAGCAGAAGACGAAAAAAAAATAAAAAATAATCACATCTTAAACTAAAATCGCAGAATTAATTTCGGATATATTTTTACAATTAGTGATCTTCATTGCTTTAATAAGAGTTTTCTGCATGTATTCCATGTGGATCCTTACACCCTCTATTCCAGCTCCTACGGCCGCTCTTACGATATCCCTTCCAATCAACACGGCTTCAGCTCCTAATGCTAGAGCCTTTATCACATCATACCCCGTTCTTACCCCTCCATCTAACAAAATCCTTATTTTTCCTTTCATCTGAGCAGCAATCTCAGGTAAAACATCTAAACTACCAGGGGTATGATCTAAAACTCTCCCTCCGTGATTTGATATAACAATTGCAGCTGCTCCTGCTTGATATGCCAATTCAGCATCTTCAGCACACATAATGCCCTTAACAATAACGGGAAGCTTTGTAGAAGCGATTAATTCCTTTAAATCATCAAAATTTTTTCGAAATACCGGTATATTATGAGCTGACATTGCAAATGATTCGCACCCATCTATATCAATACCTACGGCTATGCAACCTATTTCCTCTGCCTTCTTGAAAAATTTCATTATGGTTTCTTGATCTCTAGGTTTTACTATTTTTACACCCCAACCATTTGCTTCTGTGATAGCATCAATTCCATATGAGTTTTCTAGAGAATAAGTGTAAGAATCGCCTCGCCAACCTAAAGTTCCAGCCAACTTAGAACCTAGGACTACTGAACGACAAAATTCCTTTTCTGAAATGACAGATTCACCTCCAAAACTATTAACACCCGCAACACTCGCTGCCATTACTGGTAATGATAATTTATTGCCAAAAAAATTATAGGAAGTATCTGGTTCAAAATGATCTCCGATTAATTTCATCTTTAATTCGTATTTCCTGAATGCTAAAAAATTATTATAAAAACTTGTTCCACTTCCAATGCCTCCAAATTGAAGGTATTTTCCGTAACTTTGACCTTGACAGATTCTCATTGGAGAACCATCACAATCCTTATATACGCCACAGATACCCATTAACTTCTTCCTTGCTTCATCTCTCACGTCTTCTAAATTCATTTTAATCATCACACCATTTTTTTGGGGTCTAAAATTTCATCAATATCTCCCTCTATTAGTATTCCCATATCTTCAATTACTTCTTTAATTGTTTTCCCTTCTTCATATGCCCTTTTAGCGATTATTGAGCATTTATCATAACCAATTATGGGAGTTAAATTTGTAACTAGCATTAATAGGCGCTCTAAATGAGAATGTATTTGAGAAGCATTAACTTGTAAACCATCCAAACAATGGTCTATAAATGAGTTAATGCCCCCATTTAAAATTTCGATAGATTCTAAAATGTTAAAAATCATAATAGGTTTACAAACATTCAAATCCAAAATACTACCATAGGCCTCTGCTGATGTTATAACCGAGTCGTTCCCCATTACTTGCAAACATACTTGAATTAGAGCCTCAGATTGGGTTGGGTTAATCTTTCCTGGCATAATCGAAGATCCCGGTTCATTTTGGGGCAAAATGAGTTCTGATAATCCTGCTCTAGGTCCACTTCCCATCCATCTTATATCATTCGCCATTTTTAGTAAGGAAAGGGATAATAATTTTAAATTACTACTTACATTAACTAGTGAATTATGAGAAGATATCCCTTCTGCTTTTATTGGATTGATCTTGAATGGAATATTAGTAATATGATTTAGATATTTTACAACTTTTACAGCAAATTCCTCAGGTGCATTCAATCCTGTACCTAATGCAGTTCCTCCTATAGGAATAAAATATAGCTCATTGACTGCATTTTTTATTCTTTCTCTATTACTTACGATTTGTTTTCTATAAACTTGGAACTCCATTGATAATGGAATTGGGACAGCATCTTGCAAATGAGTTCTCCCAACTTTGACTATATCCTTAAAAAATTCAATTTTTTCTGTTAATTTTTCGATTAACCGATCAAGAGTAGGGATTAATTTATGATTTATTAAATTTATAGTAGAGATATGCATTACTGACGGAATCACATCATTTGAAGACTGACTTTTATTCACATGGTCATTAGGATGAACAGGACTCTTTTTTCCAAAAGGATGACCTAAAATCTGATTTGCTCGGTTAGCTAAAACTTCATTCATATTCATGTTAGTTTGAGTTCCAGAACCTGTTTGAAAAATATCTATGGGAAATTGATCCCGATATTTATTCCCATTTAGAATCTCATCTATTGCCGTTGATATCGCATCAGCTAAGTCCTGATCGATTAAATCCAATTCTAAATTTGACATTAAACATGCCTTCTTTAACTGGGCAAGTGATTCGATAAAAATAAATGGAAAGGTTTTACCACTAATTTTAAAGTTATTGATTGCTCTTTGGGTGTTAATTCCCCAATATACATTGGAGGGAACCTTTAATTCGCCTAATACGTCCTTTTCAATACGAAAATTCAAATTCAACACAAACCATAAAGTAATTTTTTACTGATAAGTTAAATAGAAAATAGAAAGTAAAAAAATTTTATATTCTTAATTATCGATATTAAATAAGTAATAAATTTCAATAACAAGTGAAACACAGAATGAAAACCGAAATTAGGGAAGTAAATCCATTTGAATTTAGTGGAATTAAACGAAAAAATTATAATTTTGACGGGTATGAAAAGAATTCTCAGCATCTAAAAATGAGAGACGGGGTGAGAATTGCAATTGAGGTGATTCTTCCTAAAAATCTCTCCCCAAATGAAAAAATTTCAACAATTCTGATGCAAACTCGATATTGGCGAGACTATAAATTTAGAATTCCATTCAAATGGTTTATTCAAGATATGGCTGAAACCAAAACTTTTTATGAAATTGGAATGAAGAGAGGTTATGGGTTCATTCGCGTGGACGTGAGGGGCACGGGAGCTTCATTTGGATCTAGACCATATCCATGGCACGAAAAGGAAGTAAATGATGGACGAGAAATAATAGATTGGATCATCAAACAGCCTTGGTCAGATGGTTCTGTTGTTACAATGGGTGGTTCTTATTTAGGGGTGACAGCAGAATATGTTACCACTTTAGGTCATCCTGCTGTCAAAGCAAGTTCACCATTCAGTAATCAATGGGACTGTTACACTGAAGTTGCTTATCCAGGAGGATTATACAACCATTTTTTCATAAGAATTTGGGGATTACTTGGGAGAGCATTAGATTTTAATAAAAGCAGGAAATTTCTGAGTATTATGCCATTAGTTTATTTATTCGTAAGTGGTGTTAAACCTCTACAGTCCGATAGAAAGAAAAGGTTATTAAAAGAAGCCATAAAGGAACATTTTAAAAATACTTACGTTTTTGAAAATGAAGATGTGGTCGTTTATCGCAATGATCCTCTCATAAAACAAATTGATGATACTGCTGATGACGTGAGTGTTTGCATGAAAAAAGAACAAATAAGCAAATCAAAAACACCACTTTTCTGTTTAGGTGGGTGGTATGATGGTGCGAGTTGTGATAACATCATTAATCGATTTATGACCTATACCAATCCCATGAGAGCTGTAATAGGAGATTGGGATCATGGTTTGGAACGTAGAGCAAATCCTTATTTCTATAAGCAATATGATGTTATTCCCGATAAAGAAACCCAGTTGGAAGGTTGGATGGATTTTTTTGATAATTGTCGCTCTAAAGAGAATTTTTCAGAAAAGACACTTTATTATTATACGATGGGTGAGGAAAAATGGAAAAAAACCGAAGTCTGGCCTCCAAATGGTCATAAGATGCAACGATGGTATTTTAATATAGAAAATTCGATTACTAAAACCCAACCTGAGAGTGAATCAGGAGAAGATAAATATAAAGTTGACTTTGATGTGACTTCAGGAAAAGGAAACCGTTGGCACACTCATTATGCTCAAAAAATGTATTATGCAAAACGGGAGAAAATCGATAAGAAACTATTAGTCTATGATAGTGATCCCTTAGAAAAAGATATTGAGATCACGGGTCATCCCGTCATTACTCTTTATTTAAGCTCAACACATAAAGATGGGGCAGTTATTGCATATCTTGAAGATGTTGATGAAGATGGGAAAGTCTACAATATTACCGAAGGAGAATTGCGATTCATCCATCGAAAAATATCCTCAGAGGAACCCCCTTATAACATAATGGTACCATATCACAGTTTTAAGCAAGAAGATTCGCAATTGATGATTCCTGGAGAAATAACGGAAATCAAATTTGGATTTTTACCAACATCAGTCATGATCAAAAAAGGTCACAAGATTAGAATTGCTATAGCTGCCGCTGACAAACATACATTCTCAAGATATCCCGTTGAAGGAAACCCTACCATTACTTTATTAAGAAATAGAATAAATTCTTCTTTTATTGATTTACCGGTGATAATTTAATATTGAATGAAAGAAGGGTATTATAAAGCATACTATTCAAAATATAAGACTCATAAACAAAATCAGTATATACATATACTCTTGAGATACTTCAAAAAAAATGATCTGATAATGTATAATTATCATTGGGTATTTTAACATATAATATGAGAGAGGATTTTTTATGGTAAATGCAATATTAATTATTCTTGATACTCTAAGACAAGATCATGTTGGTGCTTATGGAAATTCTTGGATAAAAACTCCGAATTTAGACAAATTTGCAGAAGAATCAGTGAAATTTACCCGAATGTATCCAGAATCATTACCGACACTCCCTGCAAGAAAAGCTATTTACACGGGTAAACGTATTTTTCCTTTTACAGATGACAAGCTTGGAAAGACAAAGACAGGGAAAGGAGATTTTATCGCTGATGCTCTTGGAGCTCCGGGTTGGAGTTCTATTTCAGATTCTAACGACACCCTTGCAGAGCGATTTAATCGGAAAAAATATGTTTCAGCTTTATTTTCGGATGTATATCATCAATTTAAACCTGGATATAATTTTACTCGTGGATTTCATCAATGGAAATGGATTCGTGGTCAAGAGGAAGATGCATATCTGTCCGGACCCCGAATTTCTGATGAAATTCTTAACGAATTTCTCACTTCTAAAGGAGATGGAATAAACGCAGGAACAATATTTGCTCAACACATGATGCGCCGATTCCTTCAAAACGTACGCTGGTGGCGTTCAGAAACTGACAGCTTTCCTTCCCAGGTTTTTCGTTCAGCGGGAGAATGGTTGGATATGAATTATGATAACCTTATAAATGGTAAAGCATTTATGACTGTAGAGTCCTTTGACCCACATGAACCATGGAATCCACCTCCTCATTATATTCGGATGTACGAAAAAGATCCCAATTGGGAAAAAGGGTGTAGAAAGATATCACACTCACTTTATGGTCCAGCAAGTATTTTATCCGAAAAGGAACTCAAAAATTTAAGGACAAGATATGCCGCGGAAGTTACGCTTGTAGACACGTGGTTCGGTTATTTCATTGATTATATCAAGCGAATAGGGATCTGGGATAATTCAATCATTGTGGTAGTTTCTGATCACGGTCACATGTTAGGTGAACACGGACTTGTAGCAAAAGCGGCCAATCCACTTGGACGTGAAGTAGCAGATCTCGTCTCCATGATTCGATTTCCAGGGGGTGAAGGTAGTGGTAATACATGTAATAAGTTTTGTTATCATCATGACATTGCTCCTACCATTAGCGAAGCATGTAGTATTTCTACAAATAATATGGATGGTAAGAATCTGCTAAATTTAATTCACGATGATAACCTTACATATTATAATCACGTTTCAATAGCGTGGGGTGGCTCCGTAGCAGTTTACGATGGTGATTTCTGGTATAATGGGTATGTATGGGACACAGAAGGAGGAAGTCTGTTTGATGTCAAAAAAGATCCAAAATTAACAAAGAATATTATTTTAGAAGCTCCTGATAAGGCAAAAGAACTTTTAAAACTTTGTTGGGAGGATGCGAGAGAGCCAATTGATATGGAATTCATGCGGAAATTCAAAGATTTATTAGGGTGCACACCAGTTACCAAAACTCTCAACTGTTAAAATTGAACTAAACAAAAATTAGATTATACTATTTCTATAAAATGAGATATCTTTATGATAATAATGTACCACAAGAAGGGCAAGTTTCGATATCATCTTCGATCTTGGATCCACAGAAAGGACATACCTTTGTAAGTATATTTCTTTGTGTAGATTGAGAATTTACGCTATAAAACAATGAAAATAATTGAGAAAATAATCCGTCATACCAAGATTTCTTAAGTTTTTCAACTCTTAAAATATTTCTTGAAAGTGGAGTAGCTTCCACCCTTAAAAGAGTAAAATTTCCTTCTAAATCATAAAAACTTATCCGAATTCTTTTCTTCCAATTCGGATCATGCCCCGTATTAGCCATTAATGTTCCTTGCTTAGCTTCAATAAATGTGGGAGGATATGATTTCTTTATTTTTGCTTTATGTGTCCCATTCAGCCATTGGAGGGTGATTTCAAATGTTTTTTCCATATTAAGAGGTATTTTTTCCTCATATATAACATTAACATTCATCATAAATACTCTTTCGAATAATAATAAAAGAAAGGTAAAGAATATTATTTAATTTTGTATTCTCTTGCTCCAAGTCATATATTAATTCTTTTTTTACAGATTTAATTCATAGATTTTTGAAAATTGATACAAAATTAAAGACATCATGAAAAATCACGATTTAAATAGGGTGAGTATTTCTATGTAAATGATACAAAATATATAATTTAGAAGATATAATTTTAAAAACTTGAATGGCTTAAGTTTAAAGAAGATATAAAAAAAAATTAAGATTCATAGTTGCTATAAATTAAACAAATATAGGTTGATTTTCGATTTATAGGGTATTTATTGTTGAGGATAATCAAAATTTTCAAGATATAATTAAATTAACACTTGAAGGATTTGGATATCAAGTCATTGGGACAGCTTCAGATGGAGAGATGGCGATTACTGAATTTAAGAAATTCAATTTGAAACCTGATATTATAATAATGGATCATAGAATGCCCAAAAAAAATGGAATTGAAGCAACGATTGAAATTTTAAAAATCAACAAAGAAATGAAAATCATTTTTACTACTGGTGATGATGAAATCAGAAATCAAGCTATTGATTTAGGCGTGAAAAGTGTGATATTAAAACCTTTTTCTATCACCAAATTACTAGAGCAGATTGAATTGATAATGAATAAAAATTAGGGTAATAATAATATTAATAGGTTTATTAACAAAAAGATTTAATATCATTAAAAAGAGGGATTTTATATGAATAAAATAGAAAGTATTAATAAAGAAAAAAATGATTTCATCCAAGTTGTAGGAATTGGGGCATCTGCGGGAGGTCTAGATGCTTTTGAAAAATTTTTTTCAAGTATGTCCCCTAAAAGTAATATGGCATTTGTATTAGTACCTCATCTTGATCCAACTCATAAGAGTATTTTGGGAGAACTGATTAAAAAATATACTGAGATGAGTGTAAATGAAATAAGTGATGGAATGAAAGTTGAAAGAAATCGGACATATGTGATACCTCCGAATTATGATTTAATATTAGAAGATAATAGATTTAAATTAATAATGCCTTCAGCACCGCGGGGTTTAAGGTTACCAATAGATCATTTCTTTCGTTCTTTAGCAGAATCTCAAAAAGAAAATTCAATTGGAATTATACTTTCTGGAACAGGAACAGATGGATCATTAGGGCTTAGAGCGATTAAAGGGGTGGGAGGAATGATAATGGTACAATCTCCAGAAACTGCTAAATATAATGGTATGCCACAAAGCGCTATAAAAAGTACTTTAGTAGATTTTGTTCTAGCCCCAGAAGAAATGCCTGAGCGATTGATCTCTTATGTAAAAAATTCATATAATGTCACAAAAACCAAATTAGAACTCCCTGGAACTGAAACAGCCATTCTGTTGGATGAAATTTTCAGATCTTTACGCTTAAAGAGGGGGTGGGACTTTTCAGCATATAAGGAAGCAACGATTTTAAGGAGATTAGAAAAAAGGATGTCAATTAATAATATTGACACTTTAAATGAATATGTAAAATTTTTTATTGGCAATAGCAATGAAATAGCTATTCTCAGTCAAGAATTGTTAATTGGAGTTACAAATTTCTTTCGAGATAAAGATGCATTTGATCATCTAAAAAAATTTGTAATTCCTAAGTTATTTGAAGGACGTTCTATAGAATCTCCTATTAGAATTTGGGTTCCATCATGTTCAACAGGAGAAGAAGCATATAGCATTGCAATTTTAATATCAGAATATTTAGACATTGTGGATGAAAAATTTGATGTGCAAATTTTCGCGACTGATATTGATGAACAGGCTATTGAAAAAGCAAGAATAGGGATTTATCCCGATAATATTGGTGTTGACATCCCAGAAGAGTATTTGAAAACCTATTTTATCTCTCAAAACAATACATACGAAATTAAAAAAGAATTACGTAATTATATCGTTTTTGCTGTTCAGAATGTTATTGCCGATCCACCTTTCTCTAAATTAGATTTAATCTCTTGTCGTAATTTGCTGATCTACTTAATTCCAGACATTCAAAAAAAATTATTGCTCCTATTTCATTTTGCTCTCAATTTAAATGGTTTTCTTTTTTTAGGAAACTCAGAATCAATTAGTAATGTTACTTCTTACTTTGTGGTAATCAATTCACGCTGGAAAATCTTTCAAAAAATTGAGACTCTTTTACCGTATTTAGAATATGAAAGAACATTTCCACCCTTAGTAACTAATTTTAAAGAGCAGATACCTGAAAATATGAAACAACAAGAAAGGTTATTAAAATATGATGAGCTAGTCAAAGATTATATACTCGATCAGTTCTCTCCTTCAGCAGTTTTGGTAAATCAGGATAATAAAATTCTATATATTCACGGTCATTCAGGAAAGTTCTTGGAACCATCCGAAGGTGATGCTAATTTAGATATTCTTGATATGGCACGCGAAGGTTTACATTTAGAATTATCAACTGCCTTGAGAAAAGCAAAGATACAGAAAAAAGAAGTAAAATGCCAAAATTTAAAATTTAATATATATGGAAATACAATATCTGTTAATCTAACTGTAAAACCAATAAGCAAACCAGGAAAGTTCGATAAACTGATCCTTGTAATATTTGAGGAAAATCCAATTGAACCCGAAGAAAAAACAATTGAAATTGAAGGAGATAATATTGAAAATGAGAAAATAAAGCTCCTTGAATATGAGCTAAAATCAACTAAACAAACTCTTCAAACAGCATATGAAGAACTTGAAATCACGAACGAAGAATTAAAATCTACTAATGAGGAATTACAATCGTCAAATGAAGAGTTCCAGAGTACAAATGAAGAACTACAGACTTCTAGAGAAGAGCTTCAGTCGATAAATGAGGAATTAATCACTGTAAATACAGAGTTAGATGTGAAAATAAATGAAATATCGCTTATAAACGCTGATCTCCTTAATTTAATACAAAGTACTGATGTGGGAATAATTTTTTTGGATCTAAATCTTAATATTAAACGATTTACACCCCCAATTACAAAAATTCTAAACATAATCGATACTGATCTTGGGCGTCCGCTTCTCCATATCACCTCTAACTTAAATTATAATTACTTGATTAATGATGCTTTAGAAGTCATTAAAAATCAACAACCCAAAAACTTAGATGTCGAAGATAAAGATGGAAAATGGTACAATATACGAATTTTACCATATAAAACATTGAATAAGATTGTAGATGGGGTTACAATATCATTTCTTGATATTACACAAATCAAGAAAGCAAATCAAATGACTGAGGAAGCTCGAGAGTTTTCAGATAATATTATTAAGACTATTCGTGAACCTCTCTTAATCCTTGACTCAAATTTCAGAATAATTTCTGCGAATCATAGTTTTTACGAGACTTTTTTAGTTTCGAAAAAAGAAACTGAAGGTAAAATCCTTTTTGATTTAGGAAGCGGACAATGGGATATCCCAGAGTTGCGAGTAATTCTGGAAGAAATTCTTCCTAAAAGCTTAGAATTTGAAGATTATGAAGTTACTCATGAATTTCAAATTATAGGTAAAAAAATTATGTTCCTTAATGCAAGGAAATTAAATTCCATAAATGTTAATTCTGAGTTGATATTACTTGCGTTTGAAGACATCACATCCTTTAGAGAGACTGAAGAAAAGTTGAAAAACTCTGAAATAAGATATAAAAACGCATTCGATCTTACAAATTTCTATAAAGACTTGTTTGCTCATGACATGAGCAATATTTTGCAAAGCATAATTTCTACAGTAGAATATTATGATAAATTACAAAAAGATGAGAGCGACAAGAACTATCTTGTAGAAAATCTTACAAATTTAATTTCTAAAGCTTCAGTTTTGATAGCTAATGTCAGAAAATTATCAAAAATTGAGAATCCTAATGCTACAATTGGTCCAATAAAAATTTCTGATGTCTTGAAGAAAGCTACTAAAAATATTAAGGATAGTTTTAAATCAAGGAAATTAAATTTGGAAATATCCGGATTGACTGATGACATGTTTATTCAAGGCGATGATTTGTTGATTGATATTTTTGATAATTTATTACATAATTCGGTTAATTATAGTGATAAGAAAAGAGAATTAGAAATTAAAATCAAAATTTCTGAAGTAGAAGCAGAAGGTACAGATTTTATCCAAATGGAATTTATTGATAATGGAATCGGAATATCTGATGATAATAAAAACAAAATATTTACTCAAAATAATAATAAAGATATTCACTCCAAAGGTATGGGCATGGGATTATCGCTTGTAAAAAGAATTATTGATAAATACAAGGGAAAAATACTAGTTGAAGACAGAATAAAGGGTAATTATAAACTGGGTTCAAATTTCAAGATTATGCTCCGAAAGAGTGTTTAGCAGAGAGATATAAAAACTAAGAATTAAATTAAGGATTATTTTTTGTGTATATTTCATTAAAGGATGTTAAATCGTTTTAAATTAGTAAATTAGAATATAATCACTGAATTTACTATTTCATTTCAATAATATTATCAACTGACATGTATGTTAATACTTTACAATAGACCCCCTTTACTCAGCAATTTTCTTGATAATGTCTCAAAAATTGCTGCTACATTCTCACCAGTTTTCGAAGAACATTCGAGAAAATCGAATAAATTTCGTGTTTTACCATAATCTTTAGCAAATTCGGGATCGACTACTCTCTTACCTTGGGATGCTAAATCCGATTTCCCACCAACTAAAATCATTGGAAAACGAAAATTTTCATGTTCATTGGGTGTTTTCTGTATCACATCCATCCAACCTTCCATATTTTTTAAGCTAGAAAAGCGAGAAATATCATACATGAATATCCCCCCAGAAGCACCAATTAAATAATTGGGTAATAGATTTTTGAATCTATGTTCTCCAGCAAAATCCCAAATTTGCAGGGTGATATTTATTCTATCAATCTCGATGGTTTTAATATAAAAATCCACGCCAATTGTCATCTTAAAATCCTCACTATATTTTCCTGAGATATACCTATTCACTAAAGTAGTCTTTCCGACTCCTCCATCACCAATTAAGCATACTTTATACCTAGCGTGTGGCATTATAATTACCTGATATTTATAATATTTTTATTCGTTTATTTTGTAGAATTCTTGCCAATAGTCAAAATTTCTTTATTCAATGATTCATTTTCTTCCCTTAATTGTTCTATCTCTTTCATAAGGGTAGTAGTTATAGTTAAAACTTGATCTTTAGAGAACAGGTCACTATCTTTTAATTCTCTTACTTCCACGCCTCTAATTTCCAAATTTTTATCAATATAGAGAGTGGTTAAAATATTTTTTATTTCTCCATGTAAAAATGTATATGGAAATGGATATTCATCAATATCCTTTAAAAGATGGTTGCTTAGTGTTATCTTGTGACGTTGGTTACATAGTCTACAGTCATACTCTCGTATAACGGAAGCTATTTTCCTATTCATAAATACATAGTAATATATCTTATTAATATATGAATTGATATTTTCTCAATTCTCAAAATTTAGAAAAATTATTTAAATTTTTATAATATCTAATTTAGATATCTGAATTCTAAAAGAAAAAAATGAAATCGTTATAGAGGAAATAATTATTAGATTACTTGAATATGAGAGTAAGGATATCTTCTTTAAATATGATATTCCTTTACCTGATTATATTGTTATCCAAAAGTATGAAAAAGTTGAGAAAGAAGTAGTCAACTTCTCATTTCCAGCAATAATTAAATCTCAAATAGCAATAGGGAGCAGAAAAAAAGAAGGGTTGATAAAGATAGTACAAAATCAAGAGGAAGCAATTTCAACATGCAAGGATCTTTTTAATCGAACTGTTGCTGGCTATAATGTCGAAGCAATTTTAATTGAAGAATTAGTTAACATCAAACACGAATTTTATGTATCTATTGCATTAGATGCTTCTGGCAGACAATTCTACATCATTGCAAGTGAAGAGGGTGGAATTGAAATTGAAGAAGTAGCCAAAAAAAATTCAGAATGTATCTTTAGAATAAATTTTCCTCTTTCCACTGGTTTAACAGATAAAATTGCCAATAAAATTGCAATCAAACTTGGTTTCACTAAAGATCTGCAAGAAAAAGCTGTGAGAATTTTCAAAAATATGTGGAATATAACAAAAGATTTGGAAGCTCAACTAGTTGAAATTAATCCTCTTGCACTTACCCCCACAGAATTGATTGCAATTGATGGTAAAATGATTTTAGATGATGATGCAAGTTTTAGACAACCAATTATCGAAGAATTTAAAAATAAAAAACAATCCAAATTAGAAAAATATGCTATGGAAGCAGGATTCTCTTTTGTTAAATTAAACGGAAATATTGGAATACTTGCAAATGGTGCTGGTTTGACCATGGCTTTATTAGATATCTTATCAAATATGGGATTAAAGCCGGCAAATTTTTTAGATATTGGAGGAGGAGCGTCAAACGAGAGAGTATATAAAGCCTTAATATTACTTTTTAAACTTAAACCCAAATGTATATTTATAAACATTTTTGGGGGATTAACTCGATGTGATATAGTAGCAAAAGCAATTGTAAAAGCCATTAATGATTTTTTAAATTTCCCTCCCTTAGTTATTAGGTTATCTGGAACGAATGAAAAGGAAGGAATAGCTTTATTAAAAAAAGAAGGAATAGATGCTTATCAAGATGTGATAGAAGCAGTAAAAAGAGTAAAGGAGGTGTTAAGCGATTAGATGTATATAGATGAAAACTCAAAAGTTGTTGTGCAAGGGATTACAGGCAATCAAGGAGGTTTTCATACAAAACTCATGCTTGAATATGGTACAAAAATTGTAGCAGGTGTAAATCCAAATAAAGGTGGTGAAGAAGTTCAAGGAATTCCGGTTTTCAATTCCATCAAAAAAGCAGTTAATGAATCAAATTGCGATACGAGTATTGTATTTGTTCCTGCTAAATTTACATTTGATGCTGTTAAAGAGAGTTTGTTAGCAGGAATAAAGATAAGTGTTATTATCACTGAATTAATGCCAGTTTTCGATATGTTAAGGTTGGTAGAGATAGCAAGGGAGAAAAATTTATATTTAATTGGACCAAATAGCCCAGGAATGATGATTCCGGATAAAATTAAATTGGGGATCATGCCAAGTGATTTGTGTCATTTTGGAGAAGTAGCTGTTATTTCCAAAAGTGGAACATTATCCTACGAGATTACTAAAGTAATCGGAACAGCTGGTATTGGTGTTTCAGCTTATATCGGGATAGGGGGAGATCCTGTGAGAGGTACAACAATGTTAGAAGCAATAGAATATTATAATGAGGACCCAAAAACAAAAATCATTGTTTTGATAGGTGAAATCGGTTCAAATGAAGAAGAAAAAGCAGCATTATTTATAAAGAATAATGTTGATAAATCAGTTATAGCGTATATTGCTGGAAAAAACGTACCAGAAGGAAAACGCATGGGTCATGCAGGAGCTATTATCTCAGGAGTCTTTGGCTCAGCTCAAGGAAAAATTAAAGCTTTAAGAAATTCAGGAGTTTTAATTGCTGATAATCCATGGGATGTTCCAAAAATAATAAATGACATTCTATAATTATAATTAACTTTTAATTTCTTCAAGAAAGCTTTCCCTATAACGTCCTAATTTAAATAGATTAGTAATAAATATTTTATTTTACTAAAAAAAATTGCTAAAATACATCTTATTAAATCTATAATACATCAGATACTCGTTTTTGTTCTCAATAAATAAAACCTTTAAAAAAATAAATATTAGTAACGTCAATGAAAATTTCATCTGCGGAATATTACAAGAAAGTATTAGGATCTTGGGAAGGTCGCATAGCAGGAGATTATGTTGGAGCACCGGTTGAATTTAAATCTCATGAGCAAATATTGAATCAATTCGGAAATATAACATATTTTACTGAACCAATTGATCTAAATTACGTAAATGATGATGAGATGTATGAAATTTGTGCTCTGATCGCTTTAGAAAAAAAAGGAATAAATCTCAATGCTAGAGATATTGCTATAGAATGGACAGATCTATTGTATGATTTGAACTTCACCGCTGAAAAGATTGCTTTAGATAATCTCAGATCGAATATATGGCCACCTCAATCTGGATTGCACAACAATATCTACTTTGATGCCATTGGGGCACAAATGCGAGCCGATATTTGGGGTCAAATCGCTCCAGGCGCACCTTCAGTGGCAAAGAGATACGCTGAAATGGATGGCTCTATCTCACATGCTGGAATAGGCATTGAAGGTGAAATTTATATAGCAGTGCTAGTTTCAAACGCATTTACTGAACAAAATATCAAAACTAATATTGAAAAATCACTTAATCTAATTCCTCCTCCTAAGGAAAGCCTATATTCTCAAATGGTAAAAAAATCGATTCAGATTTATGATGAGAATCCATTAGATTTCAGAAAAGCTCTAATAAATTTGATTAGATATTGGGAGGATATTCGAAAAAATGTGTTGAAAGTGACAGGAGTTAAAGGATCTAAATCAGATTCCCTTTTAACTCGAAAAAGAAAAATGTATTTGAAGGATAATAGTTCAGTTCACGTTTTACCAAATATTGGTATTATTATTTTATCCTTACTTTATGGTTCAGAAGATAAAGATGATCCTTTAGGAAGATCTATTTGCATTTCTGCAATGATGGGGTTTGATACAGATTGTAATTGTGGAAATATCGGAGCAATATTAGGAGCTCAATTAGGTGCAGCTAGAATCCCTAAAAAATGGACAGACCCCTTAGAAGATAGCTTTTCTACTTTTGTTAAAGGATATGAAAAATGGAAGATATCTGAATTAGCAAATCGAATTGTAAAAATAGGAGAAATTGTTATTTCAGAAAAATATCACGAATATAATAGGAGTAGTATGCCTTAATCATAAAAAGCCGATTATTTTATATTTTGAAAAAAATGAAGAAATCCTTTTTTAAGAATTCATTATCTCTCAGAAAATTCAAGCATGTTAATCATATCATCGCAAAAACGGGAAATGCTTCCCATATTAATCATGTTGGAAAAATTTAAATGAAAATAGAATCTAAAGATATTATCTACTATTATGATTATTTTGTAAAAACGATAAAAGAGTTAGAGAAATTTGGCCCAGAAGAATGTATACGAAATGGCAGCAAAGAAGTTAATTGCTTCTGAATTACCCAAATATTATCCGCAATTCGAGTATCATAATAAAATAGCGATAATCGAGCCTAATACGGATATAGATCAAGTAATTGCTGAAAACTCGTGGATGAAAACTGACAAATTAGTTGTAAAACCTGATCAACTGTTTGGTAAGAGGGGTAAAGCTAATTTAATTTTACTTGATGCTGATAGCAATCAAATGAAAGAATTTTGTAATAGTAACTTAGGAAGAGTTCGTGTTATTTCTGGAATTGAAGGAGAAATTACCCGGATGCTTGTTGAACCATTTATCCCACATCAAAAAGAATATTACATCTCATTTACAACCGAGAGGGAAAATGATCTGATTCACTTTAGTTTTGAAGGTGGTATTTTTGTGGAAGAAAATTGGGATAAAGTGTTGCATATACCTATACCTGTTGGTCAAGAAATTCAGGATTTTGATTTAGCAAGCAAGATGCCCGATTTAGGTGATTTGATGGATGTAATAATTCCCTTTATTAAGGGTATGTATCAAGTTTTTGTCGATCAAGATTTTACTTTCCTTGAAATTAATCCATTTGCCATTACAAAAGAACATAAGATTGTTCCATTAGATGTAAAGGCTCGTTTAGATGACACAGCTGCTTTTCTTCATGCAGATACATGGGGAAATCCTCAGAATCCTATAGAATTCCCGGCTGGTTTTGGTCAGAAAATGAGTCCTGAAGAAGAAAAAATGCAAAGTCTAGATGAAAAGACGGGAGCCTCACTTAAATTAACGATTCTTAACAAAGAGGGTCGAATATGGACTATGGTTGCTGGAGGTGGAGCAAGCGTTATATATACAGATACAATTGCAGACCTTGGTCTTGCAAATGAACTTAGCAACTATGGAGAGTATTCTGGTAACCCTAGTCAAGATCACACGCAAATTTATGCTCAAACCATAATTGATCTCATTACCGAATCCCCTGATCCTGAGGGAAAAGAGAAATACTTAATAATAGGCGGAGGAATTGCAAACTTTACTGATGTTAAAGCCACATTTGGAGGAATTGTGAAAGCAATCAAGAATTCGGTCGATAAATTAAAGAAGGCTAATGTAAAGATCCTCGTTCGGAGAGGCGGTCCAAATGAAAAGCAAGGGTTAGAATTAATGCGAAAAGTTGGTGAAGAAACTGGCATTCCAATAGATATTTATGATCGGTATGATAGCATGACACGACCAGTTGCTAGAATGAAAGAAAAAATGGAGAGTGAATTGTAAATGGAAAATTATGAATTATTTGATGAAAATTCCCAAGCCATAATTTATGGGTTACAAGCGGCTCCAGTTCAACGAATGTTAGATTTTGATTACGTGTGTCGTCGGAAGACGCCATCGGTTGCTGCCATGATTCGACCTACCCAGGAAGCTGCAGTTGCGTATCATAAAGTATTCTGGGGAAGTAGCGAAATTGTGATTCCTGTTTATAAAACGTTAAGTATGGCAATCAAGAAGCATCCTAAAGCAGACGTTATGATAAATTTTGCATCCTTTCGCTCTGCATATGATACTAGTAAGGAAGCACTTGATTCAGAAACGATTCGAGTTGTTGTAATTATTGCCGAAGGTGTACCAGAAAGGCAAAGTCAATTACTAAATAAAATTGCACATGATCATGAAAAAGTTATTATTGGTCCAGCTACAGTTGGAGGAATACGTGCTGGAGCTTTTAAAATCGCTAATACTGCGGGTACACTTGAAAATATAATATTATCCAAACTGTATCGCCCTGGTTCAGTAGGTTTTGTATCCAAGTCTGGTGGTTTAAGTAACGAAATGAATTTTATGATTGCCCAAAATACAGATGGAGTCTATGAAAGTATTGCAATCGGAGGGGATCGCTATCCTGGATCCCGGCTAATCGATCACCTTTTGAGATACGAATCAAACCCAAAAATCAAAATGCTTGTTTGCTTGGGTGAAATTGGCGGAACAGAAGAATATGAAATAGTTAACGCCTTGAAGAGTGGAACAATCAAAAAGCCCATTGCTGTATGGGTTACAGGAACTGCCGCGAGAATACTTCCTAAGGGTCTCCAGTTTGGTCATGCAGGTGCAATGGCTGGAAGTGATAGAGAAACGGCTGAAGCCAAAAATGATGCACTCAAAAAGGCTGGGGCTATGGTTCCAACTTCTTATGAAGATTTCGATAAAGTAATTAGAGGAATATTTGATAGACTAAAATCTGAAGGTAAAATTGAACCAATTGACGAAGTAGAACCCCCCAAAATTCCGCTTGATTTTAATGAAGCTGTTCGACTTGGAATAGTCCGACGTCAAAGTGATGTTGTTGTCACCATTTCAGATGATCGTGGTGATGTACCAACCTTTGCTGGTATCGGACTTGATGATATAATCCGTGAACATAAATCAATTGGGTATGTGATTGGACTCTTATGGTTTAAGAAAGAATTACCCGAATTCGCTCAAGAATTCATAGAAATGGTGATTAAGCTTACTGCAGATCATGGACCTGCTGTTAGTGGAGCTCATAATGCGATCATCACTGCTCGTGCTGGTAAAGATTTAATGTCCTCACTTGCTTCGGGAATTTTAACAATTGGCCCTCGTTTTGGTGGCGCAATTTCAGATGCTGCTAAATATTTCAGGGAAGCTTTACAAAAACAAATGCCGCCATTGGAATTTGTAAGTTACATGAAAAATGTGGCACAAGTGAATATCCCGGGGATAGGGCATAGAATAAAATCCGTACAGAATCCAGATGTTCGAGTAACTTTACTCAAAGAATTCGTCTTTAAGAAATTTCCAAAACATCCTCACCTAGATTATGCATTGGAAGTAGAAAAACTCACAACATCTAAGCGTAACAACTTAATTCTGAATGTCGATGGTTGCATAGGTATTACTTTTTTGGATTTACTGGAAAATCTAGATTTCACTAAAGAAGAGATTGAAGATGTTATACAAAGTGAGGCATTGAATGGATTATTCGTTCTAGGAAGAACAATTGGAATGATGGGACATGTATTTGATCAAAAACGTCAACGTGCTGGGTTATATCGTCAACCATGGGATGAAATTTTATTTGGGAGCTAAGGAGAATATTCAAACTATATTTTTACAAATTTAAATTAACCTTTTTTGTTTAATTTATAAAAATAATAAATTTTAAGAAATCTAAATAATTAAAAACAAAAGCAAATCAAAGAAAAAATAAAATTGAAATCGAGGAAATAAAACATGGAAGATGTAGTTCAAAAGGCAAAGGACCACTTTGAAGGTTTAGTAAGGGTTCAATTAAAAAGAATTGAAGCTTTAAAGAGAGGAGCAGATTGGATTGATTATTCTAAATTGAAACCACTCATAATAGGTGTAGCTGGTGGAGATTATATCGGACCAGAAATTACAAAACATGCCGAAAATATTTTAAAGTTTCTTTTAAAAGAAGAAGTTAAAAGCGGTAAAATTCAGTTTAAAAATATCGTTGGATTGACTATTGAAAACCGAGCAAAATTATTAAAAGCAATACCTGATGATGCTTTGGTTGAGCTAAAGAAATGCCATGTGATTCTCAAGGGACCCACCCATACTCCTTCGTCAGCCGATCTTACTTCTGGTAAATGGCCAAACTTAGAAAGCGCAAATGTGTCGATGCGAAGAGAATTAGATTTATTTGCTAATGTTCGACCAGTTAAAGTTCCCGAGTTAGGTATTGATTGGATCTTTTTTAGGGAGAACACGGAAGGAGCTTATGTATTGGGTTCACAGGGAATTAATGTAACAGAAGACTTAGCTTTTGATTTTTGTGTCCATACCAAACAAGGTACAGATAGAATCCTGAGATTAGCATTTGATTATGCTAAAAAAACTGGACTAAATAGAGTATCTTTGATTACAAAAGCAAATGTTGTGAAAGCTACTGACGGAATGTACTTAAACATGGCGAAAAAGCTGGCAAAAGAAGAATACCCAGAAATAAGGTTTGATGATTGGTATATAGATATAATGGCCGCCAAATTAATTGATCCAGAACGCCAGAGAGACTTTAAAGTATTCGTGGCACCCAACTTATATGGAGATATCATTACTGATGAAGCAGCGCAAATTCAAGGATCCGTAGGTACTGCGGGAAGTGCAAATATCGGAAAACGCTATGCGATGTTTGAAGCCATACATGGTACAGCACCTAGAATGGTAGAAACAGGAAGAACTAAATACGCAGATCCAACAAGCATTATTAAAGCTTCTGCAATGCTCTTAAATCATATTGGATACATAGAAAAAGCTAAAAAGCTAGAAATGGCATTAGATATCTGTGCATTATACGAGAAAAAGTTAAAAGTGACTGGAAGAGACACGGGTGCGACAGGTGCAGAGTTCGGCAAGTACATAATGGAAACCTTACAAGATCCAAAGCTTGAAGAGAAATGGAATAGCTTTCAAAAAGCTTAATTTGACATTTTTTAAAAAGTCGAAATTTCTAATTTTTTTTATCTTATTTATAAAAATTAAAGCAAGTTGTTTAAATCCGTTTTTAAACACGAGTTTATGGACTTGAAATGTAATAAATTAATTTATATAATTAATACATAAATTTTAAATACCTCTTGATTTAAAACCAAATAAAGCAATAGATAAACTTGATTCAGACTTTATAAGTTAATTCTTAATTTTTAAAAAAAAAATTAAAAAAAAATATTTTTGTAGCTTTTTAATATTCAAAACAAGATAGTTTTTCGCTTGAATAATTTTCTCTCTTTAAAATGAGAGTATGATAATATTATAATTAATTAAAGATAAGTTAAAATAGAAAGAATTGATTCTTATGTAATAAAATTCAAATCAAAACAAATAAATGTTAATCATTAATAAAAAAAGGAGAGATATATGAGTGAACAATCTAATCTACCTTCAGAAAGTCAAATTAACAAAGAAATGAAACATGAAGATAAAGTATTTTTAAGGAGTTATTCTAAAGTTATTTTCCTTTATCCCCTTTTAATTACATCTTTCGTATTATTTTTAATGCAATATATTAGTGGAACGAATGAACCATGGCTTGGAGCAATTTGGCTTACAGTTTTTTTCTTTAATTTATTCATTATTGCTTTCGACACCTCATCAACTAAATTCTTTATATTACTATTAATCGTAATTATATTAGTATTTCTCTTTGTTTTTCTCTTACATCCAAAAGCAATAATTGGTCAAATATTTTCATTTGAATTCTCAATTATAATGAATTATCAATTTTATTTGGCTTCCACGGTAATTTTAACCATTATATTTATTATAGCTTTGATTGCACCTATGTTTGATTATTGGAAAATAGAAAGAAACGAAGTAATTCACAAAAAAGGGATTATTGTTTCGACTAAGAGGTATCCTACAAAAAGCCTACGTATTGAAAAATATATTCCCGATCTTTTTGAGCTTTTACTATTAAGAGCTGGATCAATTCAATTGTTTTTGGGAAACGAGGAAGTAGCTCATCTTGATACTATCTTAAATATCCATAAAAAAGCAAAAAATATAGATTTTTTACTTAGTGACATTCAAGTTGAAGTTGAAAAAAATTAAAAGCTTCAGTTCCCTTAAGGATTTGTCGAAGGAGTATATATAATATTTAGATTTGTATGGCAATTTACAATACCCAATAAGGTCAAACAGAGCAAAAATGTTAGATTGCAAATTTAAAAATAAATTTCTTCTTTTTTTTCATTGAAGTTCGAATTTTGATGAAATGAGAGAGTAAGAAACTAGATTTCATTCAAATGAAAGCCAAAGTTTGGTTCAATATAACAATTGTTAAAATCAAGAATAATAAGCTAATTGCTGCTGGTAATATCATTATGCTATAACCGTACTTAGTTTGATCTAAATGAGTTCTTCTATGGATGTAATAATAGAGTAGTGCGCTAAATCCTATTCCGAATATAATGAAAAGCGATATTATTCCAAGTAAATCATTTTTGTTTCCATAGCTATCGGGAACGAAATTAATATTAAAATGAAGTGGAATTGTTTGGGGTAGTTGAAAATAGATAAACAGAAAATAAGCTAATCCCGTAATTGAAAGAATAATTGAAACGATAAATAAGGATAAGGCATATTTAATGTCTTTTGAAGAGCTTTTAGTAACTTTAAAGGGTTCGGGTTTTTTTATAACTTGTGGCTCAATATTTCTTCCGATCCTATTTAAATTACTAATAAATTCATCTTCTTTAGCAGGCGTTAATCCATAAAATTTCTTTTTTTTTCCATTCGTTTCAATGAACAATAGATTATCTAGTTTAGTGGCATATAAATAGACAGTCTCGAAATTTCCTTCGATTAAAAATTTGAATTTTCCAAACAAATATCCTGGAATCCCTACACCACCCAATCTAATACCCTCATAATCTTTCGTTTCCGATTTAATTATTCTTTTAATCGAATCAATCGGAATTCTTGTAGTTTTTAATCCCCACTTAATTAAAAGAAATTCGTTTGTTATGATGTATTCCAGTTCATAGTATGCATAAATTAATAATGAAAATATGGCGATAATTGCTATAAAAAAACTTAACATTAATAGAAAAACTGAAACACTCTGAATACTCGAATATATTGAAATTAGTATAGTTAAGAACAATATAATAATTGCTATTGTAGTAAAAATTATATATTTCCCTCCATTTGACTTTGCAGGTTTAAATATTTGATAATCTGACATTCATCAATCAACACATTATTTTTATTCTAATTATATTATTATTTCAATTAAGTCATATATAAGAAACTATTAAAGTAGGAGTATTACAGTTTAAATACTGTTTTGTGTTTCCTCTTTATTTATTAAACAAAAACCAAAAAACAATCTAACTTTTATTAATGAATAAATCACGTTAAAGTTATTAATAAAATATTTTATTTTCTTCTGATTTTATTGCCTTAATGTTACCAGAAGAATTTAGCCAAATTATATATGAAGAAGAAGAGAATGGGATTCTAATGATATATCCAAAAATCACCTGCAATCAGTAACTGAGTTAATTTTATTAAATACTAGCTTTAAACATCTCTTTTAAATGATGATTCCCATAACTTGGCGCAACAACATCTTCATTCATAAAACGACTCATAAATTTTAATATAGTATAAGTTTTAAAAGAATATAACCTAACTATTCCAAGAAACAATTTCACTAAAAACGAGGGAAGATGAGTAATCTTAGGTTTTTTATCAAGAACCTCAAATGCTAATTTTGAGATATCATTGATTTTCATTGTGTCTGGGCCGCCAACAGGAATTATTTTATCCATTTCATCAATATGCTCGTAAAAGAATTCGGCCAAATCAATTGGATCAATAGGATTCATGAAATTATTACCATGCCCTAGTAAAATTATTCTTCCTTTTTTAGCCATTTCAAAGAATTCTTGGATGTCTGAAAAAAAACCTGTTGGGCGTATTATAACGTAAGGAATCCCGCTTTTTTTGAGCTCACCTTCAAATTCATATTTTGCGTAGTATAACGCAATATCTAAGTTGTCTTCCACTCCAAAACCGGAAGTATACATGAATTTTTTTACATTATTTCTTTTTGCTTCGAGTAGAAGGTTCAAATTTGCTTGATAATCTATGTCCATGAATGTAACTTTATCTTTTTGCCTAGTGATGCCTATTGTTGTAATCACTGCATCAAATCCGTTTAAGGTTCCAACTAATTCTTCGGGATGAGTCAAATCAACTTTGAGAATTTCAAACAGATTATTAGATTTGTAAAAATTAAGTACATCGGGATGACGGGCGAGTGCTCGAATTTGAAATCCTCTTTTAAGTCCTACTTCTACAAGTGCTTTACCAAGATGACCTGTAGAACCTGCAATCACTATTTTTTTTAAAGAACTCATATATGTTTCTTATTTCAAATGAATATTTAAGGTAGACGGTTATGATTTTAATTCGAAAAATTATTACTGAGCTTTCTAAAAGATTTACTATTTATATTATCTCTAGGCGATTTTATTTTCATAAAACTTTTAAAATCAAGGTGAAAGTGAAATAATGAAACCTACTATTTTTTGAGCAACCAGAGGAACGGGAAGACTACGGGTTTAAATTATGGGTACTAGAGCCCACAAAAGTGTCGTTACAATTTTATATTAAGAAATGTTATAGCTATTAAAAAATTCTGATACATTAATAAGAATTAAGAAATTGCGATGATATGATGACAAGAAAGAAAGTGGTAATTATAGGGGCCCTCGGAATGGATTTTCATGTTTTTAACACAGTATTCAGAGATAACAAGGAGTATGAAGTTATTGCATTCACTATTGCTGGGGAACAAAATGTTGGAACCACTGAAGAAACTCAAAGGAGATATCCAGCAGAATTAGCTGGAAAATTATACCCAAAGGGTATTCCGATGCTTCCTGAAGAAAATCTCTCAGAAATTATAAAGCTCCATAAAATAGATGAAGTAGTGTTTGCATATTCTGATGTTTCACACGAAGAAGTAATGCATAAAGCTTCTCGAGCTTTATCTGCTGGAGCAAATTATCGATTGATATCAGGGAAGTTCACACAAATAGAATCCAATAAACCAGTAGTAGCTATATGCGCTGTTAGAACGGGATGCGGTAAAAGTCAAGTTTCCAGAGCAACTTATCGGTATCTAATGAGCAAAGGTTATAAGGTTGTTGCAGTAAGAGAACCAATGCCTTATGGAGATTTGATAAAACAAAATGTAATGCGATTTGAAAAATACGAAGATTTAGATAAATACGACTGTACAATTGAAGAACGGGAAGAATATGAACCCTATATAGAGCAGGGTCTTGTGATTTATTCTGGAGTGGATTATGAAAAAATAATCAGACAGGCAGAAAAGGAAGCAGATATCATAATTTTCGATGGCGGAAACAACGAAATTTCGTTTTATGTTCCAGATTTACTTTTTATCGTAGTAGATCCATTGAGACCTGGACACGAAATGAAATATCATCCAGGTGAAGTGAATGCTCGATCAGCTGACGCATTTGTAATTAACAAAATTAATAATGCAAAAGCAGAAGATGTGAAAATTGTAGAAACTAATTTAAACGTGTTAAATCCTCAGGCAACTAGAATACATACCAATTCAGTTGTAACTATCGAAGGAAATCACGATTTAAAGGGTAAAAGGGTGATTGTTGTTGAAGATGGACCAACTTTAACTCACGGAAACATGTCTTATGGTGCAGGATTTGTCGCAGCAACCAATAGTGGTGCTACGATCATCGATCCTAAACCCTACATTACTGGTACAATGAAAAAGTTATTTGAAGAGTTCCCACAAATTACACAGATAGTCCCAGCAATGGGTTATAACGATGAACAGATTAAAGACATGGAAGATACGCTCAATAAAGCAGATTGTGATATAATTATTGATGGTAGCCCGATAGATCTTGGGAAATTAATTAAAGCCAATAAGCCAATCATTAGGGTTACATACGATATTGAACCAATATCCAGTCCCACTATCGAAGAAACTTTAGATAAATTTATTGAAAAATTTTTATAAAAAAGTTTTAAATTTTAATATGTGAAAGGGGTTGATCCCCTTATTTCATTAGTAATTTATTTTTTCTGAAGGTGAAAAATAAATTGATATTAGCAGAAAAAAAATACGAGATTCGTGAAGTCCAAAAAGGGTATGCTAATAGAACTCTTTTCATTAATCTTACTAATAACGTTATCCAAATAAAGCCAGTCTCCGATGATATGAAGAATATATTTATTGGGGGCAAGGGATTTGATCTTTGGCTTATGTGGAATGGTCTTCCTCAAAATAGAATAGTAAAATGGAAAGATCCCGAAAATGAGATTTGTATTTCTTCTGGACCTTTAGGTGGTAGCATTTTTTATCCCGGCTCAGGAAAATCAATAGTTACAACCATTTCTCCTTTAACAGATATTATCATAGATTCGAATGTTGGTGGTTATTTTGGACCATATTTAAAATTCTCTGGTTTTGACGCGATTGAAATTCAAGGGAAAGCACAAAAAGATGTAATAGTTTATATAGATGGTATTGAAGGTATAGTTCAAATTAAAGGAGTTGAGGATTCTGAGGAGTTATCTGATTATTCTCATGAATTAACTCAGCAACTTACTGAACAATACGCTCAAGATGATCATGAAAAACAACGTATTTCAGTTGTAAGTACTGGTCCTGCAGCTAAACATTCGAATTGGGGCATGTTGAACTTCTCCTGGTATGTTCCTGGTCGAAACTGGGCATCAAGCAAACAAGCTGGTCGAGGGGGAATTGGAACTGTTTTTGCTGATAAAAAAATAAAGGCATTAATCTGTCGTTCTCCAAAAGTTTCCATCAATTCAAATAATCCCGCTAATTTAGAAGAAGCTAGAAAAATCGGAATAGCTCATACCCAAGAAATAATTAAACTTGATCCACTCCAGAATGAAATGCGACAAGTTGGGACAGGACATCTTCCAGATATTATGAATGTAACTGACCTTTTACCGACGGAAAATTATCGTTTCGGAGCTCATCGAGAAATTCGAGGAAAAGAGATCCCTTATAATAGAGAAATCATGAGAAGTATTTATTCTGGAAAAGAAGGAGGAGATGGATGCTGGATTGGATGCACTGTTTCATGTTCCCACTATTCAGAAGGACATGAAGTCTTAACAGGTCCTTTTAAAGGACAAAAATTAATCGTTGATGGTCCAGAATACGAAACTATAGCAGGGTGTGGCTCAAATTGGGGAGTATGGGATCCAAAATGGGTTTTAGAGGTAAATTTCTACTGTGATACATATGGTTTAGACACAATTTCGGTAGGGACGGGAATAGCTTTTGTAATGGAATGCTTCGAAGTGGGTATCTTAAATAAAGAGAGAACGGGGGGACTAGAATTAAATTTTGGAGATGTTGAATCAGCAATGGAGTTGATTCATCAAATCGCAAAGGGTGAAGGCTTTGGAGCAATTGTTGGAAAAGGTATTAAATACATGAAACACTATTTTGTTGAAAAATTTGGGGCAGATCCACAATTCGTACAAGATATTGGCATGGAACATAAAGGCTTAGAATTTTCTGAGTATGTAACTAAAGAATCGTTAGCACAACAAGGTGGATATGGATTAACTAATAAGGGACCACAACATGACGAAGCTTGGCTCATATTTGATGACGTGATTAGAAATTCAATACCCACATTCGAAGACAAGGCTAAAGCTCTGAGATATTTCCCATTATGGAGGACATGGTTTAGTTTATGTGGTTTATGCAAGCTTCCATGGAATGATATCCAACCAACAAGTCAAGCAGATTACCCCATTAAAGATCCTAAAACGGGAGAGTTAGTTCGAGCAAAAATTCCAGATCACGTTGAAAATTATGTCAAATATTATTCAGCGGTTACGGGAAATCAATCAACATCTAATAATCTCATTAACATGTCTGAAAGAGTGTATACCTTTCAAAGGATATTTAATATTAGACTGGGTAAAGGTCTTCGAGAAAACGATTCAAATCTGCCTTATAGAGCAGTTGGTCCAGTTACTTTACTTGAATATGAAAGCCGCTCTGAGAGATATGATACGCAACTTAAAGAGTTAGGATTTAAAATTAAAGGTAAATCTACCGAAGAAAAAATAAAAATTCTCCGTAACTATCGTGAGGATCAATACGTGAAACTTCAAGATGCAGTTTACTTAGAGCGGGGTTGGAATCAAAACGGTTGTCCTACTATAGAGTTAGTAAAAAAGTTAGGAATTGATTTTGATGAGATAATTGATATCATTGCTCCTTTTCAAGAATAAAAATTATTATTTAAAATGTGATCCTAAATGGAAAACATAACAAGCCATCCCATCCTTGAAATTCCGGAAAGAAAAAAAATAAAATTCAAGTTTGACGGAAAAAAATTAACTGGATTTGAGGGATTGGTTATATCTTCGGTCTTGTTTCTTAATGGGATTAAAATTTTTGGACATCACATAAAAGATTCAAGTCCTCAGGGGATCTTTTGCGCTAATGGACAATGTTCTCAATGTAATGTAATCGCTAATAATATTCCAGTGAAAGCTTGCATGACATTGTTAGAAGATGGAATGGAGATAAGAAGTTGCAATGGCTTGCCAGAGTTACCTCTGGACGATAAATATATAGAAGTTGGCGATGTTGATATTATTAAAACAGAAGTTCTTGTTATAGGTGCGGGTCCAGCGGGATTATCTGCTACCAAACTTCTTGGAGAACATAAAATAGATGTAATACTAGTCGATGATAAAAATAGACTTGGGGGAAAATTAGTGCTTCAAACCCATAAATTTTTTGGTTCTCAGGAAGATGTATATGCTGGTAAGCGTGGTATTGATATTGCAAAAATTCTTGGTGATCAGGTAAAATCATTGGACTCCGTAAATATTTGGATTAATAGCACGGTTGTAGCTGTATTCAGTGACAAGTTAATTGGTGTTTTGAAGAATAATGAAGAATATGTTTTAATTTCGCCAAGAAATATATTAGTAGCAACGGGGGCGAGGGAAAAAATGCTTGTATTTCCAGGAAACACTTTACCGGGCGTATATGGTGCTGGTGCATTTCAAACATTGATGAATCGAGATTTAATAAAAGCCGCAAAACAGATTTTCATTATTGGAGGAGGGAATGTTGGATTAATAGCAGGATATCATGCTATTCAAGCAGGAATAAATGTGGTAGGATTAATCGAAGCAATGCCATACTGTGGAGGATATAAAGTGCATGAAGATAAACTTCGCCGCCTTGGTGTGCCCATTTATACGAAACATACTGTCACGAGTGCAAATGGAAGTAATAATGTCGAATCAATAACTATTGGGCAAATTAATGAAAAAGGAGAAATTCTTCCAAATACTAAAAAAACCTTCAATTGTGATACAATACTAATAGCTATAGGTTTGAATCCAGTAGATGAGTTTTATCTTAAAGCAAAAGAATTTGGAATGAATGTGTGGGTTGCTGGAGATGCTCAAGAAATTGCTGAAGCGTCAGCTGCGATTTTTACGGGAAGAATTGAAGCTCTAAAAATGTTAGAAAAGATGGGAATCATAGTTAAAGAAAATATCGATGATTTAGAAAAGTTTGCAAACATAATGAAGGCAAAACCACCACTTCCCAGTGAACCGAAAATTTTAGAAAAGGAAGATGGAATTTTTCCTCTCTTTCATTGTAATCAAGAAATCCCATGTAATCCATGTACCTCAGTATGCCCTCAAGATCAAATTAATACAATTGATAATATCATCACACAACTTCCATACTTTAGAGATGAAAAAGACTGTATTGGATGTGGTAAATGTATAGCTGTATGTCCTGGTTTGGCTATTACATTAATAGATTTTCGCAAAAATAAAGATTTTCCATCTGTTACACTCCCACTTGAGCTATCTGCTAATAAAATTGAAAGAGGTAAAAAGATCCTAATTGTCAGTAAAAATGCAGAATTGGGAGAATTCGAAGTTAAACGAGTGCGTATATTACCCGAATTTCCTAAAACACAACTCATCACTGTTGAAATACCATCAAGAATTGCTAAACATGCTACTGGTATAAGATTAAATCAAAATTCTTATAATGAATCGCTGAATTTATATCAGAAAAATTTTACTGAAAATGAAACAATTGTATGTCGTTGTGAACGTGTTTCAGTAGGAGAAATTCGACATTGGATTCGCAATGGTGTAAGGGATTTTAATGAATTGAAAGCGTT
>Ga0307442_1000054_pt1 | contig 38068 bp, 36 predicted proteins | sample SalMarWE160430MG_FD_202143 | JGI IMG/M metagenome (GOLD analysis project Ga0307442, IMG submission 202143) | Salt marsh sediment microbial communities from the Plum Island Ecosystem LTER, Massachusetts, United States - WE1604-30 | ecosystem: Environmental > Aquatic > Marine > Intertidal zone >...
TTATTTCTTTGATGGAATTAAATTCAACGAAAGTACCAATTGGCGTCCTTTATGGTCTTTACCTTATCTTATTTATATTATTATAATTGTAACTGCATTTACGACAATTCCAATCTTAAGTTCCTCATTTAAAATCCTGAGTGTAATGAAGGATAAGATGATGAAAAGAAGATGGATTTGGTTATTAATTGGATTAATAGGATTATTTGTATATGAATATTTAGTATATTTGATGAATTACTTAAATAGTGACTTTCTTAGAACAATCAGCTCCATTTATGCGATTACAGTAATTCTTTGGGTTTGGTTAATTTATAAAGGAGTAAAAAAGGAATAAATTATTGAAGAGAATCCAAGACCTTATCAACTAAAGGTTTATTTTTTTTTACTATATCGAGAGGTTCATTCGGGTTTAGTTTAACCTTTTTTGGAAAATGAGCAAGAAAAACTGAATCATGTAATATTCCACCTCTCGCTAAATATGAACCCATATCATAACCAATAACGCGAAAATCATTGTTGAGTGCCATTTTCATTGAATGTACTCCTTCTTCTGTAGTCGGGATTCTCCAATCAATGTATCTCCATTTTTTAAATTTTTTCAGATACATTTTGATAAAAATATCATGCATGCATCCTTTCATATTGATAGTACCAAGATTATAATTTTGCTTAATCTCAATATCATGCATTTTATAATTATTATCCTCCATAGTTATAAGAAGATCATTTTTTTTCATTTTACGGTTATTTTTAACTTGATAATCATAAAAAAATAAGATATCCTCATTGTTCAATAAATAAATGACTTTATTCCTTCTCTCCCAAAAATTATTTAATGATCTTTGATAATATATAATAGGAAGAGTTTCTCCCTTAAGATATGGTTTTACTTCTTTTTTATTCAAGTATATACGATTTCCTAAGTTGGCATAAATAGGGTTAAACGCATATGGTTTAGATCCTTGATTTTGCATTGAAAGTTGCGTATTTTTAAGACTTGCACGTGTTTCCGTGTTTACTCTTAAGATATTCTTGAATTGAGGTGTTCCAAAAATATTTAAAACACCTTTGATTCCCATTTCAGAGAGGAGACCTTTTCCCCGAAATTTAGGTAAAATAAGGAGTTTTATCATACTCGCTGTAGTAGGATTTTCGAATTCAATGGCACCTCCCCCACAAAATTCGGTTTCCTCATTATCCAAAAGCTCACCTACAAACCAAAAAGTATCCTTTCGTGCGATATCTTCAGTTAATTTACCAACGTCATACACTTTAGCATCTATATATTCATAACCGAATACTTCTATAAAGGCTTTAGTGAAAGATTCGGCATCGTTGGGGTTACCTAATCTTAAACCGAATAGAGAGCCATCTTTACTTTTAAATTTAACCAAATATTCCTGCTGTAGTATTTCCATAAAAAAACCAAATGGGTATTTATTAACTAATGTAACAACTTTCTTATAAAACTTCTTTTTTTTCCTATGAAAAAAACGAAATTCTTAACTATCATGTAAAATGCGAAAATTTAATTTACATAATTATTCTAGAAGCAAAAGTAAAAAAGCATTTTTAGTAAACCTATAAAGAAGAAATATAGATAATAAAAAAGGGGTAAGAATGACCCAGATACCCATATACTGTAAATTATTTGTAAATTATTTTATAAAATAGAATCGAGATAATCGCAGCAAAACCTGATGAAAATAAGACGTCAGATGCATAATGCGCACCTATAACTACTCTCGATAAGGCAACAAATAAACCCCATGAAAGAATGAGTATAGGAATAAGAATTTTCGTTGGTACATTGATTTTTCTTCCTTTTAGTGAAAATAGTATGGGAAGAAACATCCATCCCATGGCGGTATGACCTGAAGGGAAACTATCATTACCGGTTATCCCTTGCGGTAAGAACCAAGGCGTAAAATCAACATATCCTGGGAGTAAATCCCTAAACCTTACCCGGCCCCAGAATAGTTTTATGAACTGAACCAACAATAATGGATTAAGAAGTGCTAAAATCGAGATTAATCCGCTTAATTTTCTAAAATCTTTCCAATTTTTCTTCCACGTGATTGCAGTGTATATTGCTAAGCTCAGAACGAGCGTGCTTCCAAGGGTAATATTCCCTGCATTTAAATGATCTAACACTCCAACTATAATATAGATGATACCTACACCAATTCCAATATAGCTCAGGATTTTTTGCTTTTTTATATTTTTAATATACCCTCCAAGATAAGTTGCAAAAGCAACTGCTATTAGGCCGTATCCTGGAATTTCGCCATATGCCGCTCCAAATTCGCCCCAAACTGATGTTTCATCAACAAAAGCAATAGATATTTGCAAATCATAGATTCCAAATAAAAACGCTAATAGGATCCAAACTAAAATTACATATATAAGTAAAAGATTTATTTTTGAGATTTTCATAATTCCAACATTTCAGTTAAAAATTTAAATAATAATATTATCAGTATTTCAGAATAAAAATATAATTGTTCAATATTATTAACAAAATTAATGGGTAGATTCTTCAAGCTCGGTTCTAATTGATGTTGCAAAATCGGGGTAATCCGTGTATATGGCAGAAATGGTTTTATCTCTAATTCGCATTTGTATGATTTTCTTTAGCCGAGATTTAGTATTAAGATCCCACACGTAGCATTCAAGACCATGCTTTAAAATTTCATTTAAATTTTTCATATTTGCTCTAAACGATTTGAGATTAATTGCTTTGACATTTACTCCATGTAATTTTTCAAAATTTAGATTGCCTTCATTAACTTTTGATATATCTTCGGGAAGCGTGTAAATCAATTTAACTTTATCGTCAAACTTTCTCAATTGTGAAAGAGTAATCATGCTTCTATCAGAGATTTCAATCTTATCCAATAATCCATATTGCTTGGCTGTGTCAATAAGGACTTTACCTGCTTTTTTTCCCCGAATATCAAAACTCATGCGGATATTACTTTCATTTAATACTATCTTAAATAACTCATGAGTGGTTGGGATTTTTCTATCATCAGGAAATTTCAACTGTTGCATCTCATCATAGGTTAAATTAGCAACATCGTATCTCTTGGAATTTAATTTAAAAACATAATCATGAAAACAGATTAACACTCCATCTTTCGTGAGTTGCACATCAGTTTCAATTCCAACCTTATAAATTAATGCATTTAGAAAGCAAGGAATAGTATTTTCGATGCATAACCCCATACCACCTCTATGAGCAAAAATATATGGGGTTTCTCCATGATAATTCATGATTCTTGAAATTTATGAGTAGCAAAAATTGAAAAATATAATTTTTAAAGAAATTTAAATTAACAATATTACATTTAAGAAAAATTGAGATTAGAAAAACATGAGTGATAATCCAACCGATTCAAATAAAAAAGAATCAAGCAAATTTAAAGGGTATATAAGAAATCTTTTAGACTTCTCTCATTATGATAAGAAAACAATTTTATATATTATCGTCTTTATCATACTAGTTTTACTTTCGCTTTTCTTACTTTATTATATCTATTTCGTGGACGGTACAATCCTTTATCGATTTGTGGTTGATTGGTTTGTAAATCCTATCTATTACTTAGGTTTTGTGGGTATTTTAATTTTTATAATTGTAATGGCTATCCAAGGATTAATAGTTCCAATCCCCTCTGAAATCGTTCTACTTGCAACCGGAATAATATGGGGGGTATTTATTGGTGGTGTAATGGGAATCATCGGATCCATGGCTGCAGCTTTACTATGTTTCTATATCAGTAAAAAAGGAGGTCGTCCAATCGTTAAAAAGTTTGTAGGAGATAAAGCAATAGATTTAGCTGATAATTTTATCCATAAATATGGTATGGGAGCAATTATCGTCGCTAGGTTTTTGCCCTTTATAGCTTTTGATCCTATAAGCTACGCCTCTGGATTGGTTGATATGGACGTTAAAAAATATAGTATTGGTACTCTAATTGGTTCAATCCCTCGAGCCTTTTTTTATTCTTGGTTAGGTTCAATATTGGGAATCACTCCTCCTGTTGATTGGGCAACTCTACCTTTAGGCGTCATTGAAGCGCAATCTGCTTTATTTAATAATATCTTATTGATAATATTAGTAATACTAGTAATCATGTTTGCAGCCTATTATCTGACGAGTAGGTATTATAGTAAAAAAACAAAGATTGAAAAATCTACTTAATCTAGTTAAGAATTTTTTATAATATTTTATTATTCAAGTTATTCCACTTTTTTACATTTATTAAGATTAATATCATATATGTAAGTATCAATAAATTGAAAATAAATTAAGGGAAAGTACTTTGAATTTGATGAAACCCCAAATAATTTTGAAGAAAATAAGTAATCTATCGATATTTTTAAATGTAATTGCAGCTGCTTTAGGCATTCTCTACTTCATCATGTCCTCACCTTTTATATTATATGATATTTTTGGAGTATTCCTGATATGTTCTTGGTCATTTAATCTGTTATTACTATTTATGATTGATAAATATTTGAATAAATCATCAAAATTAGGTAAAAAAATCAATCGCCATTCATATTACTTCATTATTAGCTTTATTCTTAGCATTTTAATGATTGTATTTGGCATTATCTTTACTGCATTTATCTTAAGTGGCTTTCTTGCAATCTTGGGCTCATTGATGATAATCTCTGGATTTTTCATAATCGTTATCTATGGAATATATTTTTCCTTGTTAATCTTTTCAAGTAATGAAATTAGTGAGGGATGGAATTTTGACTAAATTTAAAAAGATGAACCTGCTGAGGATAATCCTGATTAACATCTGTTTCTTGACATTTATTGTGGGTACATATTTTACGGCAATCGTGCTTTTTAAAATTCCAACGAGTTTAGCTATATCATTATCGTATTTTCTCAGCCAAATCTCGGGATTTTTAACCATTCTATATATACTCACCACAATTTTACTTGTAAGGTTGCTATCAACAAGATTAAAAAAAAAAGCGTGGATTTCCAGAATCATCTTAATATTTGGTATTTCTCTTGCGCTTCTTAACTCTCTACCATTATTAACTACGCCCTATTCAATTCAAAATGCTGAAAATGAATTCAATATCGCTTATGGATCTGAATGGCGTTCAGAAATCCCAAATCAAATAGAATCATACATGTCACCTACTCAATTCAATTTCTATGATTACTTTTTAGGTTTTCCTATTAAGAATTGTAATGTGGATGTGGGTGTCTTATATTATGATAATGATGGAATTAGGTTGTATTTCGATACCTATTATCCTATCTCGGATGGTTCAAAATTACCCGGAAATAATAGTGTAATCATCAAGATTCATGGTGGGAGTTGGCAATTCGGTGATAAAAGCTTAGGAAATGTTTTAGTTCTTAATAAGTATCTCGCAGCTCAAGGATATATTGTATTTGATATCCAATATGGTCTATTAGATGCTGGAGGATCTTCTTTTATACCTACTCCAGAATACGTGAGAGGAAATGTTACTCTATCAGATATGGTATATCAAATTGGAAATTTCACTAAAAAACTTGAAGCAGAATACGCTTCAATTTATAATGCGAACTTGAATTCTGTCTATTTTATGGGAGGAAGTGCTGGAGGATATTTAACAGCTTTATGTGGCTTAGGATACAATGATCCTTATTTTGCTGGTAATTTTAGTCACGCATTAACTCTTAAAGGTATTATACCTATTTACCCTCCAAATTTTGCCAGTCGTTATTTTGATAATGAACCACTTTCTCGTCTCATACCCGGAAATCCGACCTCAAATCCAACGACTTTTGCTAAATTTACGCCAAGTAATTTGGTGGATGCCGGTGACCCTCCTGCTTTAATATATCAAGGATTGAGAGATGATTTAGTTTCATTGGATAATGCAGAAGCAATAAAAGCTGCATTAATCAGTAATGGCATTGACTGTATGCTCCTCACTTTTCCATTTGCAGCGCACGCAAGCGATCTTATAGTGGGTAATAGTTACTCTCAAGTCTGGGTTTATTATTTAGAGCGATTTCTGTATATATCACAACAATCATCTTAATTTCACTTTTATCTAATTTTGATAAAAATGTCAAAATTTAAATACTAATCAGATCAATTTTTTCTTTACCCTAAAATTCAAAATTTAAAAGGTGAAAAACAGATGGGAATTTATATGGTAACTGTGTGGTATCCTCCTCATAAGGCCCCTGAAATCGCAAAGCTTTACCTTAAACAATCCAGGGAGATCAAATTCGTTACTAAATGGAGAGTTTTTAACACATCAGGAGGTTTAGATGGTATAAAGCAATATCATCTGTTATATACTGAAAAAGGAAAGTTAGAAGAAGCAGCAGGAGGGGTAATAAAATATTTTGTGCCCTTTCTTAATATTGAGGGATTCAGGTATTTATTTGAGCCATTAATGGGCGTTTCTGACAGCTATAGTCTTCTTGGTATGAAATGGGAATAAACTTAGATTTTTTAAAACAAATTTTTTTTCATTTTAATTTAAATTCATATTACCAAGATGATATTGAGTTTTATTATTTATGATAAAAAACAAGATATTATGGATGAATCTATGCAAATTCATGGGTATGTAAGTTTTAAAAAAAGAACGGACAAATTATCTCTTCTGTATGAAGATCTCTCAGAGGCTATAATTGAAAATAATATTAAATCGATATGGGAACTTTCAAAAATGATCACGCGGCACCAATTTTCTGAAAAAAATGAGTAAAGGATAACTTGGTTAGTATACGATTATTTTATGGATAATTTTCTCTTCGGTTTGAAATACGTAATAATTTAATAAATCACTCAACCTTCAGGTCAATTTTAATTAATTATGTGGAATTTAAATTTTTTATGCTAAAATATAAATTGATGTATCATACTAGAATTCTATCCAGAAAAAACATTACATATATTGATATATTATAATGAAAGTTATTGGGGACTTTGAGAATATTGAGGATATTATAGAAACCAATGTGATTCACGAATTAGAGTGGTTGCGTGAGGAATTTGATTATTTATTTCGATTTAAAAAAGATCGCTTATCTCAAAAAGATATTGAAATCGCTAATCAGATTATTGATTGTGTGATTAATCATTATAGTGGCACTTTAGATGATAAAACTGTTGATTTATTAAGTAAATCAATCGAAGCAATAGTAAAATGTTACCCTGGACTAATCACCTAAATCTGATAGCATTAAAAATAAAACTTACTTTTTTTATAATATTAGAAATGCATCGAAAATGGATAGAATGAGCCTTTATGAAAAGCCTTCTTTTAAGTCATTGGAACAAGTCAACGGGTCCAGAATCCATTATTAATTATCCACCAGATAAGAATCTAATCACAAAAGATTTATTATTAAAAATTTGGGCTCAACATGAATTAGTTGATAATACCATGATTGAACTTCAAGTTTCAGCTGAAAATGATGTATTTAGAAAGTATGTCTCAATCCTTCAAGAATATGAAAATGAAATTTATTTTTTGATCTTAATTTATGAACAAAAAGAAGAGGAAATCATATCACCAGATATCTTAGCCATAATCGGGCGAAATTTACTAGAATTGATGAATACAAATAAAATTACAAGAGCCATATCAGAAGCGTTTAATACAATTAATAATTATTCAAAGCACGAAGGTGAGAACCTAATCAACTTCTTTCAGGACAAAATTAAATTTACAATATTACAGATCCTCGAAGAAGGGGTAATATCTAAATCAAATTTAACAAATAAGCTTAGGCAAGAATACGGCTTTTCAACTGTTAATATCGATCTTCTACTAATTTCCTTCTTAACGGAAAATTTAATTGTTAAAAAGATCGTTCCAGGCTTTAAAGAATGTTATTTTTTAATTCAAGATCTTACATATGCCAGAATTCCGCCTGAAAAGCTTCCCGAAATTATTGAAGATGATCAAATTTTAAAAAGATATAAACAAGAATTAATTCAGTTCTTTTCCAATTATGAATACGCAAAAGTAATCCAAGATAAATCTCTTACTGGTTTTTTAATTGATAAAGATATTTATAATCTAATAAAGGAATTACGGCATAGATCCTTTACTGTAAATGAATGCCTAAATTCTTTAAATAATAAAGAAGATTTGTTTGCTGAGTTATTGGAAAAAAAAATCATTTTTGAAGCAAAAGGTTTTTGCTTTTTGTTTTCAGATATTCGTTTTATCAAATTCACTCCATTTTACGTAATAAATAACCTCAATAAAAGATATCAAGAAAAAAATATCTCACTTGATCAATATCATGCTCATTTAAAACTTCTTTTAGATAAATCTTCTATTGATAATTATAGTATAATTTAATGATTGAGTTATTTCAATCAATTACATGTCATTCTTACTAAATAAATAAAACTTTTTAAAGCTAAAATTCAAAATTTGTAACAATCACTTCAAAACGTGTAATAATATTTATGACTCTAGAATTAGTGGATATCTTACAAGGAAGTTTTAGCTTGATTTTTGTGGTTATTTCTTTAATTATTGGAATTACAATCCTCTCAAAATATTCGCAACATAAATCTAGACTTTATATCTTAGTAGGTCTCTCATGGATTGGGATAGCTAATCCGTATTTTCCAGATTCAATAAGTTTTGTAATGAATATGCTCTTTCAACAATCATTACCTGTTGAATGGTATCTAATAATAGGAAATGTCTTCATTCCTATTGCTCTAATATGCTGGCTTATTGCTTACACGGATATGATTAATAAAAAACGACAACCCTTAGTTTTGACCCTGACTATTATTTTCAGTATATTATTTGAGATTGCATTCTTTTTCTTTTTCTTCACTGATATAACTCAAATAGGTGTTATTGTCCCTTCAAGACCATTTACGGTTGAATTTGGGTTATTTATTACTATCTATTTGCTGCTAGTTATTTTAATACTGCTTATAACAGGAGTTAAATTCGCGCAAAAATCTGTAAGGTCAAAAGAAAAGGAAATAAGAGTTAAGGGTAAGCTTTTAAGAGCTGCTTTCATAACATTCACCGTTGCGGCAATTTTAGATTCTTTACTTGGTACTATCTTTGAAGATCCAACCGATCCGTTATTAGCGATTATGGTGGTAATAACGCGTTTGTTGTTAATATCAAGTGCTTTGGAATTCTACGGTGGCTTTATTTTACCCAAATGGATGCATGCAATTTTTATAAAGAAAGATAAGCAAGAATAATACATATTTTTTTATTTTTTTTAACTTTTAAAAAGAGATCTCTTCTTTTTATTCTTTAGAAGTTTAAATTTTATCGATGCTGCCTTTATCCGAAAAATCTCCTTCCTTCGGAGCTTTACCGTTTCCATAAATCTGATATAAGACAGTTCTTCTAGCGCATTCATAGAAACTTCGATAAATATTTTTTTCTTTATCATAGAGTGCACAAGTATCATAAATTATAGGATTCCAATTATAAAGATCATTCTTAGGATCAAGCCATAATCTTTCTTTAGATAATACATGTTCATAATCCTCTATTCCAATTGTTTCTTCAAGGTCTTGTTTATTCAACATGACTATAACCGGTATTTCTTTAATTAATTTATCTTGTGCAATATTTTTTAATTCCAACAGAGATTCCACATTATCTTCGAGATATTTAGATTGCGAGTCTACAACTATGATTACGGCATCCGTCCCTTGAAATATTTTGGATCTTAGAGGGCTAAAGCTCGATTGACCTGCCACAGTAAATACTCTATAAAAAATTTTCTTTTGTTTTGTAGATTGGAACAAACCTCTATCGAAATATAACGTTGCACCACTTTCTTTTTCTATTTTTTTAAGATCTTCAACTGGTTCAATATCCTTCTTGGACTCTTTCGTTATTCTATAAAGTGTCTCCAAAATAGTTGTCTTTCCTGAACCTGCCATACCCCAATACACTATTTTGATATAAACACTTCCATCTTTTGTTAAAACCACTAATATCTCACCTTAACAACTTTAGTCCTTTTTATAAGACTTACCATAGTTAATAAAATATAAATATTAACCTTTTCTGTAGCCTAAATTATTATACATTATCCTATATTAAAAATTTGATATATTAAATTATTAACTTAACCTTCAATTTAATTTTTCAAATGAACAGAATTATTTTTTTAACATGTATTCTGATCCTCTTTTAGAACTTGAAATTTTCAAGGAACTAAAAATCATACAAAAATAACGCGAAAAAAAATGGATCAATACTCAGATTCTGATTGGAATTGGGACTTTTTTAAAGAATTGGTGGAGGATATAGAAGAAAATAAAAATATTATAGATTGCATCTCTTGTGGCAAATGCGTGGGTGATTGTCCCGCAGCAAAAATCTCAAATTTCAATATTAGAAAAATTATAACTAAAGTTTTACGTGGAGATAAGAGTGTATTAAAAGATTCAGATATTTGGTACTGTTATTTATGTGAAAAATGTAGACGAGTTTGTCCAAGAGATGGAATAAATATTCCTTTGCTTATCATTAATTTAAGGAATGAATCATTCAAGAAAGGATTTGGTCCGAAATATAATGATTTAAGAAAATTTGTTGAAATGTCGGAACGTTTTCTTAATTCTGGAGTAGTTGTTGAAAAATCATTAGGAGAACCGCTCCCAGCTGAAAGAATTAAAGAATTAAACGTTATTTGTAATTTCGCTCGAATAAACTATGTTTTTAAAGCTAGCAAAGCTAAGAATAAGAATAAACCTAAAAAGAGATAAGAATTCATTATGGAGTTTAATCAACTTGCTCTAAATTTGGAGGAAATAGAAAAGAATTACCCAGAGACCCCTCTTGATTTCTTTAAAGATAAAAGATTATGTGTATTTAAGGCTTGCCTTGAAAAATATTTTCCTGGTGTGAGATATGGTATTTTAGATCTTGCTAATGAACTCAATTTGGAAGTAAACGTTTGTGAGGGTCAATCTTGTTGCAGTGGTACATTTTTCCAGCGAAATTTAATAACTAGAGCCCAATTTGCAGCGATTAATGAGAGAAATTTGTATGAACTCAATTCTCAATCAGATATTGTTTTGTTTTCATGTAATGGTTGTTATAATTCTCTCATGAGAGGACGTGATTTCTTAAAGACTCCTGAAGTATTTCAAAAAACTGCAAAAATATTGGATGATCTAAAAGTCCAAATGGGAAAAAAGGAAAACAATCAAAAATATAAAATCCTTGAAAATCCGAGCTTACGATTCATTCATGACTTAGATTTTCTTTATCTGATTCGTAAGGATGTTCTTAATTCCTTAAAATATAATTTAAAAAATTTGAAAGTAGCTGTCCATTATGGATGTCACTACCTTAATTTATCTAGAGATAAAAATAGCGTAGAAGGATATTTAAAAGATAAAACTAAATTAGATGAATTAGTTGAACTTTTTGGTGGAACTTCTCTGGACTATCAAGAAAAAGATAGCTGTTGTGGATGGGGGGCATCACAGATTTTAATTAACCCTCAAGAAGCATTAAAAATAACGCACGATAAATTAAAAAGTGCAGAAAACGTTGGGGCAGATTTTCTTCTCATGCCTTGTCCAACGTGTTTATATACACTAAGTAAACCAGAATATAGGGAAAAAATGAATAAATGGTTTGGCGATAAACTCGAAATTCCAACAATTCATCTTAATGAACTCATCGCAATATTACTCGGGTGTGAACAAGAAAGGTGCATGACACTGCGAAGAACTACTCCTCGCTTAGAAGAAATATTTGAAATAATTACAAATGATTAAATTTAATTACATTTCTTCAATAGCTCTTCTCGGACATGAATCTAAGCAAAGAAGGCACCCGATACATTTCTCGTACGAAAATTTAAGTCTTAATGATTCATCAAAGTATAGAGCATCGGTTGGGCATAATGAAAGACATGCTCCACAATCTATACATTTATCATCATCAATAATAACCCTTCCTTTTTTATTTACTACAACTTTATTTTGAGTTAATGCCTCTGTTATCATTTTAATCTTATCTTCCGGTATATCCAGTAATAAATTAACTCCACTCGATCCAGTGGTAAATTTTAAAATATTAAAGGTGATGTTATATTTCAAGATTTCATTTATAATTTTTGAGTAATCATTAATATCTCTAATAATCCCAAAAGGAAGCGTGCAATTGATTATTGTTATCTTACATCAACTCCTCAGATGTTATGATTCCTATAACTTGTTTCTCTTCGTTTATTATTGGTAAAGCAGATATATCATTCATTTTCATTCTCCTTGCTACCACCTCAATCGGTTCATTATCCTTTGCTGTGATTACTTTTTTAGTTATTATATCTCTTATGTGAGACTTATTTTTAGCGATTGCTTTTGTAATATCAAAACTAGTAACAATTCCAATCAAATGCTTATCCTTATCAATAATTACAACATGGTTTGTGTTTTCTTCAATTATTTTTTCTGCAACAAATTTAATATCACAATCATCAAAACAAGTAATTGCTGATTTTTTCAAATCTTTAACAAATTTTAACTCAGAAATCTGTTTCATTGGATTGTAGATTGTGTCTATAGGTAAATTTTCTGCGGGAGGATTCAGGAAAAATAACCCCTCCTCAATCCAAGTCTTTAACTCATTTGCTATTTTTCTTGCATAAAATAACGAGGATAATGACGAGACTTTTACCTCTTTGCCATCAATCTCTATTTTACCTGACTTTAATTCTTTATAATTGACTTTTCTTAATATTGGACGATTTCTTCTAGGTATCCCATAATCTAACACATTAGTTTCAATATCCTCATCTTTTATAGCGGTTTTGCGTGCAAGTTTTTCATTAAGAATCGGGATAGGTATTCCAACTCCCACAGACATTGATGGACCATATTTTTCAAAATTAACTCCGCGCAAAAATTCTGGTTTCATTTGTTTGAGATCTCCTTTTAGAAATAGAGTTCCGAATCCATTTGTCGGATCGTGTTGCGTTCCTTCTCCCATAACATAACCTATGCCTCCTCCGAGAAAAATTCGAGTACCTATTCCAATCGTTTCATAGTCTGGATCATTACATAAGGGATTTAAACAACCCGCTCCCGCATAATGGGCGTTTCCTAAGTTTGGTAAAAGTTTACCCATATATGTATAAAGTGTTTTATCAGTGCTATTTACAGCACACACGTATTTTTGATACGCATTTCGGGGATTGCATAATATTGCTTGATTAAGATCATCTATGGTAAAATATGTATCAATCTCCTCTAAAGGATAACAGTCAGTCGTATATGAAGTACCCCTTAATCTTATTCGCTTTCCTGATACCAGATCTTCAATGACGTTTCCCCCTCCATAATCAAATGGTTTAATGTCTGCCGTTCTTGTGACTCCTATATAACAATCTACAGCAGCATTTCCATGATATGCATGAACTTCATTTAGCCATACATGTTCTAATTTAATGGGGGGATCAGAATGTCCAAAATTAAGAAAGGCACCACTTGAACACATTGGACCAAAAGTTCCTGTAGTTACCACATCTATTTCTTCAGCAGCTACGTGCTCACCTTCATTTTCCACAATTTTGATCATTTCTTCAGCAGTAACAACTACGACATCCCCATTTTTTATTTTTTGGTTAATTTCGCTATAAGATTTTGGCATGATTCAATTCTTCTTCTTTTATTTTCTTCTACAATCATATATGATATAAGATGCTTATTGAGTAATAATAAAATATATCCTTTATAAATAATAATGCATAAGAAAATGCTGCACATGAATAAAACGTGCATTTAACGCATATTGTTAAATACCAACGATTTAAGCCTAAATTAATGATAAATTATTAATTTCAAGTGAACCTTTATTTTTTAATTGCCTTATGGAATAGAATTCTAATGGAAGATTCAGTTTCTCCAAAAAAAACAGGTCTTGCCTTAGCTGCTTTAATTGTTACAACTATATTTTGGGGGACCTCGTTCATTATCACTAAAATTATAACAAAGGAATTGCCAATTTTTGTGTATTTAACTTTAAGGTATAGCATCTCTATGATTGGAATCATTCCAGTATTGTACCGCATTAAGGGGTTTAATAGAAAAATATTATATGGTGGAATAATCACGGGCATTTTATACTTCATATCCATTGTCTTTCAAACTTACGGTCTTCAGACAACAACTGCAGGAAAAACGGGATTCATCACAGGATTAGGTACAGTCTTGGTTCCTTTTATGACGTGGTTTGCTTATAAAAAAAGAGTCAAATACCGGGTATGGATTGCTGTGGTATTATCAGTTGTTGGTATGGGTTTTTTGTTATTGGAAGGAGAATCAGGGGTATTTTTTGGAGATATGTTAGTTCTAGTTTGTGCCGTGTTATATGCCATATTTATAGTGGCAAATGATAATTATGTAAGAAAAGTTGATGTATATCTCTTTTCCGTTATTCAATTAGCCACTTTATCATTATTGAGTTTAGGATCATCTTTTCTATTACGTGAAAATTGGATTATACCTTCAAACACTTTAGATTTTTGGTTGATCATGTTTTATATGGGTTTAGTAGTAACCACCTTGACCTTTCTATTCCAAAATTATGGGCAGCAATACTTAACTCCTGCTAAAACAGCGATTATCTTTACTTTAGAACCCGTTTTTGCGGCTTTCTTTGGCTTTCTATTTGGTAATGAACTGCTCACTGTTTTTGGATTAATAGGCGCTACGATCATTTTTATCGCGCTTCTAATTACGGTAATAAAAAATGATTAAATGGGGGTGTTAAATTTATGAAATATAACTATACTTTGAAAAATGTGCTATTACAACCTAAAAATGTCACCGTAAGAACTAAAAGTGATTTATCTCTTTCTTTTATCATAGAATTTGATCTTCCCCCGAATTCAAGCATTTTCTTCCGATTCCGAGGTGGAAGAAACAACAAGAATGATTGGTATTGCCTTCAACCATTTGATCCGAAACTTGATGGGTATTTGGTTCTTAAAACAACCCCACAATCAAGGATGATCCCTCTCCTTTTTAATGGTAAAGAATTAGGAATTAAGTATATTATAGTTGATGATAATGGCATAGAAGCCGGTACGCAATTTAATATTGAAATACATAATACTTTAGTTCAATCTCTAGTTGAAAAAGCGAAGAAGATCGAAATGTTAATAGAATCTCCAAACCAAAAGCTTAAAAATGTTCAAAATCCACCATCAATCGAAGTTGTTCATAGCAAATTTCATCATTTAACTATTATATGCCCATCGATTATTTCTGTAAATGAGAAATTTGAAATATTAATTAGAGCAGAGGATAAATATAAAAACTTAGTAAAAAATTTTAACGCAGAAATCAAATTTTCTCTCTCTGATCAATCAAAAAGACAATCAATTATCCCTATTCATAAATTTCTTCAAGATAATGAAGGAGTTTTAAAATTTTCGGACATTTCAATTTCAAAAGAGGGAAAATATAAGATTATTGGAATGCATAAAGGAAGAGAATATCTTTCCAATCCTATAATATGTGAAGAAAAATCTTCTGAACAAAAATTATACTGGGGATTTATTCATGCTCATACTATTATGAGTGATGGAATGTTAGAGCTTGATGATTTTTTTCATAATCTTTTGAATGCTGGGTTAGATTTTGGTACATCAACTGAACATGATCATGAATGGGAAACTCTAGATGAGGATTTTACCGAAATCAAACAAAAAGTAAAGCAGATACACAAGGATGGTAAATTTATATCCTTCTTTGGTTATGAATGGGGTTATTGGTATACGGGCTATGGTGACATCTGTATTTATCATTATGATGATACCGTTCCCATACTAAGATCTGACAAAAATAAGTTTAATTCAACAGCGAAATTAATAAAAAATCTTAAACCTTTCGCTGGTAAGGTTATAATGATTGGACATCATACTGCTCTTCGATCAGGATTTCGCAATTGGGATGCTTTTGACAATTCAGTAGAAAGATTAGTAGAGATTTATTCGACGTGGGGTAATCAAGAATATTCCTCTAAAGATGGAAATCCACTCCCTCCTAGATATAAATTTTTTGGGTATGGTCCAAATGCGAGAAAGAGAGGAGCCATATTAGAAAAAAAGGGATCATTCGTGCAAGATGCTCTTAAAAAAGGCTATAAATTAGGTTTTACTGCTGGAGGAGATGATCACTTTGGGGTATATCCCTCAGGTTCCATTGACCCTGATAATGGGTTATACCAATTAGGAATCACAGCCGTATGGGCAAAGGCACTCACAAAACAAGATATATGGAATGCTCTTTTTAATAGAAAATGTTATGGCTCTACTGGACCAAGAATTATCATCAATTTTTTTTTAGCGCAATACTCGATGGGAGACATAATTAATGTAGAAAAAGATGTAGAAATTAAAGAAAAACGCTTGATTAAATTCAGTTTGGTAAGTCCTGTTAATATCGAAAAAATTGAATTGATTCGAAATAATGATCCTATTATTTCATATACTCCTGAATCAGAAATTTTCAATGCGGAGCTTGTTGATAATGAGATCTTTAATGATATCGCCTTAGATCATTCACAAGATACAGAAAAATTTGTTTTTTATTATTTAAGGATTCATTTACAAGGAAATAACATGGCATGGTCAAGTCCAATTTGGATAATAAAATCTCCAATCACTTGATTTTATGGTATTCGTGTCATTTTCTGTGTAAATAAATTTATTAATTTGTAATATACTAGAGTTATAATATTTATTTAAGGGTTACAAAGTAAGAGTAAATTTTCCCCTAACAAGATTGAGTCATCACAATGCAAAAAGTAAAAGCAGAAGGTCTTCATTTATGCGAAAAATGCGGAAATGTGATGGTAACCCAAGTCATACGAAGGGATGTAGATTTTAAAATAAAGAAATTAGAACAAATTCAGCAGTGCATTGTATGTAAATATTGGAAAAAAATTTCTTAATTTATTATTCCGGTTCATTCTTTCTATTTATTATTTAACAATATATAATTAATGCAAGATATATATTACTACTTAACAAATTCATTCATGTTCCAATTGTATGAACAAAAAGAAAGAGAATATCTCCAAAGCCTTGAAAGAAAAGAAGAATCATCCTAATTTTTATTTTAATTTAGTAATATCAAAGAGAAGGGAGAACGAAGGAAGTCAGCAATTTGGGCATAAAAAAATTTTATAAGTTAGAGAATTAAACTCGTAAGTTTAATAGAGGGCGAAATCCAATGTTTAGCTCAAATAAAACTCCCTTCTTGAGGAATATTTGGATTTGTTCCTATTAATAATCATCGATTATAAAATATTAAGTGGCACAATATCAAATACAATGTGAAATTTAGCTGTTTTTTAACCTTTTTTAAACTTGTAGTTGAGAATTAAAATGAGCTAATTCTGATACAGAAGGATTAATTTTATCTAGAACTATTTTTTTTACAACAATCTTTCAAAACATATGCAATTTTAAGTTTTTTTCAGTTTGTTTACAAAAATAAATGTTAATTCTCTTTTTTGCACATTAATATACACTAATTTAAAAATTTCATGAGGAATATTTGTTCAACTTTAAAATTTTATGTGAAATCCAAGACCCTTAATAAAGAACTAATCACAACAATGTCTAACCAAAAAATTTTTGTGCTCATTTCGGAAGCACATTTATTCCCATTTCCTATTTTTAATAATATTTTTCATCTTCCTTTTTATACCGTGAAAAAAGTAAGTTTTATATATGTAAGAATTCTTAAATAACAATCATTCAAGAAGTCGGAATAATCAATATATGAAAAAAGTACATATTTCGTCTTTTTGACACGATTCAACATTCAGTGTTGAATATAAATTAAAAACAAAAAAAACAAACAGTTGAAAAATATGAGAAAAACAAGAATTTCTCTAATATTAATCGTAATTATGGCATTCAGTTCGATTCCATTTAGCTTATTTGTTGTCAACGTAGCTGGTTCAACGACCACCCTTCCGAATTACCAACCCATAGATATGGGAGCGTCATTAAGAAATAAAAATGTTCCCTTGCATATTGATGGTGCTAAAGGAGTTAAATCATCAGGTTTACGAACGAGTGATACTGTGGGTAATGATATTAAAGTGATGCTTTGGTATGATGATATAAACGGTTTATATACAGATTATTTTATTAGAGCAGCAGTTGGTCAATATTGTGAAGTATGGGTAAATTGCTTTTCAGATGGTTCATTTAATTTAGATTATCCCACTCCTGGAGATGCGAGAAACCCTGTTTTAGTTACACAACCTCAGTTAGATTATTTAGCCGCTGAATTTGATAGACTTTTACCAATAGATAGAGGTTATTTTGGTGAAGAAGATTTTCATGATGGTTCAAATGCGGTATTAAATGGTTTGATTGGCGCTCCCGCGGATTATTATTATGATCCTGATGGCAAGAGTATGATAATGATATCTAACATCGGTGATGAGTCTTATTATGATCCGACTTATCCAAACTATATTGCAGGATTTTACTGGTCAACTTATGAATATTATTTCGATAGAAACATTATCAATATTGATGCGTACGATTATGTTCATCGTGTTGGAACACCAGCAAACCCTTGGTTCCTAAACGATGATCATGCCCGACCTAATCTTTATGAAAGTGTCATCGCTCATGAGTACCAGCACCTTATTCATGCGGACTGGTTTCCAGGAGATGAAACCTTCATGAATGAAGCAAGTTCACTATTTGCCGAACCATTATGCGGTTATGAATTAGATCTGGGTCAAGTAGAATGGTTTTTAGCTACTCCTGATAATTCATTAAACTATTGGGGGGAACAAGGTGGAAAAAATATATTAGCTGATTATGGTGCAGCTTTTCTATGGTCACTATATCTAACAGATCATTATGGATTCGATTTCATACAAAAGTACGTTCAAGCAAATTGGGCATTGGATCCAGTTACTGGCTGGGAATACATAGATGCACCTACCAATGCAATAGATAGGATAAACTATCTCTTACCTGAAGGAATGACCTTTGATAAAGTATTTCATGATTGGCGCATAGCGAATCTAATTCACTCTAATATATGTGGAAATGACAAGTATAATTATGTCTTAGATGAACTAAGAGCCTTTACAGGAAATATGAATCAATTTATTCCTTGGGATGACATCCAACCTTTAGAAGTTATGGAAGTTAAAGGTCAAGATCCAAAATGGACAAGTGGTTCAGCTGAGTTTGGTGAAACATTAACTTTAGAAGATCCTCCTGATGCTCCAAATGGCTGGCCAACAGGATATACAACTTTGGCTCCGTATTCTACAGACTATTTTAGTTTTAAAAACTGGAAAAATATTTACAATTTCAAGTTTAATGGAGATGATAGTGCCATTATTCCACTGACTCCGTATGAACAATGGACTTATGACGATGTCAACACAATGTGGTGGTCTGGAGATTTAGCTTTAGAAAATAGTCTAATCGCTACTCAAATCTCTGTACCTCTTAATAATCCTGTACTTGAATTAAATACATATTGGGATATTGAAGATTATTGGGATTTTGGTTTCGTACAAGTATCAGAAGATGGAACATGGGATTCATGGACTTCCCTTAATAACTTAGAAGGAAATACGACCATGATTCACGATCCTGCAGCACATCCAGATGTCGTCGCTAACTTACCAGGTTTAACCGGATGGAGTGAAGATTTTGTAACCATTACATTCGATCTATCAGCATATGCTGGGCAGGATATTTATCTCGGTTTCAGGTATGTAACTGATTGGAATACCCAGTATGGTGGGTGGTATATTGACAATGCCGTGATAAAAGGTCAAGATGCAGACAATAACCCTGTTACTATGGACATTATAGGAGATTTTACTACTTTCTATCCTCCATATCCTGACGCAAACTTTATGGTTTCAATAGTAACAAAATATTCCATAGGACATCATGAATTCTATTCTGTATATGATATGAGATTGAATAACGCAGAATATGGATCGACTTTTCTGCTTCATTCGAAATGGATGGAAACTATTGTTGTCGTTAGTCCAGTTAACCCTACCGGATATGTTGATTATCAGTTTAAAGCGTCTAAACTTTTTGGATGGCATAAATACTGCATTTAGAATAATAATTATTAAATTAATTTCTTTTTTTTTTATTTATTTTATAAAATAAAAAAAAACCTTTAAGGTATTTAAGGTTTTAAAAAATCTCTTTTATTCGTAGCTTTAAACCATCGTCAGCTGCGAGAATATTTTTAAAAGGAACGTTATCCTTTAATTTTTTTATCTGACTTGGAATGAAGTTTTTTGAAGATGTTAGACTATCCATGTACGTTCCAAAATGGGTTATTAATAGAGTTTTAGGTGTAGGGTAAATTTTATTTAGGTAGGGAATTACTTCATCTGTACAAAGATGTCGTTTGCACGTGATAGAATCGGGTCGTAGCAAATTCAATACTAAAATGTCAACTCCTGAGAATTGCTCCGAAAACCCTTCGAAAACTGTGGTGTCGCTTGAAAATCCAATCGAATAATCTCTTAATTTGAAAATTACCCCAAACCCCTCGACTTGAGAATGGATGACTTTAGTGCCTTTTAATTTCGCACCCTTATAATTCATTGAATCTCCTGCTTTAAACGGCACTATTTTTTCAAGCATGTTCTGGTGATAATCCGAAACATACTTCAGAGTATCAGTAGTAGTAATAAGGGTTCCTTTTTTGTAATATTTATACTTTTTGTCGTGTAAACTCTCTCTGGAAGCTTCAATTATGGCACAAAGGTCATTAAAATGGTCGATATGGACGTGAGTCACGATGAATAAATCCGTTTTTAGAGGATCCTCGTGATATTGGTTCAAACGAACGATCGCACCTGGTCCAGGATCGATATGGGCTTGATTACCATTGAATTTATATAATAATCCCCCTGTGGCTCTATACTGCGTTCGAATGTTATGTCTACCACCACCAGATCCTAAAATGACCAGTTCATCATCTGCCATTTTAATGAAACCTACTGTCATAAAAATTAATTAAAAAGTAATTAATCATGATAACTAATATTTACTTTGAGTCATTAAAAATTCTATAATTGATTTGAATGCTATATCAACATTCTTTCCTGATTTAGATGATGTTTTTATATAATCAACCATGTGAAAAGTTTGTTTAATATTAAGGGCAATTTTGTCATCAACAGCAATTAGATCTTCTAAATCTGATTTAGTTCCAACAAGAATGATTGGTAAATTCATATCATGCATTCTTACAAGATTTACCCAAGCCAATATTTCATTAATTAAGGGCATGCGAGTCAAGTCAAATAAGAGAAGTGCTGCCCTCGCCCCCATAACGAAATTTTCAAGAAGATGTCTGAAACGTTCTTGACCTCCTAAATCCCATAGTTGTAATGAACAATTTGCACCTAAATCATCAAATTTAATCTCCTTGATGAAAAAATCAACACCTACAGTCTCGATAGTAGATTCATTGAAAACTCCATCTACAAATCTACGGAGTAGAGTTGTTTTTCCTGCTCCTCCATTTCCAGCGATTAAAATCTTGAAGACAAATTTTTTCGTCAATTTGATTCTCAGTACCTCAAGAAATTATAATGTGAATTCTCTTATTATCTAATAATAATTAGACTTAATATAATTTAATGTGATATTTCCGAATTATTGAAAAAAGCCGGCGGTTAATATTTCGTCAATTTGATCGAGAGTAGTTTGAAGTAATTTTTTTAATTTTTCTTGAATTTTGAATTTTGAGGGAGATTGCTTGATTATATCAAGATCCCGTAAGGCTGATTCTGCAATTTGATGACCATTTCTTCCTAATTTGACTAATGCAAGATGTTGACTATTAAGGGTATCAAATTTAGGAATGGGTGTCTCAAAAGGTTTTTTAAATATATGACGAGAGGATTTCATGATTCTCATTTGCTTGTTGATAAAGCGAGAATTAAGTATTGAGGATAAATAGTAAGCTTCTTCTATATTTTGTGACTCATAAAAGCTTAGATCTCCCGTTATTAAGAAATCACCTTCAATAACTGCGGAATTTAGAGTAGAACCTGAATTATTATAAACGACTTTTATTTTTGAAAGTTGTCGGGAGGTAATTAATTTACCCCAATGATTCAAATTTTCAAGAAGCGAGACTTTATTAGTGGTTTTTTTCTTGTATTTTAAATAAAGAGAATTAATAAGGTCATAGAAATGCTTTGAATGAGTATCCATTGAAAGATAATCGAAAGATAAGTCCGATTTTTTTAGAGGTAAAAACACTCTATAATGATCGAATACATTGAAAGATACTAGTTCGGTACTTTTTAAAACATTAAAAATGTATTTTTTATTTACTTTTTCATCTTGAAATGTTCGGATATTCCAAGGAATTTTTGCTTTTTTAAATATTCTTTCGTCCGGAGATATGCTTACATTACTTTTATCAAGATTCTTTGTAGTGACAAAAATTAGATTCCTTGGGTTCAAGTCTGCTCCTTTATGAAATAAACTCTTGTAAAAGCTGGTCTGAAGATGTACCAAATCTTCACGTTCTTTTTTAGATATGAACTTATTAACAAATACTTTATCTCCTTTTACTTTTAATGAATAAGGAATTAGTTCTTCTTTTTTCTTAATCTCTAAATTAATTAGATCAAAATAATTAAAATTAACGATGTTATCTTTTGTGCCAAAATAAATAGCTGGAATGTTATAACTCTCCTTCTTACCTAAATTAGAAGATTTTTCAGCATATAGACATATGAAATCAATTTTAAATATTTTGAGAATCTCATTTTCAAACATCCAAGAAGTTACTTTCTTGAATCCTTTGAAGCTCCTAAATCTAGAGGCATGTGAACCCGTGAGAACACCTTTAGGAATTACAAAAAAAAGTTTCGAATCTTTTTTCATAAATGAATCTTTCGCTTTATAAAAGAAAAGCGACGCGATTTCTATATTTAATATATTTTTGGGTGCTGGTTTAATGCCTAAAATATCCGATAATCCCTTAATTTTTTCTTGATAATTTACGGATTTAATCTCCCGTAACGTGTACCAAGGGGGATTACCAATAACTAAATCATATTTGCCGTCATTCAAACCATTTTCAAGAAATAATGAATCAATAATCTGTAAATGATAGCCAATTAGATTATAATCAAAATCTATTAAACAAGCAATATTAATACCCGCTAAAAATATGGACATTGGGTTAATATCGTAACCATAAACATTTCTAATTGCTTGAATTTTCTCTTCTCTCCTAATATTTGAATTACCGATTTCATTGATTATTTCAATCAAAAAATTTCCAGCACCACAACTTGGATCTAAGACACGATCCCCTACCTTATATGTTTCTTTTACCATTTTTTTTACCAAAAATGGAGGCGTGTAAAATTCACCAGATCCGTGGCGGATATATGAAGAAATTAAATTTTGGATCAAATAATCGAATTGATAAATAGGAGGAATATTATTATCTTGTAATTTTAAAATAATATAATTCAAAATTTTATTATAAATGTTAATCTCAGTAACATCAATTTTTTCCAGAAGGGGTGAAAAATAATAAATTATTGAGTTCTCCCCAAATTCTTTTGGTAAGTTTAATTTTTTCTCAAAATCTAATTGAAAAATCTGCTTATCAATAACTGAATCCTGGGCATTATTTCTTATTTTAAGGAGTTTTAACCGCCCAATAAAAAAGAATAATGACATCATTATATAGAATCGAAGATTTATGCTTTTTTCTCCATATATTTTAATAAATTCCTCTTTCCACGATTGATATGCTGTCATATCTTGAAGTGATTTCTGATTATAGATTTGTTCTAACTCATTCAACTCATTTTCAAACATGGATAAGGAGAAAACGTGTTTTCCAGTGTTCTCAATTATGCCCAAATAAACAAACTCCTTCGATATGATATAAAAATTACGAATTAATATTTAAATTTAAATTGAAAATATCCATATTATAAACCATTAATAGAATAAAAATCTCTTTAATGAAAACTTGACTTCACAGGAAATAAAACTCTCGAAAGCTCTCGAAAATGGTGTAGAATTTTCTTGTCAAATGTGCGGGGGTTGTTGTAAGGGTTTAGATGAGGGAGAAGTATACCTTTTCAAGGAAGATATAGAGCGGTTAGCATTACACTTGAATTTAAAAGGAAAATCGGGGCTAAGAGAGTTTGCAATAAGATACTTAAAAGCTCTAGATGAATCTTTTTTTTGGAAAGAACCTCAAGCTGAGAGAGGAAAAAGATATAAATTCAAAACACTCGGTTTTAAGTTCACTGGTAATGATGAAAGATGCGCTTTTTTAGTAGGTAATGAATGCACGGTACATTCAGAAAGACCTTATCAATGCAGATGTTTTCCATTTTGGCACATTCTGGTAACAAGTCGTAAGAATTATGTAGATTATTCTAAAAAGTGTCCCGGGTTGAAAGATTCTTTACTCAATAAAGGAAAGTATTATTCAGCTGAACAAATTCTAATTTGGGCTTCTGAAGAATATGAAATTGAAAAGAAATATTTCCTTGAAATGAAAAAAAATGATTTTGATATTTACAAGGTTTACCCCTTTTTACCAAAAGATTTTGTTGATAGAGAAAATACATCTAAATAAGTTGAAGTTGGGATACTCTTTGAATGAAATAATAAAACGGTTCGGAACTTGTTCAAAAGATTGCTATGGGTCCTGCGTATTCCATACGCAATGGAATGATAAAGCCGAAAAAGTAAAATTTTTAGGGACTATCCCTTCAAAGATACATCCATTTACCCAAGGGTTCTTGTGTAAAAAACTCAGTAACCGAGAAAATTTAGTTTATCATCCTGAAAGATTGATCAAACCGTTAAAACGCGTGGGTACTAAAGGGAAAAATGTATTTTCTCCAATTGGATTAGAAGAAGCTTTAACTATTATAGCAGAAAAACTTGGTGAAATAAAGCAGTCTTACGATCCAGAATCAATTGTAGCAGCATTCAGTGCGGGAAACTATGGTATTCTTTCAAGATTAGCACCATTAAGATTTTTTAATAAATTAGGTGCAACAATTACTACGGGGGGTATTTGCAACGAAGGAGGATGTGATGCTCTTCAAAAAATATTAGGTACATACTCTACGACCAATCCCTTTCAATTGAAAAGTAAAGCCGCAAAAGTTATTGTTATATGGGGAAGTAATTTACCCGAAACTAATATCCATACTTATAGGTTAATTAAAACCGCAATAAAAAACGGCTCAATATTGATAGTAATAGATTCAAGATATCATAAATTAGCACAAGAAGCTCAATTTTTCATTCAACCTTATCCTGGTACAGAATATCTTGTTGCCAAATTAATTATAAATCAGATAATCAAAAAAAATGGATATGATCTTGGATTTATATCTAACTATTTTGAAAATCCTGAAATTTTCTTTTCAAAAATTAAGAAGCTTGATAAAACAAAGGCAGTGCAAAAAACTGGAGTAGATTTTAATATTTTGAATAAAGTAATAGATTTACTTATTCAATATAAACATGAAACGATCTTTAATGTAGGATATGGTATTCAAAAATATTATCACGGCGGAGAAACTTTACAATTAATTGCTCTCCTACAAGTAATTTTGGGTAATTTTGGGAGACCCGGTACGGGTTTAGTTTATTCCCAAAGTGATTTTAACAAGGTATTCATTGACCCTATTGTTCAATATATAACTAAAAATCCAAGCATTCCAAGAAATAATAAAATAATGTTGATAGATTTAGGATGGGCTTTGAATTCTCCTAAATATAAAATGATTTTTATTTATAATTTTAACCCTGCAAGTTCCATTCCAAATCAAAATCTTCTAAGACGTGCGCTCAGTCGAGAGGATCTCTTTGTTGTTGTGATAGATATGTTTTTAAATCAAACAACAAAATACGCAGATATTGTTATCCCTGCTAAATTTGGAGTTGAAAATGATGACATATATACTCCCTATTATATCCCAGGAGTATCTATTAATGAAGGTGGACCATGTCCTTATCCAAATTGTTTAACAAATTATGAATTTTTTCAAAAATTAGCATACAAAATTGGTTGGCAAGATGATTTGGATTTTCAAGAAAGTCAAAGTATAATAATGCGAAAAAGCATCATGATGCTTCCTAAAAAAATGAAAAAAGATATTGATGAAAAAGGATACCACACTTTATTTGATGAGGATGATGTTCCATTTAAAGAAATTCCTTTTTTATCTCAACCATCTAAATTAAATTTGGATTTAAATCTTTTAATTGAAGATTTTGTAAACGAGGAAACCTTTTGCAGGAACTCTAATCAATTTTATCTTATTTCTCCTTCACACATCCAATTTATTCATTCACAATTCGGTCAAATATATCCGAATTTTGTTAATCAGTTTGAAAAAATATTTCTCCATCCTTTTGATATTAAACGATTAAACCTCCAAATTGATAAAGAAGTTACTGTATCAAATAGATATGGTGAATCTAACTACATTTTAGAGGAAAAAGTTGAACTGAAACCAGGAGTAGCATTAATTTACTCAGGGTCCCCTTTCGGATTCAATAGAAGTTTGAATGTTAACCTTTTTACCCCTCAAACTCCAGAAAACTCTCACTTATCTGGTTCATTTAATTCTGCAATTATTACGATTTCCCAGTAATTAGTAATCCATTTCTTTTGTAAGAATTAATATTATCTATGATTGGTTATTAAGAATAATTAATAACATCTAATTACTATAATTGGATTAGAGATCTTCAGAAATAGAGGAAAAAGTTTATGAAGGTAGGGTTATTCATCTGTAACTGTGGAAGAAATATATCTGGCACGATAGATACAAAAAGGGTTGAAGAATATTATAGAAAGAATTATCCGGAAATTGAAGTAATTGGGGATCAATATCTATGCTCAGAAACTGGAGTAAACAAGATTAGTGATGAAATTAAAGAAAAGAGAATTGACAGAGTGGTTATCGCAGCATGTTCATTCAAATTGCATGGATCTTTGTTTCAAAAAACAATTGAAAAGGCAGGTATAAATAAATTTTTAATATCTTTTGCTAATATTAGAGAACAAAATTCCTGGGTACACCCAAATCAACCAGAACACGCAACAAAAAAGGCAATCGATCAAATTAATATGGCAATAGAAGAAGTAAAACTTCTGGAACCATTAGAAGTTCAATATGCTCCCGTTACCAAATCAACTTTAATAATAGGAGGAGGTATTGCTGGAATTAAAGCAGCAATGGTTATAGCAGATGCGGGATATAAGGTGTACTTACTTGAACGAGACGCTACGATAGGGGGTCACATGGCCTTATTCGATAAAACCTTTCCAACTTTAGATTGTAGCATTTGCATCCTTGGACCGTTAATGTCTGAAATTAAAGATCATCCTATTATCGAATTGCTTACATTTAGTGAACTTGAATCTATTGAAGGATACGTTGGAAACTTTAAAGCATCTATAAAAAAGAAACCGAGATTTATTAACGAAGAAAATTGCGTGGGTTGTATTGATATTTGTCGAGAAGTATGTCCAATAGATATAGAAAACACTTTTTTTCCGAGGAAAGCAATAGATATTCCATATCCTCAAGCGATTCCTTTATTTCCAAATATTTTAGAAGAATATTGTATAGGATGTAAAGCTTGTTCTCTCGCGTGTGATAGAGACGCTATTGATTTTGACCAGATTCCACAAAAAATTAACATCGACGTTGGATCAATTATAGTCGCAACAGGATTCAAAACATTTGATCCAAGTTTGCTGGGGGAATTGAATTTTCAAAAATATCCTGATGTGATTACTACGATGCAAATGGAGCGGTTACAAAATAATGATGGTCCTACAAGAGGTAAAGTCGTACGTCCCTCAACCGGTTTGCCCCCTAAAAAAGTTTCTTTCATTCTTTGTGTAGGTTCTAGAAATAAAACGATTGGACGAGAATATTGCAGTCAAGTATGTTGTAATGTATCAATTAAACAGGCAATCCTGATTAAAAAAGAGAATCCAAATACGGAGATTAATGTTTATTTTAACGACATAAGAGCGGTAGGTAAAAATTGCGAAGAATTTTATAATAGGGCACGAGAAGCATTTGGTATTCGATTCATTAAAAGCAATATAGCATCAATAGTAAAAAGTGATATGTCAGATGAATTAATAATAAAGGGTGAAGATATATTTGAAGATGCGTTGTTCGAAAATAAATCTGATTTAGTAGTATTGGCTGTGGGTATTGAACCCGCTGAAGGAACGGTAGAATTAAGTCAGAAATTAAATATTTCGTTGGATCAGAATGGATTCCTCCTTGAAAAACACTTGAAAGTGCACCCATCAGAAACATCAGTAAATGGTATTTTTTTAGCAGGAGTTATACAAGGACCAAAAGACATTCCAAATAGCATTGCTCATGCTGAAAGCGCTGCTGCAAAAGCTATAGCACTAATATCAAGAGGAAAGGTCGAATTGAATCCGCACATCGTTTATTACGATGAAGAAAAATGTAATCTCTGTAGGTTATGTGAGTCCATTTGCAATTATAATGCAATCAATCTCAGTAAGGAAAAGCTCACGCTCACACAAGCCAATTGTACAGGTTGTGGGGCTTGTGCTGCCATGTGTCCTGAAGATGCACTGTATATTCCAGGATTTAGGAAAGAGCAAATATCAGCACAGACAAAAGCAATTTTAAGTCAAGGAAAGAGCGAGCATCCAATAATAATTGCATTTTTATGCAATTGGTGTTCTTATATGGGGGCTGATTTAGCAGGAACCAGTAAAATCACATACCCTTCTAATGTGAGATCTATTAGAGTAATGTGTACTGCCATGCTTAATCCATCATTAGTTTTTGAAACATTACTTCAAGGAGCTGATGGAGTATTAATCGCGGGTTGTCATGAACAGGATTGTCACTATGATACTGGATTTATTAAAGCAAAAACAAGGTATGAAAGCATAAGAGAAATGCTGATACAGGCTGGTATCAATGAAAGTCGTTTAAAAATTACTAGTATTTCTGCTGGGGAGGGAGAACGATATGCTCAAGTAATTACAGAATTTAAGGACCAAATAGAAGAATTAGGACCGATTAAACCAGGTGAATACGAAAAACATATTATAAAAGAAAAGACATCGAAACCCTCAGCTAAATTAGATGAAATTTAAGAGAATTGCTCAAAAAGATCAATTCTCATATTATTAATCAAAACACAAGCATATAGCCGATAATTATGAAAATTAGAGCCATTACAATAGGGCAGAAAGTTCCTTTTTTAACGCAAAATATCAAACTTGAAAAATTCTTACGAGATAAATTGCAGGGTTATAGCAACTTCAATCAAGAATTAATTGAGAGGTTTAAATCTTTAGACATTGAAGTTCAGACAAAGAGATTTTGTTCTCAACCTATCTTTTCATATGAACATCAATCCTTTGAGCAGAATTTAAACCAAGCGCTCTTAACGTTACATGATCAATTTTCTCTCATAGAATACTTGATTAGTAACTTTGGATTTGACTATTTTGCTTGTAGTACCGTTTTAGCTGCTGATGAAAATATTGAAAGATATGGACTTTATGAAAAATTATTATTGGACGAGGTTCCAAGTTTTATTAAAAGAAAGGAGAAATTTTTTACTTCATTACCTGCGGCTTCCTCTAAAAATGGAATAAATCTTTCTGCATTAAGGTCAGGCGCAAAAATTATAAAAAAGCTCTCTAATCCAGATCCATTCGATAACCTAAAATTTTGCATAAGTTCCAATGTAAAAGAAGATACACCTTTTTTTCCCGCCGCATACCACGTATCAGAAACGCCTTCGTTTTCATTAGCTTTAGAAATGGCTGATGAAGTAGTGAAAGTATTCGAACAGGCAAAAAACGTTACAGAAGCCCAGATAAAGTTAAGAGAACGTTTCAATGAGATATATGACATGTTAATTAAAGTAACTGAAAATATTGGGAGTAAATACGGGATTGATTTTTATGGCATGGATTTCTCCCCAGCACCTTATCCCACTATTCCCCAAAGTATTGGAACAGCATTTGAAAAATTAAATTATGAATACTTCGGTGCTCCGGGTTCTCTTTTAGGAGTTGCGTTGATTAAAAATGCGATACCCAAAAAAGAGAAAGTTATTGGATTCTCTGGATTTATGCCTTCGGTACTTGAGGATTATACAATTTCCAAAAGTCTTTCAGAAAATAAATTTAATTTAGATACATTACTATTGTATTCAACCATGTGTGGGACGGGTTTAGATTGCATACCATTACCCGGTGATATCACTGAGCAAGAATTATTTTATATTTTATTAGATATGTGTACGATTTCATTAAGACTTAATAAACCGCTTACAGCCCGATTGATGCCTATTCCTGGTAAAAACGCGGGAGATGATGTCAAATTTGACTTTGAATACTTTGCCTCTTCAAAAGTCATGAATATTCGGCGTTTAACTGGAGAAAATAAGAATGATATTTTTCATGGCAAGGAAAAGATCTTTAAATTTCTTAAATAAAAATGCCCTAACTTATCCAATAAGAAGAACAGAAATGAAAGTAGTTAATTCCTTTACAGACAAAGTAACATTACTTCTAAAGAAGTTAATGCTAATAATTTTATCAGTTTGGTCGTACATGCCGATAATTATGGGCATTTTAATTCCAATGGTTGTATATTTACCATTAGCTTATGGTTCATGGCTTATTTATACTCCTTTAGTGAATGGATTTTGGTGGTTTGAAGCATATATTACCATGGGTCCCGAATATCCTGCAAGTACAATTCAATACATCATTATTTTTACAATGGAAATCATCATTTTTATGGTAGGAATTTATGTGTTCTTATCGGGGTTGTATCATCTTGTGAAAGGGAAGAAACACAATGAATTAATTATAACGGAAGGAATTTACAAGTACGTTCGACATCCTCAAAATTTGGGAATTAGCTTAATTTCCTTACCGTTTGCTCTCTATATTCCCGGATTTCATGATATAGGGATACGCATTGGCGAACTTTTTTCATGGATGTTATTTACTTTCATTCTCACGATTTATTCAAATCTTGAAGAACGCAATCTTTCTAAAAAATTTCCTGAGGAATATAGAAAATATCAAACTCAAACCAGTTTTTTTTTACCTAAATTCCACCTTCGAAAGAAAAAAAATTCTGAAAAAAGAGTTGAATTCATGACAATTCGAAAACGATATTTATTTCTTCTTCTTGGTTATATTATCTGGGTGTTTATAGTTTTTATTATGATTGAAATTTTATTGAATTTACATTTAATTGATATTATCTTATTTTTTTAAACTGGATTACAAGCAAGTTGAAAATTTGATATGACAGTTGAAAATGTTTCTAAATTTTTATTCAGGTTATTTACCCAAATGATCTATTACTTTACCCTCTTGGGTAATATTGATTGATTGATTTAATAATCCCGCTTTTAATAATAAATGGTTGTTTCCCAATATTATTTTCAAAAGTTACGATATATATATGAATTAGCCCATTTAATGAATCAAGGGTGTGCTCTTGAGATAAAATAAAAAAAGGTTAATTTTTAATTTATCAATCATCTATAAAATTAATCCAAAAAAAAAAAATCTGCAATTACTATGAAAAAAAAGGTTATCAAAATAATCTTAATAATTTTAGGAATTTATTTATTAGTCATTAATCCTATTTTGTCAATTCTATTTAATACGATATATCCTATTGGGCTTGATGTTCCAATAACATCATTAGATTATTGGAGGAATTGGTTTTTTAATCTTGGGTGGATGATATTAATTATTGCTGGATTAGGGGCATATTCAATTATTATTATAGCATTATTCGAGAAAAAAGGAATCATAAGGATTTTATTGTTTTTATTTAACAATCAAAATGTTATTCTTTCAAAATATCAATTAAAAAAATCCCTTAATTTACATGTTAATACTATAAATAACTGTATTGCAATTTTAGAGGATATTAAATTAATAATAACTTTAAACGGGATTGGTCCAAGAGCGCGAACCGAAATCCGTTTAACTAATCTTGGCGTGAATATCGCACAATCTATAGCAAAAATAAATAAAAAGTTAAAATATGTGAATTAAATTAAGTAAGAAATAAGACTAAAATCATTAGGAGTTATAATCATCCAAAAATGAATAGTCAATAGGAACAAATGAAATCTCAGAATAAATATTATTTTCTTATAACAATATTGCCAAAATGTGAATATATTCACTATTATTCATTATTTATTTATATATGAAGGAAAGTTATTTCTTTTCAACAAAACCATAACTGTAGATATCTCTATTGAAGGTGATCGACGGAATGATGGATTTGTTGGCGCATTTTGGGAGGAACTATGTGAAAATGAGGGTACAATCAATTCTGCAACCACTGAACTTTGTGCTTATTATAATTCTCATTATGGTAGTGGTTGGAACCTTGGTGATGAATGGAAAATTATGGGTAACCAATACGCTACACTTCCTTAAAAAACAGCATAATACAAATTAATTTTTTTTCTAATCTTATAATATCATATTAATATTAAAATAAAAAAATAAGAACAGAAATGAAAACAATAAATTCTTTTACATCCAAAGTAAAATTTTTTCTAAACAAGTTAATGTTAATAATTTTATCAGCTTGGTCGTATATGCCGATAATCATGGGTATTTTAATTCCAATGGTTGTATATTTACCATTAGCTTATGGTTCATGGATTATTTTCACTCCTCTATTAAAAGTAAATTATAAGTTCGAAACATATATTCCTATGGATTCCCATCATCCTGCAAGCATAATTCAATATATATTTGTTTTTGCAATAGAAATCATCAGTTTTATGGTAGGAATTTTTGTGTTCTCATCGGGGTTATATCATCTTGCGAAAGGGAGGAAACATAAGATATCCATTGTAACAACTGGAATGTATAAGTATGTTCGACACCCTCAAAATTTGGGTATTTGTCTAATTGCTTTACCTTTTGCCCTTTATATTCCCGGATTTAATGATATAGGGATACGCATTGGTGAAATTTATTCATGGACATTATTTACTTTTATTCTCACAATTTTTTCAAATCTTGAAGAACAAAATCTTATGAAAAAATTTCCAGAGCAATATGCAGCATATCAACATCAAACAGGATTTTTCTTGCCTAAAATCCACATTTGGAAAATAAAAATATTCAAAAGTGTTGACTTTATGACAATTCGAAGACGGTATTTATTTCTTCTTCTTGACTATTTTATCTGGGTTTTTGTAATTTTTAGTGTGATTGAAATTCTATCGAAATTACATATAATTTCTCTTGTCCTTTTTTTATAATTTGTCATTAAGACTTAATAAACCGCTTACCGCCAGATTAATGCCCATACCGGGAAAAAACGCGGGGGACGATGTTGCCTTTGACTTTGAATATTTTGCCTCTTCAAAAGTAATGAATATCCGGCGTTTAGCAGGAGATAACATGAATGATATATTTTATGGCAAGGAAAAGATCTTTAAATTTCTTAAATAAAAAGACCTTTATTTATCCAAATAATCTATTATTTTACCTTCTTGGGTAATATAATAAAAGTCTTCACCAGAATCTTCGTCTCGCTTTATCTGAATGCATAAAGCTTTGATAAGGTAATCAATGTTATATTTGAGTATGGTCTCATCTTTGATAAAGCCTCTCTCAAGCAGGTGATTTATGATAATTTTTTTTGAGAGTCCATCATTGCTACTAAGCATTGTTAAAATCTCACGTCTAACTGGGTGATTAACAGCTTTTAAGTACAGATCATGAAAATACTTGCTTCCCTCCATTGTTTTTCCAAATTCTTCGATACTCTTATAATCTTTAAAATCTGATTCATCTGGCATGATAGTAGGAAAACGGATATATCTAACTTTTTAATAAAGAAAAAGAAAAAGAGAATTAATATTTTTCAATTACCTTTCCTGCTGGTAAGATTTCATATTCTATAGTATCGTTTTCAAGATTTAACTTCTTAACACATTCAGTTTGTAACAAGTAATTCATGTTGTAATCAAACATGTCTTCTTTCGCTAAAACATTATTTTCTTTTAATTTGTTCAAAAGCTCTGTTTTAGAAATCTTAGTTGAATCATTGATAATTTGCAACATTGCTTTTCGTACGGGATGGTTCACCGCTTTTAAATAAGTTCCATGATCGACCATTTTTTAATCTCCTTTATTTTTGAATGGAAAGTTTATGGTATATAAATTCCTTACATTTTAATGGGGTTGTAAACCCATTAAAAGTATCTAATTGAGTAAATTCTGATTTTGAAAAAAACTTTTGGACTATAATTCATAAAAATGTTTGTGAAGAATTATAACCTATAAGAGGTAAATTATTATTTGTGAAGAATATTATAACCTATAAGAGGTAAATTAAAAATGGATTTCAAAGAAATAAAAAATTTACTTGGACCAGAAGCAGATGATTTGTTAAATCACACTTGTACTGGTATACCCAAGGAAATGATACACCTCCCTGGACCGGATTTCATTAAAGAAGTCATTGAACATAGTGATCGGAACAATCTAATGCTTAATAATATGGAAAGATTATATAACCAAACAGGAAGATTAGCGGGAACTGGATATCTTTCCATACTCCCAGTTGATCAAGGAATTGAACACACAGCTTCTGCGAGTTTTGCTCGCAATCCAAAATATTTCGATCCTGAAAATATCATTAAATTAGCTATTGAAGGTGGCTGTAATGCTGTAGCATCAACATTGGGCGTTCTTGGATCAATTAGTAGGCGATATGCTCGCAAATTGCCATTTATAGTCAAGCTAAACCATAATGAACTGTTGTCAAAACCAGAAATATCAGATCAAACAATGTTTGCTAGTGTAGAACAAGCTTGGGATATGGGAGCAATTGGAGTTGGATCCACAATCTACTTTGGTTCTCAAAATTCTAGACGCCAGATACAAGAAACTTCAGAAGCATTTAAAATTGCTCATGAACTCGGTTTAGTGTGTGTATTATGGTGCTATTTAAGAAATAAAGAAGAATTTGTGAAAAATGGTAAGGATTACCACACTGCGAACGATTTGGAGAGTCAAGCTAATCATATTGGTGTAACAATAGAAGCAGATATTATTAAGCAGAAAATCTCGACGCTCAGTCGAGGGTTCTTAGATCTGAATTTTGGAAAGACCGATGAATTGGTTTACAATAAGTTAGCAACAGATCACCCACTAGAATGGAATAGATATCAAGTAACAAATTGCTATATGGGCAGGGTTGGACTCATAAATTCCGGAGGAGAATCGGGTAAGAATGATCTTGCAGATGCTGTGACCGCTGCTGTAATAAATAAACGTTCTGGAGGCACGGGTCTTATTTTGGGAAGAAAGGCATTTAAAAAACCAACTCCTGAAGGAATTAAGATCTTAAATGCCGTACAAGATGTCTATCTGTGCAAAGAAATAACTATTGCATAATTTTTTTTTTTAAAATATTTTTTGTTCGAAAATTGGACTCCCGTTAATTTAATTAAATCGTTTTATTATTATAATCATAAGATAAAATAAAAAATTAGAGAGTAAATAGTAATGGGATACAGAGAATATGATAACAATCCATATAGAATCAGAAATGAGCAACCTAAACCTGAAGCAAGAGGTTCTCCTCGAGCTCCATTAGATTTTTCAATTCATAGGATATGTCCTGCTTGTGGTAAGATAATCAAGATAACTCATTCGTTCTGTAAATTTTGTGGAACGAATATTAGCTCGATTTCACCTATTGGACGTTCTGATGAAGTAACCAAAACATTAGCTGATACTGCAGTTTCTGATCCAAATCCGGAAGTAAGAAAATCAGCAGTTACATCAATTGGGGAATTTGGAGAAAACGATGTTATCGGTCTACTCTCCTACATTCTATTGAATGATCCAGATGAACAGGTAAGGAAAGAGGCAGCTTCGGAACTAGGTAAGTTTCATCATCCTTATTCCCTTGATGTGTTAGCAAAAGCTTTAAAGGATAAAAGCGCCTTGGTAAGAAAAGAAGCAATTGAAGGATTAAAGAATATCAAGATGATGACTAAAAAAAGAGAGCTGGAAGAAGAAAATGATGAAGAAAAAGCAGAATCAAAAAAATCTATTCAAGAAAAACTAACTTCTAGCATGCCTAATGAAATAAAGGAAGAAAAAGTAGATAATGTCGATGAAACCAATAAATCAACTGATACAAGTAATAGTGAACCCTTAGAAGAATTCGATACTGAAGAAAAGGACTTTTATGAGTTATAAAAGGTAAAGCTCATTTATTGTTGCTGGGAATTTTTGGTAACTCCCTTCTTCCCTGTGATTTAGAATTGTAATTTGAAGATGTAGGTTTATCATTATTTTCTTGTTTTTGCATCGAATCTTTTTTCTTTAAAACTTCGACAGCCTCAACAATTCCTTTTTTGTCATCTAAATAGACTCTTAATTTATAATCATCTAATTCAATCATGTCTTTTGGTAACTTTGTTACTTTTTCCCATGCTACCTCTACAACATCCTTTCCAAACACTTCAGAGGTTTTGGTGGTAGCGCCAAATAAGGTATGACCAAGAATTAAGTTTTGTCTTTCATATTCACCAGGAATCTCTTTCTCAAGAACTTTTCCTTTTATCTTTTCTTGCTCTTGAATAGAAAATAATTCTTTTTTGGTAGTTGTTTGCATGACAGGGCTTTTAATTATTTTGGGTACATTCCGAGAAAATGAAGACATTACAATAGTGTTATCAGTATCACTTAATCCAGGAGAAATGTAAACTTGATCCTCTTTTTTGGATGTAATACTTTCATTTATGAATTTTTCAGCTTCTTCTATCCTATCTCTCTCAATATTTCGAATATAGCGCATATCTGGTAAACGTTCAGTGACCTCCATCGACTCTAACCTAAAAGCATTTAAGAATTCGTGAAGTTCGTCACCTTGGTCAATAGAAACTATTTTACATCTATGATATCGTGAATCATCAATAAGTTCTTTTTGCAATTGTTGGGCCACTCGAGAACTAATGAATCTTTTTCTGACAGAGGATTTTGAACCCTTCCATATGAAAATTCTTCTTAAATCTTCTCTTACAATAATAATAACAGCTTCCGGATTCAGATAATTCTGAAGCTCTTCTTGTTTTATCTCTACTTTGTCGCGTTCTCCTGAGTCTTTTAAATCGTAAACCCTGAATTCTTCGTAAATATCTGTCATTTTTGTTCTTCTCCCGAATTATCGTTTTTGAAGATCTATTTTTTGAATAAAAAAGTCACAAAACATCTTTTTATCATCATAATATATTTGGCCTTAAAAAAACTTACCAATTCCAAAAGAAAATTTTATTTTAAATATAAAAAATCATTGAATATCTTGAAGGTTGGTTACTATTTTTTAATTAGGAATAAAATCTGGAATCCAAATAAATAGTTCCAGAATTAACCCAAATACAATGATTATGGGATCTATCTATTGGATTATAATATATTAACCTATCTTCCTTATTATTTTGTGACTCTTGAAATTTACCATTGCCGACGAGCCCCTGGTCGTCTCCCTGCAGGGCCCGGAAATCTCCCCGGTATTCTGCCTAGCATCGGACCTCTTACACCTCCAATCATGGGACCCATTCCTCCTTGGTTATCATGCAAAACATTATCTATGGATAAAACGAAACCTACAAGAATTCTACGATCAGTTTCATTATCAAATATCCTTAATGCATAGCGATCAGCATAGTCGAAAATGCCACCCAGAAAAATATCTCGCCATTTATCTGCTTTTTCTATTTCTGCGATGAGCTTATGAGTATTACTCTCAAAAATTCTAAAACTCCAACCAAAAAAATCACCTTCAGCCTCATACCAACGAATTTTTGTCTCAGGTTCTTCTAAAAAGAATTTTTGCTTAAAAAATGTGAGTATTTTTCTCTTAATTCGAGCAATAGGGACACCATTTGGGTCCTTTAGGT
>Ga0307442_1000057_pt1 | contig 37672 bp, 35 predicted proteins | sample SalMarWE160430MG_FD_202143 | JGI IMG/M metagenome (GOLD analysis project Ga0307442, IMG submission 202143) | Salt marsh sediment microbial communities from the Plum Island Ecosystem LTER, Massachusetts, United States - WE1604-30 | ecosystem: Environmental > Aquatic > Marine > Intertidal zone >...
AAATCACCTTCAGCCTCATACCAACGAATTTTTGTCTCAGGTTCTTCTAAAAAGAATTTTTGCTTAAAAAATGTGAGTATTTTTCTCTTAATTCGAGCAATAGGGACACCATTTGGGTCCTTTAGGTCTTGAGCTCCTCTGGCACTGACTATTTTGCTATGGATCGTTGCAACTACAGTGCCATCATTCTCCTGTAATTCAACACGTCTCCGAATACTAAACAGAATGCGATGCATTATTCCGATAGTTGTTCCTTTCTCATCGTAAATTTCACCAAATCCTAAATCCCAAGCATTTTCTTTAATCAAATAATAATTCCGGCTCAAATCAAACAACCCCCCCTTTTGCATAGGTGCTGGAGTAGGTGCTTGAGTTGTAGGAGTAGTTAAGCTAATTTTTTCTGCTTCATGTATCAATTCTGCTCCGCATTTTTCGCAAAATCTTTGGTCTTCGCTGACTGATTCGCCACACTCTTTACAATTCTTCATTGATTAACTCTACCTTTAAACTATATGTATTATAATAAACCTATTCATTAATAGTACATTTAGTTTAATAAATTTAAGGTTGAAGGAGTCCAAAAATTAATTATTTTAATGAATCGAGATATCGAAACCAAATCGTCTGTAACCCATAGATTTATTTCGCGTGTTTTATATCTTAAGTTTCTTTTTCTGCCTTGCTGTTAATATAAGTTCCGAAATATATAAAGTCAATTTTTTGTCTTGCCATTTTCTTTCTTCTTCAATTGATTTACCTGAAAATTTCAACGCTTTAAGTGCATATTCAGCAGCTCCTATTGAATGGTCAGCCATATGAGCAGTTGCTACAGCGTGTCCAATAGAACGAGCTACTGCTGTTATAATTGGATTTGAAGATTCATTTGCTACTGCTATTGCACCTAAAGAGGCAGTTCTTGCTTCCCCTACAGTTACAATTTCTTTTTCTCATTCTTTAGCAATAAAAAGTGCATTAATTAGCCGTTTATCAATATTCTGATCGATAAGTGGTAATACATGTTCTGAACATTCCCTTGCCCATCTAATTATTTGATGATGATGGTCTTTAGTGAGTGATCCACCACGATGTACTACTACAAATCGTTTATCTCGCATTTTTTATCCCTGCAATTTTTTTTCAAGTTCTCCAAAAACTTTGAGTGCTTCTTGTTTAATAAGATTTTTTTTGACCTCAACCTAAAGTTGAGGGAGTTCATTAATGCATCCAACGGAAATATTTTAAATGAATCGAGATTTAAAATATTAAATATATTAAGAGATTATAATGTCATCCATACCAAAATTACTTAAGTTGAAAGATTATGCCACGCTATTAGGAACGACTATTGGGTTAGTATCATTAATATATGCTGGAATAGGTACACGTTATACAGTTACTTTTGGTTTTTTCCTAATATCTTTAACTTTAGGTACAGATTTACTGGATGGATATATTGCTCGAAAGACGGGAACTGTAAATGAGATTGGGCGGGAACTCGATTCTCTAAGTGATTCACTGACTTTTGGTATAGTGCCAGCATTATTAACATTTCAAGCATTTAAAACTGGAAGCCTTTATGATCTCGTTTTAATGATAGGATGCATAATATTTGCTTTAGGATCACTTTTAAGATTAGCTCGTTTTAATATTTCTACTGGTGTAGGATACATGGGTGTTCCAACCCCAATTACCGCTCTTGAAATGATAGTATTCTATTTTGCTAATTACTTTTATGCTGCAGCGTATGGTGGATTAGCTGATCCATATCCCGCAATCGCCTATTATTCAATTCCAATATTCTTAATCCTCTTTGGATGGCTTAATATAACAACCCATCTAAAATACAAAGAAAAAGGAAAATCTTTTTATTATCTTGTAATTTTAGTTGCTCCGATAGTCCCAGTGTTTGGTATAATCGGCTTATTTGGTGATCAAGTGCATCCTATTATATTTATCACGATGTCAGTCATTCTCTTGTGCATATTCTTTGGATCACAATTATGGCAGTTAATTTCCTCAATAAGCAAGGGGATAAATAGAATTAAGAAAAAATAGTTTTTATTTCAAAACAAGTGTGATTTCCAGTCTTCAATACTCGCAACAACTTGTTTCCTGTCCAGCTCATTGAGATACTCTTCGCTAAGTTTAAATTGATTAATGGTACTTCTAATTTTATGGAGTGTTACAGAAAATCCTTTTTTTTCTAGTATCAGATTAGCTATGGTTTGTAATTCTTCACTAAATTCTTTTCCTTTAAGTGATCCCATTTTTTGAATTAGATCAATAAAAGCCTTATTAATAATAATATTAGATTGATCTTCAGGTTTAGGTATTTCACTAGATATTTGATCGGCTTGAGTAGGAGGAGCTGAAGCCTTTGGTATTTCTTTTGGAGGTTCTTTTTTTTCAATTTTCTTTTTGACTTCCATTTTAATGGGAGTAGGAGTTGTTTGATTGGATTCTTCGAGAATCATTGCTTTAGATTCAAGCATATTGGTAATTTTCATCTGTCTACGAACATCTGTGCTTACTCCTTCAACACCAATGATTTTTGGCACTTGAGATGAATCCTTCACGGCAATTTCTAATAAGGTATTTATCCATGTGTCTAACATCTTAACGAAAGGAGTATAATTACTAGAGACTCCGACAAAGTTATTCAGTGGATCAGAGGAATCGCCTTGGATAACTCCAAGCAGTATGTGATCATTATCTCCTTTTATTATAATTATAGTTTCATTTCTTAACATTCGATATTCTACATTCGATAATTCAACAAATTTCTTCACAATACTATTAGTATGTGCCTCTGAGGATATAATCTTTATTTTTATAGAACTCGATACTTCTTTCAAGTGTTCGGGAAAAACAAAAGATTCAAGGGTAGGTACGATAATAGTTAAATGTTGTTTTGTATTAATAAAAAAATTTGAAAATTCTTCGCTCACTTTCGCTAAGCTGTAAACCGGGTAAATTTTTTCAATTTGTGTTTTTTCAGGCGCAGATATTAATTTTAAATAATTATCCATTACAGAATTGATAGGTTCATTTAATTTCACAATTGAATTTATTGAGTTTTGCATGATTTCATTAATATTGATAGTTATAAGATCCTTAAAACTCTCCATTTGAGGTTTCAGCTGAGACTTTTTATTTTTCACGATCTCAAAAATTTCATTTATTTTAACCTCAAAATTAGTCATCATATTTAATAAAAGCATTTTGAAATCATTCCTAAATTGAAACATGGAGTTAATAATGGTATTCATGGATTCTAAGGTATTATCAAATTCCTTTTTAATCTTCTCGTGTAAATCGATTGTAAATTCTTCCACCATTGTATCAAACTTCTTTTTAAATACAGTGCTAACGATTTCTATTAATTCTTCCTTGTTTTTTTTGATTTCTAAAGAATTTATTTTTTCTATTATTTCATTTTCAATTGTAGGTATAATTTTTATTAAGTTGGTAAATTCTGATTGAGTTACGCCTTTTATATTATGGTGTAAACTTTCAAAAGCATCGCTTAAAACCCTCAGATTCTCCATTCCTGCCACAATATCTTCTACATCTTGCTTTTGAATTGTCGAATCTTCATCAATATCTTTTCTTAGATCTTTTATAGCGTTAAAAGCAGTATCTATTTCAATTAATTGGTTATCATTGAATAATTTTTCTAAAGATTTACTTACAATAAGCTGGATCTGTGTTTTGATATTTTCAACATTCTCATTAATATTTTCATAGTAGTTGCTTACAGCTCCGAAAGGGGGAATTACCAAATAATGAACAAGAATTTTAGGATCTGTTGGATAAATTGGTATTATCATTCCAATATTTATAAGTTCGTTTAATGCGTTTGAAACATCCTCAAGTGATAAATCTGGTAAAACAATATTCAATTCCATCTTTGAAATTGAATATTTTCCAAAACACTTTAAATATATCTGAATGGCATTTTTAGAAAGGTTTAACATTTCAAAAAAGTTTTCCATCTTCAACTACCCAATATTTGTGATTTCTTCGGCTCTCTTTTCATTTTTAATTCATAGTAAAATAAATATTTATTGTTTTCATTTAGTTAGATAACTAATATTTTATGAATAAATATCTTTAACTAGAGAACGGTAAGAATGGTGTAAAGGTAATGATCTCATCTTATGAAGATGTATTCATTTATTTAGATTTAACCAAGGAGATCCTAAAGAAGAAAGATATAATTAAAACAATAAAACATTACATCACGGAAAAAAATAAAGTAAATTTAAAGGGCCACTATGGATTATTAATCTTTCAAGAAGAAGGAAATCCGATTTTTATTACGGATAAGAAAGATTCAAACATAATTATTAATGCAATAGAAGAGAATTGGAAATCAAGGCCAAAAAATCAATCTTTTTTCGAGAATGGTCTTTTCTATGTATTCTCTTATTTAACAGAAAAGATCCGTAAGAAGTCCAAAACTTATCGTATTATTATTATAACAGATACTCCAAGTGATTTATCTGAAGACTACACGGATGTTTTGTTCAATTTAGTATCAAAAATAAAGAATTTTCCGACTTACATTGACATTATCCGAATTTCACTAAATGAATCTCGATTTTTTAAAGATGATGTTAAATTGAATGTTCTTGCAAGTGATACTAAAGGAAGTATCTTCTATATCAATGATAAGCGAGATTTCTTTAAAACTATGGAAAAACTTATCAAGATGAAACAATATGTGAGTATTTATGCAAATCAATCCCCGAAAATATCGATCAAAAAAGAAGACTATGATTTTTATTCTCGACTAGCAAAAAACCTAATCCCTTCCCCCCAAGATAAAACAGGAATTAAATGCCAATTTTGTGATGATGAAGTATGTCCCGTGTGTGCAGATCTAAACGACATTCCACTAATGTGTCCGGATTGTGGAAATCTTTTTCATAAATGTTGTGTTACAAATTATACGATCGATCATAATATTGGTATTCCTCATATTTTTCGTTGTCCAAAATGTGATGTTCTCTTACAAATCAATCAAGATGAGATTGTGCAATCAGAAAATCCAGAAATCGAATATGTTGAAGAATACATTGATAATCTTGAGTATAAAGAAGAAGATTATGTGAATGCAGATGATAGTTATGATGAAATGGAATATCAAGTAGGTGAGATTGAAGAAACGGGAAACGAGTCTTATAATAACCTTCAAGAAAACCAAGCATTTGGAACCAATTCAGGAGATAAAATAATTCACATTGGTGGGTTTTTTGGTAAAATGTATAAAGTAAGAAGAGAGGGGGGCAATCTTGTCTATGAAAGAGTATCTAGGGCAGAACGAATTTCGATCTCTAGTACCCCTTTCTCAAATGAGAAAAGCAAGGAACCGGAAGATTCTTCTCAACCAAAGATCTGGAACCCTAATTCTGAAAGAAAAACATCGCCTTTTTTTATTTGCCCAAATTGTGGAAAACAGTTAAATGAAAAGGATGATGTTTTTTGTCCATATTGTGGTACTAAATACTAAATAATTGTATATATTAAATTAAAAATTTAATTTCTGAAATAAAATTATATATCTTGGTAAAAGATATTTTTAAATAAAACTAGTTTCATTAGTAGTTCAATTCTGAATGATTTAATATTAATTTAATAGAATTCTTAGTTTTTTCTTAATACTCTCATGTTTAAACAAATATCTGTGAACTCTGAAGAATTTATCTTTTATCTTGATTTATCAAAAGATCTCATAAAGAAAAAGAATTTATTGAAGAGTATAACTGGATTTGAAAAAGAAAAAGAAAAATTTCACAGTGTAAGCACATATGGACTCATCATGTTTCAAAAAAAAGAAAACTTAATTACGATTTATGATCAACCTAATACCGAATTAATTACTAAAGTTATTAACGACAAGTGGGAGTCAAGAGAAAATGATACGAGTTTCTTAGAAAATGGTTTATTTGAAGCACTAGCATATATTTTTACCAAAAGTAAAGAAAAGCGTAAGAATTATCGTGTTATTGTGTTTTCTGACACCCCCAGTGGACTACCCGAAGAATATCATCATGCATTATATGATTTACTACTAAAAGCGAAATATTTTGACACTTTCATAGATATTATTCGGGTAGGAGATGAAAAATTTTTCACAGATGATGTTAAACTTAAAGTAATGACTTCTGAAACGCAAGGTGGAGTATTTTATTGTAACGATCCAAAACTATTACCAGATATCCTTAACTCTCTCTTGCAAAATAAAACAGAATTTTCTGTCATCCTTCCTGAAGAAGATGATCAATTTCTTGATGAAGACAAACTTTTTTATGAAAAATTAGCAGTGGATCTAATATCACTGGATCCTGAAGATGAAGAATTATGTAGCATTTGCAATCAAGAATTATGTCCAATATGTGAAGCACATTCTGATGAAATTCATAAATGTTATAACTGTGACGCAAAATATCATTTATGTTGTGCAGCAAAATACTCAATTACAAATAATATTGGATTCAAGCACATATTTAGATGTGTTAAATGTGATACACTACTAAAATTAGATGAGGAGTTCGTAGAGCTAATCTTTCAAGAAGAAAATGAGGAAACCTTTGAAGAACTAGAATGTGATGATGAACTTGAATTAGAAAATGATATCGAGGAAAGTGCGGAGGAATTTGAAGGTTTTAATGATCCCATCACTCAACAAGAAACAGAGTACTCAACAGAATCAACAGATACAGTTATTACAAAAAAAGTTAGGATTGGAGGTTTTTTCGGTCGTGAGATTGAAATTAAACCAACCTTAAATAGTAATGAAATTCCACAATCATCAAATACAATTATAAACGTGACAGAAGAAGAAGCTATTTCAAAAGAGTCAATATCAATCACATCACTCAGACCTCCTAAGAAAAAAATGATAAAGCTATGTCAAATTTGTGGGGCAACAGTCAGAAATAGAGGAGCATGTCCTATTTGTGGTGCTAGAATAGATTGATCTTTTAAATACCAAGATAATTTATTAAATAAATACCTGATACGATTTCTTCTTTTGTTGCTGAAAATTTCTTATTCCTAGCAATGGTTTCTATCTTTAGCTCTTTCAAAATCTTTAAAGTTGAGATCTATTTTAACCTGCTCTATTTCCCCTAAAAAAGTAATCTCATAAAATTGAAAAGGATTAACATTTAAAATATTTAATCTAACTTTGATTTCATTGATCTGTGCCTATCTTATAGTAAATGGATTTCTTTTAGGTAATAGAATTTATATGGTTGTCTCTGAAATAGTAAATTTTCTTAACATACCCTGATTCTTTAGAACTTATAGATAGGATAAGATTTAGCTAAATCCTTTATATAGTTATTAATCAAGTGGATATCTAATTCAAAAATCTGATGATAAAAAAATTAATTGAATAAATCGTAATTATAAAAAAGAGAGATAATTTAGTATCATTAAATCATTACTGATAAATCACATGAATTAGCATGTTTTTAAAAAATGAATTAGATTACTATTATGATAAAAGACCTAAAACGAAAGATATTTGGAAAAGAGCCATAAAAGTGCTTCCTGGAGGAATATCCCATAATATTCGAACATTTGGGTTGCATTCCATCGGAGCATTTCCAATATTTGTAAAATCCGGGAATGGTTCTCATGTTATTGATGTTGATAATAATGAATATGTAGATTGTTGGCTAGGTCATTTTGCAATGATATTAGGTCATAATCATCCTAAAGTTCAAGAAATTTTGAGAAAACAATGTTCATTTGGATGGCATTTTGGAACAAATAGAGAATCTCAAGTAAACCTAGCAGAATTAATAATAAAAAATAATCCTGGAATTGAAATGATTCGTTTCTGTACAAGTGGAACAGAAGCTACAATGTATGCATCAAGGCTTTCGAGAGCTTTTACTAAGAGAAAACTCATAGCAAAAGCATTTCTTGGGTGGCATGGTGCTAATGATACGCTTTATTATGGTGTTGGAAATTATAATACCGAGCCACATCCCCCAGGGCTTCAATCTGCTGAAGAAGCAGGAATTAGGACATTTGAGTTAAATAATGAACAAACCTTCGATATGATTAAAAAATATCACAAAGACCTTGCGGCTGTGATTTTAGAGCCAATTTTAGGGGGTGGTGGAGGATTTCGAGCTAATTTAGAATTTTTAAAAAGGTTAAGAGAAGAAACTGAGAAAAATGATATCCTTTTAATTTTTGATGAGGTAATTACAGGTTATAGGTTTAGAAACTCACTTTTCCAAAATGAATTAAATGTAATCCCTGATATAACTACTATGGGTAAGATCATAGGCGGAGGATTTCCAATTGGCGCTTTAGGAGGAAGAGAGGATATTATTGAACGGTCAAGCCCTCAAGCAGAAAATCAGATATTAATTGGAGGTGGCACATTCTCAGGATACCCTCTTAGTATGATTGCTGGATTGAAGACTCTGGAAATTTTAAAAGATTCTAAACAACAATACGAACGGATAAATTTTATTGGAGAGAATCTATTAAAATCTCTTAATCAATACTTTAATGATAATAAATTACCAATTATAGCAAGAGGACATAAATCCGTGGTAATGATCCACGTTTTATCAAAATTTATCGAAAATCCTACGATGAGGCAGATTGTTGAGAATAATGATCAAAAAAGGGAAGCTTTACTTCATTTAGCTTTATTTAATAGAGGAGTTATGGGGCTTCATGGATTAGGATCCATTTCAATGGCTCATAATGATGAAGATATAACCCATATAAAGTCGGTAGTAGAAGAGATTGCACAACCTGTTTCAGAAGCTTCTCAAAATATATAAAAAATGAATAAATTTAAATGAAAATATATGAAATTGAGAGATTAAATAAAATGAGAAAGAAATTTGACGTAGTACAGGTGGGTTTAGGTCCAATGGGACGATTAATAGCACGATTGCTATTAGAACGTAAAAATATTAATTTTAATGGGATAGTGGATATTAATCCTCAATTGAAAGGACAAAAATTAGTGAATCTGTTAGAAATTAAGGATGAATCGGAAATAATTTTAGAATCAGATTTTAGCAAGGTATTACATAGAGAAAAACCAGATATAGTTATTATTGCCACTTCATCTTCGCTTCAAAATGTTGCACCTTTAATTGAATTAGCAATTAATGAGGGAAGTCATATATTATCAATTTGTGAAGAATTATCATTTCCCTTTTATCATTATCCTAAAATTTCAGAAAAATTAGATACTTTAGCTAAATCACATAATGTCACAATTATAGGAACAGGAATTAATCCTGGATATTTAATGGATTTATTACCAATTATAATCACCGCTCCTTGCCAAAAAGTTGAATCAATAAAAATTACAAGAATGATGAACTCAGATAAAAGACGAGAACCTTTTCAACGGAAAATTGGCACGGGATTAACATCAAAAGAATTTCATGAAAAATTAAATAAAAAAGAAATCACAGGTCATGTTGGTTTAACTGAGTCTATTCAAATGATTAGCGCAGCTTTGGGTATTAAATTCGATGAAATAAATGAATATATTCCAAAAGAAATTTTAACTGATAAAGAATTCGTTACTTCATATGGTGAAAAAGTACCTAAGGATTATGTTTGTGGTTTGCAAAGCAAGGCAATAGCCAAAAAAGGAGAAAAAGAGTTTCTCATTCTTGATTTTATAGCATTTGCTGGAGATCATGAAGAATATGATAGTGTAGTCGTTGAAGGAATTCCTAACATCCATCAGAAAATTATAGGTGGAGTTCACGGCGATTTAGGAACTGCAGCAATGGTTGCTAACTTAATTCCAAAAGTCATTGAAGCAAGACCTGGGCTTTTAACGATGAAAGATCTTCCTGTTCCTTGCTATACAGAAAATATCTGGAAAGATTAATCCTTTTTCTGATTAAAAAATCTGAACCGTTAAATTGAAATTATTTAAATTACGATTATATTAAATTAGCTTACATCATAATCATTATCATGCCAAATGAAGAAATAGAATTTTCAAGAATTAAAGAGGTCGAAAGTACCAATTTAGCTCGAGATGATATAAGAAATGAAGTAATTGAGACTAAAAAAGCAGTTGAAAAAGATAACAATTTACTGGCTGATAAAGTTCATCAAAATTTACTTGAAAATAACATCAAATCTTTTGATATTGTTGGGGCTATAGGTGCTGGAAAAACTGCTCTATTAGAAAAGATAGCTGAAAAGTTAACTCCAAAATATCGGATTTTGGTCATTTGTGGAGATATTACTACTCGAGTAGATGCCGATCGTATAGGAAAGCATAATGTTGATACTATTCAGATCAACACGGGTAGAGAATGCGCACTAAACGCTTATCACGTACACCAAATAATTAAAAACAAGGATTTGAAGAATTATGATATAATCTTCATTGAAAATGTGGGAAATTTAATATGTCCCTCGGAGTTTGTTTTAGGAACTGATAAACGGATAACTGTGGTTTCTATTACAGAGGGTGAATGGGTGATTGAAAAACATCCAATGCTTTTTAAAATGTCAGATATCGCAGTCATAAATAAGATCGATCTAAAAGAACGTTTGGGAACGAATGTTGAGAAAATGATTGCTGACGCCAAAAATTTTAACCCGGAAATAGAGGTTATTACAACCAGTGCAAAAACTGGGGAGAACATTGATAAATTAATGGAATTATTGGGTTTTTAAATATTAAAAGTAATATAATAAAATAGTGGTTGAATATGAAGGAAGCACTAACCTTGATTGAAGAAAATATAGTAACCCCTAAAAAAATCGAATTATCAAACATTCAAGAATTAATGGGAACCTTCTTTGCTAAATTAAAGAATCGGGTTGATAATTATATTGGAGATTACCCAACTTTTATTGAACCCGTCTATTTAGAAGACAACGTTAAGATAGGAGATGATGTTCTTTTAGGACCGAATGTATACATAGGCGCTAATTCAGAAATTGCCGATTACGTTGAAATATCAAATACTATAATTTATGAAAATGTAAAAATTGGAGAGAACTTTAAATTGGAAAATTGTATCGTTGCTAAAAATAGCTCCTTTAATTTTACCGACCTTAACGTGAAAAATAGCTTATTAATGGGAGTTGCTAATTTGAAGACTGAATTAGAGATTTATGGATTATAAGTCTGCAATTAACAACCTCCCTTTTAATTTTTAGAATATAAATTGGTGATCTTCGATGAAAGAGAATGAAAAATATTTCCAAACAAATTTAAGAAGATGGAATGAATTAGTCGCGATTAATGCTAGATCCAAGTTTTATGACTTGGATGGATTCAAATCGGGTAAATCTTCTCTTTTTCCAATTGAAAGTGAAGAAATAGGAAATGTGGATGGCAAATCCCTCTTACACCTACAATGTCATTTTGGAATGGACACCCTTTCTTTCGCGCGTTTTGGGGCAAAAGTTACTGGTGTAGATTTCTCGGATGAAGCCATTCAGCTTGCTCGCAAATTAAGTGAAGAATTAAAGATCCCTGCTAAATTTATAAAAGCAAATATCTATGATATACCAACTTTTTTAAATGAAAAATTTGACATCGTTTTCACATCTAATGGTGCTATTTGTTGGTTGCCAGATTTATATAAATGGGCAGAAATAATCGATTATTGTTTGAAACCTGGTGGTACTTTTTATATTACGGATAATCATCCTTTTGGTAATCTAATCGATGAAAAGCACATGGATGCTTTTCAAGTTGGTTATGATTATTTTAGAGATGGAAAACCTTATTTTTTTGATGGTGATGATGGAGCATATGTCGATTCCAATGTTAAATTACAAAATTACGCAACATATGATTGGTTTCATCCATTGGGAGAAATTATTAACTCGTTATTAAAAACTAATTTTGAATTGGATTTTTTTCACGAGTTTCCATTTAGTTTTTTTCAGATACATCCCGATATGAAACAAAGAGAAGATAGATATTGGGAATTTCAAACTTTGAAGCATTCCGTTCCAATGATTTTTTCGATTAAAGCTCATAAAAAGGAAGTTTAATTATCTCTTCTCCTCTTTCTTTAAAGAAGTCCTTTTATTTTCCCTAATTTCTTATAACTATCTCCGAAAGTTATAAATCTCTTGTATTACTCTTGAATGGGAAATTGATGGGACACATATCACAAGAATCTTTTTCAAGGTCAACATATTACTTGATTTAAGATAGAAAGTTTTAGTGAATAAAAAATGAAACCACCAGTTGAACCATTTAAGATAAAGGTAGTAGAACCAGTAAAAATACCTTCCGAAAAAAGAAGGAGGGAGGCAATAAAAGAAGCAGGATATAATACTTTTTTATTATTATCTGACGACGTATTTATTGATTTGTTGACTGATTCGGGAACGGCAGCAATGTCCGATAATCAATGGGCCGGCATGATGTTAGGAGATGAAGCATATGCTGGAAGCAAAAATTTTTATAATCTAGAAAAGTCTGTTCAAGATGTATTAGGATACAAATACTTAGTTCCCACTCATCAAGGGCGTGGCGCAGAACACTTGATGTACAGTCATTTAGTAAAACCTGGACAACTTGTTCCACGAAACATGTATTTTACTACATCAAAGGTTCACGTGGAGCTTCCTGGCGGCAAGATGGTTGACGTGATTATTGATGAAGCCCACGATCCAGAAAATACCCATCCGTTTAAGGGGAATGTAGATCTCAACAAGCTTCAAAAATTTATTGATGATTATGGGGCCGATAAAATTGCTTTTGTCAACGTAGAGCAAAGTGTTAATATGGCTGGAGGTCAGCCAGTTTCGATGGAGAATCTACGAAAATTAAGAGAGTTCTGTAATGATTACAAGCTCAAAATAATATTCGATGCAACTCGTTCAAGTGAAAATGCCTACTTTATTCGAGAACGTGAAAAAGGATATGAAAATACGCCTATAATTGATATTTTAAGGGAGATGATGAGTTATTCCGATGGATGCATTTATAGCGCTAAGAAGGATTGTTTAGTAAATATTGGTGGTTTCCTTGCAACTAATGATAAAGAAATATTTGAAGCTACACGAAGCTCGGTTGTAATTTATGAAGGTTTGCATACCTATGGTGGAATGGCGGGCAGGGATATGGAAGCTGTTGCTCGTGGTTTAAGGGAAGGGGCTCAATATAAATATCTGAATTATAGAGTAAACCAAGTTCGTTATTTGGGAAAACTACTCATGGAAGCAAGGGTACCAATCGTGAAACCAATAGGATCGTTTGCTGTATTTCTCAATGCTTTGAAATTTCTTCCTCACCTACCAAGGGATCAATGGCCAGCACAGACTTTATCTGCTGCTATCTATGAAGATTCTGCCGTGAGAAGCATGGAGCGAGGTGCAATATCGAAAGGAAGAGATTCAGAAACGGGTGAAAATATATTCCCAAAATTAGAATTGGTACGCTTAACAATACCTCGACGCGTTTATACTAATACTCACATGGAATATACCGCAGAATCTGTTATTAATTTATACAATAAGCGTGATACAATCCCTGGCTTAAAAATGGTTTATGAACCAAAATACTTGCGTTTTTTCCAAGCACGGTTTGAACAATTATCGCTTTAATAGGTGATAAACCTTCATAACAAGAGGAAAAAAATTCCATGTTGTATAGTTCTATAAGATTTAGAAATCTAATTCTATTTATTACTTAGTATTATAATTAGGATTCGGGATTTTAAACTTATATTTGCAAAAAGGACAGGTTGTTTTTATTTTAGGCTTACTTTCAGTTGTAAATGCAGAAAAGTTTCCTTTACATTTTGGACATACAATTCCCATTTGTTTCTGCCTCTCTGTTTTATTTTTAATTTAACTGTAATTCTTTGGGGATCTTCTTTTTTAGGAAATACCCCTATTTTTAAGTTGTTCGTTTTATAAAAGGTTAGATTGTTATTTTAAATACTTTTTGATCTCTTCGAGTTTATTTAGAATTTAATAATTTCTTTTTTAAGTATCTTCATTTACATGAAACACTACAAATGGTTCTTCGAATTTAAATGTAAATCCGTTGTTAATAAGGAATTTCTCTATTCCAATCATGTGCGTCGCTCCAAAAAATACCATGACCTCATCATTATTTTCAAGTAATTTTAAAATAGAATCTTCAACCAAATTATTTCGCATATTTAATAAATACTCTGGACTCGCTTCTTCTATAATCTTATATTGATGAGAAACACTTCCCATCACCCACGTTGCTAAGCTTTCTCGCCGTTGGGATACGTTTGGTAAATTTGCTAATTCTACGCATGCTAAAATTGATGAAAAAATCATTTGAATTTCTTTCAAAACCTCGTTTAACAATTTTTTAGAGGGTTTTTTTAGAAGTTTTACTAATAAATCATTAAGATCAATATCTTTCATCAATTTTTCAATATCCAAATCTGTAACTATCCAATTGGAGCGATTTAATATATCATTTTCATAATCAATAGCTATGCATTGATGTGATAAATTCATTATTTCTGCCCAATAAAGTTGAATAGGTGTTAAAGTTTGTATTGCGAACCTTGTTTTTTCACTATATTCATAAATTTGTTTTATTTTATTATCCGAATTATTGACTTCTCTCTTTACTAATTTCCATAACTCATTTATGTCTTCAGTAAAAAATTTTTTATAGAACCTTTGGAGAAGTTTTTTATATGTGTTATAAAACGTTTCAGTGTTAGAAGCATTTAATTCCATATAATCTTCGAAGGATTTTATCGAACGAGGAGCACTTTGATCTTTTACTATTATCTTCAAATTTTCGAATAGAGTTGGACGATTTCCAATGAAGTTCACCAAATTTTGAAAATAAGAGGTATTTCCAAGATGAATAACGGGAATTAAACATACTTTTTTGGAGTCTGCATTATAATAGGTGCAACAATGAGATAAAAGGGAAGTACCATCAAATGACAAGAATTCGGTTTTTTCCAATCGATATATCAACCTTCATATATGAATTAAAATATCCTCTTACTTAGGTACTTAGAAAAATTCTGATTTTTTATATGTTATTATAACAATATGACTTTATAGTACATTTTTTTACTGAAAAAATAAAAAAAGGAAATAGATTATAGACTAATAAGACTTATTGGAAAGAAGAGCAATATTGAAAGGAGGGCTGCTGCGGGAAAAGTTAGCAACCAAATAGCGATAATTTTCCATAAACCTTTCTTTGTTGGGGCACGCCTTGATTTGGCTAATCCCACGAGAGATGCTACTAGCATGTGAGAACCAGATAGAGGTATTCCTAATAATGTCCCAAAAAATAATATGATTGCGATTGGGATTTGAGCAGCAAAAGCAGTACTTGGATGTAATTCGGTAATAGATCCTACACTTTTTATAACGCTTCGCCCCAGTATGACTAAACCGCTTGCAAGACTTAATCCCGTTATAATCAACAGTATATTGAGATCGACAGAAATTCCCACCCCTATAACTATTCCTACGGCGTTTGAACAATCATTACCTGATCTAGAAAAAGCCGTCCAACAGATGACTGCTAATAACATGTACGAAAAAACCTTTTCTGACCTTTCATAACTTTTAAATCCAGTAAGTTTAGGTGTTATAGTTTTATGGATTAATTTATAAGCATAATATGTTACAACATATCCTATTATGGGAGATAATAACCACCACACTCCCATTTCTAAAATAGTCACCCAGTTCACACCAACAGAACCTCCTAATAACATGCCGACCCCAATTATCGCACCAATTGTAGCATGAGTAGTAGAGATAGGTAATCCAAATGCGGATGACAAAATCAACCATATTGCCGTAGAAATCAATACTGTCAAAACCATAGAGTAATCTATTTCGAATGAAAACAAGTTCTCTCCTACTGTCTTACTCACTGCGCTACCTAAAAATACAGCTCCAAGAATAGAGAGAATAGTGGCGAGAATCAGTAATTCTTTCAGCTTTAAAGTTTTTGAACCGTATAAGGTTGCCATTGTCTCATCGTTAGCCCCAATTCCAAAACTGATTACAATGGAAATTACCACAAAGAGAATTATTATTATTTCAAACGCCATTATGTTCAACCTTCCCTTTTTATCTGCTTGGATATTTAATAATCAATCCTCTCAAGTAATCTGAGGTTTCTTCTGACCAAGATGCGATTTCGTATAAGTAGGAAACTAATTTAGAAGTAATGTATATTTTAGTTGGATTATCATCCATTTTAAAAAGTTTTTCTAAGAGATTAAACTTTGCTGTTCGAGCCTTTCTCTTGACTTCTTCTATTTCATAAGTTATCTTGTATGCTCTAGAAAAATCGGTTTCAATAAGAGTTGCACAATCAATTAGTTTTTCCACAGATTGCGAAAAAGCAGTGCATAGATTCCTGAATTCATCTTTTACTTCATCATAAAGTTTGAATGGATTTGTTTTTAAAAATCTAGCAAAAAATTCCATTTTATCATTCACCTGATCAATCATCATCAAAATATTGTAACGATCTTCAACCAAAAATGGAAGGGCTCTTTTATCTTTAAATAAAACTTGGGTAAATTTATCTTTAATCTCGTCACATCTGTGTTCCGCCTCAATAATTCCATCTAAAACGCTTTTATTAAGTTTTCCTTCAATATATTGAGAAACAGCATCATGTAGTATCGCTGATCCATTTAACGTTTCGGATAAAAATTCGCGGTTAATCTCATCTAATTCGTTTTTCTTTTCTTTGCCTATTTTCATGTTATTCACTTCTCAAATTAATGAATTTCTTCCATAGAGATATTTTATAATTTATACCCTAATTATTTTTTTTTTATTTAAAATATTTCCTTTTTCTATTAAATCTAACCTAAATTAAATAAGAGCAACACTTATTTTGAATAGAATCATAGAAAAATTAAAAACTAATTCAAAGGTTAAGCATGAGTTGCTCGCTATTGAAATAAACTTTAATGATATTTTTTTCGATCCTCAAGTACAGACCTATTGTAATAATCCAAAATTTAAATGTCCTAATTTTGCTCATTCTTGGGCTTGTCCTCCCATAGCACCATATTTAGAAGATAAGGTATCTCAATTTAATAAATTCTATTTAATTTATTATAAATATGATTTAAACAAATACGTGAAAGATTTAAAGAGTAGAAATTCAAATTTGAGTGAAGAAAAAATACGAAATGACTTTTATCGAAAAGAATTCATGAGAGATCATATAGATGATGAAATACAAGATTTTATCGACCATTACACAGAACCTTATAAAAAGATTTTTATCTTATGGGATGGCTATTGTAGATTATGTGCAAAGCAAGGAAAATCGTGCACTTATGATAGTGAAACTAGCTGTCGATATCCAGAACAAATAAGATACTCAATGGAAGCAGTGGGTATTGATGTCACCAAAACAGTTTCTCAATTAAATCTAGATATAGAATGGCCTCCTATCAATCATGCGTATAGATTTGGCCTTATTTGTTTTCTATAAACTTTATAAAAATTAAAAAAAAAAAAATCTAAAATATTAAAGGATCTAAAAAAATCGTATCATCTCGATCAGGTCCTATTGATATAATTGCAATTTCGGTATGCAATTTTTCTTTAATTGCATCTAAATAAATTCTCATTGTCTTTGGGATTGCGTCGTATCCCTTTTTCGCGATTTTAGACCATTCTTCTGGTGAATGGGACTCCCAACCTTCAAATTCTTCATAATTAGGAACGCATTCTTCAATAATTTCGGGATGGATTGGCCAGCTATCAATCTTTTTACCATCAAGTGTATATCCAACACACATTTTTATTGGGTTAATGTCTTCTAAAGCATCTAATAATGTAATTACAAGTTTATCTACTCCATTTATCATAACCCCATATTTCAGACTAACAAGATCAATCCATCCAACTCTCCGAGGACGTCCTGTAACAGTTCCATATTCATGGCCTTGTTCCCTGATTTGTGTTGCTGTTTCATCAAAAAGTTCAGTTGTTAGTTTTCCTTCTCCAACTCTTGATGTATAAGCTTTAATAATACCAATTATATTTCCAATCTTTTTTGGAGGCACTCCCGTACCAGCACTTATTCCTAATGCATTAGCATTAGAAGAAGTCCCATAGGGATAAAGCCCATGATCGATACATAATAAATTACCTTGTGCTCCTTCAAAAACTACCTTTTTACCTGCATCTATTGCTTTATTTAAATAGAAGGCAGTATCAATAACATAGGGTTTCAAAATCTTCCCATATTCGACATATTCTTCATATATCTTGGAAATATCGATATCCCAATCAGGATCATATACTCTTATCAGTTCTTTTTTTATACTAAATAAATTGTTCAGTTTAACCTTCAAAATTTCGGGATGAATCAGATCAAATACCCTAATGCCCCAACGCGCAGCTTTATCAGAATAGGTTGGACCAATTCCTCTTTTTGTTGTACCCGCTTTATATTTGCCTTTTCTAACTTCTTCCAATCCATCTAATTTGATATGAAATGGAAATATAACATGTGCTGTGCTGCTTATTTTTAAATCGATTTTTTTATTTAATTTTTTTAAATTCTCCATCTCATCTAACAATACTTTCGGATCTATTACGACACCATTCGCAATGATAACTTCCTTCTCCAATACAGCCCCAGAAGGCATTAGCTTGAATTTATATTTTATCCCATTTGCATTTATTGTATGACCTGCATTGTTACCTCCATTAAATCGTACCACAATATCTGACTTTTGAGCAAGATAATCTGTAATTTTACCCTTTCCCTCGTCTCCATAGCTAAGTCCGAATACACAAATAGTATTTTGCTTTTTTTCCATATTTCTACATCATAACTAAATTATTTTCCATATATCATTACATACAATCATTTATTATTTATCAAGGTTTAAAAACTTTACAAATATGAATTTTCGTTAATGGATTAATTTTTATATGTGAATTCTTTTGAGATTTATAGAAAAAATGCTTGAAAGAACGATTATTTTTGATCTATGTCACAATGAAATGCTAAACATTGAAGAAGATGAGTTTTCAAATTTTCACGCTCTTCTTAAACGATTAAATCTAAAAATAAAAAAGAATGAAACTGAAGCTATTTCTAAGCAAGTACTAAAAAATATTGATATTCTTATTATTGGTAATCCTATTGATAATTATTTCTCTAATATTGAAATTAAGACAATATGCGACTATGTTCGAATTGGGGGAAGTTTAATTCTTGTTAGCGAATATGGAGCTGATTACTTGCAAAAAACTAATCTAAATGATATTTCTGGAAATCAATTCGGGATTTTCTTCGAGAAAAATTTAATTAAAGAAATGAAAAAAAATGATGATCAGAGTTCCAGTATGATTAAAATTGAAAATTTTATTGAACATGATATTACTAATGGATTGAGAGAACTAATAATAGGAGGGACTTGTTCCTTATTTTTAAACAAAGATGCAAGACCTTTACTTCAATCTAAAAAACAAGATCTATGGTCTGAAGTTTTTAATAAATCAAAAGAACAATGGATAAAAGAGAAAGAGCAACAACAAATCTTAGCGTCATATACAGAATATGGGAAAGGGAAAGTTGTTGCTCTAGGAGATATTGATATTTTTACCAACCATTCTTCTATTGGAATTGATTCGTTGGATAATCATCAATTCATCCAAAACATAATCGAATGGTTATTGAAATCAGTAAAAGAATCAAATGTGATGACATTTATCCTTAACCAGATGGGGAATCTACAAAATGAAGTAAAAGATATTAACACTGTCGTTAATAATGTTATTGAAACTATTACTATATTGGAAAGAAGACTCTCTTTTCTTGAAGAAAGATTTAATATATCATCAGTATCAAAAAAAAGTGAAAATGGTCATGAATTTGAAAAAGTAGAAGAAGAATAGATTTTTCTATATTAATTTCTAGTTTTTTATATTAATTGAATAGCTAGACTAATTTTAAATTTCCCGTAATATTATTTATATTAATAATATACAACAATTAGAATAAAAAAGTTAAAAATTTGGAGAAATAGCATGAGCGTGAAATCATACGAAGAGATATTTGCTGATTTTGAAGAAATAACAAACAGTTACAAACGAAAGAATCAATATTTTGACATATTATACGATTCGGAATCTGTGACTAGCATTACTAAAACGCCATCATCAGAAGATTTTTCGGTATCTACAAAAAAATCGGGTTATGTTGCTAGAACTTTCATTGATATTTGGCACGAATATGCATTTGAACAGAGAGATGGGTTGAAATCAATCAAGGATAAGTTACCCAAAGCTACAAAAAAAGGAGATAACATTGCTACATATGAAGGATGGAAAATCAATAAGGAATTTACCCCAAAAATCGATCCCACTATAGTTCCTCTTGAGGATAAAATCAAAAAAATTCGAGAGATATATGATTATGTTAAATCTTATGATGAACGAATAATCCAAGTGAGAGTTCTTTATTCTGAAATAATTACTGAACGCATATTTTTTAATAATGAAGGATGTGAATTGCGACAGGTATTACCAAGAGCAAGAATTGCAGTTCTTCCCATAGCAAAAGAAGGACCTGTAGTAGATTATGACTATCTCATAAAAACGGGTCAGTTAGGTTTTGAAATCTTTGATTATTTTTCAAATGAAGCGCTAGAAGGAGCTGTAAAAAATTCCTTGGAGTTGTTAGAAGCGAAAGCACCACCATCTGGGAGAACTACCATTATATTAGACCCAAAAATGGCTGGATTAATAGCACATGAAAGTTTCGGTCATGGTTTAGAAGCGGATCAAGTATTAAGGGATCGAAGTTATCTGAAACAATACTTAAATAAGCAGGTAGCGAATGAGGTTTGTACAATTTATGATAATCCTTCTATTGAAAATCAAATTAATTCATATTTCTTTGATGATGAAGGAATACACCCTGGAAATAATCTTTTAGTAGAGGATGGTATCCTTAAAAGCTTTATTTACGATAGAAGAACTGCCGAAAAATTTAATGCTTCTCCTCAAGGAAATGGAAGAAGACAAAGTTTTGGTCATCCTATTAATGTAAGAATGACGAGTACTTATTTCGGATCTGGAGATTATGAATTAAATGAGATGATCTCAGAAATAAAGAATGGTGTTATGCTCGTACATGGTTCTTTTGGAATGGAAGATCCTTTAGGAGGTGGACTGCAATGCACTTCAAAGAAATCATATTTAATTGAGAATGGAGAAAAGACGAAGATATTAAAGCAAACAGCTCTAAGCGGTGCAGTTTTGGATCTTTTAATGAATATCGATGCCGTTAGTAAAGATATAGTTCAGTTAGACGGTGGAACGTGTGGAAAAGGAAGTGAAGATTTAGTGCCCGTTACGTCTGGAGGGAGTTATCTAAGAGCAAAAAATGCATTAATTAGTCAAGGGTGAGAATATGTCAAATGAAAAATTAAATTTAATAGAAAGTGGTTTGAAAAAGAAAGGTATCAGTGAATATGAAATTTACCTAGTTGATCAGAAGTTATATGAGACAATTTTTCTAAAAACTGAACCAGATAATGAAAGGCAAGCAAATTCTTTTGAATACTTTATAAGAATTTTAAATCAAAAAGAAGATGAGACCGGCACTGGAGTTATAAATAGCAGCTCATTAGATCCAATACAAATTGAGAAGAACATCGATCTATGCCAAAAGTTATCAAAAATAAATGTTAGCTCAAAATATTCTTTCCCGGAAAAGGTAAAAATAAATGATATCAAAACTGCCGATGAAAAAATCCTCCGTGATCCCATAGGTATAAAAAAAGAATTAAGTGAAGAATTAATATCAGAGGCACGGAATCAAAAGGATGTTTCAACAACATTCGGGCGCTTTAGAATTCATATAAATCAAGCATATCTGAGAAATAGCAATGGTATTGACCTTAATTCTCTATCCACATTCTTATTCATCGAATATGCATTAAAAGCTCAGAAAGGTGGAAAATTAGCGGAATTCTGGGATTTTGAATATTATAAAGAAATTGAACACCTTAATTTATCTAAGCGAGTGGAAGATTGGGCAAAAATTGCAAAAGATACTCTTATCGCTGAAAGTCCTAAACCCAATGAAAAGGCTATCGTTGTTTTCACACCAGGAGTTCTAAGCGAGGCAATCTCTCCTGTGGGTTTTCATGCTACCGGTAGAGCCCATTATCAAAAAATATCAAGTACTAATATTGGTGATGTGATTGCGAGTAATAACTTCACATTATATGATAATGGACTGCTTGAAGGTGGGATGAATACCAGAGCATGGGACGCAGAAGGAAACCCACGACAAAAAACCGAAGTAATTTCGAAAGGAGTCTTGAAAAACCGATTATATGATCAGAAGTATGCCATTTTAGAGAATATGAAGTCAACTGGAAATGCAAGACGAGAAAATAATGGAGTCATAGAAAATGGAGCAACTAATTACGATATTTCGGCTGGAGATATTTCCTTGGATAAGATGATTTCAAACATAGATGATGGTTATTACATAAATAAATTTTCCTGGTTAAATCCGAATATGCTGAATGGTTCTTTTGGTGTTGAAATCAGAAATGGATATTATATCAAGAATGGCGAACTTAGTATACCTATTAAATTAGGAAATGTCAGCGGGAATGTTTTAGAAATGATTAAAAATTGCCTTTTCATCTCAAAAGAACGAGAATTTTCTGGAGCGGCATTACTTCCATATATAGCTTTCTCGGATTTGGAAGTTTCGTCTTAATCTAAAACTTTATTTTACTTTTTTCAGTGTTTGATTTAATTTCATCTAATTTTTTACAAATTAATAAGGATAAAAAAAATAATAAATTAGGTTTTCTTTAAACTCTCGATTTCAACATTAATAAGATTATAATTCCTCGAACCTAAACCTAATTCTTCTGCAACCTTGAGTTGAACCTCCCAGTGTTTCGAAACATTACCATTCTCATTAAGATCTAATTTTCCGGAGTCTGGATCAAAGCGAGGGATGTAAGAGAACCATTCGTTATTAGCAGTTTTTGGAAGATTATTAACTTCAGAAAGAACTGAATGAGGATTAATCATTGATCTATGAGTTAAATCTACACAGGCTTGATCTAATGCGACGGGATCTAATGATGATAATATTCCAATGTCCGGAACAAAAGGAACATCAGAGGAACCACAATCACATTGCCAAGTAATATCTATGGCATAATTTATATAAAAGATTTTATTATTTCCGAAATATTCTATTACTCCTTTCGCATTGTCAACCATCTGAGTAATAAATTCCTCGTTCGTGGAACTTCCAATATCAATTACGCCTTTATCACATACAGATCTGCACAAATAACAATATCTGCATTTATCCCAATCTTTTTTTAATATTCTATCCGCTCCCTTCGATAAAGCTCCACTTGGACATATTTTAACACATTTCTCACACTCTGGGGTGCATTTATCATAGTCAAGTGAGAATTTCTTGCTCATGTGTGCTTGTGCTTTTCCTCCTTTGCTCACACATCCGATGCCTAAATTTTTAATTGCCCCACCAAATCCAGCCCCTGAATGCCCTTTAAAATGACTGGCTAAAACAAGAAAATCAAATTCTCGCAAGCGACCCCCAACTAAAACTTCATTGAATCTTTTTCCCTTAATTTTTTGAATCTCGTAATCAGTTCCATCCCGTCCATCAAGCATGAAAATTTGTGCTCCCATGGTTTCATTTGTAAATCCGTGTTGTAAAGCCACATTTAAATATTCTTTTTCATTCGCTCTACCACTATACTCTGTATGCATCCCAGATATGCTTTCAGGCAAACCCCAGCCGCATGATTCTGCCAATGAGGGATTTCCTCCTACTTCTTTTATATAATCGCATAAGAATCGGAGATATGACGGTCTCAAATATCTCGTGTTTTCAAGCGCTCCAAAATGAGTTTTTACGACAATTTTATTTCCATTCTTTATCTTTTCCTCGAATCCTAGCTTTTTTAATGATAGAGGACCCTTCACTTTACTCATGCTTTGTTCATATGACTGAGAACGAGCAGTAAAAAAATATACATCTGGCTTCAAGATCATCCACTTCTTTTGAAATAATTTAATATTATTATTACGATAGGTGATAATCTTAGTTAAAATTTTACATGGATATGAACGATGATAGTGTAGCACTTCATATAATGAAATAATATTTAGAATTCTCTTTCATGGAAACCATAATTTTTTTATCTTTCAATACTTTACTTCATTAAGTTGGTTTCAAATATTAAGAGTAATGTGTAAATTATGGCTCGCTGTCCTGAGTGTGCCGGGAAGATGACTTTTAATCCCATGAATCGGCAGATGGTTTGTAACTCTTGTGGATTATCTCTGACTAGATACGATCTTGATCATTATTGGGAAAAAGTTCGCTCTGAGCATTCCTCTGGTGATGATGAAATGCAAAAATCGAAGAATCGGAGAAAGGAATGGCTTGATTGGTATTCTAAGAGTAAATCAGAAAAAGAAACATATTGAATATGGTTCATAGAACTACAAGATAATAACGATCATTAAAGAAGTTCAATTTCTTCTCATTTTCTAAAGATCTTATATGGAAATCTTCTCAATAGTTAAAGTTTTATAACGAAAGAAGATGATCTAATATACATTTAATTATGCTTATAATTAAAAAATTAGGTGGATATTATTGGATGAATTAGTGTCATTTAATTTGCTTATGTGGATTTTTGGTTTTTCAGCAATAGCTATATTTATATTGCTTTTGTTTGTGTCAGCACCGTATGGACAACATATTCGTAAGAAATGGGGACCAAATATTAATAACAAGTTGGGATGGTTTATCATGGAAGTTCCAACGGTTATCATCTATGTAGTACTTTATATAATAGGAGATAACCCTTTTAATACGGTCACGCTTGTTTTCCTATTCATATGGTTATTGCATTATGGACAACGCACGTTCATTTTTCCATTCTTAATTCGGGCAGTTCAACCAATGCCAGTGACAATTATCTCGTTTGGAATGATTTTTAATGGATTTAATACATATCTCCAAGGACGTTGGATAAATACTCTTGCAGATCCTTATTCAATTGAATGGTTATTATCTCCAATGTTTATAATCGGTTTAATAATCTTTTTGAGTGGGTTTTTTATCAACCTTCAAGCAGATCACATTATACGAAATCTTCGAGAACCAGGAGAAACAGCATATAAAATTCCTTATGGCGGCATGTATAAATACGTTAGTTGTCCAAATTATTTGGGAGAAATCACTGAATGGGCTGGCTGGGCAGTAATGACCTGGTCGTTTCCTGGATTGATTTTTGTTGCGTGGACAATTGCAAATCTTGCACCAAGAGCTCGATCAAATCACAAATGGTATTTGGAGACATTTCCTGATTATCCTAAAAACCGTAAAGCATTAGTTCCGTTTATCTATTAGGCAATAATAGATTCTGTCGCCGGAAGTTGATCATTATGGATCTTAAAAGTAATCGCATAACAGCATTTCTGGTTTGCTTAATCTCCTATTGTTTAGCTTTGATAGTTGCCATCATTATATGGTTTTTTTTTTCGAATCTCTCTTTCTTGATTAAGCTACTACTTGCTGATATTTCCGCGACTTTGATAATTTTCGTATTTAGTATATTCTTCAAGAATGTCAGTCTCTATGATCCATATTGGAGCATCGCTCCCTTTTTTATTATTTTTTTTTATTATCTCAATCCTGCAACTTATCAAGCCGATTTATTAAGAAGAACGATTATTTTAATTTTGGTTTGTATGTGGTCTATTCGTTTGACATTTAATTGGGCACGACAATGGAAAGGTCTTGACCACGAAGACTGGCGTTATGCAGAAAGGAGAGAAAAGAATGGGAAGTCATTCTGGTTCATTAATCTATTCGGCTTACAATTAATGCCCACTTTCTTAGTTTACCTCGGATGCTTATCACTTTATTCAATAATGTTTGAAGGAAACAATCCGTTTGGACTATTTGATATTTTTGCAACGGGTATTACCTTAGGAGCCATAATAATAGAATCACTAGCAGATAAACAGTCATTTAATTTTCGAAACAAGAGAAAAAACTCAGAACAATTCATTACAACTGGGCTATGGGCTTATTCAAGACATCCAAATTATTTTGGAGAAGTTTCATTTTGGTGGGGGCTCTACCTTTTTTCATTTGCTTCTAATCCTTCATATTGGGTTTTTATTATTGGACCCATTTTGATTACGTCTCTTTTTCTTGGAATTAGCATCCCACTAATGGAAAAAAGGAATCTTCGCACAAAACCATATTATGATAAATATAGAGAACAAGTATCTGCAATGATTCCTTGGTTTCGAAAGAAGTCAGATTCTAAAAAGTAGAATTCTATTTTTTTTTGCTCGCAATATAATATTTAGACCTTTTTAAGAGAATCCACCTAATAATAGGTTTAACTAAAGGAATCAGATATCTCTTAACTCCAATCCATTTTTTTACATCAGCGTAAAAATCTGATAAGTTATGATTTTGAAATTGGAGTATTTCTTGAATTTCTTTGGTATCATAAAAACCACAATGAGAATCACCTTCCGTAAATGCTTTTTCAGGGAAAAAATGCCGACCAAATCCCATTATTTCTAACATATCGTCTAAATGCTTTCCGAATATTATTTGACATTCTTCTCCTCCACCTAAATTAAAAATTTTACCCCAAATTTCACGAGTTTCAATAGCGTTTACCAATGCCAAAGCAGCATCTCGAGTATCAAGAATTTCTACCGATGTTTTCAATGCCATATCAAACAAGGCAGGTCTAAATTTTAACATGTTAGTCGAAGTACAATATGATAATCTAAAAATGACATATTCTAATCCAGATTCTTGGATTAAATGCTCTGCGGCAAGTTTTGATTCGGCATATGGGTGTCCTGGTGAAATTTTAGGTGGATCTGTTATTTTAATGTTAGGTTCTTTTAAACGGTCTCCGTAAACAGCTATTGAAGATGTATATATCAACTTCGGTGGCTTTTCCTGAAGTATCATTGCATTAATTACATTTCTAGTCCCTTCTACATTAACGAGATTAACAATCTTGGGATTATAGTGTGATGTAGAAGGAATAACAGCAGCAGCATGAATGACTACATCTTGGTTTTCCACAGCAGTTTTTACTTCTTCATAATTTTCAACGCTTCCCCAAAATATTCCAACTTTTTTAGAAAATGGTTTAAACCGTTTTTTATTTTTTTTTGAAGCTCTTAAAAAAAGCCTAACATCATAACTATCTAATCTAGACAATAATTCTTTAAAAATGTCAATACCTAATGTCCCAGAAGCTCCTGTAAGAAGAACTTTTGTTTTTTGCATGATATAATTAGCCTATAAATATCCCAGAACTAATAATTCGTGAATTAATAAATAGTTAATGCTATAATTAAGATAAATAATGGTGTGAAAGACTTTTTACTCATTTAAATTTCTTGTCAAATATGTCTATCAGTAATTCTTCTAGTTTTTCTACGGGGATATCTAATAAAGTAATTTCTAAGTGTCTTCCTCTTTCCGCTTCTTCTATTCGGACTGTTTTTGATGCAATTATTTTTAATCTATTCAGCTGACGAATGTATTTTCTAAATGACATTTTTACATGAGGTTCTACATCATACGTTTCACAAATTGCTTCATATTCCTCGAAAGCGTCATCAACAACTGCAAAATCCTTACTTATTAATGATCTAGTGATTCCGTAAAGTGCTAATAATTCTTGGTCGTTTAACTGATCCACAACATCTGCTCTAAATGTAGGGTAGACTTCATTGGATGCTGCTCTAATTAAATTTGCTGTTATGCGATCTAATCCTTCTTTATCTGCTTTAGATCCACTCTTTTGGAAAATTTCTATTCCGTGTCTCAAATTACTATGATCAACAACAATTTGACTGACAATTGTGAGTAATTCTTCATTCAAGACATATTCTTTGAATGCTAAATCTGCTCTATATTGTAAAATTGTCATTGCTTCCTCGAAATTATATGGATAAAGCGTAATTTTATCATTCAATCGACTTAAGATTCTTTCCGTTTCGATTCTCATCCAATCCCTATTTCTACTAATTAATAATATTGAAAGTTTGGCATTCTGATGACCAAATGTCTCTGCTATGTCAAGGAACGCAAGAACTTCCTCAGGTTTTAAAAGATGTGCCTCATCAATTATAAGAAGCATGTAGCCCTGATCATTTACTAATTTTGTAAGTATTAATTTCAAAGCTTCATCATCTGAAAATCCTCTTCCTGAACCGTGCGTGTACTTTGCTAAGAGTTCTCTTATTATCTTACTTTTGGAACGGAAATTAATACAATTATAATATTCTATAAATATATTTACATCCTTTTCTAAAGCAATAGTCCTAAACATTTTTCCGAAATATCGCGCAGTAACAGTTTTACCGATTCCTCCCTTTCCTAATAGTAAACAGTTAATGGAAGGTTGTTCTTTTTCCTCTAGAATGCGTCGAAAATTAAAAATAAGGCTTTTAATAGCATCATCTCGACAATACAATTTATTTGGTACGAAACTAAAATCAAGCGAGCTTGCTTGCTTAAATACTGATTTCTTCATGAATTCTTGCCTAAACTGATCCTCGTCCATTGTAAACTGCTACTCCTTGTTTAAATTATAGTTTGATAAGTTATAATAGGTTATTTTAAGTTTAAAGTTTCCCATCCTATTAATTTTATAATATTGATGTTGTTAATAAAATTATTCTTAAAAGGGAAATGAATGATTTAAAAATAGTAGTGAATAAATAGTAATATCATTGAATTCTCTCAAATTAATTTAAAAACTATCATTATTAAGAGGATGCATTGCTGTATAAGATTCCTTTAATCTCGTGATATCATTTTTCGCGTAGATCCTTGTAGTGTTTGGCGAACTATGACCTAAGATATCTTGCAATTCACTAATATCCATGCCAGATCTTCTTAAATGAGTTGCTCCAGTGTGTCTAAACACGTGTGGTGTGATTATTTTGTTACTTGAAAATCCACATCTCTCCTTTATCAATTTTATATCTTGTTGCACAACTCGAGGGTTCAATTGTTGGTTACGAGTATTCACTATTAAATAATCTTCTGGATCATAAGTAATTCTATTTTGAAGTGAATTTTTGAATATCTCTAGAGTTTTCTGATCCACAGGAATAATTCTCTCTTTATTACCTTTTCCTCTTAATCTGATATATCCTTTACTAAAATCGACATCTTGAATCTTAATATTGCATAATTCACTTACTCTTGCCATCGTCGAATACAATAATCTAATAATAAGATAATATCGTTCGCTTTTTTTGGAATGAAATAATTTCCTATCTTCCAATTTCTCAAATATGGTTTTTACATCATGTAAATCAAGAAATTTCGGTAAACTTTCTTCTAATTTAATTTTTGGTGATTTAATTGTACTCATGGGGTTTTTTGAGATGAATTCATTTGCTGTGAGGAACTTAAAATAAGAGCGTAATGAAGCAATCTTTCTACTGATTCCTTTTTTAGTGTATTTCATATCCTTCAATTTTTTGAGGAATAATCTTATTCTTTGTCTGATCACTGGTGATTCAAGCTCAATATCTCCAACGAAATTAACAAATTTTTCCAGATCATAACGATATGCTTTTATGGTAGAACTTGCGCAACCTTCCTCCACCTCTTTGCTAATTAAGAAATCTTCAATGAAATAAGAAAATTTATATCTTTCCAACTTTGACATAATAAGTCAAATGACATCGTGATATTACATAATACATTGTGATATGTAGGTAATATCACTATAGATGAAGATGAGTAGGTAAATATTGAAACCTAATCCTTTTTTATTTGACGGAGATATTTACATGCATTAATTCCTGCCCGTGAACCCTCAGCAACAGCAAATATGACTTGATATAAACCCCCAGTTACATCTCCTGCTGCATAAACGCCTTTAATGTTTGTTTGTTGATTTTCATCAATTTTTAGGTTTTTATTTTCGTCCAATTCTATCCCCGCTTTCTTAAAAATTGAATTAGAAGGCACGTGCGACAAAATGAATAGGCAATTTAAATCATACTCGGTCAATTCGGCATCTTCATTCAATTCTTTATTAACAGGTTTGCATTTGATCTTATGGATGACTCCATCTGGGTTTGATATAGCCTCTACGATTTCGGTTCTATCGATGATCTCAATTCCTTTTTCTTTAACCTCTTTAGCTAATTCTGGGAGTTCTTCAAAGCCAACTTTCGTAATAATGTGAGTAATGCATCCCATTTGGTGAAGTTCTAGTGCATCTTCCAAAACTTCCTTATCATTTCCATACAGATATACTTCTCTTTCTTTATACAACGGACCGTCACATAATGCGCAATATGAAACGCCATATCCAATTAAATTGCTCTCATTTTTAATAATTTCTTTCCTTTCTCCAGTACCTGTGGCAATAATGACGACATCTGAAGCTATATTAGCAGTGCGCGTTGATATCATGTTCATTCCCATTCCAACCATCAAGGAAATGACATCCCCTTCTATTATTTTGACGGTTTTATGGCTTTCAGTATGATCTTTAAATTTTTTTAAGAGTTCATGCCCTTTAATGTCTTTTTCTCCTAGCCAGTTCTTAATTTCTTTTGTTTTTGCGAGAGCAGAAGGTTCTTTTCCGCTTAAAATTATTGTATCTCTATTAGCTCTTCCACAATATACACCAGCACTTAATCCCGCTGGACCAGAACCTATAATTAATATTTCACATTTATATTCGTCCATTAAATCCAAGCCTTTTGCTAATCTATGTAATAAATACTCCGCGATTAAGTTTAAAGTTTTCCATTTTTTTTAATACTTAAGTCGCAATCCCCGTGATAGAATTAATTTAGTTTCGTCATTCTCTTTTTTAATCTAAAATTAAATTAATTCTCCTTTTAATAATTTTTTATTACTGTAAATCACTAATTTTAAACAAATTTTTATATGCTTGTGGGTAAATATGAGTTACTGAAATCTATAAAAAATCTATAAAAATCATTTGTTGGAAAGATAATAATGGAAAAAAAAGTCAAAATTCTTGTCCTAATCAGTATAATTTTGATTATCCTAGGGCCAGTTCTTGGATTGCTCCTGAATAAAATAATATTGGTAAATCAACCTGTGGTTATCTCAGCATCTAGTAATAGTGATATCCAAGATGCCTATGCTTATCCATTTTCGCTCGCAAAAGGTCAAAAAATAGTGATAGAGTTTTCCGTATTTACTGAGAATGTTACTGCTACCTTAAAGATTTTAGGAAAAGGAACTTATGATCAGGAAGATGTACCTGCAAATCCTCCAGGTCCAATTGGGGGAAGAAGCTTTGTTTATTCAGAATTTGCTTATGGGAGATCACCAGCAGTTTATACAGTTGCATACGCTTCAACATCAAGGTCTATAACTAATGAAGGGAATTGGTATATTGAATTTGCTGGAGGTGTTAATGGGGCTTATCTGGTTTCTATACCTGGAGATTATGTGGTTATTGTTTATGGGACAAATAGTGGCGGTACTAATGTTTTTTTCAATCTAGTGATAAAAATAGATGGTCCTGGAGAGATTATTGGAACTTTGATAATGCTGATTGGAATTGGAGCGTTAGTAGCTATTTTGGTATTCGGAACTATGGGTTATCTTAAAAAAACGGGGAGGGGACTTTTATAATGGAAAAAAAACAAGTAAAAGCATCTCTTTTTGATAAATTACCCTTATTAGATAAGAATAGAGCTGCTAAATTCATAATCTATGGCTTAATCATAGCAATATTATTTGGATTGATGATGATGATCAGCCGATCTATTGCTGATAATGCTGGTCAGTGGGCAGCTCTGTTAAATCAAGAAAATAACATAAGCTACTGGAATGGCGTATATGGATATAATGATTATATTGAGAGACAACAAGAAATTATTAGGATTCAGTATTGGATGGCATATCAAGATGTCATTTTTATGAATATAGCTCGCGTCGGGGTTAATGTAGGCCTGATATTTGTGCTGATTGGATTTCTATCATTTGCCATAAACGACAAGATCGATGAAAATACTCGTAAAATATCACTAATCATTGCTGGGTTAGTTTTATTCATAATGATGTTTACTACGCTCTTTTCATCCATAAGTGTCTCCGTGGGATAATTTAATTTTAATTTCTTTTTTTTTTAATCTTTTAGAAAAATATTACGTGAAACAGAAGTTTCAAATGAAATTTTAATGAAAAAATATATGATTTTAATGAAATCTTATCCTGAATCAAAAAATCATAAACCTGATCTTTAAATTTGTGAGAGGAAAAAAGTTTTCTGTGAAATGGGATCAGAACCTAAAAAATGCTATATCTCAGAGATAATTAAACATTTTCTAACTCTGGATAATAGATTAAGAGATATGAATCAACCAAGCTCTAATATATCATATTCAAAAAAAAATCATTTTTATTATAATGTTGCTAAAAGTAAAAAAAGTTCTCTTGAATCAATATTGAATATATTAAAATAATTGAATAATTATAAATTAGCTATAGATAATGAATAGAAATTAGATTGTAATTTAACATGCATCAATCTGGATTTGAATTTAATAAGGAACAAATGTTTTTACGTTTTAATGGATTATTAGCTACTTATTTTGAAAGGTACAAAGGAACAAAATTAACAGAGGAAAATGATCAAAATCTAAAATTATTTGACCTATACCATGATGAGTTTTTATTTAGATCATATTATGCCTATTCCATAATAAAAAGAATGAAATTATTAAAAGAAAAAGCTTTAAAACCTCAATTTGAAGGATTAAAACCAAAGCTAGATATATCTGATGAAGAAGAGATATTATATTCTTCTTTTATAACTCGTGAATACATATATTTTGTAATGCCATTTCTCAACACTTTATTTATTTTACAGGATAGAATAATGATTCTTCTTGGACAATTTCTCAAAATAAATGATAAATATCCTAATCTTCCTAAATATTATTATGATTATAAGAATAAGGAGAACAAGATTTTATCACAATTTCCAAGACCAATTCAAAAATTACTAATAAATTATTGGGAAAAACATGGAGATAGAATAAGACAATACAGAAATTTAGATCAGCATCAATATCAATTATATTATCACTCGTATTATAGATTAAAACCCATAGAAGAGTATGTCCTCTATTTACCCGATAAAATCACTAAGAATATGAATTTAAATGATATATCATACAATAAAAAGATAGTTGCTTTAGATTTATTTGAAAAGGAATTTAGAGCATTTCAAGATTTTGTTGAAAATATGCTAAAGCAAATTAAAGTTCAACCTATAGAAATTCTACCAAAACAATCATTTCGACCATTAGAAAGTCTAACAAAATATAAAAATGGTGAACTCCTTTCTACAATGATTATTGGAAACAAAGCAATAAATTATAGAATAGGAAAAGATAATGATCCTAATTCTGTAGCTAAACAACCTGAAATTAATGAGATTACAAATACCATAACCTCTTTCAGATGGGAATTCAAATAGCAGGATAACCTTAATTTAGACTCCTAGAATTGAGAATTCAAGATCTTCTAAGAGATCATTATTTTTGAGAAACCACATTGGTATGATTAGAACTTTCTTCTCATAACTCTCTATAATGGATTTAGGACACCAGAAGGAATCTTTTTCATTCCATATAAAGAGATATGCTTTTTCAGTTTTAGTTCTCCAGGTGATATCTTCTATTCTTGCATAAGCATTTTGAAAAAAATTACACCTTCCTTCTTGTACATTATTATAATCAATAGATAATAGTTCATACCATTTACAATCATGACATAAACAAGATTGACACCAAAAATCCTCATAACAGTCAGGACAATCTAAACAGCATCCCTCTTCTCCATAATAATTCTTATCTTCCATTTTAACGCCATTTCAATTGTTTTTTTGAAAAAGCTCATTTCTAAGGGATTTATAATGCCCTATCCATTTCAGTCTTATCTGAGATTAACCCAAGCTTTTAAATCTAATAGTGACTATAAGTTGATCAAAAACACCATAAACCAAGTATATTTAATAAAAATATAAAAAATACAATTACGATAAGAAATAGTATTAGCCTACATTTTAGACGTTTCCTTTTTCCGATTATCGCTTTTCCTTCTGGACTACTACCTGATATAACTTTTCCCATCTTTATTTCACTTGATTTCTATTAGCTATATAATAGTATATAATAATAGTATTAGTAAAGATGCACATAAATTTCTAATCAAATAAAATCTCTAAATTTTGAAAAAAATAGATTTATATAATCCTCTTAAAACTATTTATGCACTTAAATCCAATATAAAAAGTGCAAAAATGTCAGTAAACAATTATCTTAATACAAAAGAAGAGATTTTGTATAAGTTAGAAATTCGAGGGAAAGATAAGAGAAATCTAAGTGAAATATTAGGAGTAACTAACAAAAGAGTATTTCACTTTCAGAATTTAAAAGGGTATGATCGAATTTATAGAGATATTCCTTTATCACACGTCAAATATCTTGAAAACGGATGGCATAGTATTAATATTCTAAAGCTCATTATAGGGATTATTTTGATCTTAATTGGTGTTGGATTATTGATGAATATATATGTAATGTTCTTTTCGATTATCCCTTTAATACCAGGAATTATCTTGGTAATAAAAGCATTAAAACAAAAAGGCTATTTTTTAATTAATAATAATGATTGGAAATTTGAATTCACGAGAAAAGAGAATATCCAATATATTGAAGAAATCATTCAAAACATTTATTTCCTTCAATCATTATAATTTTTTTTTTTGATGTGTCTAGATAAAAAAAATCATAAATTTCGGTCTTTATAGGGATTGTATTTATCAAACAAATCTCTTAACCATTCATAATCATAAAAAGTTCCTATAATGGAATCATTTCACATAAAAAAAGTATGAATAAACACATTTTTTTTAAATTAAAATAGTAAAAGTGATAAATTATTGTATACTATTAAATTTGTAATCAGCAAAATAACAAGAGTTTCAGAAATAATATAAAAAATCATTTCAATTTACCCGATGAGAAAATTTTCATTGTCAAAAAGGAAATTGAAAGTTGGTATTTAGCTGGATTAAATCAGCAATTTTTATAAAGCATAGGTGTTACTGAAGTATTTATTAGTACAGAAGATATTTCAAAACAAAGATTTGAAGGGATTACATCAAGAAAAACATCTCTGAAACTTGAGATGTTAGAACAAATTAATTTTAGATTAGGGATGAGAAAAAATTCTACATTCAGATATGTTGTAGAAAAATTAGATTTAAATTAAAAAATTATTGATTAAATTTGTTTTACATTATTGTTCAATAAATCAATAACTTAATTTAGGTCTCTTATCTTATTTATATGAGGTTGAATTTAGATATTTAAAAACCTTCTTATTTAAGATAAGTAGAAATTTTAAAACTACGTTATCGTATAAATTAAATAGTAAATTAATTTCTATGCGTGATTAAATTGAGTGATTCTAAAAGTAAAAAATATGAGATTGCTAAACCTCATGATTTGTCTCCCCGTTCAAAGTGGATGAGAGATTATTATTTTAAAGGTGCTGAAAGAGAATGGAAAAACCAGTACATGGCATTTACCACTGGAACCGATTGGGATATTGTATGGAACGAATTAGATTATTATGTTGCCCCAGAAGTTCATTTCTATATAGGTAACAAAGGTAAAGGTGTGTTTGAAAGTTCATTACGTTCCCAGGCAGTTCAAGTGGAGTTACCTGATAATTTCTGGAAACTATCCCTTCCTGAGAGAAGGATGATCTTTTTCGAGGAAGCTATGGTAAATTACGTGCCACATGAAATTATCTCTGAAAATGATCTTATCGCAGGTGGGAGATTCAACACCCAGCTAAGTAAATGTTTAACAGAAAAAGAAGCAAAAACTCATTGGAAGAAAACTATTGATGCCCGTACCGGATTTTTTAAATATCATAAATCTGGTTTTGGAAATGTTGGATCTACAGGGGGCCATTTAATTCCTGATCATGAAACTATTATTAAATATGGATTCAAGCATGCTCATGAAAAGGCAACAAGTGAATATAACAAATTAAGTCAAAAAGAACAAAATGGAGAAAAAGGCGCAGAACTTCGAGCAATGATAAGAGCGACTGAAATTCCTAGAAAATTAGCTAAAAAATATGCTGAAGAATGCAGAGCTCTTAAAGAGATTGCTTCTACACCAGAACGTGTTGAAGAATTGGAACAAATGGCAAAGAATTTAGAACATGTTCCTTGGGAACCTGCTGAAACCTTTTGGCAAGGTGTTCAAGCGATTTATCTCACACACATGCTAATAATGGCTGAGGAATCATATCCTGGGCCTGGAGTATCTTTTGGCAGAACAGATCAACATCTTTGGGACTTATATAAGAAAGATGTAATCGATGAGAAGAATATAACTAAAGATTTCGCTAAAGAGATCTTGGGAAGTTTATGGTTTCATTGCAATACAGCTTATGATGCTCAAATTATGGTTGGAAAACAAGGAATAACAGCAGCCTTTGGCCAATTAATGACATTGAGTGGATGTGGCCCGAACAATGAAGATCTAACCAATGAATTGACTTACACTATATTAGAAGTTATCGATGAGTGGAGTCCAATCTTAGAACCTAAACCAAATATTCGTCTATGTCGTGCAAGTTCCGAAAAATTACTAAATAAAATCGTTGATATGGTTTCTCGTTCACAAGGAGCACCATTTCTAATCAATTTCGATGAACGAAGCATTGCTGGAATGATCAAGGAAGGAATACCCAAGGAAGATGCCTGGAATTATGCTTGCGTTGGGTGTTTAGAGAACACAATGCAAGGAAATGATCGTTCTGGAACTGTTAATTGTAATCCCAATCTCACAAAAACCATTGAATTAACTTTGTGGAATGGGAAAAACATGCCTACTAACAACGTCATCACAAAAAAAGGAGAACAACTTGGACCGAAAACTGGTGATCCCGAATCATTTAAAACTTGGGATGATTTTTGGAATGCTTGGAAGAAACAGATGGAATATCTCATAAAATATACAGTCGATATATACAACCGAACTGAAGAAATTCGAGCAGAATTTATGCCAACTCCTTATTTATCAACAATAGTCCGAGGTTGCATTGAAAAAGGACTTGATATACGAGAAGGAGGCCCCGAGTTAAGATTCATAACTGTAGAGGGAGTAGGATATGCAACTACAGTAGATTCATTACTAGCGATAAAGAAACTTGTATATGAAGATAAAAAATACTCTATATCACAAATTAAAGATGCTCTAATGGATGATTTCACGAGTAAAGAATATGTAGTAATGCAAACCGAAATGCAAAATAAAACTCCGAAATACGGAAATGATGAGGATGAAGCGGATGAAATTGCTCGAAAAGTAATGGAATTATGGGCAGAAGAAACGTGGAAATACAAAACTCTTACCAACTTTCAATTCCGTCCAGGAATGTTATCATGGAATTACTGGGCTGGTGCTGATGCTAGTTTTACAATTGCTACTCCAAATGGCAGAAAAGCAGGAACATTTCTTTCAAATGCCATCTGCCCATCCAATG